>Ga0209024_1000713_pt1 | contig 44857 bp, 45 predicted proteins | sample AutmiccommunBRH5_FD_187380 | JGI IMG/M metagenome (GOLD analysis project Ga0209024, IMG submission 187380) | Deep subsurface microbial communities from Mt. Terri, Switzerland - Autotrophic microbial communities BRH/5 (SPAdes) (version 2) | ecosystem: Environmental > Aquatic > Deep subsurface >... | reverse complement strand
CCTGCGCGGCCGAGAAGCACAGCGTGACATTGACCATGTGGCCTTCGGATGCGAAAGCCTTGCAGGCGGTCAGGCCGGCCCAGGTCAGCGGCACCTTGATCGCGATGTTGGGGGCAATCTTGGCGAGCTTCAGACCTTCGGCGATCATGTCCTTGGCTTCCAGAGCCACGACCTCGGCCGAGACCGGGCCGTCGACCATGTCGCAGATTTCCTTGGTGACCTCGAGAATGTCGCGGCCCGATTTCAGGATCAGCGACGGGTTGGTGGTGACGCCATCGACCATGCCAAGGTCGTTGAGTTCCTTGATGGCGGCCACATCGGCGGTATCGACGAAGAATTTCATGGGGGGAGTCCTGCAAGTGAAGGGATGCCGCCCTGATACCGCAAGCGGGCATGGCCCGAAACCCCCGTTGGGCCGCCGATGAGGGATGAGGGGACATTCTTCCCCGAGGGCGCGCGCGTTGCGGTGCTGACGGCAGAGCCGATCGGCCGGCCGCTGGATTACCGCGCGCCGGAGGGGGGCTGCGCCGAGGGGGCTTTCGTCGTGGTGCCGCTGGGGCCGCGGCTGGTGATGGGCGTGGTCTGGGGGCCGGGCGAGGGCGGGTTCGACCTGGCCAAGCTGCGGGCGGTGAACCGGGTGCTGGACGTGGCCCCGATGCGGGCAGAGCTGCGCAGCTTCCTGCTGCGCGCCGCCGATTACACGTTGACCCCGCCGCCAGCGATGCTGCGGCTGGCGACGCGCAGCCCCGGTCTGGGCGAGGCGCCGGGGCCGCGGCGGGTGTACCGGCTGGCGGGGCATGAGCCGGCGCGGATGACCGAGGCGCGCGCCCGCGTGCTCGACGCGCTGCAATCCTTTGGCGGCGCGGCGCTGACCCTGTCGGAACTTGCGGCGGCGGCGGAGGTCAGCACCAGCGTGGTCAAGGGGTTGGTGAAAACCGGCGCGGTGCTGGAGGAAGACGCTCCCCGCGACCTGCCCTATCCGCGGCTGGACCCCTCGCTGCCGGGCAAGGCGCTGTCGGGCGATCAGGCGGCGGGCGCGGAGCAACTGCGCGCCGCCGTGCAGGGTGGCGGCTATGGCACCACGCTGCTGAAGGGCGTCACCGGGTCGGGCAAGACCGAGGTCTATCTGGAGGCGGTGGCGGAATGCCTTGCCATGGGCCGGCAGGCGCTGGTGCTGCTGCCGGAAATCGCGCTGACGGCCGAGTTCCTGACCCGGGTGGAGGCGCGCTTCGGCGCCCGCCCCGCCGAATGGCATTCGGGCGCGACCCAGACCGAACGGCGGCGGCTGTGGCGGATGGTCGGGCAGGGCGATGCGCAGCTGGTGGTCGGCGCCCGCTCGGCGCTGTTCCTGCCGTTCCGCGACCTCGGGTTGATCGTCGTCGATGAGGAGCATGACAGCTCCTACAAGCAGGAGGATGGCGTCCTTTACAACGCCCGCGACATGGCGGTGCTGCGCGCCTCCTTGTGCTCGGCGCAGGTGGTGCTGGCTTCGGCCACCCCGAGCCTCGAAAGCTGGGTGAATGCCGAGGCGGGGAAATACGCCCGCATCGACCTTGGCGCTCGCTTTGGCGTGGCCGAACTGCCCGAGATGCGGGCCATCGACATGCGCGCCGAAACGCTGCCCGGGGACCAGTGGATCTCGCCCACGCTGGCCGCAGCGGTGAAGGCGCGGCTGGCGGCGGGGGAGCAATCCTTGCTGTTCCTCAACCGCCGCGGCTATGCGCCCGTCACCATCTGCCGGGCCTGCGGCCACCAGATCGGTTGCACCCAATGCGACGCGCGGATGGTGGAGCATCGGTTCCTGAAACGCCTCGTCTGCCATCAATGCGGCGACAGCCGGCCGATCCCGCTGGCCTGCCCCTCCTGCGGCGTGGAGGGCAAGCTGGCCCCGGTCGGCCCGGGGGTGGAGCGGCTGGCCGAGGAGGTGGCGGCGAAGTTTCCGGCCGCGCGGGTGGCGGTGCTGTCGTCCGACCTGTTTGGCTCCGCCCGGGCGCTGAAGGCACGGATCCTGGAGATTGCCGAGGGCGCGGCCGACATCATCATCGGCACGCAACTGGTTGCAAAGGGGCACAACTTCCCGCTGCTGACGCTGGTGGGCGTGATCGACGCCGACCTTGGCCTGCAAGGATCGGACCTGCGCGCCGCCGAGCGGACGTTCCAGTTGATGCGCCAGGTGGCGGGCCGGGCCGGGCGCGGGGCAAAGGCGGGCACCGCGCTGCTGCAGACCTTCCAGCCCGAACACGCGGTGATCCGCGCCATCCTCGGCGGCGACGAGGAAGCCTTCTGGCGCGCCGAGGCGGCCGAGCGGCGGGCGGCGGGGATGCCGCCTTACGGGCGGATGGCGGGGATCATCCTGTCCTCGCCCGACCTGCAGGCGGTGTTCGACTTTGGCGCAGAACTTGCCCGCCGCGATGGCCCGCTGCGCCGGATCGGCGCGCAGGTCTGGGGGCCGGCGCCCGCGCCGATTGCAAGGGTGAGGGGCCGCCACCGGGTGCGCCTGCTGGTCAAGGCCGACAAGGCCGCGCCCTTGCAGGCGGCGCTGGCAGAGTGGATCGGGCAACTGAAGCCGCCCGCGAACCTGCGGCTGGCGGTGGATATCGATCCGCAGAGCTTCCTGTAGCGAAGCGTCTCAGCTCAGCTGCTCCTGCGCGGCAATGGCGATCTGGCGCAGCAAGTCCTGCGCGATCTCGCCCGCCACCGCGTAGCCCAACCCGCCCTCGGCCCACCACACGCCCCGCACCCCGCCCTCCTCGAGGAAGCCAAAGGCGCTGCCCCCGGTGCCAGGCTGTGGGGCGGCGAACAGCGTCAGCCGCGCGCCCGGCCCGTTTTCATAGACCAGCACGGCGGCGGTACCGCTGGCATCGGGCAGCAGGCGCCCGCCGACGGGATGAAAGCCGAAGGCCCCCAGATCGGGCAGGGCGAAGGGGCGCCCCAGCCGGGTCGAGAGCCAGCCGGTGACATAGTCGATCCGCTCTGCCCCCAGCTCGGCCGGGCGGGCGACTTCGGCATAGGCGTCATGGGCGCGCAGGGCGGCCAGCATCGGCAGCTCGGCGGCCTGCCGGGGCTGCGCCCACCACGCGGCGCCCCAGCCGCCCGCGGCGCCAAGCACCAGCAGGGCAAGGGCGGCGGCGATCCGGCGCCAGCGGCGGGGGCGGGCCTGTGGGACCTGTGCCTCCACAAACAGCGCCCGCATCTGCTCCGGCACCGGCTCCGCCACTACCGGGGTGAGCAGGGCAAGCGCCGCATCCTGCCGGTCCCACTCCGCCAGCGTGGCCTGCGCCGCCGGGTCCGCCGCCAGCCGCGCCGGAAACCCCGCCGCCTCCTCGGCCGAGAGCCGGCCATGCCGCCAGGCCAGCAGCGCGATGTCGCCAAGCGCCGCCTTGCCAGCGACCCGCGACCGCGAGCGGGGCGCTTCGCGCAGCAGCTCCCGCGCCCGGCCCAACCGGGACACCAGCGCCCCCTCGGAAACCTGCAGCGCCATCGCCGCCTCCGCCAGCGTCAGCCCCTCCACCGCCACCAGCAGCAGCGCCAGCCGCTGATCCTCGGGCAGCCTCGCCAAGGCCGCAGGCGCCTCGCCCTCCCGCTGCATCCCCAGCAAGAGGCCGAACAGCCAGCCGCGCAGCTCCTGCCCCGGCGCGCCCTGCGCCAGCGCAACCTCCAGACAGCGCTGCACCAGATCGTCGGCGGCGGCACGGTCCTGCACGAGCGCCCGCGCAAAGCGGCGCAGCGAAGGGATCATCGCGCGGATGTCGTCCTGAAATGTCATGCTGCCGTCCTGCCCACGCTCTGCGGCGCTTTGCCGGAGTGTAAGGCCAGCCCCCCGGGAGGTCTATCGCAACCCGTCCTGCGCTGGACCCACTGGCAGGAAAGCACCGCCCGCCCTACATAAGGGGCAACCCCAGACCAGGAGCCCGCCATGCTGAACGCCCTCTTCGGACGCAAACCCGACCTTCCGACCCCGGCCGAGGCGCTGCCGGGGCGCGCCCAGCCGATCCCGACCGCCGAGACCCATTTCCTGAACGGCCGCCCGCTGACCGGGCCGGTGCCGGAGGGGATGGAGGAGGCAATCTTCGGCATGGGCTGTTTCTGGGGGGTGGAGCGCAAGTTCTGGGACCTGCCCGGCGTGTGGGTGACGATGGTCGGCTATGCTGGCGGGCTGACCCCGAACGCCACCTACAAGGAGGTCTGCTCGGGCCTGACCGGCCATAACGAGGTGGTGCGGGTGATCTACGATCCTAGCCTCATCTCCTTTGAATCGCTGCTGAAAACCTTCTGGGAGAACCACGATCCCACGCAGGGCATGCGCCAGGGCAATGACCGGGGCACCCAGTACCGTTCCGGCATCTACACCTTCTCGGACGCGCAGCAGCAGGCCGCCGAGGCCAGCCGCGAAGTCTACGGCCAGCGCCTTCAGGCCGCGGGATACGGCGCCATCACCACCGAGATCCTGCCCGCGCCGGAGTTCTTCCATGCCGAGGACTACCACCAGCAATACCTCGCCAAGACCCCGGACGGCTATTGCGGCATCGGCGGCACCGGCGTCAGCTGCCCCATCGGCCTGACCGCGTGAGGCGGATACAGACCCCATGCGGAAGCCATACATATGGCATATGTAAACTGAAACGCTCGGGAACCCGCGCCACATCCCTCCTCTTGCCTTTCTTCTTTGCCTAAATATCCCGGGGGTCCGGGGGCAGCGCCCCCGGCCTCGGCCGCAGCGCCACCGCTTGACGCAGCAAGCGCCCCGGCCTATCGCAGGCCCGACCCAACCCCGGAGCCAAAGCCATGACCACCTTCACCGCGCTGACCACGCTTGACGGCCGCGAACCGGCCGAGGCCCTGGGCGAGGCGCTGGAAGACCTGACCCCGGAACCCACCGGCGTCGGCGTGTTCGAGATCGAGGATGGCTCGGGCCGCTGGGAGGTGGGCGGCTATTTCCTCGAGCAGCCCGACGAGACCCAGCTGGCGATCCTGGCGATGGCCTTCGGCGCGGCGCCCTTCGCGGTCTCCGAGATCCCGGAAACGGACTGGGTCGCGCATGTGCGGCGCGACCTGCACCCGATCGTGGCGGGGCGGTTCTTCATCTATGGCGCGCATGACGCGGACAAGGTGCCGGCGGATGCCGAGCCCTTGCTGATCGAGGCGGCGATGGCCTTCGGCACCGGGCATCATGGCACGACGCAAGGCTGCCTGCAGGCGCTGGACCGGCTGGCGACGGACGGGTTCGTCGGGCGCCACGTTGCGGACATCGGCTGCGGCACCGCGGTGCTGGCGATGGCGGCGGCGCGGATCTGGCCGGGGGTGATCATGGCCTCGGATCTCGACCAGATCGCAGTCGAGACGGCGGCGGCGAATGTCACCGCGAACGACCTCGAAGGCCGGATCGAGTGCTTCGAGGCGGCGGGATTCGAGCATCCCCGCCATGCGGCGGCCGCACCCTATGACCTCGTCTTCGCCAATATCCTGAAGGGTCCGCTGATCGAGCTGGCCCCCGACATGGCGGCGCATATCGGCGCGGGCGGCTATGCGGTTCTGTCGGGCATCCTCAACCCGCAGGCGGATGACACGGTGGCGGCGTATCTGGAGAACGGGTTCGAGGTCGCGGCGCGGACCGAGCTGGGCGAGTGGACGACGCTGGTGATGAAGCGGCTGGCGGCCTGATCGCCTTGGCGAAGGCCATCGCCTTCGCCAAGGCGTGACCTCTCCACCTGCACCGGACGGGGGCCCCCAAAGGGCCCGGCCAGCGCCCGCCCTCCCGGCCCGGCCACGGGCCGGGCGTTCTTCGCGGAAATCCTCCACTGGAGGATTTCTGATCGCTCATCACCCCCCGGCGGGCGCTGTCTTCCCTCGGTCTCTCGTTGCCGATGGCTCCGGGGGCATTCGTCCCGCACGGGCGGGGCGAGGCAGTGCCTCGCCTTGTCCCGCCCGAACTCGCTGCAGCGAGGCCTGTGATGACTAGAGGCGGCATATTCCCGCGCCCCAAAAAAGACAAAGGGCCGGTGCAGATTTCCCTGCCACGGCCCCGTCTTCGGTCTTCAACCTACAGACCGGGTCAACATGCCCGGCCTTTCGTCACCCGCGCCAGGCAGGGGCCTTTCAGGCCCGCCACTGCACAGGGTGTTTCCCGGGCGTTAGCCCCGGGCGCTGATCGCGTCGATGTCGCTGCGCGACAGACCGATATCGTCCAGTTCGCGATCCGACAGGCGCGACAGCGCCTTGCGGGTCACACGGGCGTCGTTCCATGCGGCAACTGCGGCAAAGAGCCGACCCGCGACACCGACACCGGTGCCAGCGGCAACCATGCGGTTCGTTTCAAAGGCGGCCATGATCTTAGTCCTTCATAAAGTGCGTATTTCGGAAGCATCGTGCTTCGTGAGCTGCAAATAGGCTGGGCGGTTTTGTAACGCAAGGCGACCAGAAGCATGGTCGCCATGCTGCGGCTGCATGGCTCGCATGGCCCGTTCACGGGATGTTCATAACCTGCAAAAGTGCCTGTGAAACCTGTCGAAACGCCGATCCGGAATGTCGCTTTCGGGCGAAATGTGCGGCAGTTTCGCTGCAGCTGCGAAGGTCCGCCTTCCCGCTGGCGAGCGTTCGCGTTTTGTGCTAGTGCGTCAGAAAAGCCACAAATTGTCGGCGATCGGGCTTTATCGGCCGAGGCGGGCGCAGAAGCGGCGGAAAAACCGGGGCGGGGGCAGGTGTGATGCGGGTTTTGGGAATCGATCCGGGGCTGCGGACCATGGGCTGGGGCGTCATCGACGTCTCTGGCGCGCGGCTGAGCCATGTCGCGAACGGCCTCTGCCTCTCTGGAGAGGGTGATCTGGCGCAGCGGCTGCTGGCGCTGTTCGACCAGCTGACGGACATCTGCGCGCGGTTCGAGCCGACGGCGGCGGCGGTGGAGCAGACCTTCGTCAACAAGGACGCCTCCGGCACGCTGAAGCTGGGACAGGCGCGGGCGGTGGCGCTGCTTGTCCCGGCGCAGCGCGGGCTGGTGGTGGGGGAATATGCGCCGAACGCGGTGAAGAAGGCGGTGGTCGGCGTCGGCCATGCCGGCAAGGATCAGGTGGCGCATATGGTGCGCTTCCAGCTGCCGGGGGTGGAGCTGGCGGGGCCGGATGCCGCCGATGCGCTGGCGGTGGCGATCACCCATGCCCACCATCTGCAAAGCGCCGGGCGGATGTCGGCCGCGGTGCGCAGCGCCGAGACGCGGGCGAAGACCCCCCGGGGGGCGGTGGATGGCTGGGCCGAGATCGCGCGGACTCGGGTCAAGGGAGGCGCGGCATGATCGGGCGTATCGCGGGGGTGATCCTGCACCGGGCGATGGATCATGTGCTGATCGACGTGCGCGGCGTCGGCTATATCGTGCATGTGTCGGACCGGACCGCCGCCAGCCTGCCGCCGGTGGGCGAGGCCTGTGCGCTCTATACCGAACTCCTCGTGCGCGAGGATCTGTTGCAGCTGTTCGGGTTCTCGACGCTGCTGGAGAAGGAGTGGCACCGGCTGCTGACCTCCGTGCAGGGGATCGGGGCCAAGGCGTCGATGGCGATCCTGGGGACGCTCGGGGCCGAGGGCGTGGGGCGGGCGATTGCGCTTGGCGACTGGAACGCGGTGCGGCAGGCGCCGGGCGTCGGGCCCAAGCTGGCGCAGCGGGTGGTGATGGAGCTGAAGGACAAGGCGCCCGGCGTGATGGCGATGGGCGGGGCGCTGACGGTGGATGTGAGCCAGCCCGAGGAGGTGCTGGAGCCGGTGGCGCGGACACGGCGGCCCGCGGCGGCGGCGGCGTCGCCCACGGCGGCGGCGACGGCGGATGCTCTGTCCGCGCTGGTCAACCTTGGCTACGGGCAGGGCGAGGCGGCGGGCGCGGTGGCCGAGGCCGCGGGGGCGGAGCCGGATGCGCCGACCCCGGTGCTGATCCGCGCGGCGCTGCGGTTGCTGGCACCGAAGGGGTAGGCTTGAGCGCCGCCCGGTGGGTGCCCATATTCCGGCGGTGAGTTTGCTGGAGGCGGGAATGGGCTACACGAAGACGGCGATCCTGATGGCTGCGATGACGGCGCTGTTCATGGGGCTGGGCTACATTCTGGGCGGGCAGGGCGGGATGCTGATCGCGCTGGCGGTCGCCGGGGCGATGAACCTGTTCGGCTGGTGGAACTCCGACAAGGCCGTCTTGCGGATGCATGGCGCGCGGGAGGTGACCGAGGCCGAGGCGCCCGCTTACGTGGGCATGGTGCGCGAGATGGCGCTGCGGGCGGGGATGCCGGTGCCGAAATGCTACATCATCGACACCGACCAGCCCAACGCCTTTGCGACGGGCCGCAACCCCTCGAACGCCGCCGTGGCCGCGACGACGGGGCTGCTGGCGCGGCTGAGCCCCGAGGAAGTGGCGGGGGTGATGGCGCATGAGCTGGCGCATATCCGCAACCACGACACGCTGATCATGACGGTGACGGCAACATTTGCCGGCGCCATCTCCATGCTCGCCAACTTCGCGCTGTTCTTTGGCAACCGTGAGCGGCAGGGCGGGCTGATCGGCACGCTGGCGCTGATGATCCTGGCGCCGATGGCGGCGGGGCTGGTGCAGATGGCGATCAGCCGCACGCGGGAATACGAGGCGGACCGGGCGGGGGCGCAGATCTGCGGGCAGCCGCTGTGGCTCGCCTCCGCGCTTGGCAAGATCGAGGCCTTTGCGCAGCGGATCGACAACCCGGCGGCCGAGCAGAACCCGGCCAGCGCGCATATGTTCATCATCAACCCGCTGCATGCGCATGCCCATGACAGGCTGTTCTCGACCCACCCGAACACCGGCAACCGGATCGCGGCGCTGCGGGCGATGGTGGGGGAGGCTCCACGCGCTGCCGTTGACGCAGGCCCGAGCCGCGTGCCGCGGGTGCGGCGGGCGGCGCGGAAGGGGCCGTGGAGTTGAGCGCGGCACTGAATTTTCGCCGGGCCGTTGCCGGGGATATTCCGGCTCTGGTCGCGCTGCTGGCCGACGACCCGCTTGGCGCAGGGCGCGAGCAGGTCTCGGCTGCGGGCCTTGGCGGTTATGAGGCGGCCTTTGCCCGGATCGACGCCGACCCCAACCAGTTTCTTTGCGTGGTGGAACGGGACGGGCATATCGCCGGCACCTTGCAATTGACCTTCATCTCCGGCCTGTCGAGGGGCGGCGCGCGGCGTGGGCAGATCGAGGCGGTGCGGGTGGCGGCGGGAATGCGGGGGCAGGGCGTTGGCCGCGCGATGTTCGACTGGGCGATTGCGGAATGCCGCGCGCAGGGGTGCAGCCTTGTGCAACTGACCACGGACAAGTCGCGGGCCGATGCGCACAGGTTCTATGACGGGCTTGGGTTTGTCGCGTCGCATGTGGGATACAAGAAGCAGCTGTAGGTTTGCGCGATCTGTTTGGATCTGACCTGCCTCCAACAGCCTTTCCTTCTTGCCCGGAATCAAGGCGCTTCAGCGCCGCCGGGCAGCGCCCGTCCGCCCCCTCGGGCGGGCGCTTTTGCAACGGTTCCGCCTAGAAATTCGGTGGAGGGGTGTTGAAGCATAAAGTGCCTAGAACTGCTGTTGCTCGCCCACCCGGCGGACGGGCGCTGCCCTGTGACAGCGACCGCAGACCCCACCCCGCTTGCATCGCGTCCCGTTCCGGGTGAGAACGGACAGGAAACGTCGCGAAGGTCCGTCATGCCCACCCCCGATCCGATGCTGCGTCCGGCCAGCCTGCCCGAGGATCCGGGCGGGGCCGACCGGGCGCTGCGGCCGCAGGCGCTGTCGGAATTCGTGGGGCAGGCCGAGGCGCGGGCCAATCTGCGGGTGTTCATCGAGAGCGCGAAGATGCGCGGCGAGGCGATGGATCACACGCTGTTCCACGGCCCGCCCGGCCTGGGCAAGACCACGCTGGCGCAGATCATGGCGCGCGAGCTGGGGGTGAATTTCCGCATGACCTCGGGCCCCGTCATCGCCAAGGCGGGCGATCTGGCGGCGATCCTGACCAACCTCGAAGCGCGCGATGTGCTGTTCATCGACGAGATCCACCGGCTGAACCCGGCGGTGGAGGAGATCCTCTATCCCGCAATGGAGGATTTCGAGCTGGATCTGGTGATCGGGGAGGGCCCGGCGGCGCGCACGGTGAGGATCGAGTTGCAGCCGTTCACGCTGGTCGGGGCGACAACGCGGCTGGGGCTGCTGACGACGCCGCTGCGCGACCGCTTCGGCATCCCGACCCGGCTGCAATTCTATACCGAGGACGAGCTGGACCTGATCGTGGCGCGCGGGGCGCGGCTGATGGGGATCTCGGCCGACCCTGCCGGGACGCGCGAGATTGCGCGGCGGGCGCGGGGCACGCCGCGGATCGCCGGGCGGCTGCTGCGGCGGGTGGTGGATTTCGCGCTGGTCGAGGGCGATGGCCGGCTGACGCGCGAGATTGCGGATTCGGCGCTGACCCGGCTGGGGGTGGACCATCTGGGGCTCGACGGCGCCGACCGCCGCTACCTGATGCTGATCGCGGAACACTACGCGGGTGGCCCGGTGGGGGTGGAAACGCTGTCGGCGGCGCTGTCCGAGGCGCGGGACGCGATTGAAGAGGTGATCGAGCCCTACCTGCTGCAACAGGGCCTGATCCAGCGCACCCCGCGCGGGCGGATGCTGGCGAGCCGGGCCTGGAGCCATCTGGGCATGGCCGCGCCGCAACTGCCGGGGCAGACCGACCTGTTCGGCTGAGCTTGAGCGGGGGCGGGGTTGCTTCTATGTCAGGGGCAGCAACAGGCGAGGCGACGATGGACCAGATGAGCCCCGAGGCGATCACCGCGCTGTTTACCCGCGCGTCGGGGGACTATGTCTTTGCCCGCTGGGGAAGGCCCATCGTGCCGGTGGTGTTCGGAGTGGATGACGCGACGCTGTCCACCGTGAAGGGCGCCATCGAGGCGGTGGTGGTGCTGGCCGGACACAAGATGGCCGAGCATGACCCCGAACTGGGCGCAAACCTGATGGTGTTCTTCCTGCGCGACTGGGCCGAGCTGCTGGAGGTGCCGAACCTCGACCGGCTGCTGGACGGGCTGGCGCCGCTGGTGGCGCGCTTGCAGGCGGCGGGCGCGAACCAGTACCGGGTGTTCCGCTTCGATCCCTCGGGCGCGATCAAGGCGGCGTTCGTCTTCGTGCGGATGGATGAGGCGCTGGCCGAGGTGCCGGCGGCGACCTTGGCGCTGAGCCAGGCGGTGCAGGTGATCGTGCTCTGGTCGGATGCGGCGTTCCATCAGGCCTCGCCGCTGGGGCTGGTCGAGGGCGTGGCGGTGCTGCGGCCCGAGATCGCGGCGGTGATCCGCGCCGCCTATGACCCGGTGCTGCCGGTCGCGGCGCAGGAGGCCAGCCACGGGCTGCGGCTGGCGGCGCGGGCGGGGCGGCTGGTATGACCCATGAGTTCGGCCTGCGGGTCTATTACGAGGATACCGACCTCGCCGGCATCGTCTATTACGCCAACTACCTGAAGTTCATCGAGCGGGGGCGCAGCGAGTGGGTGCGCAGCCTTGGGATGGATCAGGCGCGGCTGAAGGCCGAGGCGGGGATCGTCTTTGCCGTGCGGCGGGTGGAGGCGGATTACCTGCGCCCGGCCCGCTATGATGACGAGCTGGTGGTGGAGACGCGGGCAGTGAGCATCAGCGCCGCGCGGATCGTGCTCGATCAGGCGGTGATGCGCGGGGCCGAGCGGCTGTTTCAGGCGCAGGTGGTGCTGGTCTGCCTTGCCGAGGGCGGGCAGCCGGCGCGGATTCCGGCGCTGCTGCGGCAGAAACTGGCGCCGCTGCTGCCCTAGGGGCGACACTCCGCCGGGAAAGCGCCCCTGCAGCCTGCCGCAATGCGGCATTGACGCAGATGTGTTGGCATTTCCCCTTACGCTGTATAGAATCGCGTGTAATGAGAGCCGCGACAATGCGGCCCCACAACCGGCGAGCAGTATAGATATGGAAACCGAAGCCCTTGCGATGGCGCAGGAGATTGATTTCTCTTTGTTCGCACTCTTTGCGCGCGCCACCCTGACCGTGAAACTGGTGATGCTGGTGCTGCTGATTGCCAGCATCTGGTCCTGGACGATCATCGTGCAGAAGCTGCTGACCTACCGGCTGGCGCAGCGCGAGGCGTCGATCTTTGACCGGGCCTTCTGGTCGGGCGAGCCGCTGGACGAGCTGTTCGAGAAGATCGGCAGCGCGCCCGATGGGGCCAGCGAGAAGATCTTTGCCGCCGGGATGCTGGAGTGGCGGCGCAGCCACCGGCAGGATGGCGGGCTGATCGCCGGCGCGCAGGCGCGGATCGACCGGTCGATGGACGTGGCGATTGCCAAGGAGGCGGAGCGGCTGAATTCGGGCCTTGGCGTGCTGGCCACGACGGGCGCCACGGCGCCGTTCATCGGTCTGTTCGGCACGGTCTGGGGTATCAAGACCGCCTTCGAGGAAATCGCCATCTCGCAGAACACCAGCCTTGCGGTCGTGGCGCCGGGCATTGCCGAGGCGCTGCTGGCCACCGGCATCGGCCTGCTGGCCGCCATCCCGGCGGTGATCTTCTACAACAAGCTCTCCGCCGACAGCGACAAGATCGTGTCGGGCTACGAGGCCTTTGCCGACGAGTTTGCCACCATCCTCTCGCGCCAGCTGGACGCCTGAGCCATGGGCGGGGGCGTTGCCAGAAAATCCGGCGGGGGCGGCCGGCGCGGGCGGCGGCGGGGCAAGCCTGCCGCGATGAGCGAGATCAACATCACGCCCTTCGTGGACGTGATGCTGGTGCTGCTGGTGATCTTCATGGTGGCAGCGCCCCTGATGACCGTGGGCGTGCCGCTGGAACTGCCCAAGACCGCCGCGCAGGCGGTGCCGACCGAGCAGGAAGAGCCGCTGACCATTTCCATCACCGCCGAAGGGCCGGTGATGATCATGAACACCGAAACGCCCGAGGATGAGCTGATCGAGAAGCTGCGCGCCATCGCGGCCGAGCGAAATGACGACAAGCTGTTCCTGCGTGCCGACGGCTCGATCCCCTATGAGCGGGTCGTGCAGGTGATGGGCGCGCTGAATGCGGGCGGCTTCACCTCGATCATCCTCGTGACCGAGGCGGGCGGCCCGCGGTTCGATGGCGCGGTCGCGGCCCCGAGCGAGTAAAGGCAGCCCATGGCGAGCCCGGAAAAGATCGGCATCACGGTATCGGCGGCGGGGCACGCAGGATTGATCCTGTGGGCCGCGCTTGGCGGTTGGCTGTTCCAACCGCAAGACAGCGAGCCGGTGGAGATGGCCGAGGTCTCGCTGATGTCTGAAACCGAGTTCGCGGCGATTTCGGCAGCGGCCGAGGCGGCGGCGAGCCGCGCGCCGGTCGCCTCGCCTGACGAGCCGTCGGCCCCGTCTGCGCCCGAAGCGCCCGAGCCGGAAGCCGCGCCCGCCGAGCAGCCGGCCGAGCCCGAGCAGGTGACGCCGGAACCGCCGGCGCCGGAGCCTGCGCCCGAGCCGGACACCGCCCCCGATGTCACCGAACTGACCCCGCCGGTGCCCGAAGTGCCCGAGGCCCCGCCGACGCCGCCGACCCCGCCGGTGGAGGAGCCGAGCGCGACGATCCTGACCGAGATCAGCCCGCGCCCGAAGCCCCGCCCGGCGCCGCGCGTGGCCCCGACCCCCGCCGAGGCGCCCGAGCCCGATGCGCAGGTGGCCGAGACTGCGGTGGCCGAGACGGAGCCGGAACCCACGCCCGAGCCCGAGCCGGTGCCGGAGCCCCCCGTGGAAGAGGCCGCGCCGCCCGAGGCGACGACCGAGATCGTGACCGAGGCGACCGAGACCGACGAGGCCCCGGAAAGCTCTGCCCCCGCCGCCGCGCCGCGGCCCCGCAAGCGCCCGGCAGCCCCGGCAGCGCCCGCGCGGCCCGCCGAGACAGAGACGGCGGCGGCGGAACCCGAAGCCGCAGCCCCCTCACGCGAGGATGCGGTGGCGGATGCGCTGGCCGAGGCCCTGGCCGAAAGCGCGCCGGTGGAGGCACCCGAGCCGGCCGCCGGGCAGGGCCTTGCCGCCTCTGGCCCGCCGATGACGGCGGGTGAGAAGGATGCGCTGCGCGTCGCCGTGCAGGCCTGCTGGAACACCGGCTCGCTGTCGTCGGAGGCGTTGCAGGTGACGGTGACGGTCCGGGTGCTGATGTCGCAGGACGGCAAGCCGCAATCGGGCAGCATCGAGATGCTGGGTTACGAGGGCGGATCGGACGCGGCGGCGAAGCAGGCCTATGAGGCCGCGCGGCGCGCGATCATCCGCTGCGGCGCGACTGGCTATGACCTGCCGGCCGAGAAGTTCGATCAGTGGGATGAGATCGAGATGATCTTCAACCCGACGAACATGAGGATCAAGTGATGGGCGCCGCGCAGGCAGTGCCCGCCAAAGGCCGGACGGAACGATCCGCGCCGGCGCAGGTTGGTCACGCAGATGTGGCCGGGGCGCTGGCGCCCTTGCCCTATGCTGCTGCTGGAATTGATGGTTTTCTACGGGCGCCCAGCCGGGTCCCGAGCAAGAAGGGTGTGACGCTGATGCTTCGCAGTTTGACATGGGCGCTGGCACTTGCCGGCGCAGCAATCGCCGCGGCGCCGGTGGCGGCGCAAGATGGCCCGCTGCGGCTGGAGATCACCGAGGGCGTGATCGAGCCCTTGCCCTATGCGGTGCCGGCCTTCGTGGCCGAGAATGCCGCCGCCCAGCAATATGCCGCCGACATCTCGCGCGTCGTCGCCTCGGACCTCAGCGGCACGGGCCTGTTCCGCGAGATCCCGGCCTCGGCCCATATCGCGCGTGTCACCAGCTTTGACGCGCCGGTGGGCTATGCCGACTGGAAGGCCGTGAATGCCGAGGCGCTGATCACCGGGGCCGTGTCGGTCTCGGGTGACCGGCTGACGGTGAAGTTCCGGCTGTATGACATCTATTCCGGCCAGCAACTGGGCGAGGGGCTGCAATTCGCCGCCACCACCGCCAGCTGGCGCCGGATGGCCCACAAGGTCGCCGATGCCGCCTATAGCCGGATCACCGGCGAGAGCGGCTATTTCGACAGCCGCGTGGTGTTCGTCGCCGAGGCCGGCCCCAAGGACGCGCGCCAGAAACGCCTTGGCGTGATGGATTACGACGGCGCCAATGTGCAGTACCTGACCGACAGCAGCACCATCGTGCTGGCCCCGCGCTTCTCGCCCACCGGCGACCGGGTGCTGTTCACCACCTTCGAGACCGGCTTCCCGCGGATCAAGCTGCTGAACGTCGCCTCGGTGACGTCGCAGCTGCTGCCTGAAACCCCCGGCACCATGACCTTTGCCCCGCGCTTCTCGCCCGATGGGCGGCAGGTGGTCTATTCGCTGGAGCAGGGCGGCAATACGGACATCTGGAAGATGGACCTGAACACCGGCCAGTCCGCGCGGCTGACCAACACGCCGGCGATCGAGACCGGGCCGTCCTACAGCCCCGATGGCAGCCGCATCGTGTTCGAAAGCGACCGCTCGGGCACCCAGCAGCTCTATGTCATGTCCGCCTCGGGCGGCGAGCCGACGCGGATCAGCTTTGGTGAGGGCCGCTATGGCACCCCGGTCTGGTCGCCGCGCGGCGATCTGATCGCTTTCACCAAGCAGAACCAGGGCCGCTTCCACATCGGTGTGATGCGCACCGATGGGTCCGAGGAGCGACTGCTGACCGCGTCGTTCCTCGACGAGGGTCCGACCTGGGCGCCCAATGGCCGCGTGATCATGTTCACCCGCGAAAGCGCGGGGGCGGGCGGCGAGCCGCGGCTCTATTCGGTGGATATCACCGGGCGGAACCTCAAGGCGGTGACGACGGATGGCGCGGCCTCGGACCCGGCCTGGTCGCCGCTGCTGCCCTGAGCTGCCCCGTGAACTGCCCCGCAGGAGGGGCGTTTCCAAATCGCGGCCAGACTGTTAACCTGACGGCCAAAGGCCACCCGATACATCTGATGGCCAAAGGCCAATAAACACAGGCGGAACGACATGAGACTGCACTCTTCGGCCCTACTTCTGATCGGCGTCCTGGCCCTTGCGGCCTGCAACAACCCCAACCGCTTTGGCGCCGGCGGCGCCGGTGCGGATGGCGCGGGCGGCTATGGCCCCGGTGGCATCGGCTCTACCGGGCTTGGCGGGGCGAACGATCCGAACTCGCCGGCCTATTTCGCGCAGACGGTGGGTGACCGGGTGCTGTTCCAGGTGGACCAGTCGACGATCAACCCCGAGGCGCGGATGATCCTGACCGGCCAGGGCCAGTGGCTGGCCAGCCACCCGCAATATACCGCGATCATCGAAGGCCATGCCGATGAGCAGGGCACGCGCGAGTACAACCTTGCGCTTGGTGCCCGCCGCGCCAGCGCCGTGCAGGAATTCCTGGTCAGCCAGGGCGTCCAGCCCAGCCGTCTGCGCACCGTCAGCTATGGCAAGGAGCGCCCGCTGCAGGTCTGTTCGGAGGAAAGCTGCTATGCCCAGAACCGCCGCGCCGTGACCGTGATCTCGGTCGGGGCCGGTAGCTGAGAACGGGGGGCGTGATGATCCGGCTTCCGGGCCTTGCCCTGTGCGTCTTTGCGCTGGTCGCGCCGCTTGCGGCCCGCGCTGAAACGCTGGCCGATATCCGGGCCGAGTTGTCGCAGCTGGCCGCGTCGCTGCAGTCGCTGAAGTCAGAGCTGGTCAGCTCTGGCACCGGCCTGCAGGCCGCGGGCGGCGCCACCGCGCTCGACCGGATGAACACGATGGAGGCCGAGCTGTCGCGCCTGACATCGGAGACGGAGGAGCTGCAGAACCGCATCGACCGTGTGGTGTCGGATGGCACCAACCGGGTCGGCGATCTGGAATTCCGTCTGTGCGAGATGGAGGAGGGTTGCGACATCGCCAACCTTCCGATCACCACCACGCTTGGCGGTGAGGCGGGCACGGCGGCCCCGGCGCTTCCGTTGCCGGGCGCGACCCCGCCGCCCGCGTCCGGGGCAGAGCTTGCCGTGGGCGAGCAGGCAGACTTCGATCGGGCCCGGGAGGTGCTCGATCAGGGTGACTTTCGCGGCGCCGCTGACCTCTTTGCGACCTTTACCCAAACCTACACGGGTGGCCCCCTGACCGGCGAGGCGCATTTCCGGCGCGGCGAGGCGCTGACGAAGCTGGGCGAGACGGCGAATGCCGCGCGCGCCTATCTGGAAGGCTTCTCGGGCAGCCCGGACGGGCCGTTCGCGGCCGACAACCTGCTGCGGCTTGGCACCTCGCTGGGGCAACTTGGCCAGACGCAAGAGGCCTGCGTGACGCTGACCGAGGTCGGCACCCGCTTCCCCGGGCATCTGGCCACGGCCGAGGCGGCGTCGCAGATGCGCACCCTGGGTTGCCAGTGACGTGACGGACAGCCCGCTGCTGCGGACAGTGATTCCGGCCTTGGCGCCCGGACGGTTTGACCGTCTGGGCGTTGCCGTGTCGGGCGGCGGCGACTCAGTGGCCTTGCTGCACCTGCTGGCGGCGTGGCGGGCGGAGGGCGGCCCGGATCTGGCGGCGGTGACGGTGGATCACGGGCTGCGGCCCGAGGCGGAGGCGGAGGCGGAGGTGGTGGCCGTGGCCTGTGCGGGCCTTGGCGTGCCGCATACCGTGCTGCGCTGGCAGGGTTGGGACCGGCGCGGCAACCTGCAGGATGCGGCGCGGCGGGCGCGGCAGCGGCTGATCGCGGACTGGGCGGCGGGGCAGGGGGTGGGCGCGGTGGCGCTAGGCCATACGGCAGACGATCAGGCGGAAACCGTGCTGCTGCGGCTGGCGCGCGGGTCGGGTGTGGATGGGCTGTCGGGAATGGCGGCGGAGCGGCGGGCGGAAGGCGTGCTGTGGCTGCGGCCGCTGCTGGAGGTTCGGCGCGAGGCGCTGCGCGACTGGCTGCGGGTGCGGGGGATCGGCTGGGCCGAAGACCCCTCGAACGGCGATCCCCGCTTTGACCGGGTGAAGGCGCGGCAGGCGCTGGCGGCGCTGGCGCCCTTGGGGCTCGATGTGGCGGGCCTGCTGGACACCGCCGCGCGGATGCGAATGGCGCGCGAGGCGCTGGCGCAGGCGGCGCAGACGGCGGCGCGGAGGCTGGGGCGGATCGACGCAGGCGATGTGGTGCTGGCAGCGGGGTTTGCGGGCCTGCCCGAGGAAACCCGGCTCAGGATCGCCGCCCACGCCCTGCGTTGGATCGGCGGCGGCGACTATCGCCCGCGGCTGGCGGCGCTGCGGGCTGCACTGGCGGCGGTGCAGGCCGGCAAGCCCGCGACGCTGGCCGGCTGCCTGCTGCTGCCCGAGGCGGGCGGGCTGCGCGTGGCGCGGGAACCGCAGGCGGTGGCGGCCACCATCGCTGCGCCAGGCGCGCTGTGGGACGGGCGCTGGCGGCTCCAGGGTCCGGCGCCGGAGGGCTGCGAGATCCGGGCACTTGGCGCCGCTGGTCTCGCCCTCTGCCCGGGCTGGCGCGAGACCGGCCGCCCCCATGCCGCCCTCGCCGCAACCCCTGCGGTCTGGCGCGGCCCGGATCTGATCGCCGCGCCGCTCGCCGGGCGACCGGCGGGTTGGCGCGCAGAGCTTGCCTGCGGCGACGAGGACTTCTTCACTTCGCTGATCTTGGATTGAACACGGCCGCCAAATCCCTATTTTGAACGGCAAGTGACACCGCGCGCCGCCAACGGCACGAGGCTGTCCGCATAAATGGAGGTTTCCCCCTTGGGTAACGCGCGCAATATCGCTTTCTGGGTCGTGCTGTTCCTGCTGATCCTGGCGCTGTTCAACCTGTTTTCGGGTGGGCAGAACACGATGAACAGCCGCTCGATCAGCTATTCGGAGTTCGTCCAGCGGGTGGACGCGGGCGAGGTGGCCTCGGTCACACTCGACGGCGAGCAGGTGATCATGCGGGGGACCGACGGTCAGCAATACGTGACCGTGAAGCCCGACGGGGACCAGATCACCGAGCGCCTGATCGCCAATAACGTCGAAGTGAAGGTCGAACGCCAACAGCAGTCGGGCTTCCTGTCGATGCTGTCGCTGTGGCTGCCCTTCCTGCTGCTGATCGGCATCTGGATATTCTTCATGAACCGGATGCAGGGCGGCGGCAAAGGCGGGGCGATGGGCTTTGGCAAGAGCCGCGCCAAGCTGCTGACCGAAAAGCAGGGCCGCGTGACCTTTGACGATGTGGCCGGCATCGACGAGGCCAAGGAAGAGCTGGAAGAGATCGTCGAATTCCTGCGCAACCCGCAGAAGTTCAGCCGCCTGGGCGGCAAGATCCCCAAGGGCGCGCTGCTGGTCGGCCCTCCGGGTACCGGCAAGACGCTGCTGGCCCGCGCGATTGCGGGTGAGGCTGGCGTGCCGTTCTTCACCATCTCCGGCTCCGACTTCGTGGAAATGTTCGTGGGTGTCGGCGCCTCCCGTGTGCGCGACATGTTCGAGCAGGCCAAGAAGAACGCGCCCTGCATCGTGTTCATCGACGAGATCGACGCCGTGGGCCGCGCCCGGGGCGTGGGCATGGGCGGTGGCAACGATGAGCGTGAACAGACGCTGAACCAGCTGCTGGTCGAGATGGACGGCTTCGAGGCGAATGACGGCGTGATCATCATCGCCGCCACCAACCGCAAGGACGTGCTGGACCCGGCGCTGCTGCGCCCGGGCCGCTTCGACCGGCAGGTGACGGTCGGCAACCCCGACATCAAGGGCCGCGAGAAGATCCTGAACGTGCACGCCCGCAAGGTGCCGCTGGGCCCCGATGTCGACCTGCGCACCATCGCGCGCGGCACCCCGGGCTTTTCGGGCGCCGACCTGGCCAACCTCGTGAACGAGGCGGCGCTGACCGCCGCCCGCAAGGGCCGCCGCTTCGTCACCATGGACGATTTTGAAAGCGCCAAGGACAAGGTGATGATGGGGCCGGAGCGCCGGTCGATGATCATGTCCGACGAGGACAAGGAAATGACCGCCTACCATGAGGCCGGCCATGCCATCGTCGGGATCATGCTGCCCAAGTGCGACCCGGTCTACAAGGCGACGATCATGCCGCGCGGTGCCGCGCTTGGCATGGTGATGAGCCTGCCCGAGATGGACCGCCACAGCTGGCACAAGGACCAGATGAAGGACCGCATCGCCATGGGCATGGCCGGCAAGGCTGCCGAGGTGAAGAAATGGGGCGAGGAGCGGGTGTCTTCTGGCGCCAGCGGCGATATCCAGAACGTTTCGGCCGTGGCCCGCGCGATGGTGATGCGCTGGGGCATGTCGGAAAAGATCGGCAATATCGACTATTCCGAGGCGCATGAGGGCTATCAGGGCAATACCGGCGGCTTCAGCGTCTCGGCCGAGACCAAGCGCATGATCGAGGATGAGGTGAAGATCATCGTGGATGAGGGCTATGCCCGCGCGATGGCCATCCTGACCGAGCATGAGCAAGAGTTCGAGCGTCTGGCCCAGGGACTGCTGGAATACGAAACTCTGACCGGCGACGAGATCAAGCGGGTGATGCGCGGCGAGCCGCTGGCCGATCCGGGCAATGACGAGACCCCGCCCTCGGGCAATGCCACCAGCGTGACGGCGATCCCGAAGACGACCAAGCCCAAGGCCCCCAAGGGCGGGCTGGAACCAGAGCCGACGGCCTGACCATGGCCGCTGGCAAGGACTGGAGCCCCGAGACCTATGCCCGGTTTTGGGGCCTGCGGCTGCGGCCCGCGCTGGATCTGCTGGCGCAGGTCCAGGATCTGCCCGAGGGCGATGTGGTGGACCTTGGCTGCGGCAATGGCGCGGTGGGTCCGGCGCTGGCCGCGCTGTTCCCGGGGCGCAAGCTGATCGGGATCGACCAGTCGCCTGCCATGCTGGCCGAGGCGGCGGCGACGGGCGCCTATCGGCGTTGCCTTTCCGAGGATGCGGCGATGTGGGAACCGGCGACCCCGCCGGCGCTGATCTTCTCCAACGCGGCGCTGCAATGGCTGGGCGACCACGACACGCTGCTGCCACGGCTGGCCGGGTCGGTCGCGCCGGGCGGCACGCTGGCGGTGCAGATGCCACGCCAGTTCAACGCGCCCTCGCACCGGTTCCTGCGCGAGTTTGCCGCCGACATGTTCCCGGACCGCTTCGACTTCGTCGACTGGCACCCGCCGGTGCGCGCGCCGGTGGATTATCACCGGCTGCTGGCCCCGCTGGGGCAGCTGAACGTCTGGGAGACGGACTACATCCACCGGCTGGAGCCGGACGGCGTGGGCCATCCGGTGCGGCGTTTCACCGAAGGCGCGGCGATGCGGCCCTTCCTGAACCTGCTGTCGCCCTCCGAGACCGAGGCCTTTGCCGCGCGTTACGACGAGGCGCTGGCGGCTGCCTATCCTGCCGAAGATGACGGAAGCGTGCTGTTCCCGTTCCGCCGGGTGTTCATCGTGCTGCAGATGCCTGCGCATCCGTTCTGAGCCGGAGGTTGCCGTGCCCGTGCTGAAACCCTGCGACTACTGGGGCGAGATCGTCTGGCTGGGGCGGGTGGATGACCGCGCCGCGACACTTGCCGCAGCGCCGCTGAGCGAGCTTCGCGCCACCTTCGCCGGTGTGGCGGGCGAGGAGCATGCGGGGCTGACGCGCCCCTCCTGCTCTCGGGTGACGGCGCAATATCCGCGGAACACCGAGATCCGCAACACGCGGCAGGTCTCCATCGTCGCGCAGGAGGACCTCGACACCATCGCCGCAGCGATGGGGCTGGGCAGCCTCGATCCGGCCTGGCTGGGCGCCAGCATGGTAGTGAAGGGGATCCCGGATTTCAGCCATATCCCTCCGTCCTCCCGCCTGCAGGGCGACTCGGGCGCGACGCTGGTGGTCGACATCGAGAATCGCCCCTGCACTCTGCCCGCCAAGGTGATCGAGGCGGCGCGTCCGGGGGCGGGGAAGCTGTTCAAGCCGGCTGCCAAGGGGCGGCGCGGGATCACGGCTTGGGTTGAACGGGAAGGGGTCTTCCGGCTGGGGGATCGTCTGCGGCTGCATGTGCCCGATCAGCCGGTCTGGGCGCATCTGGCCGAGGTTCGGGGCTGAGCCCCTTAGACCAGGACCAGGAAGGTCGAGGCGAGGGCAAGTCCGAGGCCGAAGCCGAGGTTGATGGCGATGGTTGCGGCGCGCATGGCAAGTCTCCTGTGGTTGGTCTTGTCGGCGTCTTCGCAGGGTAAACGCTGCCGCACCGGCGAAGTTCCGCGCATCCCCGCATTCCCCGAAAAACGCCCGATGTTTCCGATCGGCGCTGCGGCATCCGCGCCCGGGGCGAATTCCTTGCGGTATCCGTCGCAAACCTGTGCGACCGTGGCTTGCGATGCGCTAAGGCGCTTGGCAGGGAAGGCGCATCAGACGCCGGGAGGGACCCGTGGCTGCAAGAACCGATATCGAAATCGCCCGCGTGGCGGTGAAGCGCCCGATCCGCGAGATCGGCGCGAAGCTGGGCATCCCCGACGAGGCCCTGATCCCCTATGGACATGACAAGGCCAAGGTCTCGCAGGGCTTCGTCTCGGGGCTGGAGGGGCGACCGAAAGGCAAGCTGATCCTCGTCACCGCGATCAGCCCGACCCCGGCGGGCGAGGGCAAGACCACGACGACCGTGGGCCTTGGCGACGCGCTGGCTCGGATCGGCAAGCGCACCGCGATCTGCATCCGCGAGGCGAGCCTTGGCCCCAACTTCGGCATGAAGGGCGGGGCCGCGGGCGGCGGAATGGCCCAGATCGTGCCGATGGACGAGATGAACCTGCATTTCACCGGCGATTTCCACGCGATCACTGCGGCGCACAACCTGCTGGCGGCGCTGATCGACAATCACCTCTACTGGGGCAATGCGCTGGAGATCGACACGCGCCGCATCACCTGGCGGCGGGTGATGGACATGAACGACCGGGCGCTGCGCGACATGGTGGTGGGGCTTGGCGGCGCGCGCAACGGCTTTCCGCGGCAGACCGGGTTCGACATCACGGTGGCCTCCGAGGTGATGGCGATCCTGTGCCTGGCGCGCGATCTGGCCGATCTGCAGGAGCGGCTGGGGGCCATCGTCATCGGCTACCGCCGCGACCTCAGCCCGGTGCATGCCCGCGACCTCAAGGCTGAGGGCGCGATGACCGTGCTGCTGAAGGAGGCGATGCAGCCCAACCTCGTGCAGACGCTGGAGCATACGCCGGCCTTCGTGCATGGCGGACCCTTCGCCAATATCGCGCATGGCTGCAACTCGGTCATCGCCACCCGTACCGCGCTGCGGCTGGCGGATTATGTGGTGACGGAGGCGGGGTTTGGTGCCGACCTCGGGGCCGAGAAGTTCTTCGACATCAAGTGCCGCAAGGCCGGGCTGGCGCCGGCGGCGGCGGTCATCGTGGCGACGGTGCGGGCGCTGAAGATGAATGGCGGCACTGCGCGGGCCGATCTGGGCCCCGAGGATGTGGCGGGGGTGGAGCGGGGCTGCGCCAATCTCGGCCGCCACATCGCCAATACGCGCGGCTTCGGCGTGCCGGTGGTGGTGGCGATCAACCACTTCACCGGCGACACGGCGGCCGAGCTGGCCGCCGTGCAGGCCTTCTGCGCCGCGCAGGGGGTGCAGGCGGTGCTGTGCCGCCACTGGGCGGAAGGCGGCGCCGGGGCCGAGGATCTGGCCCGCGCGGTGGTGGCGCTGGCCGATACGCCCTCCGGCTTCGCGCCGCTCTATCCCGACGCGATGCCGCTGCTGGAGAAGATCGAGACGGTGGCGAGGCGCATCTACCACGCCGCCGAGGTGGTGCCGGAGGCGGGCATCGCGGAGCAGCTGGCCGCTTGGGAGGCGGCGGGCCATGGCCACCTGCCGGTCTGCATCGCCAAGACGCAGTATTCGTTCTCGACCGACCCCACCCTGCGCGGCGCGCCCTCCGGCCACTCTGTGCCGCTGCGCGAGGTGCGGCTGGCGGCGGGGGCGGGCTTCGTGGTGGCGATCTGCGGCGAGATCATGACGATGCCGGGCCTGCCGCGGGTGCCTGCGGCGGAGAGCATCCGGCTGAATGCCGCGGGCGAGATCGACGGGCTGTTCTGATGGGGCAAGCTGTTCTCATGGGGTTGAGCGGGCGCGCCAGATGTTGCACAGGTCTTCGCGGCCCCTTCCCCGGGGGCCGCGCCCGAAGACCGCAGGCCCCCGCCTGCCGCTGCATCGCAGGAGTGCCCGCATGACCAAGCTTCCGCAGATCACCACCATGGCCGAGCTGCGCCTCGAGATCGACCGGCTGGATGCCGCGCTGGTCGATCTGCTGGCGCAGCGCACCGCGATGATCGACCGCGCCATCGAGCTGAAACCCGGCGAGGGGCTGCCGGCCCGGATCGAGACCCGCGTCGAGGATGTGGTGACCAAGGTGCGGGCGCGGGCGATTGCGGCAGGGCTGCCGCCCGAGCTGGCCGAAACATTGTGGCGCGAGATGATGGAATTCTTCATCGCGCGCGAGGAAGACGTTCTTGGCAAAGGGGATGACGGGGAATGACGGCACAGATCATCGACGGCAAGGCCTTTGCGGCCAAGGTGCGCGGGCAGGTGGCGAAAGGCGTGGCGCGGCTGAAGGCCAATCACGGCATCACGCCGGGGCTGGCGGTGGTGCTGGTGGGCGAGGATCCGGCCAGCGAGGTCTATGTCCGCAACAAGGGCAAGCAGACGCTGGAGGCCGGCATGGCCAGCTTCGAGCACAAGCTGGCGGCGGACACGCCCGAGGCGGACCTGCTGGCGCTGATCGCGGTGCTGAACGCCGATCCGGCGGTGAACGGCATCCTGGTGCAACTGCCGCTGCCGGGCCACATGAATGCCGATCTGGTCATCAACGCCATTGACCCGGGCAAGGACGTGGATGGGTTTCACATCCTCAACGTGGGCCTGCTCGGGACCGGGCAGAAGGCGATGGTGCCCTGCACGCCGCTGGGATGCCTGATGATGCTGCGGGACCACCTCGGCAGCCTGTCGGGCCTGAACGCGGTGGTGGTCGGGCGCAGCAACATCGTCGGCAAGCCGATGGCGCAGCTGCTGCTGGCCGAAAGCTGCACGGTGACCATCGCCCACAGTCGCACCAAGGATCTGGCGGCCGTCTGCCGGGGTGCCGACATTCTGGTGGCGGCCGTTGGCCGGCCCGAGATGATCACCGGCGACATGGTGAAGCCGGGCGCCACGGTGATCGACGTCGGCATCAACCGGGTGGAGCGCGACGGCAAGACCCGCCTTGTGGGCGATGTGGACTTCGCCAGCGCCGCGGCGGTGGCGGGCGCGATCACCCCGGTGCCGGGCGGGGTGGGGCCGATGACCATCGCCTGCCTGCTGGCCAACACCCTCACCGCCACCTGCCGGGCGCATGGTCTGCCAGAGCCGGAGGGGCTGACGGTCTGACCCCGTTACCCAGGCGGCTGACCCACCTCAGCCCGCCGGCTCCACCGCGATCATCGTGCCTTGCAACAGCGCGATGGTGCGGCGGGCGCCCGCCTCGGTCTCTGCCTCCACCTCGGCGGTGACCACGCTCAGCCGCCGCCCCGCCTTCACCACCCGCCCGGTGGCGATCAGCCGCGCCCCGGCCGCCGGGGCCATCAGGTTGATCTTCATCTCGACCGTCATCACCTCGGCGCCCTCGGGCATCTGGCTCAGCGCGGCATAGCCTGCGGCGGTATCGCCAAGCGCGAAGGTCAGCCCGGCATGGCCGACCCCGTGCTGCTGGCGGGCGTTCGCCCCGATCGGCGCCGAGATCGTGCAACGGCCCGGCGCAAGCGCATCCAGGCTCGCCCCGAACGTCTGCATCAGGCTCTGCCGCGCAAAGCTGGCGCGCACCCGCGCCCCGGTTTCCTCATCCATCACGGTTTTCCTATGTCTTTGGCGCAACGCTCTGAAAACGCTACTTCACAACCGGGGCGGGCGCCATTGCCCCGCTTGTCCGCACGCTCTAGCTGATCGAACAAGGTCGAGTAACGGTGGGCGCTGTTGACGCATATGTTCGAAAACGCGAAGCATCTGTTCGAAAGCTGGAAACGTCTGGTCTCGGACCCCGCCGCGCTCGTGACATGGGTCGTGCTCTCCATCCTGACGACGGTTGCCGGACCGTTCGGCAGCTATGAGCTGTTCTCGCCCGCCCTGCGCGCGGTCTACTGGCCGACACTGATCGGTGCTGGCCTGCTGATCGGCTCGGCGGTGCGGGTGCTGGTCGAGGAGAGGATGTCCACGCGCGGCATCTGGCCAGGCTCCATCGTGACCGCGGCGATCAATGTGGTGCTGTTCACCCCGCCGCTGACGGTGATCACCCAATGGCTGGGCGGACCGGGCAGCCGGGTGCCGAATGTCTGGGAATTCGCCTTCTTCGTCTTCGCCGGCTCGCTTGGCGTCGGGGCGCTGCGCCACGTGATGGCGGATGCACTCGCCGAGGCACCGCCGCCTGCCCCCGAGGAGACGCTGCCCAAGCTGATCGCCCGCCTGCCCGGCCCGCAGCAGGGGCCGCTGGTGCGGCTGTCGGTGCGCGATCACTACGTGGTCATCCACACCGCGCGGGGCACGGGTACGCTGCTGATGCGCTTTGCCGATGCGATGGCCGAGACGGATCCGGTCGAGGGCCTGCAGGTCCACCGCTCGCATTGGGTCGCCGTGTCCGAGGTGGCCGGGTCGGTGCGGCGCGCCGGGCGGACGCTGCTGGTGATGAAGGACGGCGCCGAAGTGCCGGTCAGCCGCGGCTTTCAGGCCGCCGTCGCCGAGCGCTGGCCGGGCCCGCGGCCCGCGGCATCGGCAGGCAGATCGCCCGCCGCCCCGTCAGCACCGCCACTGCGTCAGGCCCCATCAGCGCCTCCAGCGCCGGGTCGGTGGTGACAAGCCCACCGGTATAGGTGCCGAAGGCCGGAAGGATCGCGCGCCGCCCGTCGACCAGGAAGCAGGGTCGCGACAGCGACTGCCCTGCGGCCGTGATCCGCGCCTTGGGGTGGTAATGGCCCGAGACCTCACCCGCCCCGGCCCCCGGCTCGGCGATATGGCGGAAGGTGAGCGGCCCCTCCCGCCACTCCGCCAGATGCTGGCCGCCGAGGCTCAGCGGCCCCGGATCATGGTTGCCCGCGATCCAGATCCAGCGCCGCCCCGCCATCAGCCGCGCCAGCCACAGCGCCTCTGCCTCTGGCAGGTCCGCCGATAGCAGGTCATCGAAACTGTCGCCCAGGCAGATCACCACGGCCGGGTCCAGCGCCGCGATCTCGGCATCGAGCCGCGCCAGCGTGTCCACCGTCTCATAGGGCGGCAACAGCGTGCCCCCGCGCCGGGCGATCCGTTCCGACTTGCCCAGATGCAGGTCCGAGACACAGAGCAGCCCCGCCTCCGCCCACCACAGCGTCCCCGCCGCCCGCGCCAGCAGCCGCGCCCCCGCCAGCCCGAACTCATATCCCGTCTTCATGTTCGTTCTGGTCCAAATATCCCGGGGGTGCGGGGGCTGGCCCCCGCTTCTTCTCTCCGTCAGGCCAGCCCCGCCGCCGCCATCAGCCGCTCCGCCGCTTCCGCCAGCAGTCGCTCGCGGCCCGCACCCTGCACCGGCACCCGGCCCATTTCAAGGAACAGCGGCGCGGCCAAGGGCGGGATCCGCTCCAGCCGCTGCGTGTCGATGCGCCCGCCGATGCGGCCCAGCATCTCCTCGATCCGCCCGAAATCCACCAGCCCGCGCATCGCCTCCTCGGCCGTGATCCGCAGCATCAGGTGGCCGGGGTCGTGGCGGCGCAGCGTGTCATAGAGGATGTCGGTCGAAAACGTCGCCTGCCGTCCGGACTTGCGCTGGCCGGGCAGGTTGCGCTCGATCAGCCCGGCGATCTGCGCGGTGCTGCGGAAGCTGCGCTTCATCACCGCGTTGCCGGCGAGCCAGCCCTCCAGCCCCTCGCGCAGGCCCGCCGCGTCCAGCAGGGGCGCGGCATCCAGCACCGCGTCCAGCCCCCAGATCAGCGTGGCATAATCAGTGGCGACAAAGCCAAGCGGGTGCAGTCCCTGCTCCTCCATCCGCTTGGTTGCCAAGAGCCCCAGCGTCTGCTGCGCGTTGCGCCCGGCAAAGCCCCAGAGGCACAGATGCTCGCGCCCCTCATAGGGGAAGCTTTCCACCAGCAGCCGGTCGCGGCGGGGCATCACCGACACCTCCGCCTGCAGCGCCAGCCAGCCTTGCGTGGCGGCGGGCAGGGCGGACCAGTCGCCGCTGTTCAGGATCGCGAGGATCCGGTCCGACAGCTGGGTCGATGTGGCGAACTTGGTGCCGTCGAACACCGCCAGCTTCGGCTCGCGCCCCGGATCGCGCGTCACCTCCACCGTCAGCTCGCGCAGCCCGTCGAAGCGCACCACCTGCCCGCCCATCAGGAAGGTGTCGCCCTGGGACAGCGAGGCGGCAAAGCTCTCCTCCACCTCTCCCAAAGGGGTGCCGCCGCGGCCCTTCATCCGCACCTTCAGCTTTTCGGTATCGACGATGGTGCCAAGGTTCATCCGGATCATCCGGGCGGTACGCGGATCGCGCAGTTGCCACAGGCCCTCGCGCTGCATCAGCCGCCGCCAGCGGTCATAGGCGCGCAGGGCATAGCCACCGGTGGCGCAGAACTCGAGGCAGGCGTCGAAATCGGCGCGGGGCAGGGCGGCGTAGGGGCCGGCGGTGGTCACCTCGGCATAGAATGCGCCTGCGTCGAACGGCCCCGCGCAGGCGGTGGCGAGGATATGCTGGCAAAGCACGTCGAGCGGCCCCGGCCCGCGCGGATCGCCGTCGAGGTCATGCGCCTGCACCGCCTGCAGGGCCGCCACGCATTCCACCACCTCGAAACGGTTCGCGGGCACCAGCATCGCCTTGGACGGCGCGTTGTAGCGGTGGTTCGCGCGCCCGATCCGCTGCACCAGCCGCTTGACGTTCTTGGGCGCGCCGACCTGGATCACCAGATCGACATTGCCCCAGTCGATCCCCAGATCGAGGCTGCCGGTGCAGACGATGGCGCGCAGCTGCCCCGCCACCATCGCCGCCTCCACCCTCTCGCGCTGTTCGCGCGACAGGCTGCCATGGTGGATGCCGATGGGCAGGTCATCGGTGTTCTGCAGCCAGAGGTCGTGGAAGAAGATCTCGGCCTGCGCGCGGGTGTTGTGGAAGATCAGCGTGGTCTGGTGGGCGCGGACCTGATCGAGAATGTCGGGGATCGCATAGCGCCCGCCGCCCCCGGCCCAAGGGGGCGGCTTGCGCGTTGCCAGCATGGTGATGTCGGGGTCCGGCCCGGGATCGGCGTGCAGCACGGCGCAAGGCTCGGGCGCGCGGGCCATGAACCGCGCCAGCGCCGGCGGGTCCTCGACCGTCGCCGACAGCCCCACTCGGCGCAGCCCGGGCGCCAGGGTTGCCAGCCGCGCAAGGCCCAGCATCAGCTGATCGCCCCGCTTGCTTTCGGCCAGCGCGTGGATCTCGTCCACGATCACCCGCTGGAGCCCGTCAAAGATCCGCGGCGCATCCTCATAGCTCAGCAGCAGCGCGAGACTCTCCGGCGTGGTCAGCAGGATCTGCGGCGGGTCGGCGCGCTGGCGCTTGCGCTGCGTGGTGGTGGTGTCGCCGGTGCGGTCCTCCACCCGGATGGGCAGCCCCATCTCGGCAATCGGCGCGGTCAGGTTGCGGCGGATGTCGGCCGCCAGCGCCTTGAGGGGTGAGATGTAGAGCGTGTGCAGCCCCGGCCGCGGCGCCAAGGCAAGTTCGGCCAGCGTCGGCAGGAAGCCCGCCAACGTCTTGCCGCCGCCCGTGGGCGCGACCAGCAGCAGGGCAGGCTCGCCCGCGCGGGCCAGCATCTCGACCTGATGCGGGTGCAGGGACCAGCCGCGGGCGGTGAACCAGTGGGTGATGGGGGGCGGCAGGCTGTTCATGGCGCAGAAGATAGGGTGCGGCGGCGCAACTTGGCAGGGGTCTTGCCACGCAAAGGCCATGCCCTTATCCCGGGGCAACCGAAACGGCCCCGGACCCCTGATGCTGATCTCCTATGCGCAGTCGCTCGTGCTGTTCGCCACGCCCAAGACCGGATCGACCGCGCTGGAATATGCGCTGGCGCCCAATTGCGATGTGCGGCTGACCGGCGCGCCCTCGCGGAGGCACATGACGATGCAAAGCTACGAGGCGCAGATGGAGCCGCGGGTGCGGGCGCTGTGCCTTGAGGAGCCAGAGCTGGTGGCACTGGTGCGCGAGCCGCTGGACTGGCTGGGCAGCTGGTTCCGCTACCGCGCCCGGCCGGGGATGAAGGTCCCGCAGAACAGCACCCGCGGCATGAGCTTTGACGCGTTCATCGACGGGTACCTGTCGGACACCCCGCCGCAGCCCTCGCGGCTTGGCTCGCAGACCGACTTCATGGCCCGGGCGGATGGCCGCTGCGGCGTGACGACGCTGTTCCCCTATGAGCGGTTCAACGAGGCCGCCGCCTATCTGCGGCGCCGGCTGGGGACCGCGGCAGAGCCCGAGGCGGTGAATGTCTCGCCTCATGCCGAACTGGCGCTGTCGGCAGAGCTGGAGTCGCGGCTGCGGGCAGAGCGGGCGGCGGATTTCGCGCTGCACCAGCAGGCGCTGGCGGGGTGGGATGCGCTGGCCGCGCGGATCGGGGCCTGAGCCCTTAGTGCTCCACCTCTTCATCGTCCACGAACATGTTGGCCCAGGCCCGGTCGATCAGCTCGGGCGACATCTGGTGCGGGATGCCTTCGAAGTCGCAGATGGCGATCATCTGGTCGATCAGGAACACCGGCTGGTAATTGGCATAGACGTTGTCGATGGTGGGGTACTTGACCTTCAAGAGGTGGATCAGCGCCTTTTCGTTCAGCGACATCCCCTTCTTGCGCGCGACAAGGGCGAAGATCTTCAGGAAGTTCTCCTGGCTGGGCCCGTCGATCTTGATCTTGAAGAAGATCCGCCGCAGCGCCGCCTTGTCGAAGATGGCGTTGGGGTGGAAGTTGGTCGAGAAGATCACCAGCGTGTCGAAGGGCACCTCGAACTTCTCGCCCGATTGCAGAGTCAGGATGTCCTTGCTTTCCTCCAGCGGCACGATCCAGCGGTTGACCAGCTTTTGCGGCGGCTCTGACTGGCGGCCAAGGTCGTCGACGATGAAGACACCCCCCGTGGATTTCAGCTGCAGCGGCGCGGTATAGGTCCGCGCCGTGGGGTTGTAGGTCAGGTCCAGCATCTCCAGCGACAGCTCGCCCCCGGTGATCACGGTCGGGCGGTCGCAGAGCACATAGCGGGTGTCGAAGCGGTTGGCGTTGCGGCGCAGGGTGCTCGCATCCTCCACCGCGGCCTCGGCGGCGGAATGCACGATCGGGTCATAGACGGTGATGACCTGCCCCGAGTATTCGATGGCCAGGGGCACATAGATCTTGTCGCCAAGCGCGTCGCGGATGCCGTTGGAGATGCTCGACTTGCCGTTGCCGGGCGGGCCATACATCAGCACCGACCGCCCGGACCCCACCGCCGGGCCAAGCTGGTCCAGCAGCGCGGGCGGCAGGATCAGGTGGCCCATGGCGCGGGTCAGCTGCGCGCGGGTCAGGGTGATGTTGCGGATCGACTGCCGCATGATCTGCTCGCGGTAGCTATCCATCGGCACCGGCATCGCGCCGAAATATTCCGACTGCGCCAGCGCATCCAGCGCCCGGGCCTTGCCGGCATCGGTCAGCTGATAGCCCATGCCGGTGCCCGAGGTCGCGTGCAGCGTCCCCGTCGCCTCCAGCAACCGCTGGCTGCGGGCAAGGTCCACCAGCTCTTGCGCAACGCTGACCTGCACGCAGCAGATGCGGGCGATGTCGGGCACCAGGTCGAGGTTCATGCGGAACATGGTCTTCAGCAGGATGTCCCGCATCATCACCATCGACAGCCCGGTTTCGGCCATCGTGCGCGGGGCGGGCGGGGCGGTGACGGTGGTTGCGGCGGCGGTGGCCTGCATGGTCATGCGGATGTCCCTGACTGCTTTATGCTTTTTAGGCGATTCTACCCATGCGGGCGCCGTTCAACAACGGAAATGCAGCAAGCCGAGGCTTCCCGGGCGAAAGCTGGCAGGCTATGGTTTCGCCAATGGTAAGGCGCGCCGCAAGAGGGCGCCGGGCGGGGGCAGGGCGCGTGAATATCAGGCAAGGCAGCTGGCGGCTGGCGGTGTTTCTTCTGGCCGTGGTGGCGGTGGTGGGCGGGCTGGCGCTGGCCAAGGGCGGGCTTTTCATCGCCAAGCATGAGGGCGACACCCTGCACCTGGCGGACATGGTGCTGCGCATGGCGCGCGGGCAGGTGCCGCACCTCGATTACGCCACGCCCATCGGCATCCTTGCCGTGGCGCCGGTCGCGGGGCTGGTGGCGCTTGGCGCGGGGCTTGGCCATGCGCTGATCCTGGCGCAGACCCTGCTGGCGCTGCTGCTTGTGCCGGCGATCCTGCGCGCGGGGCCAAGCCGGATGCAGGGGCCCTGGCCCTTTGTGCTCGGCGCGCTGGTGCTGATCTTCGTGCTGGCGCTGGTGCATGGCGAATCCGACACCTCGACCTCGATCTCGATGCATTACAACCGGTGGGCCTGGGCGATCAGCTATCTGGTGCTGGTGCTGGCGGTGCTGCCCGCGCTGCCGGGCCGGGCGCGGCCGTGGCTGGACGGGGCGCTGATCGGGTTGGGGATGGCGGCGCTGGCGCTGCTGAAGATGACCTTCTTCGCCGCTTTCGCGCTGCCGGTGCTGCTGGCGCTGGCGCTGCGGCGCGAGGGGCGGGCGCTGCTGGCGGCGCTGATTGCCGGGCTGGCGGTGGCGGGCGCGGTGACGCTGCTGCTGGGGACTGGGTTCTGGGCGGCCTATCTGGGCGATCTGCTGCAGGTGGCGGGGTCTGACGTGCGCCCGCAGCCGGGGACCAGCTTCACCGGCGTGCTGACAGAGCCGCTATACCGCCTCGTCAGCATCCTTGCGATCCTTGCGGTGGTTTTCCTGCGCAAGGCGGGGCAGGCCGATCTGGGGCTGGTGCTGATCGTGCTGTTCCCGGCCTTCGCCTTCGTCACCTACCAGAATTACGGCAATGATCCGCAATGGATCTACCTGCTGGCGCTGCTGGCCTTCGTGGCGCGGCCGGCGCCCGGCACCCGCCGCGCCTGGGGCTTCGATCTGCGCGACGGGCTGACGGCGGTGGGCATCGCCGCCTTTGCGCATGGGGCCCCTTCGCTGCAGAACATGGCCTACAGCCCGCTGGTGCATCTGCGGCTGGGGGAGGACAGCCGGCCGGTCGGCGACGGGGCGCTGGCCGATATCCATGTGCTGGACAGCCGGATGGCCTCGCTGGCGGGCACAGCCGTCATCGCCACGCCTGACTTTCCGCAGCTGGCGCCGCCTGCGCCGGCGGAGGACGCCAAGGTCTCGGACCGGCCCGCGATGCTGAACGGCGAGACGCTGCCGCGTTGCGCGCTGGCGACCGGGCTGACGGCCTGGCTGCATGCGGTGACGGCGGATCTGGAGGCGGCGGGGCACTCGGGCAAGGGCATCTTCACCACCGACACGCTGTCGCTGTTCTGGATGGTTGGGGAGTTCCACCCGCTGGATCAGGGCGCGCCCTGGTATTACGACGGGCTGCCGGGGCTGGCGGATGCCGATCTGGTGCTGGTGCCGCTCTGCCCGATGTCGCCCTCGGGCCGCACCGCGGCGCTGGAGGCGCTGGCCGAGGCGGGGACGGAGCTGACCGAGATCCGGCGGACCTCGCTTTATATCTTGCTTGGGAAGAACGCGCCGTAAGTCTCGGGAAAGGCGGCGAACACCAGATAGGCAACAATCGTCCCGGCAATGGCGAGGCCCATCGGGAAGTCCTTGCGCGTCCAGCTGACCCAATCGGGCGTTTGCCCGCGCACGGCGGGGATGGCGCGGGCGATGCGGTGCATGGCGAAGGCCCCCAGCAGGAAGGCCGCGAACAGCAGCGGGATCAGCGGCGCCTGCTCCACCGCCACGAAGGGCGCGGCGGCGGCGGCGAACTTCACGTCGCCGGCCCCGACCCCGGCCACAAGGTGCAGCAGGAATCCGACGGCCAGGATCACCGCGTAATGCAGCCAGCGCCAGGCCCAGACCTCGACCGGCAGCACCAGAAACCCCGCCACGGCGAAGATCACCAGCAGCAGCCGTCCCGCGCCATTGCGGATCTTCATGAACTTCAGGTCCGACCAGCAGACATAGAGCGCGACCGGCGCAACCAGCACCAGGAACACCAGCGCCGCAGTCTGGGGGGAGGTGCCCAGCAAGGCCTAGCCCTGTCCGCCCGATTCCAGCGCGATCAGCGCGCGGGAGGCTTCCTCGAAATGCTGGGGATGGGTCTCGATCGCGTCGCGCAGCAGGCCCTTGCCGATGGTCACATCGCCCTGCTTGATCGCCGACAGCGCGGCGGTATACAGCAGCATCGCCCGCTCGGTCTGGGTCATCTTGACGATGGGCATGTCGTATTTGCGCTGCCCGGCGCGGGCCATCACCAGGTTGTTCTTGGCGGTGAACAGCCCCTCGTCATGGGTCAGCGCCTCGTTGAACAGCTTCTCGGCGCCGGCGAAATCGCGGCGGTTCAGCTTGGAATAGCCCCAGTTGTTCAGCACGTTGGCGGGCCGCGTGGTCAGCCCCGCGGCGATTTCATAGAAGCTGTCGGCCTTGGCCCAGTTCTTGTTGCTGTCGGCAACCATCGCTTCCAGGCGGTAGCGCTCATAGGTTTCATGCGTCGGCGGGACCTTGTTCAGCTCTGCCTCGGCGCGCTTCCAGTCGCCGGCGCGGATCAGGGTGTCGGCATATTCCACCCGGTCATCTGCGGTGCCTTCGGGGCTGGCGATGATCTGGGTCCAGAGCGCGGCGGCCTCGGTCGGGCGCTTGGCGCGGACCAGCGAGCGGGCAAGACCGCGGCGCAGGTCGATGCGGTCGGGCTGTTCGGACGTGGCGCGCTGGAAATAGGCGACCGCCTCGTTCGGGTCGGCCACGGTCAGCATGATGTCGTTGAGGTTGGTCTCGTCGATGACATTGACGCTTTTCACGGCGCGCTCGACATCGGCATCGGAGGTGCTCCCACAGCCAGACATCAGGGCCGCCGCGCCAAGGCACAGCGTCAGCAACACGGGGTGGCGCATCATTGGCGTCCTTATAACGGCTCGGCCTCGGGCGCGCCCAGCAGCAGGTATTCCCCGTAGCCGCGACGCACCAGCTTGTAGTTTGTTATGTCTTTGGGCTCATCATACGCCGGATTTTCGATCTGCGCGAGCGCCAGGCGCAGATTTTCGCGGATGGCGTCCGATTCGCCACTGTCGAGCGCATAGGCAGTGCGGAACACCCGGCTGGCCTCGGCAGGCTCGCCCATTTCCATCAGCGCGACGCCCAGGTTGTTCCAGGCCGGCACGAAGCGTTCGTCCGCATCTATGGCGCGGCGCAGCATCGCCTCGGCCTGACCAAGCCGCCCCAGCCGCAGGTTGGCCGAGCCGATGGCCGACAGCACATCGACGGTGGCGCCGGTCTCGGCGGCGGCGCGGTAATAGGCGCGCAGGGCCAGGTCGAACTCGCCCGCCTCCATCAGCCTATGGCCGACAGTCAGTCCGTCAACCGCCTCGCCGCGGGCGCGGCCAGTGGGCGCATAGGGATCGCCGCCCCCCAAAGGCAAACCGCCCGTCGATTGACAGGCGGAGATCAGGCATGTGGCTGCAAGGGCAAGCGCCCTGCCAAGGGTCATCTGGGTCACTTCATGCTGGCGAACAGGCCCAGCATAGAATGAACTGACGGCCCCACAAGGATGATCAGCAGCGGCGGCACGGTGAACATCATCGTGCCAAGGGTGATCTTGGTCGGCAGCTTGTTCGCAAGCTCCTCGGCGCGCATCACCCGCTTGTCGCGCATGTCCGCGGCATAGACCCGCAGCGCTTCGGCGATCGAGGTGCCGAAGGTTTGCGACTGGATCAGCACCGTCACGAAGGACGAGATGTCAGGCAGGCCGGCGCGCTCGGCAAAGCCGCGCAGCACGGTGGCCTTCTCCTTGCCGGCCTTCACCTCATAGGCGACCAACTCGAATTCCTCGGACAGGGCGGGAAAGCCCGGCTCCAGCTCCTTGGCGACACGGACGATGGCCTGATCGATCGACTGGCCCGCCTCGACGCAGACCAGCAGCATGTCGAGCGCGTCCGGGAAGCCGTTCTGCATTTCCTTCTGCCGGCTCTCCACCCGCTTGTCGACCCAGTAGCGCGGCAGGTAATAGCCCGCCACGCCCGGCCCAAGCGCGTAAAGCACCATGCTGGTCGTGGACAGATCGCCGGTCTGCGACTTGATGAAGGCATAGATCACGCCCAGAACCAGCAGCCCGATCCCCAGCACGAACTGCGCCGCGTGGAAGGTGCGCACCGCCGACTTGCCGCGATAGCCGGCGCGGGTCAGCTTCAGGCGGGCCGAGGTCATTTCCTCTTCGTTCTGCGGCTCCAGGAAGCCTGCGAACTTCTCCAGCTTGTCGGACTTGCCCGAGCGCAGCGTCTTGCGCGTCGGTTCCTTGGCGCGGGCGGCGGCCTGCGCGGTCTGGTTGCTCTGCCGCAGCTTTTCCAGCGGATCGGGCGTCTTGCGCATCAGCAGGGGCAGCACCGCCAGGATCAGCAGCAGCCCAAGCCCGCCGACCGCATAAAGCGGCCCCAGCGGCCCAAGATTGGCGATCAGCGCGGCATTGAGATCGGTGAACAGCTGCACGGGGTTAAACCTTGATATTGGTCATGATCTTCATGAACAGGACGTTGGCCCCCAGCAGGGCCCCCACCACCAGCGCGGCGGGAACGAAGGCCGAGGTTTCCTTGACCTCGTCGAAATAATCCGGCTTACCGAGCTGGATGGCGACCAGCGCCACCAGCGGGAAGGCCGACAGGAACATGCCCGACCATTTCGCCTCGGCGGTGATCGCCTTCACCCGGCGGAACAGCCGGAACCGGGCGCGGATCACCTTGGAGAGCCCGTCGAGGATCTCGGCAAGGTTGCCGCCGGCCTGCTGCTGGATGGTCACGGCGACGGCCAGGAAGCGCAGATCCTGCATGTCCATCCGCTCGGCCAGCGATTTCAGGCTCTCGGTGACGTCGCGGCCATAGGCGGCCTCATCGGCGATCATCCCGAATTCGGTGCCAAGCGGGTCGGCGACCTCCTTGGCGACGATCTGGATGGCCGAGGAGAACGGATGCCCCACCCGCAACGAGCGCACCATCAGCTCGATGGCGTCGGGCAGCTGCTCCTCGATCATGGTCAGGCGCTTCTTGGCCTTGCCGTTGACCCACATGTAAACGCCGCCCACCCCCATCACCACGGCGATCAGGGCGCGGATGCCCGGCTCTGCGGCGGTGCCGACGGTGAGGCCGCCGTAAGCTACCGCCGACAGCAGCACCATCACCATCACCAGTTGCCGGGGCGAGAAGGCGATGTTGGCCTTTTGCGCCTTGGCCGCCAGGATCGAATACAGCGGGATGCCGCGGGCCTTGAGGTGCTGGCTGGCCTCCTTGCGCAGCTGTTCCAGCACCTGCTCGCGCGGGCCGCCCTTTTCCAGCAGGTCGAGCCGCCGGTTCACCCGGGCGTTGAGGCTGATCGACTTGCCGAAGACCAGAAGATAGAGGCCCTCGACCAGCAGCAGCACTGCGACGAAGATCAGAGCGTAGATGATGGGGGCCGGGCTGATGGGCATGGTGATGTCTCCTCAGACCGCGGGTTCGTAGATCGAGGCGGGCAGGTCATAGCCCCACTGCCGGAACCGCTCGGCATAGTGCGAGCGGATGCCGGTGGCGGTGAAGCGCCCGATGATCTTGCCCGAAGGCTCCATCCCCAGCCGCTCGAAGCGGAAGATCTCCTGCATCGAGATGACGTCGCCTTCCATGCCGGTGATCTCGGTGATCGAGACCATGCGGCGGCTGCCGTCCTGCAGGCGGCTGGCCTGCACGATCAGGTTGACGGCGGCGGCGATCTGGCTGCGCACCGCCTTGATCGGCATCTCGATGCCCGCCATCGCCACCATGTTCTCCAGACGGCTGATGCCGTCGCGGGCAGAGTTGGCGTGGATCGTGGTCATCGAGCCATCATGGCCGGTGTTCATGGCCTGCAGCATGTCGATCACTTCCTCGCCGCGCGTCTCGCCGACGATGATCCGGTCGGGGCGCATCCGCAGGGCGTTGCGCAGGCAGTCGCGCTGCGTGACCGCGCCCTTGCCTTCCACGTTGGGCGGGCGGCTTTCCATCCGGCCGACATGGACCTGTTGCAGCTGAAGTTCGGCGGTATCCTCGATGGTCAGGATCCGCTCGGAGTTGTCGATGAAGCTGGACAGCGCGTTGAGCGTGGTGGTCTTGCCCGAGCCGGTACCGCCCGAGACGATCACGTTCAACCGGGTCGACACGGCGGCCTGCAGGTAGGCAGCCATCTCTTCGGTGAAGGCGCCGAAGCGGACCAGATCGTCGATGGCCAGCTTCTCTTTCTTGAACTTTCGGATCGACACCAAGGATCCATCGACCGCAACCGGCGGCACCATCGCGTTGAAGCGGCTGCCATCGGCAAGGCGGGCGTCGACATAGGGGTTGGATTCATCGACACGCCGGCCCACGGCCGACACGATCTTGTCGATGATCCGCAGCAGGTGGCGTTCGTCCTTGAAGGTGATGTCGGTCAGCGTCAGCTTGCCGGCGCGTTCCACGAAGATCTGCTGAGGGCCGTTCACCAGGATGTCGTTGACGCTGTCATCCTTCAGCAAGGGCTCCAGCGGGCCAAGGCCCATGACCTCGTCATAGAGCTCCTGCACCAGCGTCGCGCGTTCGTCCTTGTTCAGGACAACGCTCATCTCTTCCAGCGCCTCGGTGGTGATTGCGCCGATTTCCTGGCGCAGGTCGGCCTCGGTGGCATGTTCCAGCGCCGAGAGGTTGAGGTCATCGAGGAGGCGCTTGTGCAGCTGCACCTTCAGCTCGGACAGCTTTTCCTTGCGCTTCTTCTCCTTGTCCGCGGCGATGGCCTGCGCGGGGGGCTGCTGCACATGGGGATCGGCCTTTCGGGTCACGGTGGGGCGCTGCTGCTGCCCGGCGCTGGCGGGCGCGGCAGGCGCCGCCTGCACCTTGGCAGCGGGCGCCATCGGCACGGCGCCGGGAGCGGTGGGCTTCTTGTAGCGCGAGAACATCGGGAGCACCTATTCCTGTACTGTGGACCGGCGGGCGATCAGGCCTTGCCGGCCTCTGCGGCGCGGTTGAGGTCGAACAGCGATTTCGCCAGCTTCTGAATTTCCTTGCGCAGCGGGTTCTTGGCCGCGGCAGTGGCCAGCGGCAGGCCATGGTCATTGGCCTGCGTCACCGGCCGCCCTCCATCGGGGAGCTGCAATTCTATCGTGATATCAAGGCTTTCGGCCAGCCGCTTCACCCGGCCCTTGGCGGCCAGATCGGTGAATTTCGGCGCCCGGTTCAGAACGTAGCGCAGCTTTTCCACCGGCAGCTCTTCGGATTTCAGCGCGCGGATCATCCGCAGCGTGTTCTGCGCGGACCGCATGTCCAGCTCGATGGGCACGAAATACACATGCGCCTGGTTCAGCACCGCCTCGGTCCATTGCACCACGGCCGAGGGCATGTCGATGATCACGAAATCGAAATTGTCACGGGCCACGTCGATCAGGCGGTTGATGTCTTCCGAGGTGACGATGTCCAGCGGCAGCATCTCGGCGGGGGCGGTCAGCACCTGCAGGCGGTCGTGGAAGGTCAGCATCGATTGCAGCAGCGTGTCGCCATCGAGCGTCGAGGTGTCGGACAGCATGTCATAGACCGCCTCGCGCCGCGGCAGGTCGAGATAGGTGGCGACAGATCCCATCTGGAAGTCGAAATCCAGCAGGCAGACGCGGGGGCCGTTCTCCTTGACCAGCGTCGCCAGCTCCCACGCAAGGTTCACCGCGAAGGTCGAGGCGCCGGTGCCGCCGGCAAGGCCATGCACCGGCAGCACCACGCCGTCGCGCTGGCCGGTGGCCTTGAAGGCGGTCGCGGCAGTGCTGGCGAGGGGGTGGGCCTGCGGAGCGGCATGGGCGGGCGTCGCCACCTCGGGTTCCTTCAGCCGCTCGATGGCCTCGTGCAGCGCATTCTCGGGCAGCGGGTAGGGCACGAAGTCATCGGCCCCCATCCGCAGCAGGTGGTGCAGGGCGATGGGGCTGATCTCATCCGCGATCAGGATCACGCGGATCCCGAGGTCCCGGGCGCGGCTGATGATGCCCGACACGCGGGTCAGGTCGGCCTCATCCTCGCCATCGACGGCAACGGCGATGAATTCGAGGTGCTTCGCCTCGGGCTGGTCAAGGAATTTCAGGGCATCGGGAAAAGCGAGATCGCCCCAGCTTTCGCCAAGCTCGGCTTCCATGTCCTCGATCAGCAGGTCAAAGTTTGCCACGTCCCGCGAGACGGTGCAGGCCACGATCGGGGCCGGTTCTGGCTGCAGTGCGGGGGCTGCGTTACCCATTGCCTCATGTCCTTCTTTACTGCCAGGCGCGGTGCGACTCTGGTGACGTCTCACTCATCCATGGGGCGGAAGGTGGGGGACAATGTAGGCAAGAATGCGGCTTAAAAATCCAAATTGTGCGGAATTCATAGACGGTGGCGGTATCCGGCGCCGGAAATGCGCGGGCGGGCGGACCCATGCGCACAGCTGGGCGGCCTGCGGCGCGGGGGCAGGGCGCCTTGCCGGGCTACTGGCCGCCGCCTTCGCCGCCACTCTCACCCTCGCCCCCGCCCAACATGGACGCAGGCGCGGCGCTGGCGACATATTCGCGGAAGATCACTTCCGCATATTTGCCGTTCAGCACCGTCGGATGGTTGGCCACGAAGCCCGACACCTCGGTCACGGTGCGGCGGTTGCGCTGCTCTGGCCCCTGGGTCAGCACCAGAGGCTGCGTTTCGCCAAAGGAAACAACCGCTTCAAGCCGCGAGCGGCTGATGCCAAGCGTCGAGAGGTAGCCGACCACAGCCTGCGCCCGGCGCATCCCCAGCGACTTGTTGTAGGCATCGGAGCCGACAAGATCGGTATGGCCATAGACGCGGAAGCGCAGCTCGGGGAATTGTCGGATGAAATCGGCCTGCCGGCGAAGGGCGGCCTGGGCGTTGCCATCCAGCGCGGCGCTGTTGAAGGCGAAGGTTACCATCGCTGGGACTTCTGCGGCAAAACGCCGGGTCAGGTCGATGACATAGGATCTGTCGCCGGTTTGAACCATCGTGTTGTTCATCGTGGCGTTGCCAAAGCTGGCTTCGGTGCCGTCGATCTTGCCGCCGACCTCTGTCACCGGGTCACAGGCGGCCAGCGCGGTCAGCGCCAGCGGGAACACCATCAGGCTACGCAGGCGCATCTTGTCACTCCATGACATAGCCGTAGGACCCCGTGAAATCTTGCTTGGCCACTTCGGCCGCCGCGCCCGTGGTCTTGCCGCGCAAGAACAGGTCGGCTTCGCTGGGGATGCGCACCCTGTCTGTCGGCAGGGCCAGCGCATCGCCGCGGGTCGGGGTCACCAGATGCGGGGTGACGATGATCACCAGTTCGGTCTGCCGCCGCTCATACTCCACACTGCGGAACAGCGCGCCCAGAACCGGGATGTCGCCCAGCCACGGCACCTGGGCGTTCAGGTCGTTGAAGTCGTCCTGCAGCAGCCCGGCGATGGCAAAGCTCTCGCCGTCGCGCATTTCGACCGTGGTCTTGGTTTGGCGGCGCTTGAAGGCGTTGACCGAGAAGCCGCCGTTCTGCACCGTCACCGTGGTGTCGATGGACGAGACCGAGGCCGACAATTCAAGGTTGATGATGTCGCCATCGATCACCCGCGGGATGAAGGCCAGTTCCACGCCGAAGGGCTTGTATTCGATGGCGATGGAGCCGTCGTCATCCACCACCGGGATCGGGTATTCACCGCCGGCGAGGAAGCTTGCCTCCTGCCCGGACAGCGCCGTCAGGTTCGGCTCTGCCAGGGTGCGGACCATGCCCTTGGATTCCAGCGCCTCGAGCAGGATCCCCAGCTCGAAACTGCCGCGGGTCAGCACCGCGCCAAGCGCGCCGGCGGCGGAGGTGGTCACGGTGTTGCCACCGATCAGATTGTTCACGCCCGTGATATTGCCCGAGGCGCCGCCGACGCCGCCGTCACTGCCCGAAACGCTGGACCCCAGCGATGCTGAAAGGTTCTTCGACACCGAGCGCTGCATCTCGGCGAAGCGGACCTGCAGCATCACCTGCTGGGTGCCGCCGACATTCATCAGGTTCGACACGCGGTCCGGCGCATAACGCTGCGCCAGCTCCAGCGCGCGGTCCAGCGAGCCAATGGAGGACACGGTGCCCGACAGCACGATGCCGTCATTGGCGGTGCGCACCTCGATGGTCTCGCCCGGCAGGACCTGGCGCAGGCGTTCCTTGAATTCGGCGATGTCGGGGGTGACCTGCACTTCCACGTTGGTCATCAGCTGGCCATCGGCGCTGAGCAGCGTCAGCGTGGTGCGGCCCGGGGCCTTGCCAAGCACGTAGATGGAGCGGTCCGAGAGGGTGGAGATGTCGGCGATGCCGGGGTTGGCGATGGAGAGTTCGGCGAAGGGGCTTTCGGATTCGACCACCACGGCCCGGTTCATCGGAACCAGAAGCGGGGTAGATACCGAGCCACTCATCACCCGCAGCACCTCGGCCCGGGCCAAGGGCACCGCCACCACGGTTGCGGCAAGCCCCAGAAGGCCGGCCCTGACAATAGTTCCGATCATACGCTGACCTGCCTCTCGCTCACGCCTCTACCGGGTCTTGACGCCCGAATTTCCGCCAGAATGCGCGAGAAGCCGTTTTTTTGCAAGAATCAACCGCTTGCGGGGCGACATTTACCTAAGGCCCTGCGCGGGCCGCCCAGCTATCGCCGAAGCGTGGCGGGCGGCCACCAGATGCGGTGCCCCTGGGGGCGGCTTTTGCGCCTCAGTTGGTGCAGGGGATCTGGGTTTCCACGGACTCGCCGCCCTTGTTGGTGCGGATGGTGCAGACCTTGGCAGCCTCGACTTCGACGACTTCCGCCGCCTGCACACCCAGCAGCTGGTCGCGGTTGACCTCGACTGCGCTGAACAGGCTGTCGTCATTGTTGCCGACCAGGGCCAGCGTCAACCGTCCGGTGGACTGCGCCAGCGTAAGCGCGGCAACCTGCATCGGCGTCGCCTCGATGGTGACGGTGCCGGCGATCTGCGCCATGTCGGCCTGGTCGTTGTCGGCCCGCTGGTCGATGGCGATCAGCCGGACCGAGGAGTCGATCAGTTTGGTGACGTCCTGGCCCTGCTGGTTGCCGGTCCAGTAGACGTCCACCCGGTCGCCCGGACGCAGGAAGCCCGACACGCCGCTGCTGACATCGACCTGGATGGTGAAGGCGCGCATGCCCTTGGCAAGGCGCGAGGTCAGGCCGGCATCCTCGCCCGGTTCGGTGACCTTGACGGCCAGCACCGGCTCGAACTTCTCGACCGCGCGCAGAACGATCCGCGTGTTCGGCGCGCCTTCGGGGAACAGGGCGGCGGCATCGGTGAAGGCCCCTTCGGGCACCGCATCAGCCTGCCACTTGATCTGCATGACGTCTTCGGGGGTCAGCGGATCGCCGTATTTCTTGGGTGTGCTGACCACGAGGATATCGACCAGCGGCACCGCACTGGCCTGAACGGCCCGCAGCGCGTCCCGCTCTGCCTGGGTCTGCGAGATATAGCCCTGCGCCATATAGACCGCAAAGCCGGCAAGGCCGATGCCAAGGATCAGAACAAGACCAAACACCATCCTCATGACATTATCCTTCTGCTCGTTGCGATGCGGCCTGTTGCGGATTGCGGATCCCGCCTGCATCCGCCGAAGATATGCCGCCCGATTGCGGCAGAAACTTGGTGGAAGCGTGCCGAGGTGGGGGTATTTCACCGCGACATGCCCAAGGGTGACATGGCAAAGACCCGGTGCGACCCGGGCCTTTGTAGAGCAAGTCAGATCGGGCCGGGGTCAGTCGAGAAAGCTGTTCGCCGAGGTTATCGTCTCGGCAATGGTGTCACTGGCGTCGCTGATCGAAACCGAGAGCCCGCCTGCGGCCAGAACCCCCAGGACAACGATCCCGGCTGTCAGCACGACCCAGTCGATGGTCACGGCCCCGTCCTCTCGCCGCATCAGGTCGAGCGCCCGCTCGCGGAGCCGTACCAGACGGGGGAACAGTGGCAGGGTCATCCAAACTCTCCGTTCAATGCGCGGCGGCCAGGTGCGAGCCCAGCTCACCGCTTGCAGCCCGTGACAGACCCGAGCGAGCAGGTCTGCGGGCAGGGATTATTCGGTGACTTGAGCCGCAGTGATGTTCTCGGCGATGTTGTCCGACAGGTCGCCGACGGCGGTGTCGATCACGCCCATGGCCACGATCCCGAGGCCGACGACGGCGGCGGTCAGCACGACCCAGTCAACGGTCACGGCACCGTCTTCGTCGTTGCGGAAGGTCTTGAACAGGTTGATCAGTTTCATGGTGTCTCTCCAGGTTTGCGCGTTGTTGTCCCCCCGCCCCGGGTCTTGTGGGCTGGCCTCGCCTTGGCCCGTCCCCGCTGCGGTATGAGGATGTTTTGATCCCGGATCGTGGCGCGATTGGGGCGTTGCCGGTGCATTTTCGGACCTTCTTAGCGATGATTTTGCGGTGAGCGCGTGGCTTTCCCGATAGGCGGCCTGCAAGAACGCACAGGGGCCGCACCCCTGTGGTGCGGCCCCTGTGGCAGGCCCAGCGGTCTGCGGGCAGGGATTATTCGGTGACTTGAGCCGCAGTGATGTTCTCGGCGATGTTGTCCGACAGGTCGCCGACGGCGGTGTCGATCACGCCCATGGCGAGGATGCCGAGGCCGACGACGGCGGCGGTCAGCACGACCCAGTCGACGGTCACGGCACCGTCTTCGTCGTTGCGGAAGGTCTTGAACAGGTTGATCAGTTTCATGGCGTCTCTCCAGGT
>Ga0209024_1000711_pt1 | contig 44892 bp, 45 predicted proteins | sample AutmiccommunBRH5_FD_187380 | JGI IMG/M metagenome (GOLD analysis project Ga0209024, IMG submission 187380) | Deep subsurface microbial communities from Mt. Terri, Switzerland - Autotrophic microbial communities BRH/5 (SPAdes) (version 2) | ecosystem: Environmental > Aquatic > Deep subsurface >... | reverse complement strand
AGTCTGGTCACTTCCGTATTGCCACAAGGCGACGACGCACGGTTGTTGAGCATGCCGCAGAACCGCCCCGTACTGCGCGTGAAAAGCCTGAACCTGTGTAGCAAAACCGGCGAGCCGGTGGAGTACGCCATCACGCGTTTTCGCGCCGACCGAATTCAATTGCGTATCAACCCTTAACCACACTGGAGCAATTTCATGATTTCCAAACGCAACACCCTGAAAACACTCACCGCACTGGCAGTTGCTGCCGCATTCGTACCCAGCCTTGCAATGGCCCAAGCGCAAAATGACGGTAGCGCCAACAAGCCGCTGCGCGTGGTGTTGGTGCCGGCCGATGGCGGCACTGAGGATGGCACGAAGAAAGACTTTCAGCCCGTATTCAGCGCCATTACAAAAGCCACCGGCATTAACTTCGACATCAAGGTGGGGCAAAGTTATTCGGCTGCAGTAGAAGCCATGTGCAGTGGTGCAGCCGACATTGCTTTTTATGGCCCAGCCACTTACTTGCAGGCCAAGGCACGCAATTGCGCAGAATTACTGGCGCTCGCTGTGCGCGGCGGTGGCTCGGTGTACTACAGCGGCATTTTTGCCAGGAAAGATGCGAACGTGAACAGCATTGCCGACATTAAGGGCAAGCGCATTGCGCTGGGCGATGTGAATAGCACATCGAGCTTCAACGTACCTGTGGCCATGATGATGGAAGGTGGTGTCAAGCCTTGGACCGATGCAAAAACCGTGAACATGGCAGGCAGTCACGCCAACGTGTTGAATGCCTTGAATGAAGGCTTGGCCGATGTGGGCGGTGCCTCATTCGATTCATTCGAGAAAGCAGTGAATGCCAAGGCGATTGACCCCAACAAATTCAAGGTGATCGCCAAAAGCACCCCCATTCCTTACCCACCACTGGCCATTCATCCCAAGGTGGGCGCAGACATCAAGTCCAAGTTGCGCAAAGCCTTTGACACAGTGCACACCATGCCCGGCATTACGAAGGATCAAATTCGGGGCTATGGCGGCTCCAGGGTAGACGCCTACACATCCAAGGTGAGCGAAGAAGACATGGCCAACGCGGGCAAGTTGTTCGATCTGGTTACCGACAATGTGAAGCAAGACCTGATGGCCAAAGCCAGCAAGCGATAAAGGAGTAACACCATGATTGAGTTCAACACCATTTCCAAGCAGTGGCTCGATGGCACACACGCCCTTAGCAACGTTTCCCTGAAAGTTCCAAAAGGGCAGTTCTGCGTCATCCTGGGGCCTTCCGGTGCAGGCAAATCAACCTTGCTGCGCGCCGTCAATGGCTTGGTGAAGCCCACGCAAGGCTTTGTGAAAATTGATGGTCAGGTGTTGAACTCAAGCACAGAGAAAATGCTGCGACAGCGCGTAGCCATGATCCACCAGCACTTCAATTTGTCGCCGCGCTTAAGCGTGGCCTCCAATGTGTTGGCGGGCATGCTGCCAAAAGTAAACATGGCCCGCGCATTGTCGGGCTGGTTCGAACCCGAGCAGCGCGAGAAAGCATGTGCTTTGGTTGAACAAGTGGGCCTGAAGCCAGAACATTTGAACCGCCGTGCCGGTGATTTGTCGGGCGGTCAACAGCAGCGCGTGGGCATTGCCCGTGCGTTCATGCTCGACCCCGAAGTGGTGCTGGCCGATGAACCTGTTGCAAGCCTTGATCCAAAAATTTCAGCCGACATTTTGACCTTGATTCGTGACGCTGCGCGCGAGCGTGGTGCCACCGTGTTGTGCAGTTTGCATCAGGTGGATTTGGCCCGTGAATTTGGTGATCGAATTGTGGGCATGCGCAACGGCATGGTGGTGTTTGATGGCACATCCGCTGAATTCACCGATGCCAAGGTGAACGACTTGTACCACGGTGCGCGTTGGGAAGACACGCCTGCCGGGGATGAAGAATACGAACTGCAAGTGCCTGGCCTGCGCCTGGCCACCGCTTGAACAGGACGATCACAATGAGTAGCAAACCCATTCCCATGCCACCGCTAGGCACTGAATTGCGCTGGCGGCTGGAAGCCCCCTACAGTTCGAAACACCTGCTGATTTTGATTTGTGTGTTCGCCTTGTTGTTGGTGACTGGCCACCGCACTGAAATGGACAAAATGGTCAACATGACCACCCAGGCTTTTGGCAACTTGATGGGTTTCAACGACGATTCCCAGGTGGTGCGTGGTTTTTCCCGTGTTGGTGAAGTGATGTGGCCGCCCGTGGCTGCCACACGCGAGGAAACGAATCGTCTGCCCGACCTGGATCGAGACAATCTTCCAGGATTCGCCTACATTGAAACGCTGGAAATCACCACGCAACGCATGAACACTGACACGCTTGAAATGGAAAGCGTGACGGACACCCGCGAGGTGCTTGTGCGCCCGCTGGGCTATGTGTGGGACGTGTTTGTGAAAATGATCCAAACACTGGAGATTGCGTTTTGGGGCACGTTGATTTCCGTGGTGTTGTCCATCCCCTTGGCGTACTTTGCCGCGGTGAACTACAGCCCCAACAAATTCACTTACACCGCAACGCGCGGCCTGATCAGCTTGTTGCGTTCCATGCCTGAACTGATTGTGGCCCTGTTTTTGGTGTTGGCCTATGGCTTTGGCCCCATTGCCGGTGTCTTGGCGCTGGGCTTTCATGCCGCGGGCTTTCTGGGCAAGTTTTACGCCGAAGACATTGAAAATGCCGACCGAAAGCCGCAAGAAGCGCTGGAAGCCATTGGTTCGGGCAAGTTGAAAACCTTGTGGTATGGCGTAATTCCCCAGGTGTTTCCACAGTACATCGCCTACACCGCCTACATTCTTGATCGCAATTTGCGCATGGCCACCGTGATTGGTTTGGTGGGTGCCGGCGGTATTGGCCAAGAACTGAAAGGTCGCTTTGATTTGTTTCAATACGGCCACGTGATGACCATTCTGATTGCGATTTTCATCTTCGTGTTTGTGCTCGATCAACTGTCGGCACGCATTCGCGCCAAGCTGATTTAAAGGGTATGAGGTGAACATGGACAACATTCCCCGCAGCCAGTGGCTGCGTATGTGGCAGGCCAGCGAGCCGTCACACATCAAGGATTTGGCAAAGCAGGTCAGTGCGACTTGCAGCGTCACCGACCTTCACATTCCCAAAGCTGGTTTGGGTTTGCTTCAGTTGCGCGACAGCGCCATGGGCGATGCGTATTTTCTCGGTGAAATTCCGGTGACCAAAGCGCATGTGCGCATTCACAGCCCCAATGGGCAGGTGGCCGAAGGCGCAGCCATTTGCATGGACGACCGGGCAGGGTTGACCCGCGCCATGGCCATTCTCGATGGCGTGTTGGCTGCAAAGCTGCCCGGTTGGGAGCTGGTTGAACGCAGTCTGCAAGCCGGGGCCGTTCACGTGCAAGCCGATGCCGCGCTTCGGCGTGCGAATTTAAGTGCCACCAAGGTGGATTTTTCATTGTTGAGCACCTTGGACGAGGATGACGATGCCTGATCAAGCCAATTACCCAAGCACCTACACCCCGCAGGTGCAGCAGCTTAATTTCAAGGCCTTGATGAATGCATTTGCTTACCCTGGCAGCATTCAAAACCTGGATGGTCAAAGCCCCGCACTTGAACAGGTGCTGGCGACCTTGATTGATGGTGAAGTGACTTTGGCCGACCCCGACGACATGCTGAATGCCGATGTGCGAATGCGGCTTGAAGCACGCATGGCCACACCTGAAAGCGCGAATTTCATTGTTTGCCAAGGCAACAGGCAACCCGCTTTTCAGCCCTTGCTGGGCACCCTCGAAGAACCAGAAAAGGGCGCCACTTTGGTTGTTCAGGTGCAGGGTTTTGATGCGACTGCCGCAGCCCTGAAGCTGACATTAACCGGCCCCGGCATTCAGAAAGAAAATACGTTGAATGTTGCTGCCTTGAATGAGGCGTGGCTACAAAGCAGGGCTTTTTGGAATGCTGCATTTCCCACGGGTGTGGATTTCATTCTGGTCAGTGAAAACCATCTGGTGGCTTGGCCCCGCACCACTCAAATTCAGGGAGATTTCTAATGGGTTATGTGGCCATTAAAGGGGGCGCAAAAGCCATCGAAGGCGCGGAAATGGCGTTTGAAGCACTGCGCACTGCAGAGGGCGAACAAGGCACGTCGATTAGCCTGAATGCGATTGAAAACCAGTTGCGCTTGTTGACCAGCCGCATTGTGTCCGAAGGGGGGTTGTACCACCCGCGCCTTGCAGCCTTGGCGATCAAGCAAATGCAGGGCGACACGCTTGAAGCGGGTTTTGCTTTGCGTGCTTACAGGTCGACCAAGCCACGATTGCTGGAAACCCCAGTGCAAAGCACGGGCAACATGCGTTTGATTCGCAGAATTTCCAGCGCATTCAAAGACATTCCCGGCGGGCAAATGCTGGGCCCCACCACCGATTACGCTTTGCGCCTGATGCGCCTTGAACTGGTGGACGAAACCCCCGAGGTGTTTCAAAACATGGCGCGCCGTTTTTTGAAAGAGCATGCTGCGGGCGACAGCCTGCCTGATACCTTTCCGAAGGTGCTCGATTCCCTGCGCGCTGAGGGACTAATTCCCGCATTGAGTGCCAGCATGAAAAACAAGCCCGAGCAAGCCTTCGATATCACGCGTGAACCCTTGGTGTTTCCAGTCAGCCGTTCCGCTGCACTGGCCACCATGGCACGCGCTGAAACGGGTTCACTGCTGGCCATGGCTTATTCAAACATGCGGGGTTATGGCGACATTCACCCAACCATTGCCGAACTACGCGTGGGCTACTTGCCAGTGCTACTGCCCCACCCAGTGACTGGCGAGCCTACAGAAGCCGGTGAAGTATTGATTACCGAATGCGAAGTGGTGGCCATGTATGAAGGGGCCGAACCGGGTGAGTTGCCCACGTTCACGCTGGGCTACGGCGCCTGTTTGGGCCACAACGAAACCAAGGCCATTTCGATGGCCATTCTGGACCGCGCCTTGCAAAAAGGCATGCGCGATGGGCCATCAAACCCATCCGAAGACCCAGAGTTCGTGTTGCTACACATCGACGGTGTGGATTCCATGGGCTTTGCCAACCACTACAAAATGCCGCATTACGTCACATTCCAAAGCGACATGGACCGCTTGCGCGCCACCCAGATGAAAACAAAAGGAGACCTGCACCATGCGCCACTATGAACTGCCCGCAATTGATGAAAAAGAGGCGGACAGCGACATGATCGACGGTGCTGCCTACAACTTTGGTTTTCTGGATGAATACGCCAAGCGCGAAGTACGCCGTACAATTTTGAAAGCCATTGCAATTCCCGGCTACCAAACCCCGTATGCCAGCCGTGAAATGCCCATGGGGCGTGGCTTTGGCACAGGTGGCTTGCAGCTTACGCTTTCACTGATTGGTCAAACCGACAACCTGAAAGTGATTGACCAGGGTGCAGACGATTCTGTGAATGCCGTGAACCTGCGCCACTTTGTGGAACTGACCTGCCCCGGTGTTTCAACCACAGAGCGCACAGTGGCGGCCACCATTATTCAATCGCGCCACCGCATACCGGAAGTGATGCTGCGCCAAGACCAGGTGCTGGTGCTGCAAGTACCCTACCCTGATCCACTTGTAGTGGTTGAGCCCTCGGAAGAGAAACGCAAAACCATGCATGGTGAGGGCGACTATTCGCGCTTGCTGACCAAACTGTACGAAGACATTGTGCAGTTTAACGAGATCACGATTTCGCACCGTTACCCCACCAAAATCAACGGGCACTACGTGATCGACCCTAGCCCCATTCCGCGTTACGACGTACCGCGTTTGCACCAGTCCCCCAACCTTGTATTGCTGGGCGCAGGCCGCGAGAAAAAAATTTATGCTGTACCGCCGTACACCAGTGCAGTACCGCTGGCTTTTGAAGACGTGCCATTCCGCACGGAAAGCTTTGTAGATGCCAACGGCAAGCGCCATGCGTGCATGCGTTGTGCTTGCACAAACAGTTTTCTTGACGAGGTAATTGGCGAACAGGGCGAGCGGCAGTTTCAGTGTTCGGACAGCGATTACTGCAACGACCAACTGGCCTTGAAAGAGCAGCACACCGAAGGAGCCAGCGCATGAAGCCCATTCTCAGCGTACAAGGTTTGAGCAAAATTCACGGCCGCGGTTGCTCCAAATGCATCGAGACCACCGGCCCTGAACAGGAAACCAATATTTGCAGCTGGTGTGGTGCCGTGGTGGCTGCGCACAACGTCAGCTTCGAACTTCACCCCGGTGAAATTCTCGGCATCATGGGTGAATCGGGCAGTGGAAAATCCACTGTGGTGAAAACCCTGTTTTTTGATGAAGAACCCACCAGTGGGTCGGCGCAGTTTGTTGAGTACGACCACGTTTGGAATCTGTTTGAACTGAACGCCGCACAGCGCCGCTGGCTTCGCAACCACCGCTTTGGCATGGTGTATCAAAACCCGCACCTGGGCCTGAATTTCAATGTGTCTGCCGGTGGCAATATTGCCGAGCGCCTGTTGATGAGCGACCTGGTGAACTACAAGGCCATTCGCGAACGCGCACTCGACTTGCTGGCCCGCACCGAAGTGTTGGCAGACCGAATTGATGATTCACCCAAGAAATTTTCCGGTGGCATGCAACAGCGCGTGCAAATTGCCAAGGCCTTGGCCACACAGCCCCCTTTGTTGTTTCTCGATGAAGTTACCACCGGCCTGGATCTTTCTGTTCAAGCCCGTATTCTGGATCTGATTCTTGAAATTCAACAGGAATTGAAAACTGCCATGGTGGTGGTTACCCACGATCTGGGTGTAATTCGCCTGCTGACCAGTCGGGCCATGGTCATGAAGTACGGCCGGGTGATTGAAACCGGGCTGACCGATCAAATTCTCGAAGACCCCCAGCATGCCTACACGCAGCGCCTGGTGGCCTCAGCCTTGTGAAACGAATCATGAACCCCATTCTTCAAATAGAAAACCTCAACAAGCACTTCACCCTGCATGAACAAGGTGTGCAAATACCCTCATGCTGTGGTGTGAATTTGACAGCCACCACCGGCGAACTTACCGCACTGGTGGGCCCCACTGGGGCGGGCAAATCATCGGTGTTGAAGTGTGTTTACCGCACTTACCTGCCCAGCAGTGGCAGCATGCTCTTCACGCAAGCCGATGGCACTGCCATCGATTTAAGCAATGCAAGCGAAAGCGAAATGCTGCACCTTCGCGAACGCGACATCGGTTTTGTCACCCAGTTTTTACATTGTCTGCCCCGCAAGGCTGCAGTGGATATCGTGGCGGCACCGCTGGTGCGGCAAGGTGAAAGCATCGTCAATGCGCGGGACAAGGCACGCGAACTGCTCAACACCCTGAATGTGCCAGAAAGGCTTTGGAACGTGCCGCCGGCCACGTTTTCTGGCGGGGAAAAGCAGCGTGTGAATTTGGCGCGGGGGCTGATTGCCAAGCCGCGCTTGTTGTTGCTGGATGAACCCACCGCCAGCCTGGATCCCCACACCACCGACCGCGTGGTCGATTTACTGAACAGCATCAAACAACAAGGCGTGGCCATGCTCGCAATTTTTCACCACCCGGCACTGGTTGATCGTTTGGCCGACCAGGTGGTTGAACTCGCCATGGCCAGGCACACACTGGAGCTACACGCATGAACAAGCAACTTCTGACCAACGCCCGCGTGGTGCTGCCGCACGGTGTGTTCAACAACATCGCGGTGCTGATCGAAAACGGCATCATCAGTTCACTTGATCCCGATGAAACCACCGGTGCAACTGTGATTGATTTAAAAGGCGCCATGCTGATGCCCGGCTTGGTTGATCTGCATTGTGATGCCCTGGAAAAAGAAGTGGAGCCACGCCCCGGCGTGCACTTTCCGGTGAACTTTGCCTGTGCGCAAGCCGACAAACGCAATGCCGCAGCCGGCGTTACCACCATTTACCATTCACTTTCGTTTGCCAACCACGAGCTGGGTGTGCGCAACAATACCTTCGCAGCTGAACTGGCACGCGCCGTGCACGCCTGGCAACGGTACGCATTGGTGGACAACCGCGTGCACGCGCGTTATGAAGTGACCGACGAAACGGCAGTGCCTGTGCTCACCAATTTGCTTGTGCACGGCGATGCGCATTTGATTTCCTTTATGGACCACACACCGGGCCAAGGCCAGTTCAAAAGTGTCGAAGCTTATCGCAATTACCTGGGTAAAACCTACAAGAAAAGCGATGAAGAATTTGATGCTATTCTTGCGCAGAAAATGCAGGCTGCACAGGGTGCCACTGCCCGCATGGACGCACTGGCTGCGGTGGCCAAAGCCCATGGCGTATCGATTGCCAGCCACGACGATGACAGCCCCGGCAAAGTGGACATTGTTCACAGTCTGGGTGCTGTTATTTCTGAATTTCCAATCAATCTTGAAACTGCGCAGGCTGCAAAAGCCAAAGGTTTGGCCACCTTGTTCGGCGCACCCAATATTCTGCGTGGAAAGTCGCAATCGGGTTCCATGCGAGCACTGGATGCGGTTATTCAGGGCGTGGCCGATTGCCTTTGCGGCGATTACTCACCCGCAGCCCTGCTGCCCGCCGCATTGGCTTTGCCCGCACTGGCAGGCATTTCAATCAGCGAAGCGGTGGCACTGGTTACTTTGAACCCGGCGCGCGCTGGGGGGTTGAACGACCGTGGGCAAATCGCTGTGGGCAAGCGTGCCGATTTAATTGCGGTGGCCCACCCCGACAACCTGCCCCAGGTTGAACGCGTGTGGGTGGCTGGCAAGCTGGTGTTCAGTGCGCAGTTTTCCAATTTGCACTGCACAGCCCAACCCCCGGCAGCGAAAGCGGAGCACTCGCTTGTCTAAGCGTCTGTTTTACGTGGTGGGGCCCAGCGGTAGCGGTAAAGACTCCATCATGGCGTATGCCCGCGCACAGTTGGCGGGTCAGCCCATGGTGCAGTTTGCACACCGCTACATTACACGCCCTGCGCAAGCGGGCGGAGAAAACCACATTGCCTTGTCCCCTGCAGAATTTCAGGCCCGCGTGCAGGCAGGCTTGTTCGCCATGCATTGGCAAAGCCACGGCAACCGTTACGGCATTGGTACCGAAATTAATCAGTGGCTTGGCAAAGGCATCACCGTGGTGGTGAATGGTTCGCGCGAATACTTGCCACAGGCCCTGCTGCTGTACCCGGAACTATTGCCCGTGACCATTGAGGTAGCACCTGATATTCTGAAACAGCGATTGATGCGCCGGGGGCGTGAAACGGAAGCCGACATTGAGGCCCGCATAAACCGCAATCGAACCATGCAACTGAGTCATCCCGAAGGAAGTAGATTGAACAACAACGGCACACTTGAGGAAGCGGGCAATGTGCTGGTGAATTTGATCGAACAACACAACAAGGTGACATTGTGCGAATAACTTTTTTAGGAACTGGTGCCGCAGGTGGCGTGCCACGTTACGGGTGCAAGTGCCCAGCCTGCGAGCGTGCACAGGCCAACCCGGTGTTTGTTCGCAGACCGTGTTCCGCGTTGATCGAAGACGGCGATACACGCGTAATACTGGATGCAGGCCTAATGAACCTGCACGACCGCTTTCCGATGGGTAGTTACGCCGCAATTGTGCTCACGCACTTCCACCCCGACCACGTACAAGGTTTGTTCCATTTGCGTTGGGGGGTGTCTTGTACTGTCCCTGTGCACTGCCCACCCGATTCCGAGGGTTGTGCAGACCTGTTCAAACACCCGGGTATTCTCGAGTTCAAACCGGAGGCAAAGTTCGAACCCTTTCAGATAGGCACGCTAAAATTTACGCCGTTGCCGCTGATTCATTCCAAAGTAACCTTTGGTTACCTGATTGAAAATTCGCAGGGTGTGCGCTTTGCCTACCTGACCGACACCGTGGGGCTGCCCCCCAAAACACTGGAACTACTGCAGCAACGCGCACCGCACGGTTTGGCACTGGACGCCACGGATCCCCCGCCCAGCACAAACGCCCAAGCGGGCAATCACAATAATTGGGATCAGGCGCTGGAATTGATTGGTCAGATTAAACCTGCGCGTGCATGGCTTACGCACCTTGGCCACCGCAGTGACACCTGGCAAATGTTGAATAACCCCGTATTGCCCGATGGCGTACATGTGGCCTGTGACAACGCCATCATTGAGTTGCGATGACGCAAGCTGCAGCCTTCATCGCAATGTCGGTGTGCATGCATGTGGTGTGGAACCTCATGGCGCGCCAGCAACCCAAAGCGCGTTACGTGCTTTGGTGGGTGTTGATCGGTCACCTGGTGTTGCTTGCGCCTTGGGGGCTTTACAGCCTGTTTCAGCACACCCTGTTTACACCTGAATTCATGGCACTGGCGGCCACATCTGCCACGGCCAATGCGCTGTACTTTTTAGGTTTAAAAAAAGCCTACGACCATGCCCCAGTTGCTTTGGTGTATCCGTTGGTGCGAAGTTCTCCTTTGTTGATTGCGCTGTGGGGTTTGTGGTTGTTTGATCAACACTTAAGTTTCGCTGCGTGGCTGGGCATCGGCATTAGTGTGTTGGGGCTTGCCTTGCTGGCCGACACCGGGCGGGGCAGCACCAACAAGGCGGCATTGCCCTGGGCCTTTCTGGCCATGCTGAGCACCAGCGTGTATTCGCTGAGCGACAAGGCTGCCACGGTGCACATTGAAAGCCTGTCCGGTTTGCTCGGTTTTGTGTCGTTTGGTTATTTTGCAGCCTGGCTTGTGTTGACAGCTGAAATGAAAATCAGCAGCGGTCGTTGGGTGCCGGTAGAACGCCCGCCTGTGTGGATGATTGCTGTGGGTGGCCTGTGTGTGGGGCTTGCCTATGTGTTGGTGATTGCCGCCATGCGCAGCATGCCCGCCGCTGTGGTGGTGGCTTTTACCAACGCAGGCATCGTGCTGGCCACGCTGGCTTCCATTTTTTTGTTCAAGGAAAATGCGCACTGGAAAATGCGACTGGTGGCGGCATCAACCATTGTCGGTGGGTTGCTGGTGCTGCGCTTTTAATTCAACTGTGTTGCCCCCACTGCATGGGCAACAAAATCGTGACCGTGCACCCCTTCTGTTCTTCGCTGTCAATTTCGATCTGGCCATGCATGCGTTTCACAATGCCGTAAACCATGGCCAGGCCCAAGCCGGTGCCCCGCTCGCCTTTTGTCGTGTAGAAGGGTTCAAGGCAACGCCTGCGAGTTTCTTCATTCATGCCCATGCCCGTGTCTTTAAGGTCGATGCGCACTTGGTCCTCACCGTCGCGTTTGTCTACGCTTGTGGACAGGGTAATTACACCGCCATGGGGCATGGCATCTACTGCATTCAGTATCAGGTTGGTCAAGGCTTCACGCAGTTCTGATTCCGAGGCATGAATGTCTGGCAGCCCCTCTGCGTGCTGCAGCTTGAACTCAATCGAAATACCAATGCGTTGTGGCACGTCATGCCAGCGCGCCTTGGTCAGGTCCATGGATTGTTCGCAAATTTGTGGCAGGTTGACACGAGTCAACTCGGAACCCTCATCTTGCTGACGACAAAACTTCCCCATGCGTTCTACTGTTCTGGCCACATCATCAATTGCAAGCTGAATGGTTTTTAACTGTTTCTTGCCGCGGTCACTCAAATCTTTTTCTGTACTCAACAGCGCATCCGTGTACAGCGCCACGGGCGAAATTGCATTGTTGATGTCGTGCGCAATACCGCCAGCCATTTCCGCCAGCGCACGCAAGCGCTCTTGTTGCAGCACCAATTGCTGGGTGCGTTGAAGGTTATGGCAAGCCTCCTGCAGTTCTTGGAGCAATTCAGTTTGTGCCAGAGCAAGCGCCACATGTTCAGCAAGCTGGCGCAGAAACTCCAGTTCATCGGCCGAGAATGAATCCAAGCCCTTGCGTGCCGTGGTGATGATCCCCAGCACCTTGTTCTCATTCATCAAAGGAGCAATCACCATGCTGTCAAGGCCTGCCAATTGATGCATGCCCTCACCAGTCATGCACATGCTGCCGCCCAAATTCGGTTGGTACACAAATTCGCCCCGCAAAGCCTGATCCAGGTGAACGCCGCGTGCGGCAATCGATCCGTGCAGGAAAAACCCCACCTTGTTTGCCGCATTTTCAGTCTGTTTGCCCAGCGACCTGAAGGTGATGGTTCCCTCTTGTTCCAAGTACGACGCAGTCAAGCAAAAGTCCGCGGGCAATTCTCTTTCGATGGTATTGGTCACCACTTGGTAGATGCTGTCCAGATCGTGCCGGTTTCCAATTGCCCGCGTAATTTCATTGAGCAGGCTCATGCGCGCAAACTGGGAGTCGCTGCGCTGTTCGGCTTGTTTGCGCTCGGTGATGTCACGTTCAATTGCAACCCAGTGTGTGTACCAACCCGTTTCATCGGCCACTGGAACAATGTCCAGTTCCAGCCAGAGCGTTTCGCCAGATTTGGTGTAATTGATCAATTCTTCCCGCACAGGTTTCCAATCGATCAGGGCCTGTCGTATCCGCTCCAGCGCATCGCGCTGCGTCAGTTCACCTTGCAGGATGCGCGGCGTCTGTCCAATCGCTTCCTCCCGGGTGTAACCGGTTCGCCGAACGAAGGCCTCGTTGACATACAAAATTTTCGGGCCGTCCCCACTGATTGGCTCTGCCTCTGTGATCAACACGATGTCGTTGAGCCGCTCCACGCAGGTCTCAAGCAGCTTCAAGCGCTCGGAATTGCGCGAACGTTCTTCTGCAAACATCAGGTTTTCAAGGGCCATTGACAGGTTTTTGGCCACTGTTTTCAGCAATTGTCGCACTTCCTTATTAAAGAAGTGCACCCCGGCACCGAACAACACCAGACTGGCGCGTAGCCTGCCTTGCGCGTGAATGGGCAGGATTGCAAAAGACTCCAGCCCTTCTTCAGTGGCCTGTTGGTGCCACATTCTGGCCTGGGGTTCCTCGGCCACATTCTGGCAAATGTGCATTTTCCCTGCCCGTAAACGGTTAACCAGTTCATCGTCGCGCGGTAGCGAGGTGGTGGACATGATTTTTGACACAAATTCTTGTTGCGATCCGTCGGCGGCAGTCACCTTCAGGTCGCTCAGGTCTTTGCCGAACTGGCACGCCCAGGCCAAGGGCAAACCGCCCAGTGAACAAAATACACTGCACACTTCTTGCAGCAGACGGTCGGGTTTGTCCAAAGTGGTTGTGATTTCGTTGACCCGGTGCTGCGCTTCCAGCAAACGGTTCATGTGCATCAGGGTAAGTGTGGCTACTTTTGATTCAGTGATGTCCTGAAATGCACCTTGTACCTGAACAATATTTCCCTTGTCATCCCGAACGGCTTCACCCACCACGCGGGCCCAGAAACGACGTCCGTTGTCCGACCGCATTTCGGGTTCCAATTCGAATGGCGTACCTTGTTGCGAACACTTTTCCAGCGCAACCTGAATAATTTTTCGCCACTTGCCATGGTAATTCGCCAGGGCGGAATCATACGAGTTTGGCAGCTGGCCTTTTGGTATGTCCAGAATGCTGAAAATTTCTTCAGACCAATATAGTTTGGGTGTCGGGCCCAGCTCAATTGCCCACGCCCCAAGTTTGGCCAGTCTGCCGCCGATGCGCTGCAAAGCCTCACTGCGTTTCAGTTTGTCCTCGGCATGTCGATAATCGTAATTTGCCTTGTCGCCAGGCCCTACAGTTTCCTGTTTTTTGGTTCCCGTGCCGCCTTGGCTCAAGGGAAGCAGCAGCGTAAACGTAGCGCCGCTGTCCGGCGCTGATTGGGCGCTGATCTGCCCGCCATGCCGTTCAATGATGCGTTTTACATTGGCCAACCCCATGCCGTGGCCTTCAAAGTCATGGGCATTGTGCAAGCGGTGAAAAGGTTTGAACAGACCGTCGGCACGGTCCGGATCGAAACCTGCCCCATTGTCGATTACGCGAATTTCAACGCCATCGCTTTGAATGTTGGCATCAACGGATATACAAGGCTGTTCCCGAAACTGGCTGAACTTCATGGCGTTGGAAAACAGGTTCACAAAGACCTGTTCCAGCAAAGACTCGTCCCCCTCAATGTCCGGCAGTATTGCAATTGTCCAGTCAACCTCCCGCAGACCTTCCGCTGCCTCGACCTGAGCCCTGGCCTTTTCCACCACCTCGTTAAGTACAACCTGCTGGTGTTGCAAATCACCTGAACCCAGTCTTGCAAAGGCCAGCAGGTCAGAAACCAATTGCCCGCCCCTGGCGCCGGACTCATTGATGCGTTGAAGGTAGCGTCGTTCCTGCTCGTCGAGTTTGCTGCTGGCCCGGCGGGTCAGGCTGCCAGCAAAGCCCTGAATGATGTGGCAAAGCGAATTTAAATCGTGCGCAACACGCCCTGCAAAGTTGTCCAGTTCATGATTCATTTCAAGCAGTTTGGCGTTGCTGCTGGAAATGTCGCGAATCAATTGCGTGTTTTGCAGTTTCAGTTTGCGAACCTCAATGGCACGGTGCACCACGGGCATCAGTTCGCTGACTTTGAATGGTTTCAGAATGTAATCCAGCACCCCAAGTTTCATTGCATCAACGGCGGACTTGATGCTGCCATGCCCCGTCATCAACACGGCGCTGATGTCAGGGTCTATTTGTCTTGCCTTCTGGATCAGTTCAATGCCGTCCATGCCCGGCAGGCGCAAATCAGTCAGCAAAACATCATGGGGCATGGTGTGCAGTTGCTTCAGGGCGGCGGCTGGGTCGGCAAAACCATTGACCAAAAAGCCCGCATCCTCCAGCAATATGCACAGCGCCTCAAGCTGAGGCTTTTCATCATCCACGACAATTAGTCGGAATTGCTCGTGCATCTAAAACTCCGGTCGTCGACCACGGTCAAGGGGTTGGTTGATTACAATGGTTCACCATTACTGGATTTCCCCGAATGAATCAATCCCCTCTTTTGAGAAACGCTTCATTGGCGTTTCCCTTTGTGCTGATCTGGACCAGCGCATTCCCGGCTGCAAAAATTGGCTTGCTCGACAGCCCCCCCCTGCTGTTTTTGTCAATCCGGTTTCTGGTCGCTGGCGCGCTGATGCTGGCCTGGGCGCATTGGCGTGGCAGTTTGCGCATGCTAAGCCTGCGTGAACTGGGGGTTTTAAGCGCTCTGGGCTTGCTCAATCATGCCTTGTATCTGGGCTTGAGCTGGACGGGTATGGGTGGTTTGTCCTCCGGTTTGTCCACGATCCTGATCAGTGCCAACCCCATTGTTGTGGCCGTGTTGTCGGTATTTTTATTGCACGAACCCCTCACGCGCCAGAAAGTCACGGGACTTGTCTTGGGGTTTCTCGGTGTGGCTTACATTGTGCGCAACCGCATTGGTTCAGGCACAGACACATTGGAAGGTTTTTTGCTGCTACTCGCTGCCTTGCTGACCCTGGCTTTTGGCACCGTGCTTTATAAAAAATGGCCTGTCCGGACAGACGTGGTGACCGGCACGGGTTTTCAGATCATTTTAAGCGGCCTGTTGCTGCTGCCCGTGGCCCTGTGGCTTGAACGCCCCGCGGACATGAATTTGAGCGCATCGTTCGCAGGCGCCCTCGCATGGCTGGTGATCGTGGTTTCAATCACAGGCTATCAGCTGTGGTTTAACCTGCTGGAACAAGGCAGTGCCAGTGCAGCCAGTGCATGGTTTTTTCTCACCCCGCCACTGGGCCTGTTGGCGGGCGCATGGCTTCTGGACGAACCGCTGAATTGGCCCGATTTTCTGGGCATTGCCCCAGTGGTAGTCGGGATTGTTCTGGTGACTCGATCCCGTTAAATGGCCAGTGTGTTCTGTAAAAGCAAAAAGCCAGTGAAAACTGGCTTTTTGCTTTAAACACACTTGAAAGTTCAAGTTTATGCCTGTTCTGCAGCTTCCAGTTTCTGGCGCTTGGCTTTGGAGCGAAGGTTGAGCAATTCGACCAGCAGCGAGAAGCCCATGGCGCTGTACAGGTAAGCTTTCGGTACGTGTTGGCCGAAGCTTTCTGCGATCAGCAACATGCCCACCATCATCAGGAAAGCCAAAGCCAACACCTTAACAGATGCATGCGCTTCAACAAATTCACCGATTGCCTTGGCAAACAGCATCATCACGCCAACCGCCGCCATCACAGCCGCAATCATGACCTCGATGTGGTCGGCCATGCCCACCGCAGTAATGACGGAATCCAGACTGAATACGATGTCCAGAATACCAATCTGGATGATGGAGTACCAAAACAGCTTCGCACCGGTTTTCTGGGCTGCTGCGCCCATTGCCAACTCTTCTTCAACCTGGTGTGGTGCTTCCACTTCAATGTAAATTTCTTTGGATGCTTTCCACAACAGGAACAGTCCACCAAAGAAGAGCACCAAATCCCGCCCGGTGATTGCTTTCTCCATCACCGTAACCAGCGGTTCGGTCAAACCAATGATCCAGGACAGCGAAAACAGCAGTCCCACACGGGTTGCCATGGCAAACATCAGGCCAAACTGGCGAACACGGTCACGAATGTCCGCAGGCAACTTCGAAACCAACACGGTAATAAACACAATGTTGTCGATACCCAGCACAATTTCCAAAGCGGTCAAAATCGCGAAAGCGACCCAGACGTTTGGATCCATTAGTAATTCCATACAACCCCCACTTTTTTAATCAAAAAATTTCAACCCGCTATTTTGCACTCAATTTCGCATGGTGGGTTAGCATTTCGCATCGCTGACTATGGATTGCTGCTAATTGCCAAGCGATTTAACAACAAATCAAACTGAATTGGTTTTGCAAAATGGTAGTTGATCCCAACGGAATGTGCTTTTTGTATATCGCTGTCAAAAGCATAACCGGTGAGGGCTGCAATTTCACAGGCTTGATTGGGACCTTCCTCGGTCCGAATCTTTTCCGCAACCTCATACCCCGACATTTTTGGCATGTCAATGTCCAGCAAAATGAAGTCAAATGGCTCGGACATGGCGTGGTTTAGCGCTTCCCGTCCATCTTTAGCAACCACCACTGCGTGTCCGTCTTTGCCCAGGAAAGTTTGAATCAGCTTGATGTTCAGGGGCGTGTCGTCGGCCACCAAAACCCGAAGTGACCGTGCAGGGGTTAATTTTTGAGTGTTTGTGGTGCCCAGCGCACTTTGCCTGCGCAATGTAATGCTTACGGACACCCGCGTGCCTTTGCCCGGCTCGGATTCCAGGTGAATTTCCCCGCCCATTGCATCGACAAGGTTTTTAACGATCGACAAGCCCAGCCCAGTGCCACCGAAGTGGTTTTCCCTGTCGGTGTGCACTTGCGTGAAAGGTTTGAACAACTGGCCCTGTCTTTCCTTGGGGATGCCAAGACCCGTGTCAATCACTTCAAATGTGATCAGGTCGTGATCCTGGTCTTTTGCTTCAGATTTCGCTTTTAAGGATACTTTGCCGTTAAATGTAAACTTGATGGCGTTGGTTAAAAGATTTTGAAGTATTTGCCGTAGCCGGACAATGTCGCCCGAGTAAATTTTCTTTTCACCCACGGAATTGGTTAACTCAAACGTAACACCCTTTGTTTCGCAGGTCAGCCGGGGCAATTCGGCGCTGCCCAAGAGAAGTTGCTCCATCAGAAACGGTGTGTTGCCCAGCTTCACCATGCCTGATTCAAGCTTGGAGAAGTCCAGAATGTCGTTCAGTATGGACGACAGCGATTCAGAAGATCGAACCAGATAACCCGCCTGTTCTTTCAGTGGGCCTGGGGGTAAATCAATTTCCAGCAGGCGCGCAAAACCAAGAATGCCATTCAGGGGTGTTCGTATCTCGTGGCTGATGGTGGCAAGAAACCGGCTTTTCTCCGCGTTTGATTCTTTTTCTGCTTTCGCGGTAATCGATGCTTCTCGCAGTCGGCTTTCCAGTTCAAGTTGATGGGTGCGGTCAGCATGCGTTCCCACCACACGCGCGGCTTTGCCGTTTTCGTCTCGAATAATCTGGGCCCTGGACAGAATCTGAACCCATTGCCCGCTCTTGTGAGCCATGGAAAACTCGGCATCAAACGATTTCACAGCAGGGCTGTTCAAGGCTTGCTGCAAGCGGACCTGAGCAACTTCCCGATCAATCGGTGCGGTCAGGCGCTCCCAGGTTTCAAACTTGTTTTCAAGTTCATGGTCTTCATAACCCAGCAAGCGTTTCCAGCCCGGCGAGTAATACACCTTGTTGTCATCCAGTTTCCAGTCCCACAGGCCCTCGTGGGATCCCTCCATGGCCAGCTTGAAACGTTCTTCGCTTTCAGCCAGGCTGTCGCGCATTTGCCGCTCATTTGAAACATCTTTGCACATGATGATGATGCCGCCCCGGTTGCCGTCCGGGCGCAACCAAGGCTCAATCGCCCAATCCAGCCAGACTGTGTGGCCTTCCGGGGCCAGCCAGGGGTCAGACGTTGCGGAAATACTTTCACCGGCCAAGCCCGCGCGGTGTGCCTGGCGCCAACGTTCTGGCAAATTGGGAACTACCTCGTAATGGTTTCTACCCGCCAGGCTGCCGGTTTCATGTGTGAATGTGCTCACCCACCGCGATGACGCAGCAACATAGTTCATTTCAGTGTCGAACATGGCAATTGGGGCGGGGGCCTGAACAATCAGTGCTTCAACCACCCAGTAGCTTTCCTTGGCTGAATTCAATGCTTTTTCAAGTGACCGGCTTTTGTCAGACAACCCCCGTGTCAAATCCAGAATGTCTTTTGAAATGGCTTGCAACTCCGTGGGCAAGTCCTGCATGGACGACTCAAGCCCTTCAGGATCGTTCTTACGCACCTGCTCCAGATAGGCAGTCGCCTTGTTGGAAAGACTTCGCCCCAGGCCCAGCACCAGAAGCAGTGTGGTTGCTGTGCCGATAATCAATGCCAGAATGGCACCGATCAGGGCTGTGGATGTGGACGATGCCACCATGTCAAGCGGCATGATTGATGCGGATATCCAGCCTAGATTTTGAGTTTCCGGGCTGTTGTTCGGCGCAAATGCGATCAGGTAGTCCTTCCCGTCGTTGAGTGTTTCGATTGACCAATTGCTATGGCCTCCCGCGGCTCGCTGAAACGCTGCCATCTTGTTCCAGGCGCTGTTGTCTAGAATATCTGCCAAATCAGGCCGATTGCCCATTCTCAAACTGCCGTCTTTGGCCAATATCAGGGTTGGCGTAGATGGGCTGATGGCGTTAAACACGTCTTGTTCTATCTCGTTGATGAAGTACTTCCAGTCCAGATGAATGCCAATTACACCGATAACTTGATTGTCTTGCCCTTTCAATGGGGTCGTAAAATCGATGAACTGGTATTTTTCCTCAGCCCGGGCGGGCAGCAATGCAGCCAGCAATGAGGCTTCATGCACATCCATGATCGCGGGCTCAACCAGGCCTTGTTTGAACCAAGGGCGCGCAGCCACGCTTTTTCCCACAAGCAGGTCATCCAGCGCTGCAAGCACTGTTCCGTCGGGATCTGCCACGCCGATCCACAAATACCCCGGCATGTTTTCCCGCATCACTTGCAGCACGTTGCTGTGTCTCTCAGGTGAATAGTTGTTCAGAGACTGTTCAATTTTGCTGGTGTAGACCAAATTACGCAGGTGCGCTTTCAAGTGGCGGTCCACCGATTGCGCTATTTGCTCCGCCTGTGCTTGTGCGTTTTCACCGGCTTGTTTGATGGTGCTGCTGTGCAAGATTGAATGCGCAGTCAGTGCAACGGGGATGGACAGTACAAACAGCGCAATCAAACTGCCGACGATCAGGCGACTGGTAAAGCTGGCCCGAATATTTAAATGAAGCATGAGGAATACAGGTTGAAAAATTGCAGGTTCGCCTACTGTAGCCTAGGGCGCCTGCGGTGTCACAATTTTCAGGTATCGTCGTAGAAATCCATAACCCCTTCCTCAGCAACGCCACCGGATCGACCAGCCTTGAACGTTGAAGACATCCTGATTCGCACGATCGGCGCCATGGCCTTCGGGTTGAGCATTGCCGGGTTTTGTGTCATCTCCGAGCGTGGTACCAAGCTTTTATTCGCCCTTTCTTCACTGGCCTGGGGTGCGCAGTACTACTTGCTGGGCGTCCACACCGGTTTTCTGATCATGCTGCTGACCAGTGTGCGGCAAGCGGTCACAATCTATTCGAACGTCATGGGCTATCGCCTGCGCATCGCCTTGGTGCTGGGTTTTGGTGGTGTGGCTGTGGCCATTGCAGCGTTCACCTGGCAAGGCTGGTTGGCCAGCTCCTTGCCCCTTGCCGCTACCCTGCTGGGCACATGGGCCTTGTTCATGATGGGCAATGTGGGCATGCGCAAAGCAACCTTGGCCACCAATGCACTTTGGGCCGTGCACGGATACCTGTTCAATTCCTGGGAGCTTTGCCTGACCATGATTGTGATTACCGTGGCCAACGTGTATGGCTTATACCGGTTGCGTGGAGTTGCGGTAGTGCCGTGAAATAGCAATGGGACTAACTTCGCGTGCTTGCCGAAGGGCTTTTCCCTGCTAAAATGCAGCCTGTTTTCAAACCCTTGCATCATATAGAGGCCCCGCGATGAACACGCGCCCCGCTTCTTCGCCTGCCGAGCACAACAGCCTTGTTGTCAACGGCGCTGCAGTCGAAGCCCAACTCCGTGAACTACTCCAAAAACGCATCCTGATTCTGGACGGCGCAACCGGCACCATGATCCAGCAGTACAAGCTCACGGAAGCCCAATACCGGGGCGAGCGTTTCTCTGATTTTCACCGCGACATCAAGGGCAACAACGAGTTGTTGGTGCTCACCCAGCCCGCCATCATGACCGAAATTCATGAACAATATCTGGCAGCCGGCGCTGACATTCTGGAAACCAACACCTTCGGGGCCACCACCGTGGCCCAGGCCGACTACGACATGGAACATCTCGTTGACGAGATGAACCGCGAAGCCGCCCGCCTGTGCAAGGCCGCCTGTGTGAAGTATTCCACCCCCGACAAGCCCCGTTTTGCAGCTGGTGCCCTGGGCCCCACGCCCAAAACTGCGTCGATTTCCCCCGATGTAAACGACCCCGGTGCACGCAACGTCACATTCGACCAACTGGTTGCAACCTACTACCAACAAACCAAAGGCCTGGTAGAGGGTGGCGTCGACCTGTTGCTTGTTGAAACCATTTTCGACACGCTGAACGCCAAAGCCGCGCTGTTCGCGATCGATCAATACTTCGAGGATTCCGGCAACAAGTTGCCCATCATGATTTCCGGCACGGTGACCGACGCCTCGGGCCGCGTGTTGTCTGGCCAAACCGTAGAAGCTTTCTGGAATTCCGTGCGCCACGCCAAGCCGATTACCATCGGTTTGAACTGCGCCTTGGGTGCTTCACTGATGCGCCCCTATGTTGCTGAACTGTCCAAAATTTGCGATGTGCCCATCTGCGTGTACCCCAACGCCGGTTTGCCCAACCCGATGAGCGACACCGGCTTTGATGAAACACCGGAAATCACCTCCAGCCTGGTGAAAGAATTCGCGCAGGCCGGTTTCCTGAATGTGGCTGGCGGTTGCTGTGGCACCACGCCTGAACACATTGCCGCCATTGCCAAGGCACTGGAAAACCAAAAGCCGCGCCTTATCCCGACCATCGAGCCCAAGTGCCGTTTGTCTGGCCTTGAGCCGCTGAACATCGACGACAGCAGCCTGTTCATCAACGTGGGCGAGCGAACCAACGTCACCGGCTCCAAAGCTTTTGCCCGAATGATTTTGAACGAGCAATACGACGAAGCCCTTAGCGTGGCCCGTCAGCAAGTTGAAAACGGCGCGCAGATTGTGGACGTCAACATGGACGAAGCCATGCTCGACTCCAAAGCCGCCATGGTGAAGTTCCTGAACCTGATGGCCTCCGAGCCCGACATTTCCCGCGTGCCCGTGATGATCGACTCCTCGAAATGGGAAGTGATCGAAGCAGGCCTGAAGTGCGTGCAGGGCAAGGCCGTGGTCAACTCCATTTCCATGAAAGAAGGCGTCGACGAATTCAAACGCCAGGCCAAATTGTGCAAGCGTTATGGCGCAGCCGTTATCGTCATGGCCTTTGACGAAAAAGGCCAGGCCGACACCTACGCCCGCAAAACTGAAATTTGCGAACGTGCTTACAACATTCTGGTGAATGAAGTCGGCTTCCCGGCCGAAGACATTATTTTCGACCCGAACATCTTTGCGATTGCCACGGGTATTGAAGAGCACGACAACTACGGCAACGACTTTATCGAAGCCACCGGCTGGATCAAGAAAAACCTGCCGCACGCCAAAATTTCCGGCGGTGTGTCCAACGTCTCATTCAGCTTTCGCGGCAATGAACCCGCCCGTGAAGCCATTCACACCGTGTTCCTGTACCACGCCATTAAAAACGGCATGACCATGGGCATTGTGAACGCCGGCATGATGGGTGTTTACGACGACCTTGAGCCCGAACTGAAAGCCCGCGTGGAAGACATTGTGCTGAACCGCCAGCCCACGCTTGCCGAAAACGATCCCGATTTCGGAAAAACCGCCACCGAGCGAATGATCGAATTTGCCGGCACCCTGAAAGCCGGCGGCAAGAAGCTCGAAGAAAACCTGGAGTGGCGCAACCAACCCGTGCAAAAGCGATTGGCCCATGCACTGGTGCACGGCATCACCAACTTCATTGTTGAGGACACCGAAGAATGCCGCGCTGAAATTGCGGCCAATGGCGGGCGCCCAATCAATGTGATTGAAGGCCCCTTGATGGACGGCATGAACGTGGTCGGCGACCTGTTCGGTGCCGGCAAAATGTTCCTGCCGCAGGTGGTGAAAAGCGCCCGCGTCATGAAGCAGGCCGTAGCCCACCTCATTCCTTACATTGAAGAAGAGAAAAAGCAGCTGGTTGCTGCGGGTGGCGACGCCAAAGCCAAAGGCAAAATTTTGATTGCCACCGTGAAAGGCGATGTGCACGACATTGGCAAAAACATCGTCACCGTTGTTCTTCAGTGCAACAACTTCGAAGTTGAAAACATGGGCGTCATGGTGCCCGCCGAACAAATTCTCGCCAAGGCCAAGGAAATTAACGCGGACATCATTGGCTTGTCTGGTCTTATCACGCCCTCGCTTGAAGAAATGGCCTATGTGGCTTCTGAAATGCAACGCGACCCCTACTTCCGCGACCGCGGCATTCCATTGCTGATTGGCGGTGCCACCACCAGCCGCGTGCACACCGCTGTAAAAATTGCCCCGCATTACGAAGGCCCCACGGTTTACGTCAGCGATGCCAGCCGTTCCGTCGGTGTGGCCTCGAACTTGTTGTCGGATGAATCGGCCGATACTTTCAAGGCCGATTTGAAAACCGAATACGAGCGCGTGCGCGTACAACACGCCAACAAAAAAGCCCAACCATTGATCAGCATTGAAGCGGCACGCGCCAACAAACAGACAATCGACTGGGTCGCCTACACGCCACCCAAGCCCAAGTTCATTGGCAAGCGCTACTTCAAGAACTACGACCTGGCCGACATTGCCCAGTACATCGACTGGACACCGTTTTTTCAAACCTGGGACCTGCATGGTGGTTACCCCCGCGTGCTGGAAGACGAACTGGTGGGCGAAGCCGCCCGCAAAGTGTTCGAAGACGGCAAAGCCATGCTGAAAAAATGCATCGAGGGCCGCTGGTTGCAAGCCAATGCGGCGGTGGCGTTTTACCCCGCCAACACGGTGCAGGATGATCACATCGAGGTTTATGCCGATGAAACCCGAAGCCAAGTGTTGTTCACTTACAGCCCTTTGCGGCAACAAGGCGAAAAGCGCGAAGGCATACCGAACAAATCACTGGCCGACTTCATTGCACCGAAAGGTCAAGGCGACGACTACATCGGCATGTTCGCAGTAACGGCTGGTTTGGGCGTAGAAAAGAAGGAAAAGGAATTCCAGGCCGCGCACGACGATTACTCCTCCATCATGTTCAAGGCCATCGCCGACCGCATGGCCGAAGCCTTTGCCGAATGCCTGCACCAGCGGGTTCGCAAAGACCTGTGGGGCTATGTGACCGATGAAACCCTGAGCAACGAAGAGCTGATTGCCGAAAAGTACCAAGGCATTCGCCCCGCACCGGGTTACCCCGCCTGCCCGGAACACACCATCAAACGAAACATGTTTGACGTGATGCATTGCGAGGAAATTGGCATGACCCTGACAGAAAGCCTGGCCATGAACCCGGCTGCCAGTGTCAGCGGCTTCTACTTCGCTAACCCTCAAAGTGATTACTTCAATGTGGGTAAGATTGGCATGGATCAACTGGAGAGCCTCAGGGTATATTCCCTTAGAAACATGGAAGAGCTTCGTAAAGCACTGGGACCAGTGCTTGATATGTAAGTTTGCGTGCTTATGGCAGGAGTCTTATCTGGAGGCCTTGATGCGGCCTCGGCCTGCCTAAGCTTTTGCACGCAACACACGCACTCTCAGAAATCCGTGGCAAGTTAATCTGCTCCGCCCAGCCTCAACCTCGTCCCGTCCTTTTTCATGCCTTCACAACAGACGCACCGCTGGTAAATTGGGCCTCGGCTCGTTTGTTTTTCAAGAATTGGAACTTTAGCTTGGCCCCCTGTACTTAAAGAACTGTAATCATCCAATACAGAACAGGGGCTAGCGTGATCAAAGCAATAAATTCTTTCGCGAGATTGGCATCCGATCGATCAGAAATTGTTGGCGCATCCCTGGTGCTGCTGATGGTTGTCATGATGGTTATTCCGATTCCCCCACAAATGCTCGATGTTCTTATCGCATTGAACATCACGGTCACGGTAGTTCTTGTTTTAAGTGCAGTTTTGCTCGAAACACCTCTCAAATTTTCTTCTTTCCCAGCGTTGCTTCTGCTGGTCACCCTGTTCAGATTATCCCTCACGATATCCACTACTCGACAAATTCTGCTTGAAGCAGACGCAGGCGAAATCATCACTACATTTGGTGAGTTTGTGGTGGGGGGCAACATTGCAGTAGGGCTTGTGATTTTTCTGATCATATCGATCGTGAATTTTCTTGTGGTTACAAAGGGTTCTGAGCGAGTTGCTGAAGTTGCCGCGCGGTTCTCTCTGGATGCAATGCCAGGCAAGCAAATGTCCATTGATGGCGATTTGCGAAACGGCTCAATCACGCAGGATGAGGCCAAGCTCAAGCGGGCGGAGTTGCAAAAAGAATCGCAACTATTCGGCGCGATGGATGGAGCAATCAAGTTTGTAAAAAACGACGCTATCGCCGGGTTGGTTATCACAGCGGTTAACTTGTTGGGTGGTTTGGCTGTTGGCATGATGCAGTTGGGCATGAGTTTCTCGATGGCAGGAACCACGTACACCATCTTGTCTGTAGGCGACGGTTTGGTTGGTATCATTCCTTCCCTTCTTACATCAATTGCTGCGGGTTTGATTGTGACCCGCGTAACCAAAAGCGATCCCGACGGCAGCAGCACCGCGAAAGATGTAATTAATGACTTGGGCAATAACAAAAAAGCAATCAAAATCAGCAGCTGCTTCTGCTTTATTTTCAGTGCGGTTCCTGGAATGCCTACCGTGGCATTTCTCGTCGCTGGTCTGGTTCTGTTTTATCTTGGGTTCAGGTCCGAGCCTGTAGCGAAGGTGAAGGTTGCTCAAAACAAGAAAGAAAAGTTTGATGCTCTGCTCAAAGACAAGAACAAATCCGCAATTCAAGACCTTACAAAAGTATCGTCTTTTGACGAGCTGGAGGTTAGATACCCGGCTGGTATGGAGCCCAATGAACTGAACTTGTTGTTCAGTATTGTGAAGTTAACCAGAAACCAGTTGGTCGAAGACACCGGGTTCGTTTATCCCACATTCAAGTTTCACGAAGATCAAAAAGTAAGCGACATCCAGATCCGTATTTATGGCGTGCCAATGCTAAGTCTTAGCATGAGCGACAAAGATCTCCAGATTTGGTGTTCGAAAGAAAATTTTGACAAAGTTGAAGACATTGTTGAGCTTCAATTCAACCACACATTGGGGCGATATACCTACCTTAGCAATCCAATCAACAAAGTGCGTCTTGACCAGTTGGGCATCGAATACATCACCTACGAAAAACGTTGGGCAGAGATGATTGAGGCACTGTTGGTCAACAGCTCTAAAAAGCTGTTCTCCATGAAAGAGAGTTTCAACTATTTCAAGGCGAGCAGTATGGAGTTTGGTGACCAGGTGAAAGAACTTGAACGCTCCTTGCCAGCCATGAAGGTTGTAGAGGTGCTGCAGCGACTTTTGACGGAGCGAGTTTCACTCAGGAATATTCGATCAATCCTTGGCGCCTTGATTGATTGGGGGCAGCGTGAGCGTGATGTCATCATCATCACCGAACAAGTCAGAAAAGAACTCAGCGACCAGATTTGTTTTCAACATGCAGAGCAGGGAAAACTCAAAGTATTGTCACTTGATCCCGAAATAGAAATGTTTATCCGCGAATCCGTGAGAAGTGATGGGTCTGTGACATTCCTTGATGTTGATGGAGAAACTTCAGCCAAGCTGATTGAAATTGTTCAATCGCATTACATCAATTATGCAGGTTTGGAGAGGTTGCCAGCCATCATCTGTTCCGTCGATTGTCGGGCACATTTCTTCGACCTGGTTTGCGACAGGTTGCGCGCAGTCCAAGTGTTTTCTTATCAAGAAATCTCGTCCAGTCAGGAAATAGAGCATCTTGGTGTAATCAAACTTGATGAATTTCGTCAAACAGAAACTCAACCCAAATAGGTCAAATGATGATTAGTTTAAATGTGAAAGTTTTGTCAGGACTACACACTGGGGCTAAGTGGAAATATAGCGACGGCTCAATCTCTATCGGTGGAAGCTCGTCGAGTGAAATTTTTCTTTGTGATGATGGCCTTCCCGACAAGTTGCTTACTTTAACTTTTGCGCAGAACAAGTTGCTGATTAGCGATGCGTCCGAGTTGATTGAACAAACCGAAGATTTTCAAAAGTACGTTAGAAAGGGTCTTTTCTCCGATCAAAAACTTGTGTTGGAAGTGGCTGATGTACGGATAGAGATTTCCGCGAATCTTGTTTCCCGGAATGTTGTTAACTGGGCCATGGCTCGGGTTTTGCGCTTGGTTAGCGATGTTGTCGATGTTGTTCACGGCTTGGGTATTCGGTTGTTCGTCGCGCTTTCTGGCATTTTTGTTGTCGCGATAACCGGGTGTGTTCTGTTTTTAGGAACATCGGGTGCTCAAACTTCACATGCGGGTCAGTCTGGGGCAGATCCTGTTCACTCCAATGAGCTATCGACAGAGGACATTCTGACTAGGAGAATGCTTGAGAACATAGAAGCTGACATGAAGATGTTTGTTCAAGCCAATCAATTGAAGCAAGTTAAATTTGTTTCGACTGAGAAAGGGTTGAGTGTTGAAGGAGAGTTGAGTCGTCAACAAATTGCAGCAGTGGAAAAGCAATTGACTCATCTCGCGTCCCATTATGGGCAGCAATTACAGATTCAGGCGAAGCTTTCCTTGTCAGAAGAACAGAAAATTGTGGACAGTCTTGACACCCGTAGTATTACTTTTGGTTCAACCGCAGTTCTTGAGCTTCGCAACAACGAGCAGCTATTCGTGGGTTCGGTTTATCAGGGGTTGGTAGTCAAAGAAATTAGCCCTGAAAAAATTGTTCTTCAAGGTGACAGTGAATACGTCATTCGAATTTAGAATTTAATGGTCATTATGAAATGAGCCAGTTTCTCGAAAAGTACAAAGAAAATCTGTCCACGCGCTTGCCTGTCAAGAAGATAGGCTTTGTCAGGGAGATAGTGGTCTCTACAGTGAAAGCGGTGCTTCCCCAGGTGACGCAGGGTGAGCTTTGTGAAATCGAGACAATCTACGGTAAACCGATTCTTGCCGAGGTCATTGCATTTAGCGGAAACTTGGCAACACTGACTTGCCTTGAATCTGTCGAGGGTGTGCACCTTGGCGCCAAGGTAACTCAGCTTGGCAAGCCCCACAGTGTAAAAGCCCGTGAAGAGATCTTCTCTTCAGTAATGGATGGCATGGGGCGCAACATGGAGTATCCCTCTGATTCCTTAAAGGGAGCGCTTTCGTTCGATGAAGATGCAACGCCTGTGCTTAGATCAGCACCGCTGGCGCTGCATCGCCCTCCAGTGAGTGAGAAGCTCATTACCGGTGTCCGCGTTATTGACGGGTTGATGACCTTGGGCAAGGGGCAGCGGGTGGGGATATTTTCTCCTCCGGGATGCGGGAAAAGTACTTTGCTGGCTCAGATCGCCAGGGGTGCTGATGTAGACACCATCGTTTTCGCACTGGTGGGTGAAAGGGGGCGCGAGCTTCGTGAGTTCATGGAGAATGAAATTACCCCCGATATTCGTGCGAAAAGCATTTTTGTCTGTGCTACCTCCGACAAGGCGGCGATTGAGCGGGTTCGCGCTGCATTCACTGCTGTCAGCGTAGCCGAATATTTACGTGACCAAGGCAAAAGTGTTCTGTTGCTTGTTGATTCGTTGACGCGTTTAGCCCGAGCGCAGAGAGAACTCGGATTAATGGCCGGCGAGCCAGTAACAGCCAGTGGCTTTACCCCCTCTGTTTATTCGCTGTTACCGGAAGTGATTGAGAGAGCCGGGCGTACCACCAAAGGCTGCATAACGGCGATTTACACAGTGTTGACAGAGAAAGAAAGGCTTGAAGATGACCCAGTGGCATCAGAGGCAAAAAGTTTGCTGGATGGTCACATTATCTTGTCAACCAAACTTGTTGAGCGCGCGCATTTTCCTGCTATTGATCCCCTGAAAAGTCTTTCCCGTGTCATGCACAACATTGTGACCCCAGAACACTTAAAGAACGCGGGTTCTGTGCGCAAAGCCTTGTCAACGTACGATGAGATTGAGCTTCTGCTCAGAATCCGCGAATACGAATCGGGCACAGATCCACTGATCGATGAGTCAGTGAAGATCAAGCCATTAATCGACACTTGGGCCAAACAGGGCAAAGACGAATTCGCCGAGCTTACATCGACAACCTCACGCATGGCCACAATCGTCAAGGGTCTTGAGAGGATTTAAACAAGATGCAAACAGATTCCACCTACAAAGACCTCAAGCAGCTCAGACGAATTCGAGAAGTACGGGCCAGCAAACAACGACGGCAGGTTGCAAAGATTCAAGGAATTCTTTCTGGTCAGGAAACTGAGATAAAACAGCTATCCGAACAAATGAAGGTTGAACAAAGAGAGCATTCGAATCAACGCGATGAAACCCTCACGTCTTTTAGCGAGAAAGTTGTCAAAGTCGATGCTTTCATGGTTTTGCAAAAACGCGAAAGCCTTTATCGACGGAGGCAAAAATCGCTTGGCCATCAATCTAAACAAATTGAGTCCGAATCAATTGAGACCGAGAGGCAGCTTGATACTGCCAGGGAAGTTAGTCGCACACTTGAGAAAAGATTGCTCAAGATCGAAGAGTTGGTCGAAAAAATTTTTAGGACATAACCAGAAATGATAGTCGAAGAAGCCGTGACGAACTGGGTGATTGAAGACCTGCCGGAATTGACCGACATACCCAAAGAGAAGTCTCATATATTTGGCGGTTCAGGTCATTGTCGTCGTGTCTACAAAACGATCCTGTCCGAATTGGGGCAATGCCTGGTTATACGGAATCTTGGCGATACCTTCGTTGAGCCTGCTGCAGGAAAAATTTATTGTGAGCTGGAAAGCTTCGGTGGTGAGTCTGTTATCGCTGTAATTTCCCCCGAACTAATCTGGAACAAGAGTATGTATCACATCAACCAGGCTCAAGTGGACTGGTCGATGGAAAACAATGCGCAAATAGAAGATGTCGTCAGGTACTCGATATTGGATGTTCTGGAGGCCTTCGATCTGTCAATGAAAGGCTTGGTTAGCAGCGCCAAATTAAGTGATCTCCGGCTGAGTGAAGACAACATTGTTGTGAATGTACACAATCAAAATGTAATTTCGTTGTACGCATCCAGCAAGTATCTGGCCGACCTGGAAATTGAAGTTCGGCAGTTCAGTGAACAGTTTGCAAGAAACAAAATGTGGTTGGGTTCGTGTGTATCTTTCAAGATGAAGGCCTATCTTCACCTCACCAAAAAATATTTCAGTGTGAATGATTTGAACAGTCTTTCGCATGGCGACTTGCTGGATCTTCTTCAAGAGAACAAGAACGATTGTTTCAAGTTAAAGGCCTCAGCGGTATACCAATACCTGCATGGCAAGCGCATGCGCTGCCGAGTTTCGCTAATAGTTGATAAAAAGGGGATACGAATGGAGTTTGAGAGCGGGAAAAGTGAGGAAGATGAATTTCAAAGTGAGGTCGATTTGGATCTTGCGCCGACAGGCAATCCAATTGAACAGCACAACGAGTTGGTTGAACTCGAGATTTTAGCCGGTACCGCGCGAGTCAGCTTTGATGACCTATGTGCCTTGGGTGAGGGCAGCTTGATTGAGGTCGAGAAGAGCACGCTGCCGATGGTAAGTCTCAGAGTTCATGGAACAACCGTGATGGAGGCCGAGTTGGTGCGTTTAGGCAATCGGATGATGCTTCAGATCGTAAGAAAGGTTGAATACGATGATTGAATCCATTAATCCAGTATCGCTGATTGTTACAGTTGCTTTACTGTCGCTTCTGCCTCTTTTTGCTGTTACATCAACAGCATTTTTAAAGATATCAGCGGTCTTGTTGATTTTGCGCAATGCAATTGGCGTGCAACAACTGCCATCCAACATGGTGTTGTATGGGGTTGCCACGGTGATGACTATTCTTGTGATGGGGCCAATATTCAAAGAAATGGCCCAGAATTTTGCACCAGGTGACAACCCACCGCAATCTGGCATCGAAATGATGCAGGGCCTGGAGCGTGCATTACCACCTTTAAAAAAATTCATGTTTGAACATACGAACAAGAATTATCTGGATAGTTTTCACAGTACAGCCCAAAAATTTGCAGAGAAAAACAAGGGATCCGAAGTAAATAAGCTCGACTTAACCGTGTTGCTACCCGCTTTTGTTGCGAGTGAGCTGGCAGAGGCCTTTCGAATAGGTCTTTTGCTTTATTTACCCTTTGTAATTATCGATTTGGCTGTATCCAGTGCCTTGATGGCCTTGGGGATGATGATGGTCTCGCCCATGTCGATTACTGTGCCCGCGAAAATACTTCTTTTTGTTGCCATCGAGGGCTGGTCGAAAGTCTTCCAAAGTTTGGTGCAATCTTATTTGTAGAGGTTTTATGATCATTCATAGTGTTAATCAGGCTCTTTGGCTTGCACTAGTAATGTCAGCACCTATTGTTCTGGTCTGTGCATTCATTGGATTGTTTTTCGGGTTTATTCAGGCCATTTTACAACTGCAGGATCAATCTCTTCCTTTTGCCTTGAAGTTGGTTTTTTCGACCTTGATCATGATATTCCTGGGGCCTTACATATCGGGTCGTCTGATTAATTATTCATTAATGATTTTTGAGCTGTTGTAAATAACAATGTTTGAACAGCTTGCATCAAATACAGATTCTTTTTCGAAAATCATTTCAGTTTTTGCTATTTATTTGCCGAGGTCGTTGATCTTCATATTCTTTTTTCCCTTGTTTTATAAGGGAACAACGCCCGGGTTAATCAAGTCGGCGGTTGCATTAAGCCTTATTCTTATTCCTGTTAGTGCTGTTGTTCCTTTCATCGACGAAGCTAACAAAGTGCCGGCAGTTACCCTTATAACCGTAATCAGCGAGTTGATACTGGGTACGTTTCTCGGATTGACTGTTGTTATTCCGTACGTCATTTTTAAAGGTTTTGGGGCGCTGATCGATGTATATCGAGGAGCCACATTTGCTGCTCAAGCCAGTGGCTCTGGGGATGGTGGCGAAGAGTTACCTCTGGAGCAACTCTTCGGTTTGCTGTTTGCGGCACTCGTTTTTGCTGGTCCGGGTCTGCATGCAATCACCAAACATCTAATCATCAGTTATTCAGTTTTGCCGCCAGGGCAGATAGAAACGATGGCTTTAACCTCTTGGATGCTTGCAATTATTAGATTGGCTGGGGATTACTTCATCTTGGCATTTTTGCTCTCCGCTCCGATTTTGATGGTGGTGTTAATGGTTGAAGTTGCAATGGAGGTTTTGGCAGCTTTCACCCCACAAATGCAGGTTTACAGCATCCAGTTTGGTCTTCGTTCAATTTTCGGTATTGGTGCCTTGATGTTATTTCTTCAATTTTCAGAGCGAGAGATATTCGTTTTATTGGAAAACAGTTTCGGTTTGTTGTCGCGCCACATTGGAGATTGGAAATGAGTGGAGAAAAAACCGAAGAAGCAACGGATAAGAAGCTGGAAGATGCACGAGAAGAGGGGCAGGTCCCGGTAAGCAAAGATTTGCAAACACTGGTAAAACTTTTTCTGGTGTATGGGGTTATTTTTTGGGGTGTCTCTGATTACGATGACCATTTCCGAGAGTTTTTCATCCACGTCACGGGTGGATTCGCTGAAGAGTTCGCTCATAAAAGTCACTCAATTAATACAATCGGTACTGAAGCATTTTATTTGCTTTTAAAACTGGCAGCTCCTTTTGTCTTGGCGGGTGCAATTGCATCGTGTATTTCCACATGGATGCAAGTTGGTTTTGTATACGCTCCGAAGGCGTTAAAACCATCTTTTAAAAAGTTTAACTTCGTTGAAAATATAAAAAACATGTTTTCCAAGAAGTCAATTATTCAGTTGGTTATTTCTTTCTTCAAGGTATTGGTTTGTTTTTTGGTTGTTTATTTCATTCTGAAAAACAGAATGGACGAGATTGTTTATCTTTATCGGGGCGGGCTTGACTTCTCGTTCGAATTGATAAGCAACGCCTTGATTGATACGGTTTTCCTAATTTTATCTGTTTTTGTTGTTTTTTCATTTGTTGACTGGATGGCGACATATCTTGATTTCAAGAAACGCCAAAAAATGAGTAAATCAGATGTAAAAGATGAAGCCAAGCAGCTTTATGGCAATTCTGAGCTAAAGCAGGAGATGAAGAGCATACACCGTAGCTTGATGAATGCCTCACTGTCCAGGGTTCAAGATGCCAAAGCAGTGGTAGTTAACCCGACCCATATTGCAGTTGCTTTGGATTATGAACCGGGTCGACATGATGTGCCCTTTATATTGGCAATGGGGGAGGGTGATTATGCGCAGTTGATCCGCAACGAGGCGGAAAAACACGGGGTTCCCATCATTCGCAGTGTGGCGTTGGCTCGCGGCATATATTCCAGTTGTGAAGAGGATGAGTACATTCAGGATCAGCATCTTGAAATGGCTGCGCAGGTTTTCAGATTGGTTTTTGGCCTTGAAAAACGTTAGGAAAATGGAACTTTGTTCTTTTTGTTGCTCACATATGACTGTAGAAAACTTTATAGAACGAGATCCTTATGGCTACAAGCTTCGCAAACGTGATTCAGTTGGTTCCCCCCGCGCTTGTGGTGACGGTGCTGGTATACGCTCTTTACGCATTCTTTACCAAGTACATGAGCCCAGCAAAAAAACTGGCAATCACCCTTCTGTGGATCCGAGACACAGTAAACACGATGCGGAACAGTGAGCCCCATATCCGTCAAGCTGGGCTTAACAAGATTTTTAAAAACACTTTTCTAGAGGAAAACTGGAAAGAGTTTTCCCGGACTCTTCACGAGCACAAGTTTGTTGATACGGATGGGACCGTCAAGGTAAGGCACAGGAGCACTGTACCGGTTTCCTGCTTTTTTACTGCCTCAGCAATTATTGACAAGCCGCTAAAGGTTCAATATTTCAAACACTTGCCTGGAATCTTAACTGGGGTGGGGATCATCGGAACATTCGCGGGTCTGCTTTTCGGTCTTTCCAATTTTGACGCAACCACTCCAGATTCCATCAATCGAAGCGTCGGTTTGTTGCTTTCCGGTGTAAGAGACGCATTCTACGCGTCTGCATTTGCCATTACAGCTTCAATGGTTGTTACACACCTCGAAAAGCTTTCCTACCAGCGGTGCTTGAACAACCTAGAGGAATTGAACAGCCTGGTTGGGAAGATGTTTGACTCAGGGGTGATCGAAGAATATCTCGCTACTTTGGAAAATCAGAATATTTCTAATGAAATCAAAAGATTTGGTGATCAGTTAAATGAATCGCTAAAAGAACTGAATAAAACGATGAATTTGAATTCAAGAAATTACGCAGAAACGCTTTGTAAAGATCTGGGTAAGGCAATGCAGGATTCTAATGATCGTCTGGCCAATCAAATTGAGAATTCCTTGGTAAGGCAGGTTAGAAATCCATTGGAGTCATTCACAGATATTGTTTCAAAAAATGTTCAAACCAAAGGTGGTTCTACAAATTCCAGTCAGAAAGAAATAATAAAGAAGATTATTTTGGCCAATAAAGAATCATCAGACGCTCCGATGACTCGAGAAGAAGTGTAGGGCTAAAAAATGAACCAATATCATTCTGCCCCGGAAAATCTGGAAGAAGGTGAGAAACCTTTCTGGATCTCTTACTCCGACTTGATGACAGCCCTGATGATTTTGTTTTTGGTTGTGATGGTCAGTACATTGTCGGCTGTCACCAAGCAGACCATTCCCGCAGTTGATGGTGGCATGGTTCCACTACTGCAAGAACCCGAGCTGAAATCAGACATACCAAAACCCGAGCAGTCTGAATCAAGTAATCCAGATAAATTGGAAAGGTTAAGGCAAGCGGAAACAATGCATCTTTGCAAGAAGCTGGAGGCCAAGTCTGACCAGGCGGGCTTGGGTGCATCAATTAACTGCGAGACCAAGACCATAGACTTGGGAGAGGGTGCTCGCTTTGAGTCGGGCAAGTGGGAACTCCCGGAGGCTGGTCGGGTTGCTCTTGCCAAGATCGTTCCGCTAATCATTGATACAGCGCAATCCGAGATTGGACTGAAGTGGTTGAAGCGGGTGCACATCCAAGGCTTTACGGACACCGACGGCTCCTATCTGTACAACCTCAATTTGAGTTTGAAAAGGTCGGAATGGGTAATGTGTCAGCTTCTTAGTGACGAGGGTGGGGGCAAATCGATTGAACTCTCCGACACGGAGAAACGAATCGCGAAGAAGTTATTTTTCATTGGTGGCGTGTCTTTCAACAACGCAAAAGAAAGCAAGGATGCAAGTCGCAGGGTGGAGTTGAGGCTTGAATTCAACAGTCAGCAGGCTGAGGGAATAGAAGCTTCGATGTTTGACAGCAAGGAAAAATCGGAAAAATGCCAGATTTAGATTTTGGCGTGAAGCGCGCATAAGTTGGCTTGGGTTGTGTGGCTTAGGTTACGCCTTTGCAAACGAGAGGAACTATCCAGATCTGAAAGCAACATAGAACTTGTAGCGTTCTAAAAAATCATCGGTACATAAACAGGAAACCAAGGAATTAGATCGCATGTCGAGTTCAGGCTATTTCGTTAAAGGCGTTGTTGTCATCGTGCTGATGATCTTGGCGCCAGTGATCGGTCCCTTGGCATTGTGCGTGTATTTGCTGTTCATGTTAATCCGGATGATTCTTAGAGAAGGCGCGAAGGTTCGTGAGGACGATGAAATGGACTCAACGGAAGAAGTAGCAGCCGACGAGTTTAGAAAATAGTCGAATGGATTGATTACTAAAGTGGAGTTCGAACCGAGATGAAAGTTGAAGCGATCCGGGTGATGTCAGAGAACGAATTGAACGTATCGAATGCCAAGCGACTTGGGCCAGACGAATCGTCAGTTCGAAATATGCAGCTTTATATGCAAGGCATTAAAAATCATCGAATTGAAAGTGCCGACAAGCCAAATTCTGCGATGACAAGAATCAGCGAAGCTGAATCGGGTACGGCTGCAAGTGGGATTCGCGAAAAAATTTACTTTGATTTGTTTGGTTTGCAAAAAACGCTGGATCGATCCGGGATGTTTTCTGACAAAAAGATTTTGGATGTGAAAAGTCAAATTTCCGAGACCGGTACATTTGAAGGCGCAGTTTTCGCCATGCAAGCGGCAGGGACGATGCAATTTTTAACCACATCGGTGAGTTCCAGCACTGCCAGTAGTGTTGAAGAAAGAATCAGGTCATTGACCAGGAGATCGTGAATATGATTATTAAGGCCAAGGGTTTGCTATTGATATCGGTGTTCATGATTCTATTGGCGGGATGCTCTTCCAATGTGGTTTTACATTCTGCTTTAACAGAACAGGAAGCCAACGAGGTGTTCAGTGTTCTTGTTCAGCAGGGATACCCCGCAGAAAAATTGCATAAAAAAGAAGGTATCTCTATTTTGGTTCCCGAAAGATTGGCGGCCGAGGCTTTAGGTGAATTGAAGAAACGAGGGCTTCCGCGTTCAAAGAAAAGTAGTCTGGGGAGTGTTTTTGAGAAATCAGGCGTTGTCAGCTCTCCTTTGGAGGAGAAGGCGCGCTATTTGTATGCGATTTCTCAAGAATTGGAACAAACGTTGTTAACCCTGGATGGGGTGGTGTCAGCGAGAGTGCACATCGTACTGCCGGAGCAAGTATCCCCTGGGGAACAACCCACACCCTCCTCCGTAGCGATTTTGGTCAAACACCAGCCTGATTCTACATTCCCGGCATATGTTTCCCAAATCAGGGAGTTGGTGCTGAGCGGAATTCCACGCGGTAGAAATACAAAAGACACACCAGAGGTGTCTATCGTAGCCGTTCCTGCCGAAGTGAAAGACAACATGAAGATGGACCTGGTGTGGTTTGGGCCCGTCGCCCTGCAGGAGGGTAGCCGGGTTTACTTCCTGCTGATTGTTTATTTGATCGTGGGGCTTTGGTTGTTGTCTCTGGCGGCTACTTATCTCGTATCCGGAAACAGGGAAGGTTTGAAGAAAATCATAGACTCCTTGAAGGGTAAGGCGGTATCCAGCGGTGAATAACAAAGAACTCATTCTTACGCCCTGGTGGCAGTGGTGGTCTAACCCCTTGTTTGGTCTTCAGCACGGATATTTGGAAAAAACCTCAATCGGCAAAATCATGGGCGATGCTTTCACATACGAGGACATCTCCACGATTAAGCGGGAGCTCGGAATTCCGGATGTTCCGCCAGATATTTCTGAAATCATCAATCATGGTAACGGCTTGGCGGCCATTGCACTTGATGAAGAGTTGCTTGACGGGGGGGTGGCTCTTTTGGCGTTCACCACGGAAATGCACGATGTTCAGGGGCTTACCGAGCTATGGATGACGAGGTTTGGTATTGAAAAAAAGCAGCAAATCAAAGAGCTGTTGATAAAGGCCAAAGAAATTGAAGCGCAGTTGGGTTGGTTGATCAGTTTGATTTCTGATGCATGTGAGAAGAGTCGTCAAAAAGACAATGTGGCTGCAAGAATAAGAAATGTGGTTTATTTGTATTTTAAGCTAATCGACTCAAAAATTGAAGCCCGTTACAGATTGAATGTGGACCCTGAGTATATTGCTGCGCTGGGTGATTTTGATGTGGTCGATAAGAAAATAAAAAATTCTTTTATATTGCTTGTTGCAGATCATGTGCAGTTGATTGCGCGGTTGGTTGAAAATCGCATCAAGTTACCCGTTGTTGATTTTGAAAGTTTAATTAAAGGGATGGATGAAAATGCTTGAAAGAATAAGAGTAATTGAAGTCCCTGAAGGAACCGAAGTGGTTGGGCCGATTGTGAAGGGATTCACTTTGGGGCAGTTGGCTGATTATGAATCAATCGTTGGTGCCGCTCGCGAAAAGGGGGAAAGAATTCGCCATGAAATGATCGATATGGCAAAAGATGAGGTCGAGGTTTTGAAAAAAAATACAGTAGACAGACTGACCGATGATTTCAATGTTCTCCGCACCAGTTCAATGTCCCGTCTGCAAAAGATTCAAAATGAATCCTCCAGCGTCTGTTTAGAGGTTTCAAAGATCACTATTAATACAATGTTAGACGGTTTGACGGAAAACGAAAAAATAGAAATTCTGGTCAAAGGACTAATTAGGGAAAGACAATCGGAAAGTGCCATAAAAATATCGTGTCATCCTAAAAATGTTGAAATAGTTAGAACAGTATTCGAAGAAAAAATAAAAACAATCCTGTTTGTTGAGAGCCTGGAAATAACAAAAGATCACTCATTGCCAGAAGATTGCATTCGATTTCTTTCAGAAGAGAATTCTTACAGAGAGCTTTCTATGGAAAGCTTGAAAAGTTTTTTTGCTTCAAAAATAAATCAACTTAAAAACGAAATTGAAGATCGGTTTGTGGAATTGGAATTATCCTCAATTGATGAGAGTTTTGTTCAAAACAATTAAAGGACTGAATGAAATCATGCAGCAAACCGGCCGATTCGTAAAATTCGTTTTTGTCATTCTTTTGTTGGTGGGCGGTGTTACAACCCAGGCTCAAGACACGACTCAGAATATTGTTTACATCGCTAAAGATGAAAATCCCCGTGCGGTGCTCACTCAGTTACTTGGCGCTTTCGGGCGAGAAGTAAATGGAAACAGTCTGCCTTCAAGACCTGTAACCGGCAAATTTACCGTGTCCTCTGTGAAAGACATAATGACCTATTTTGAGAGAAGTTTCAAAATTAACTGGTTTGAGTATGGCACGGTTGTTTACGTTTACAACCCAGGGGACTGGAGGGTTTCCAGGGTTTACGTTGGTGAGTATCCAGAAAACACGGATTGGGAAGAACTCGTCAAACAAGCTGGTTTACATTACGAAAAATTCAGTGTGATTTTCTCTGTGCAAGATAAAGAGTTAATCGTATCCGGACCAAAAGCATATCGCGACTTGGTATCTTCGGTGTTTGGAAGAAGCAAGCCTCCTGTCCAAGCTGCAGTGGATAAACCCAAAGAAATGACCCTGATGGTTTTTCCTCTCAAGAATGCACCTTTGGCTGATCGAGTTATCACTCTGAGAAATGAAAGGATCAGTGTCAATGGTGCGCTTACTGTGCTGCGTGAGCTTCTGGGAATGAAGGTTCCCGGTGCTGAGACCAGCTCGGTTGGTGATGCGGAGGCGGACAAGCTTCGCAAGGCTCAAAAAGCCATCGATATGGAAACGGGCGCGCCCAAGTCGAGCAGCTTGACCAAAGAGAAGTTTATTCAGCAGATTGGTAATGCTTCAAACAAGGACGGCGTATCGGTTGGTGGTGATTCCCGTACCAATTCCATTCTTATCCGCGATTATTCTGAAAGGTATGTTTACTATAAATCGTTGATCGATCAGCTCGACCAAGCTTCACCGATGATCGAGGTAGAGGCCACCTTGGTTGAAGTCGATTCCAGTCTCCTCAAAGAGCTTGGCGTGGATTATGATCTGACCGCCAGGCAAAATTCTGCCAATCAAAATGCATCATTGGGTTTTTCAACCACGTTGGGTGTTCCCATCATTACTGGTGGTGCCTCCAGTTTCTCAATTGTTGATCCAAGCACATTCCTCGCGCGGTTAAGGGCTTTGCAGGTGGATCAAAAGGCCAAGGTTTTGGCTAAACCGAATATCGTCACTCAAAACAACATACCCGCGTTTATCGATTTGTCTCAGACCGTTTATCTGTCGCTGCAAGGTGAGAGGGTGGCCGAAGTGGTGCCTATTACCGCGGGTAGTTTGTTGCAAGTTACCCCTAGGGTGGTTGAAGACGGGGGTATCCAGCAAATTTTCTTGAGCGTCGAAATACAGGACGGTAGTCTGACTACCAAAGACAAGGAAAACCCAACGGTTAGAAATACGGTTCTTAGCACCCAAGCGGTCATAGGGCTTGATAAGGCGCTTTTGGTTGGTGGTTATAACCGTGAGGAAAACACCAATGTTGTCAGGAAAATCCCTGTGCTGGGTAGCATTCCATTCATTGGAAAGGCTTTCTCTGTTGAAGAAACGAATCAACGATCAATGTCCCGGTTCTTCTTAATTACGCCGAGACTGGTTAACGATCGATTCCAGTCAGGCGGAACCATCAATGCGATGAATTCAATTGAGAAGTCGTTTCCCGGCAGTCAGTCTATTCAGACTCTTGGAATGAGTTTGAAAATAGACAGTATTCCTGGCGGCGCAGAGCAAAAATAGGATTGGGGTGACTTTATGAGTGTTTCTGGAATCCAGCAGCAGCTTCGCGTAACCAAGGTTGATGCAGAAGAGGCCATCCGTAGCGGAACGTTGTCGCGCGTTGATCAGAGAAGAAGTGTCGCGCAGTCTATTGTGGACAAGCATGCTGGCCGCTCCAAGAGTTCGCAGGCAACCCAGAGTGTGGGCACTTATTTGGCGTCGCAGGCAAAAGCAACAAAGAAAGAGGTTGTGACGAATGCTGGCACTCAGGTTGATCGCAAAGAGCTCTCAGACGCCGTCGCGTCAAGTGGCCGTCAAACCGCCAAGCGTAAGGTGCTCAGCGAGAACAAGAAAGCCTTTCAGGCCATGCTTGGTACCCTCGTCGGTGACGACATGGTTGATTTGTTGGTCGCGGATCTGATCAAGGGAGTAGTGACTGGTAAGCATTCTGGCGCGAAGATCGATCAGCTTGCTGGAATCACTATGCGCCAGAAAATCTTGATGAAGTTTTCAATTTTAAAAACGGTTGTCGCAAATCCAGGGGTTTACGGATTACCCGAAGATGCGCTGGAGAAAGTTCAGGGCATGGCAAATATTTTGTATGTAAAGAACCGTCGTTTTATCGATCAACAGATGATGGTTTTGGGTGCGAGTGAACGGCTGAAGGAATCGGCAGGATTGTCTTTCCGGGATACAGCCCGAATTTTCCAGAATTATGACTACGCCGAGGATTTGCTTAATCTGGTTAAAACTATTAAGACCAAGGGCGGAGGAGACCCGGTTGCATTCCTCAAATTCCTAGCTTCCGAAGTCTACACCATGCTGGCGCGCGAGAAAACCACCAGTGCATCATCGGCTACTTCGCACCGGCTCAGTATGCTCTCGGTCAAGGCGGGTCAAATCAAATTCCTGATCAAGGGAATGAGTCTGCTGAATAGCATTAACGAGGCATGTCAGCGGCCAAATATCAGGGAGAAAATGCCACCTGTAACCGAGGTTCTTGCAGACTTGATTGGCTGTATCGTGGATCCAAGTAAATCGGCATCTCTTAAGCTACAAAAGCAAATTCAGGTTTTATCTCCTCTGCCGGCTCAAATATATTCAAACCTTCTTCGTAAGTGCGTGATGATGCCCTCGTCCCCGTTTCGTCAAATTTCTAATCCCAAGGGAGATGCTGCCATCTACAGGGGCTTGTTCGAAGTGCTGAACAAAACACACGCTGATCTAAAGGTTGAACAATGAAAACAGAGAGAACGGTGCAATTGCTGGGCGGGTTTGATGACTGGGACCTAGCCGAGTATCTAAATCAAGACATTCCAGAGCGCAACGAATTTTTCATTATTTATTTGGGAGACAAGTTGACCTTTGACGTGATCAAGCAGGGGGTGGATCGATTGAATGCAGTTCATTTGATGTCCAAAGGTTACAGCTTTGAGTTACTACAGGAACCGTCAATCTCATGCCTGGTCGGTGTGCGCCCTGGATGGGAGCTTGCGGGTGAAGCCCAAAAAAGATTGTTCCTTTCTCGTTTCGTTGAAGTTGTTGAAGGTGGGGGCGCGAATGGCAATTGAAAAGTTCTCGGAGGTCTCAAAAATGACTGCCAAAAGAAGGGATGAGGTTGCTTCGGGGGTTAGGTGGGCGCCAAAACGAAATAATGTTATGCATGCAGATTTGCCCGTCGGGAGGGGTAGCGAATTGTCCAGATCAAAAAATGCTCAGGAACCGGCAAATCGTTTCATGGCTTTGCTGACAGATGCGTCTGAAAACACGGCCGATGCAAAAAATTTGAAAAAAAATATCGGAACTAAAACGCCAATTCATTCACATAAAGAGTATGGAGGAAAAGAAGTTAAATCTTCCTTCCAAGTCGAAGTGGCGGGTTTGGGTGCTGTTGAAATAGAGGCAGCAGACTTGGGCAACGTTGTAGTAATGAAGATCATTGCGGACAAAGCGGAATTTTCAAATCGCAGTATTGGTCTTCTTCAAAGAATAGTTGCTGCTCAGCTCGAATCGATTTTTGATAAACCTTTTGAGGTGGAAATCGCATGGCGTTAGTACAAGGTTTAATGCAAGTTGACGCAAGTTCAATTGGTTCGATGGGGGCCGCTGTTAATGGGCCATCTGAAAACTCCGTAGCAAAGTTTGAAAGTTTGATGGTTCAATCCGGAAAGGCTGACGGGGCTGGCGATTTGCACAACATGGTTCAAAAAGTTGAGAAGATTCATCAATCCAACTTTTCTGACATCAACAAATCGATTAAAGAGTTTAATTCAAACCCCAGTGATTTATCTGGTTTGTTGAAAGTCACGCACATGTCGAATATGAGTTCGATTGCAATTCAGATGACCGGAAAAATCTCAACGAAGTCTTCAGAATCAATCGAACAAATATACAAACAGCAGTAAGGGGAATGTATGAATATCATTGAATCAGTTGTGGAAATGGCGCGCGAGCAGCGCAGGAAAGCAGACTTGAAAATGTTCGAAGCCTCCCAAGCCGAGGAACCGGACATCTACAAAATGGCCGACGTAACACTTGATGTTGCGGTTAGCCAAGCTCTGTGGGGCACTGCAACAACATTGGTCAAGGAAGTAACCGAACCGATGAAGCAAATAGTTAACAAGTGAAGAGAGGGGGGTGGGTTATGTTGGTGTCCATGGTAAGTGATATAGCGACCAAGCAGATGTCAGAAGAGGCAAGTCGAATGTCGGCTGAATCGAGAGGAAACAAAAGCGGTATCGTTAACAACTCGGTTATTCCCGATGATTCGGTAGAGGTTTTCAGTGTTGATGATTTCCTCAGCTCTGTTGGGGGCGCGTCCAAAGAAGATGCTGAAGCGGCGTTTGCCGGTTTGACATCGGAACAGCAAGAGGCGGTGTTGGAGCAAGTGACGGACATTGATACGTTGATCAATTTGCTGCCAGCTGAATTTCAGGAGGCGATTGAAAGCGCCATGATGAGCCTTTTTCAAATGCCAATTCTTCAGCAATTGATGAAGGGCGAGTGATTGGGGTTGAATCGGGTGTTTTGTTTATTTTGAGCTACTAGGGGGTGATGTGGAGAACATAAGTAGTAATGCGGCAATCACGCCGCCAGCACAATCGGCTGAAAGTAATGGTGAATATGATGCGGCGTTGACCGCAGCGATTGAATCGGTGATGTATTCGATACTGGCGCCCCAAATTAGCCAATTATTTAGTGCATCGTCACCCAAGTGATTTTTGTTCAACAACTAAAGGAGGTGTTTTATGTCAGAAGTAGCGGCTTCGGCCCCTGTTGCAGAAAGTGGAGACGGTGGTAGTTCAACCGATGGAATGATTGGTCAACTTATGGCTGCAGCTGATGCTGTAGCAGCGAAAGGGTTGGCGATGTCTATCGCTGGATATGATGCACAAGCTGCATCAAAGCATCCGTAATTGGTTAACGGTTTTTTCAAGGAGAGAAAAATGTCTATGATCGGTCAATTGGTTGGTGCAGCTGAACAAGTTGCAGCGGTAGGTACGAAAATGTCGGTAGCGGGTTACACAGCCCAAGCTGCTTCCAAGCACCCATAAGAAGTTTTAAGGAGAGAAAAAATGTCTATGATCGGCCAATTGGTTGGTGCAGCTGAACAAGTTGCAGCGGTAGGTACGAAAATGTCGGTGGCGGGTTACACAGCCCAAGCTGCTTCCAAGCACCCATAAGAAGTTTTTAAGGAGAGAAACAATGTCTATGATCGGCCAATTAGTTGGTGCAGCTGAACAAGTTGCAGCGGTAGGTACGCAAATGTCGGTAGCGGGTTACACAGCCCAAGCCGCGTCGAAGCATCCATAAGGATGATTTCCCAAGGCACCCATTTGTGCCTTGGGTTTTAAAATTCAAGAGGTGATTCATGAGCCATCTTCCTGCTACTTCCGGGCGCAACCACCCCGTTCAAAAAAATAACGAGCCTGAAGGTGATTCCGCTTCTCCAGCGAAGGCTCCACAGTCAGAAAAATCAACGGCCAACGCAGTTCCAAAATATACCTCGCGATCAATCGATATGGAGTCTTTTAAGCCCACGACATTGCAGGACAAAAAATTTTACGAGACATATTTTTATGACCCCGACACCGGAAATTTTGGTGGTGAAGTGGGGGCGAAAAATCTATTGCCTGAAATGGGTGATCTCATGCCCAAACTGGCAAACACTTGGAGTTCTATAGGTACCCCAGGGGTTGTTGCAGCATACAACGCTTTCGACCTCGAGGCGGCTACCTTGGCTGTTGATCACCTCGGTTCGTTGGTGGATGTATTCGGTGGTATTGAATCGAATGTCGATCAGGTAATGTCTTACATTCAGGGTTTTACCAACGGTGGAAAGGGTTTTGATTACGATCATGCTGAGATTAAAAAATTAATGCCGGTTATCGATGCTTATCTTGCAAAGGCAGACCCAGCTTCTTCAGATTACGAGTCAGTGCAAAAGCTCAAAGAGCTGCTCACGTCAGGTAACGAAGAAATTTCGACTCAGGACGCCAAAAACATGCAAATTTACTTGACCACATTCAAACAGACTGTTGTTCCTCATGAGGTTTCGACCAAATCCCTTGCCAACATGGTAAGTGATGCAAATAGAACTTATCAAGACACATTGGCAAGTCTACTTAGAGAAATCGAAAGTGTGGGCAGCAAGTATCTAGTCATTTAAAGATTAAGTTTCACGAACCTGGAGGGATATATGTCCGTCACGTCAGAAAAAAGTGCTCCGGCTCAGCAGAGCCCCACATTACCGGGCTCCACAGTAAGAACACAGGAAAGGGGGGCAAATTTTATCGCAGGTTTGAAGATACCCAACCCGGTGATCGTTTCATCTGTGGCTTTGTTTCGCGCGGGGGTGGCGCCTGATGTTGTGGAAAAAGAGTTGTATAAGGTTCTTTCAAAGACTTATGACCCGGCTACAGCAAAAGCATTGGCAGAAAAAGCGGTTTTTGACGCCTTGAAAAGTCCCGAGGGGGCAAAGGCACTTTTTGATTA
>Ga0209024_1000710_pt1 | contig 44901 bp, 42 predicted proteins | sample AutmiccommunBRH5_FD_187380 | JGI IMG/M metagenome (GOLD analysis project Ga0209024, IMG submission 187380) | Deep subsurface microbial communities from Mt. Terri, Switzerland - Autotrophic microbial communities BRH/5 (SPAdes) (version 2) | ecosystem: Environmental > Aquatic > Deep subsurface >... | reverse complement strand
TCCATGGCAGCAGCTCCTCGATCTGCTTTGCCGGGTGGGTGGCGATGCGAGCCAGGACGTCTCGGAGGTAGGCCTCCGGATCGAGATCGTTGAGCTTTGCGGTGACGATCAGGGTGTAGATGGCGGCGGCGCGTTCGCCGCCCTGGTCGGAGCCACAGAACAACCAAGCGTGGGAATGAACATGATCCGAATCTGCCACGCGTCAACATTGTTGCGTGGCAATGTGCAGAGGACCACCGCTTTCTGTTTGCCAGGCGGCGTCCGGTGCGGCGAGCAACACCCGCTCGGGACCACGATTGTCGTTCGCTTGGCGGTCTAACCTACCCACCGGAAGAAGATGTATTTCACGAGGGCCGCTATCGTCAGCACCAGGACGAGAACGCCAACCAGCCAAACGGCGCCCATGCCCCATCCCATGGTACCCATCAAGTCGTGCGTTATCGGATTCTCGTCTCATTCCGCGATTGATCCAAACTCGGCAGGCTCGACCACACCCACGGTCTCGGTACCGGCCGCGCTCCGTGGCAGCCGCCAGCCCTTCACCAGGCCGTACACTGCCGGGATCACGACCAGCGTCAGCACGGTCGACGAGACCATGCCGCCGATCATCGGCACCGCAATGCGCTGCATCACCTCCGAGCCTGCCCCGGTACTCCACAGGATCGGCACCAGCCCGGCCGTGATGGCAACCACGGTCATCATTTTCGGCCGCACGCGCTCGACCGCCCCCACCATAATCGCCTGTTGAAGCTCAGCCCGGGTGAAGGGACCGCCGTCTGCCGTCCGCTTCGCCTTGAGTTCGGCCATCGCCTGGTCGAGATACATCAGCATGACGACGCCGGTCTCGGCGGCGACGCCGGCGAGCGCGATGAAGCCGACGGCGACGGCGACCGACATGTTGAAGCCGAGCCACCACATCAGCCAGACGCCCCCGACGAGCGCGAACGGCAGCGACAGCATGACGATCAGCGTCTCGGTCAGCGCCCGGAAATTGAGGTAGAGCAGGAGGAAGATCAGCAGCAACGTTACCGGCACGACCAGCTGCAGCCGGGCCCCGGCGCGCTCCAGATACTCGAACTGGCCGCTCCACGCGACATAGGTGCCGGCCGGAAGCGTCACCTCACTCGCGACCACCCGCCGCGCCTCGGCGACATAGCCGCCGAGATCGCGGCCGACGATGTCGACGAAGACGTAAACGGCGAGCTGGCCGTTCTCGGTGCGGATCGAGGTGGCACCACGTGTCAGCTCGACCTTCGCGACCTCGCCGAGCGGCACGGTTCCGCCGCCCGGCATGGGTACTTGCACGTCGCGGGCGATCGACTGCGGATCGGTCCTGAAGTCGCGGGGGTAACGGATGGTGACGGCATAGCGCTCGCGACCCTCGACCGTGGTCGTGACTGTTTCCGCCCCGAGCGCCATCGTGATCACGTCCTGGACGTCGCCGACGGCAAGGCCATAGCGGCCGAGCGCCTCGCGGTCCGGCACGATGTCGAGGTAGTAGCCGCCGATCACCCGCTCGGCGTAGGCGCTTGACGTCCCCGGCACGGATTTCAGCACGCGCTCGATCTGGCGCGCCGTCTGTTCCATCTGGGCGAGGTCGGTGCCGAACACCTTGACGCCGACCGGGGTGCGAATACCGGTCGACAGCATGTCGATGCGGGCGCGGATCGGCATGGTCCAGGCGTTGGAGACGCCGGGAAACTGCAGCGCCCGATCCATCTCCGCCTTGAGGTCGTCGACGGTGATGCCCGGCCGCCATTCTCCTTTCGGCTTCAGGTTGATGATGGTCTCGAACATCTCCATTGGCGCCGGGTCGGTCGCTGTCAGCGCACGCCCCGCCTTGCCGTAGACGGACTCGACCTCCGGAAAGCTCTTGATGATCCGGTCCTGGATCTGCAGCAGCTCCGCCGCCTTGGTGACCGACAGGCCCGGAAGCGTGGTCGGCATGTACATCAGCGTCCCCTCGTCGAGGCTCGGCATGAACTCGGAACCCAGTTGGCGGGCCGGCAGGATCGTGATCCCAAGCACCACGAGCGCCACCAGGATGGTGAGCGTCTTCGCCTTCAGGACACCGCGGATGATTGGGCGGTAGACCCAGATCAGGAACCGGTTGACCGGGTTGCGGTGCTCCGGGACGATCCGCCCGCGCACGAAAACGACCATCAGCGCCGGGACCAGGGTCACCGAGAGCAGGGCCGCCGCCGCCATGGCGAAGGTCTTGGTGAAGGCGAGCGGGCCGAACAGCCGGCCTTCCTGCGCTTCCAGCGTGAAGATCGGCAGGAACGACACGGTGATGACGAGCAGACTGAAGAACAGCGCCGGTCCGACCTCGCTCGCCGCCTTGATCAGCACGTCCACCCGCGGCGCATCCTTCGGCGCCCGTTCGAGGTGCTTGTGGGCGTTCTCGATCATGACAATCGCCGCGTCGATCATGGCGCCGACGGCGATGGCAATGCCGCCCAGGCTCATGATGTTCGAGCCGAGGCCGATCGCCTTCATCGCCGCGAAGGCGATCAGGATGCCGACCGGCAACATCAGGATGGCGACCAGCGCGCTGCGCAAATGCAGCAGGAACACCACGCAGACCAGCGCCACGATCAGGCTTTCCTCGATCAGCGTGCGCTTCAGGGTCTCGATCGCGTCGAGGATCAACTCGGAGCGGTCATAGACCGGGATGATCTCGGCCCCGTTCGGCAGGCTCGCGGCGATGTCGGCGAGCCGTTCCTTGGCGCTTTCGATGACCGTCAGGGCGTTCGCCCCGAACCGCTGCAGCACGATGCCGCTCGCGACCTCACCCTCGCCGTTCAGCTCGGTGATTCCGCGCCGCTCGTCGGGGCCGATCTCGACGCGCGCCACGTCCTTGAGGCGCAACGGAACGCCGCGATCGGTCTTGAGCACGATGCTCTCGATATCCGCGATGCTCCTGAGATAGCCGCGGCCGCGCACCATGAACTCGAACTCGCTGAGCTCGACGGTACGTCCCCCCGCATCCCGGTTGCTGGTGCGGAGCGCTTCGCGCAGTTGTCCGAGCGAGATCCTCTGCGCCCGCAGCCGCTGTGGATCGACCACGACCGAGTACTGCTTCACGAAGCCGCCGACGCTGGCGACTTCGGCTACGCCCTCGGCCCGCGACGCCGCGAAGCGGACCACCCAGTCCTGCACCGAGCGCAGCTCGGCGAGGGTCATCTCCTTGGCGACGACGGCATACTGATAGACCCATCCGACGCCGGTCGCATCCGGCCCGAGGCCGGGCGTGACGCCCGCCGGCAACTGCCGTGCCGCCGCACTCAGGAACTCGAGCACGCGGCTTCGCGCCCAGTAGGGATCGGTCCCGTCCTCGAAGATGACGTAGACGAACGAGACGCCGAAGAACGAGAAGCCCCGTACGACCTTGGACTTCGGGACGGTGAGCATCGCGGTGGTGAGCGGATAGGTGACCTGGTCCTCGACCACCTGCGGCGCCTGGCCGGGATAATCCGTGAAGACGATGACCTGGACGTCCGAGAGGTCGGGAATCGCATCGAGCGGCAGCGTGCGCAGCGCGTAGGTTCCGACGGCGACGGCGAACGCCGTGCCAACGAAGACCAGCAGAAGGTTGCGCGCGGACCAGCTGATCAGGCGGGCGATCATCGCGGCTTCTCCGGTGCGGCCATCGTGCCCAGGGCCGCCTTGAGGTTGCTTTCGGCGTCGATCAGGAAGTTTGCCGAGACCACCACGCGGTCGCCCTCGTTCACACCGTCACGGATCTCGACCATCCCCCGCCCGCGCCGCCCGATCGTCACTTCACGGGGCTCGAAACCTCCCTCGCCCCGGTCGAGGATCACGACTTGCCGCGTGCCCGTGTCGATCACGGCGCTGTCGGAAACCGTGACCACGGGTTCCTCGCCGCCGCTCGCGATCTCGACCTCGGCATACATGTTCGGCAGCAGGGCGCCGTCGGGGTTCGGGATCTCGATACGCACCCGCGTCGTGCGGGTCTCCATGCCGACCTCGGGGTAAATCAGCGCGACCCGTCCCTCGAAGCTCGTGCCGGCCTGGCTGCGGACGCGGACCGTCGCCCGAGCCCCGATCCTGATCGAGCCGAGCTCGTATTCCGGCACATCCGCCAGCACCCAGACCGTCGCGATGTCGGCCAGGCGGAACAGAACGTCGCCCGTGGCCGCCTTCATGCCCTCCACCACGTTGCGCTCGAGCACAATACCGTCGCGCGGAGCCGTCCACGTCACCGTGAGCGGAACTTTGCGGGTGCGCTCGATATCCGCGATCATCCTGGACGGCACGCCGAGGTTCTCGAGGCGCTGCCGGGCGCCGCCCAGCCGGGCGCTCCCGGTGTCGATCTTGAGCTCGGTCAGGTATTGCGCCGCGGCGGCGGCGACCTCCGGGGAGTACAGCCGAACCAGCGACTGTCCCGCCGACACCCGGTCGCCGGTCGTCACGTTGGAGATCTCCTCGACGAAGGCGTCCGACCGCGTCGCGACCACTGCGATGCGCCGCTCGTCGAGCTGAACGGTGCCAGGCACCAGCACCGGACGCACCACCGGCTGGCGCACGGCGATTTCCGTCCGCACCCCGGTCTGCTGCAGCCGGCCGGCCGAGACGCGTACGATCGAGCCGCCGGTATCCTCGCCCTCATAGACGGCGATGTAGTCCATCCCCATGGAGTCCTTCTTCGGCACCGGCGAGGTGTCCGCCAGACCCATCGGGTTGCGGTAGTACAGGATGCGCCGAGTCGCCGCGGCCTCGGAGCCGGCTGGAGCAGCGGAGTCCGCGGCGGACGTAGGCGCCGGCCGGTCGAAACTCACGTCCTCGCTTGCCAGGACAGCGATGAACTCGCGGCCGTCATCCGTGCGTCGGGGGGCCGCGGAGTAGATCGGCCGACCATCCGGGGCCCGGTGATAGATCACCGGTCCCGACCGCTGCACCGTCGCTTCGGCCGCCATGCGTCGACCACCGAACAGCTCCAAGGCGTCGGGCATCGCGATCCCGCGACCCCCGGCCCAGTAGCCTCCGGCCCCCGCCGCCAGCGCGGCGGCGAGGGCGAGGCCCGAAAGGGCGATCCGCTTCACGGCACGGCCCGCAGTACCAGCTTGTTCTCGAGCGTGCCTGTCTCGCCTTGGAGCTTGGCAGCGAGCGAGAGCTGCCATCCACCGGCCATCATCAGGTTCGTCTTGAAGCGGTAGACACCCGGCTCGGTCGGCGGGAGCGCCTCGATCGGTGCGGTCATCGTCGGCATGCCCTCGGGCGCCATGTCGATGCGGGTCGCGAAGATCACCGCGTCCGGAATGGCCGCACCGGATCGCTTGTCGACCAGGCGCACGGCGACGACGGCGCCGTCGCCCTGCTTGACGTCGGTCTGAACCAGCCGGAACTCGTAGTCCGCGGTGTCGGCGCGGGCGGCCGACAGGGTTGTGGTGGACAGAATGATGGCGAGCGCAGCCGCAAGGCCGCGATTCGGGAAGAAGCGTCGCATGATCTCGATTACCCGGATTCATCGTGGCGCCGTGCTCGCGCACGGCATTCGCCCCTGGAACAGGCCACGGGCACATTCCCGCACCGGCAAGCCGGCGCGGCACGAGCCGGCGCAGGGTGCCGGCGCTGGTTCTAGGCTCGAGGAGGTCGGGCGGGCGGCTGCTCGCTCAGTGGTGCGAGAAGCACGTCGACCCCGGGTCTGATCACGACGCCCTTGAGGCCGAAGACCGGCCCGGAGGCGGCATGGACCGACGGGAGGCAGTTGGCAGTGCACACGGCCATCAGCGGGCACGACGCCTCGCAGTCCGGCGCCGTCGTCTGGTCGAGCGGTCGGCAGGGCATGTCGTCCGCCATCGTCTCATGCATCATCGCGGCCGCGCTCGAAACCGCCGAGATCGGGCCGAGAGCAAGCCCGATCACGACGAGTATCCGAAGGGCCTGACCGATGAACTGTCGACCTGTCATGGCGGCGACTATCTCATGATTTGTGCAGTGCGGGAAGACACGGACACCGCGATTTGCACTCACGAATTTGGCACCGCACCACATGCCGACCTCGCAAGTCGATCGACGAGTGCTGCCGGAAAGGCACCGCCATACGTGCTGTCACCGTCAGGGTGGCCTCCGCCTTCCGCATCTCCGATCCTGCTTGTCCTTCTATACGACGATGGCACGCGAGGAACGTTGATCCAGCGCAACTCGGGGGCGTTATCGGCACCATGGCGGGCAGATCAGAGTTACACGCTGACCCGTGACACGGCCCGCTAGCTGGCGAGGCGTTCGGCTGCCTCGGGATTGGGGACGGAAGATGCAAACAGCTGCACCCGCCCGCCGTGCCCCGGCAGCGAGCCGATGTCCACCGGATTCCAACCTTTCGACCCGCCGTCCTCTCCCGCAGCATGCAAGAGCGGCTCCGAAACCAGGAAGTCGCATCCCGTCTCGCGGGTGACTCTCTCGATCCGCTCGGCCATGTTCACGGCGTCGCCGATCACCGTGAACTCGAGCTGGCCATTCCTTCCGAGGACGCCGACGAACACCTCGCCGTAGTGCCCGCCGATGCCGACCCGCACCGCCGGTTGGCCGGCCCGCTGGCGATGCTCGCTCCAGCTCGAGACGGCATCGAGGATGCGATGACCGCATTGAATGGCCCGCGCCGCGTCGTCCGGCCTCTGCTCCATCGAGCCGAACACGATCAGGGCGCCGTCGCCGATGAATTTGTCCACGGCACCGCCGAGTTCGAACACGACCGGCGTCACCACCTCCCGGAACTCCGTCAGCAACTCGGCGAGCGCATCCGGTGGCAGCGTGCGGCCAAGCAAGCTGAAACCGCGCATATCGACAAACAGGATGGCGACGGGCCTTCGATCGCCGGTCGTTCCGGTCGGAGGTGCTGCCGCGAGCCGCTCAGCGAGTGCCGGCGAGAAGAAATACGACAGGTTGGCCGCACGCCTGGCCTGTTGGATCGCCCGGGCAAGCATGCGGCGTGTCTCTGTTCCCACCGCCCACAGCGCAATCGCGGTCAGCGCGATAATGGCGAGCGGCAGGGCGTGCTGATAGAGGAAAGGCCGATGTGAAGGATCGCCGTGCGCCAGTTCGACCGGTACCACGTCAGGGACAATCAAACGGCTTCCCTCGAGCACCAGCACGAACAGAGCCGCCGCGTACAGCACCAGCCCCGGTCGGAACCGCAGGGCGGCGTGCACCAGGACGAGATAGATCAAACCTGCGGCAGGAACGGCGTACGCCATGGCGTGAGGTGCCGCGAGTACCCGCACCAGCAGAATGAGGTGGGTCGCGACCAGAATGACGTCGACCGTGACCAGCCCATAGGCAAGAGCCGGATGGAACAGACGGCGCCAGGCGAGCACCAATGCACCGACGGTGACGAGGCCGTACAGCGAGAGCGACAGCGCCGAGTACACGGTGTGGTCGTGATCGACAGTGGTACTGCCGAACACGGCGAGCAGGACCAGGAAGATCAGTGCTCGGAGCGCTGCGGATAGGCGCTCGGCCCGCAACTCGGCGCTACGGATTTCCTTGATTGCGGCAGTGTCTGATTTTGTCATTGCATTTGGTTACTGGTGGCAGTCAAGGCGAACCGAGTTTGAAGGGGCGAGGGCGGCGACTGGGGTTTCGCTCGCCGCCCTCTACTGGTCAGTCGAGCGTCGCGAATGCCGCCAACAGTCTCTGCCGTGCCTTTGGGGGCAGTCTGCCGGCCGCTTCCTTCGCGGCGACGAGGTTCACGGGCTCGCCGACCACGATCGCGGTGACCATGCCCGCCCCGGTGTGGGGCGTACAGCGAATCCCGTAGATGCCGGGCGTTGTGAACGTGATCGTGCCCGCCTTGTTGAAGCCGAGCTCGATCTCCTCAGCCCCGTCAGGACGCATCCCTTGGATGCTCTGGACGTTGTGTCCCTTTGTGGTCGGGACGAAGGTCACCGAGTCGCCGGTGTCGATGCGTACGAGGTCGGACGAATAGACGAACGACTCGCCCGCCCGCTTGTTCAACATTTCGATCTCGGTCGTGCCGGCATTGGCAATCGGGATGCCCAGAAGGGCGACCGTCGCGACAAGCAGCGACGCCTTGAGTGTTTGCATGGCTGGAACTCCATTCGATACTCGGGCGAGTGGTCAGAACAGCAGGCGGACGCCGGCGACCACGCGTGCGTCGTCGGTGTCCTCGCCTTCGCTGCGGGCGATGGTTGCCGTTTCGCCGAGCTTCTTCTCCCAGTGCACGCCGATATACGGCGCGATGGCCCGGTCGCCGATCTCGTAGCGCAGCCGGAGGCCGAGCTCGATGTCGGTGATGCCCTGGCCCTGGCCGATCTCCCGGTCGTCCGACGCGGCCAGGTTGACCTCGCCGACCGGCTGCAGGATCAGCCAGTTGGTGAGCAGGAGGTCGTACTCGACGCTGAAGCGCGACGACAGATCGCCCTTCTCGCTGAGGAACAGGTCGCCGTCGACCTCGAACCACTGCGGCGCCAGCCCCTCGAAGCCGAGGACGCCGTAGACCCGGTTCGGACCGGCCGGCGTGTCGAGGCGCACGCCGGCCTTGGCATCGAAGAAGTCGGAGACCAGGCGCCGGACGACGATCTGGTTCTCCAGGGTCTCTAACCGGTTCGATCGCATGGCGTACTCGCCCTCGGACTCCAGGGCAAGCTTCCAGATGTCGCCGCCGGCCCAGGCTTCCAGGTCCCAGGCCGCCACGTTGGTGCCTTCGCCGGCCCGGATCTCGAGCTGGTCGAAGCGGACGGACGTGAAGATCGCGTCGTCCAGCATCTCGGCCCGCACTGGCAGGGCGGCCGTCAGGGCGGCCGCCGCGGTGGCGGCCGCCAGTCCATATGAGCGTCGCATGTCGGCCCAGCTCAATTGGCGAGCGCGGCCGATTGCGGCCCGCCCTCCACGATCACCTTGCGGAACATGCCGGTCGCCATGTGGTACATCAGGTGGCAGTGGAACGCCCACTGCCCGGGCGCGTCGACCTCGGTCTCGGTGTAGAGCGTGGTGCCGGGCGCCACGCTGACGGTGTGCTTCACCGGGTCCCACTTGCCCTTGCCGGTGTCGAGGATCGACCACATGCCGTGCAGGTGCATCGGGTGGGTCATCATGGTCTCGTTGACGAACTTGAAGCGCACCCGCTCGCCGTATTTCAGGCGGATCGGCTCGGCGTCGGAGTACTTCACGTCGTCGATCGACCAGATGTAGCGCTCCATGTTGCCGGTCAGGCGGACCTCGATCTCGCGCGTCGCCTCGCGGTCGGGATAGAGCGGCTTCTGCGCCCTAAGGTCGGCGTAGGACAGAAACTTGCCGCCGTCGGCCGCCTTCGGCGTCAGGCCGCTTCCGGGGGCGTAGAACGGATCGGGCTCGTCGCCCATGGCCATCTTCGAGTGGTCCATGCCGGCCATGTTGGCCATATTTGAGTGATCCATTCCCTGCATCGAGCCCATCCCCGCCATCGCCGAGTGATCCATGCCGGCCATCCCTTCATGGGCCATGCCCATGTCGGCCATAGTCAGCAGGTCCGGACGGCGCAGGGCCGGCACCGCGGCTTGCATGCCCTCGCGCGGGGCTAGCGTCGCCCGGGCATAGCCGGCCCGGTCCATCGATTCCGCGAACATCGTGTAGGCCTGGTCCTCGGTCGGCCGGACGATGACGTCGTAGGTCTCCGCCACCGCGATCCGGAACTCGTCGACCTTGACCGGTTGCACGTTGTTCCCGTCGGCCTGCACCACCAGCAGGTCGAGGCCCGGGATCCGGACGTCGAAATAGGTCATCGCCGAGGCATTGACGAAGCGCAGGCGCACGCGCTCGCCCGGCGTGAACAAACCCGTCCAGTTCTGGTCCGGATTCTTGCCGTTGACGAGCAGGGTATAGCCCTGGACGTCGGCGACGTCGGTCGCCAGCATCCGCATCGACCCCCAGTCGAGCCGGTCCTGGACGGTGGCGGCCAAGCCTTTTTCGCCGACGTCGCGGAAGAAGTCGCCGACCGTGCGCTGCTGCCGGCTGTAGTAGTCCGACGTCTTCTTGAGGTTGGCGAGGATCCGATCGCCGCTGTCGCCGTGGGAGTCCGACAGGACCACCACGTACTCCCGGTCGAACTTGAACGCCTCGCGGTCCTTGGGCTCGATCACGATCGAGCCGTAGGCGCCGTCCTGCTCCTGCATGCCGGAGTGGCTGTGGAACCAGTAGGTGCCGCTCTGCACGATCGGGAAGCGGTAGGTGAAGGTCTCGCCGGGCGCGATGCCGGGGAAACTGATCCCCGGCACGCCGTCCTGCGCGGGCGGCACGATCAGGCCGTGCCAGTGGATCGAGGTCGCCTCGTCCAGCTTGTTGGTGACGGCGATCGTCACCTCCTCACCCTCCTTGAACCGCAGGGTCGGCCCCGGGGTCTGGCCGTTGTAGGCGATCGCCGACTTCGGCGTGCCGGAATGCTCGACGGTGATCTCGTCGATGACGAGGTCGTAGGTCGCCGCGTTGGCGACCGGGACGACCATGAGGGCGGCAGCCATGGCGACGGTCATCGCCATGGCTGCCTTTCGTGCGCTGGTGCCGCTCATGGGACGTGCCTCAGCTTCGCGGCTTGATCGACAGCTTGCCGACCATTCCGGAATCGTAGTGGCCGGGCACGTTGCAGGCAAACTCCAGGGCGGTCGCCTTGGTGAACGTCCAGACGATCTCCGCAGTCTCGCCCGGCTCCAGAAGGACGCTGTTCGGGTCGTTGTGCTCCATGGTCTTGCCGCCACCCATGTCCATCTTCATCTTGTCGCGGTTGATCTTGTCGGGCTCGAGTGCGCCGTGCTCGACCATCATCATCATTTCTTCCTGGTGGGCGGCGTGCATCTCGGGCGTGCCGATGTTGAACTCGTGAACGAACTCGCCCTGGTTCTTGATGACGAAGCGGATGGTCTCGCCTGTCCGCACGGACACGGCCTCCGGCTCATAGAGGTTGTCCTTCATCACGACGTTCACGGTGCGCGTCGCCTTGGTGGCCTTGGCCGGCGCGCCGATCTCTGATGCGCCGTGGCCGCCACTGTGGTTGCCGGCGGCGAAGGCTGCGGGAAGCCCGAGCAGGGTGCCGGCGGCGATCACGAGGGGAAAGAAGGCACGGGTATTCATACTGTCGACTCCTTGTCGAAAGGTTCGGAACAATGGGGTGTAGAGAAGCGCGCTTCGCGCTCCGGCCGCGCGACATGGCGCGGGCGCAAGTCTGACGGCGCTCCGGCAAACCAGCCGGAGCGCGTTGCGTCAGACGGTTCGGGGGGGCTGGTCTTCGAGCGGCAGGTCGACGCTTCGCAGCGGACTGCCGACGGTGTCGAGCGACACCGGGATGGTCTGCTGCGGCAGCGGAATGCCGCGCCCGTCTGCGAGGATCCCGCTGGCTCCGCCGCAACCGGCGGCTGTCAGGCAATCCAGGCCGCTGGGTCGACCGTCATGATGCCCAGCGGGGATACGGAGCGCTGCGTCTTCTCGACCGCCAGGCATTGCGCCGCCAGTGTCGGACCCAACATCTCCCGGAGACGTGACGTGAACAAGGACTGGCAGATTCTGGGCCGATGCGATCTGTGCGGCGTCACCCTCATGCGCCCATGCCTTGGATGGGGCAACCCCGACCACCAACATGACGAATAAGATCAGGAAAACGCCGAACCGCATTGGTGGAGGCCATAGGCTTTCGATATTTCGCACTGCGGCTTAAGTAGGGGTTCCCCCCGGGGACAGGTCAAGGGGCACGAGCACGTTCGATGCATTTTTTATGGGGAGGTGTGGGAGCCAGTCCGACCGGAGGCGGGGCTCGCCGCACATCGCCAGGACAGCTACCTCGCCCTCCGTCACGCCCTATGCGCGCTCAGGGCTCGGTGGACGCCCATCGCCAAGAAGCCAATGCAATCAAGGACGCGTTGCAGAGACGATCCAGGTACTGAAGCCGAGCCGCACGCCGTCGGGGCCGGCATACGGCTCGAGCGCGTGCCGGATGGTGCTCATGACGTTCCGCTTAGTCGCGTCGTCGGCCTGCGCGAACGGCTCCGCCATCGGGCCCATCTGGCACGCGAAGCTCGCGGCGTCCGCGACGTCGATCCCGATGCTGTGCTCGATATCGAAGCGCTCCAGCCTGATGTCCGACCATCCGGCGTCGCGCAGGACCGCGCGGACACGGTCGCCATTGGCCATCGAGAACTGGCCCGGCAGGTCGTCCGGGGGCGGGGCCGGCAGCTCCAGGTACTGCCTGGCCGCGCCGGCCGGGATGCGCACCCACGGGTTGTCGGCCCTGTCGGCCCAGCACACATAGGCGAGGCGTCCGCCCGGGCGGAGGGCGCCGAGGATGTTTCGGAACGCCGCCACCGGGTCCGCGAAGAACATCATGCCGAACCGGCTGTAGGCGGCGTCGAACCCGCCCGGGCCGAAGTCGTGCACCTGGGCGTCGGCCTCCACGAAGGCGATCTCCGGCGCGGACGTTCCGGCCGCCCGGGCGACCGCCGTCCGCAGCATCGGGCGGGAAATGTCGACCGCGAGGATCCTTCCCGTCGGCCCGATCCGGCCGGCGAGCGTCAGGGTAGTGGAGCCGGTTCCGCACCCGATCTCCAGGACGCCGTCCCCGGGAGCAGGGGCGAGCGTCGCGATCGCCTTCTCGCCGAACGGGGCCAGCATGGCGTCGATGCGCGGCTGCAGCCTGACCCAGAGGTCACCCTTCTGTTCGTTCCAGAACTCGCGCTGGTCGAGGTTGGCGATCGAGATCTCGGACATCGGGTTTCCACTCTTTCGTTGCGATGACTGATGCGGACTTTGGGTGTCAAAGGCCGTGGAGCAAGATCGCAACGGATCCTGCGTACCGCCATGACACGGGCACGCCACTCGGGCCGGACCAGCGCGCGCACGAAACAAGCCCTTGACCTTCCCATCATGGGAAGCTTCAGGCTGCTCTCGGACCGATGACCTGGAGCGAACACCCGATGGCTTCCCGGATACGAACCGCAACGGCCGACCCGCAGCCGTCCCGCAGCGGGACGGTCGAGTTCGCGATCACCGGCATGACCTGCGCGTCTTGCGTCGGACGCGTCGAGAAGGCCTTGCGCGCGACGGCGGGCGTTGCCGACGCCGCCGTTAACCTGGCGACGAGCCGCGCGACCGTCACGCTGTCCAGCGCCGTTCAACCGCTGGACCTGGTCAGGGCCGTAGCGGGTGCCGGATACGAAGTGCCAGCGGAGACCGTGGAGCTCGCCGTCGAGGGCATGACCTGCGCCTCATGCGTCTCGCGGGTCGAGAAGACGCTCGGCAAGGTGCCCGGCGTGACCGACGCCGCCGTCAACCTCGCCACTGCGCGAGCGACCGTTCGCACCGTCGGTGGTGTCGATCCGGCCGCGCTGGTCGCCGCCGTCGTCGCGGCCGGCTACGACGCGCGGCTGGCCGATCAGTGTCGCAGCGTCGATGCGGAGCGGGAGCGCCGCGGCCGGGAGCTGTCCCGGCTGCGATGGAGCCTCGGAGCGGCGGCGGCGCTCACCCTGCCGATCGTCGTTCTCGAGATGGGCTCGCATCTGATCGAGCCGCTCGGCCACTGGATCCACGAGACGATCGGCCGGCAGGCCGTCCTCTATCTGTCCTTCATCCTCGCCAGCATCGTGCAGTTCGGGCCCGGACTTCGGTTCTACGCCAAGGGCGTGCCGGCGCTCCTGCGTGCCGCACCGGACATGAACTCGCTGGTCGTGCTGGGAACCACCGCTGCCTATGGCTACTCGCTGGTCGCAACGTTCCAGCCCGGCCTGCTGCCGGCGGGAACGGTCAACGTCTATTACGAGGCGGCGGCCGTCATCGTGACGCTGATTCTGCTGGGCCGCTATCTCGAGGCGGTCAGCAAGGGGCGGACCAGCGAGGCGATCCGACGGCTGGTCGGCCTGCAGCCGAAGACGGCGCGCATCCGTCGCGACGGCGGCGTGATCGAGGTGCCGCTGTCGGAGGTGCGCGTCGGCGATCCCGTAGTCGTGCGACCGGGGGAAAGGCTACCGGTGGACGGCCTCGTGACGGAAGGCTCCTCCTTCGTCGACGAGTCGATGATCAGCGGCGAGCCGATCCCGGTCGCGAAATCGGTCGGCGCCGAGGTGATCGGCGGGACCATCAACAAGACCGGCACCTTCACGTTCACGGCGACCAAGGTCGGCGCCGACACGCTGCTCGCGCAGATCATCCGGATGGTGGAGGCGGCCCAGGGCGCCAAGCTGCCGATCCAGGCGATGGTGGATCGCGTGACGGCGTGGTTCGTCCCGGCGGTCATCGCCGTCGCGGTGCTCACAGCGGGCGTCTGGCTCGCCTTCGGGCCCGAGCCGGCGCTCACCTTTGCGCTGGTCAACGCCGTCGCGACGCTGATCATCGCCTGCCCCTGCGCCATGGGGCTCGCCACGCCGACCTCGATCATGGTCGGAACCGGTCGGGCGGCCGAGCTCGGCATCCTGTTCCGCAAGGGCGATGCGCTGCAGTCCTTGCGGGATGCATCGGTCGTCGCACTCGACAAGACCGGTACGCTCACCAACGGGCGACCCGAGCTCACCGACCTCGTCATGGCCGACGGGTTCGCCGAGGCGGAGGTGCTGCGGCTGGTCGCCGCGGCGGAGGCGCGCTCGGAGCATCCGATCGGCGGCGCGATCGTGGCGGCTGCGGCGCGGCGCGGGGTCGGGATCGCTGAGGTATCCGCCTTCGAGGCCCTGCCGGGCCTCGGCATCGTCGCGACGGTCGACGGCCGCGCGGTACAGGTCGGAGCCGACCGGCTGATGCGCCGGGGCGGCCTCGACGTCGCGGTCTTCGCAAAGGCTGCCGCAGCACTCGCCGACGCCGCGAAGACGCCGCTCTACGTGGCGATCGACGGCAGGGTCGCAGCACTGGTCGCGGTGGCGGATCCGATCAAGGCATCGACGCCGGCCGCCATCGCGGCGCTCCACGCCCTCGGCCTGGAGGTCGCGATGATCACCGGCGACAGCCGCCGGACCGCCGAGGCGGTGGCGCGAGCCCTGGGCATCGACGAGGTCGTCGCCGAGGTGCTGCCGGACGGCAAGCTCGAGGCGGTGCGGCGTCTCAAGGCCGGCGGGCGCAAGGTCGCCTTCGTCGGTGACGGCATCAACGACGCCCCGGCCTTGGCCGAGGCCGATGTCGGCATCGCCATCGGCACCGGCACCGACGTCGCGATCGAGACCGCCGACGTCGTGCTGATTTCGGGGGATCTGCGCAACGTGGCGAATGCGATCGCGCTGTCGCAGGCAACGATCCGGAACATCCGCGAGAACCTGTTCTGGGCGTTCGCCTACAACGTCAGCCTGATCCCGGTCGCCGCCGGCGTGCTCTATCCGCTCTACGGCGTCCTGCTGTCGCCGATCGTGGCGGCCGGCGCCATGGCGCTGTCCAGCGTCTTCGTGCTCAGCAACGCGCTCCGGCTTCGCCGCTTCAAGCCGAGCCTTCAGGCCGACGTGGCGGCCCAGTCCGAGCCGCAGCTCGGCCTGTCGGCGGCCGAGAGCGTGTGAACGTATCCCGGCGCGGAGTGGATCGACGTCCACGCCGACGTCCCGTCGCCGGCTCAGGAAATGAGCGCCGCGCAGACCGCGGCAGACAAGGAGAGCATCATGAACATCGGTCAGGCGGCACAAGCCTCAGGTGTCTCGGCCAAGATGATCCGGTACTACGAAGGCATCGGCCTGATACCGAAAGCCGACCGTACGGGGTCGGGGTATCGGGTGTACTCGGAACGGGAAGCCAGTTCCCTTCGGTTCATCCGGCGTGCCCGGGACCTGGGCTTCTCGGTCGAGCAGATCGGCGACTTGCTTGCCCTGTGGCGCGACCGCGAGCGGGCGAGTGCCGCGCAGGCCTTCCTCGTCGTCGATGATCAGGATCGTCGCCACGACACCGCTTCTCCCAACGGAGGATGTTCCCGACAAACAGTTGCACGGCTCGGACTTCCAGCGGCTCACGAGCCAACCACGCTCAGAAGATCAGATATTTTTGCGATCTGTGGTAGCGGATTCGATGCTCGCCGAGCTCATTACTCGGCACGATCGGCTGATGGCATTGGAGTGGGAACACCGGCACCGATGTCGATGTAGTCGCGCTGAAGGACCCGAAGCCATTGGACCGGGCGTCGGCGCGTGCGATGTATCTGGGAGCCGGCAGGATCTGGCCGAGGAACACCAAAAAGCTGCCGCTTCCATCGCTCGCGTCCAGCGGCGGCCCCAAAGTCTCATCCTCGTGGACCGAGCCGTCCGTGTGCAGGTGCCGCTCACATCCTGATTGTCGCGCCGCAGGCGGCATAGTTCCGCATCCGTTCTCGCGAGCGGTACGTGATGATCACTTCGTGACGTCACCCCCTGTTCACCACCCGGACCCGCTTCGTCACCCTCGATCGCCTGCTGGCCCGCCTGCATGCCGACCGCGACGACCTCCTCAGGGTACTCGACCACCCGGACATCCCGCTGCACACAAACGGCTCCAAGAACGACATCCGGACCTGCGTCACCAGACGAAGGCTCAGCGGCGGAACCCACAGCGACGATGGCCGCCAAGCCGGGGACGCAATGCTCTCCCTGATGTGTCCACCGGGTCGCCGAGCGAACGGAAGCCGATGCCACGCCTGTCGAGGTCCTCGACGGTCTCGAGCAGATGCAGCATCGACCACTGCTGCGAAGCTTGGAACAAGCTCACAGAACAGCCGTGGTGCATCATGTCTCTCGGACTACGACAATGGGCTCATCGGTTCTGATCAAGCACCGTTGGTATGAGGTACTGGCACACGACTTTCCCGGGACTGCTTGGAACGCGGGGGTCAAGCTGCTGCCTGCAACGGCGCCGGATATCGGCAGGTAAGTTTTGTTCATCGCGTTCGCCCGCACGGTGACGACGGCATGCGCGCCGGTGGCGGACCAGCGCATCTGCTGCAGCTTGTTCACGCGCCGGTTCACCAAGGCGTTGGCCAAGCCTTCGGAGGTCGATGTGCCGACCGGCTGTCCGGCCCGCTTGCGCCGGGCGTAGTCGACCAGGTAGGTGCTCTGGCCGTCGACGTAGTCCCGCAAGTTGGTGACGGCAGTGCGCAGCCGGCGGGCGTCCCTACCGCGAAAGAGCCGTCGCACGATGCCCTCGGTTGCGGTCAGGGTGGTGGAACGGGATCACCTGCTTCCACCTACATCGGGAGCGATCGCAAGCTGACACCCTCTGATGCGCGGCTTCGCATCTGGCCGGATGTTCCTTCCCTTGTCGAACGCGATCTCGACGCCATCGCAGACACCGCGCGACATGTGACAGTATTGGTTCGACTTTGTTTCAATGGTGGCGCCACTCCATAACGATTCCGCAAAATAGCGCTCAGATCGCACGTTTAGACAATCGTAACCTCGTTGGTTAGGAAACCGTAAAGCCGGCTGGTATAGCCCTACCACCAAGGAGAGCACGATGAACCTGACGGAAACCGACAAGCGCAAGCTGCGCGACGCCTTCACCGTGCGGGCGTCGGTCAACGGCAATCTGATGAACTTCATCGGGCTCGATGCCGTGCGGGACCAATTCCCCGACACGTGGGAGCGCAACCGCGAGCGCATCCTCGTGACCACCCGCGCCATCCTCCAGCAGCATACCGACCCACACACCGACATCGTTCTGCCGGTCGGCGACGGCAACTTCGTGGTGCTGTTCACGCGGCTGGAGAAGCACGAGGCCTTGCTGCGCGCGGCGGCGATCAAGGCCGAAGTGCTGCGGCGCTTCATGGGTGACGACGTGCTGGACACGCTCGACATGCAGATCGAGGCCATGGAGCTCGACTCAGGCGCCGTCATGAGCGGCACGCTCGGCGGCCTGCTGGGTGCGGCTGCATCGATACTGGGGGAGCCCCACTCGTCTCCAGAGCACCCGAATCCGACGGATGGCGCCACGTCCGCGCGATCGGGCAGGCTGCACCCGGCGTCGCTGGATGACCTGCTCTCGCATGTCGAACTGCCGCTGGACGACCTCGCCAGGCGCTTCGAGTTCAGCTTCGACTCCCTGGAGTTCGGCTTTCAGCCGTTCCTGTACGCGGCGAAGGGCGTGTTCTCGGTGTTCGCGTGCCGCGCGGTCCGCTATGGCGCCACGGGAGACATCCTCACCGGCTACGACGTGCTCCCGCGCGACGTCGACGCAGCGCAGATCGCAACGCTTGACAAGATGATGCTCTTGCGGGTGCGGCATGGCCTGGTCGACATGGCGTTGCGCAAGCGCGTGGCGGTCGTGGTCGTGCCGGTTTCCTTCGAAACCATAACGGATCGCGTGCTGGGAGCGGAGTACCTCAGTCTCCTGCAGAAGGTTCCCGCGGACTTGCGGAACTACCTCGTCCCGGCCCTCTGCCGTTTTCCGGTAGGCGTCCCGCAGGGACGGCTCGCCGAGATCATGAACCCGCTGAAGCGCCTGACACGTGCGGTGACCATGCGCCTGGAATCCGCAAGACAACCGTTGGCACCGATCAGGGCGGCCGGGGCGTTCTCGGTCGGCTTCAATCTCGGTGCCGCGGCAGGAACGGAGATGGCGAGGCCGGAATTCGTCGTGCGCTATGCCACGGCCGCCCGCAAGCTCGGCCTGCACACCTTCGTCGACGGCGTCGACACCCCGGACGCAGCCGCCCGCTGCCGGGCGGCGAAGGTGGACTATATCGGCGGGCGGGCGTTGGCCGAGCTGTCGGACTATGTCGGCCCGATGGCCGAAATGCGGGTTGCCTGACCGCCCGTCACGATGCAGGCCGTGCGGCGCCGCGATGGCGCGAGACCGACCGGGAGAAGGAACCAGAGCAGGAGCCGAACCATGTGGAGACGATCCGTATCGCTGCCGACGGACGGCCGTCGGAGACCGCCCGAGGAGCCCGTTCCAGGGCCATTGCCAGTGCACAGGCCTGCTCGGACGGGCCCCGCCCGCCATGCGCGCCCGGGAGCCTGTCCAGCCCAACCCCTGACAGCACCTGGGCTCCGTTATCCACCCGTGGCTTCGCCGTCCGCCGAGACGTGGAGAATGCCCCCTTGGCGGCGGAACTCCTCGGCCTTGGCCTCCAGCCCGGCCAGCCGCTCGGTGTCGGCGCGCAGGTCATGGCTGATCCGCATCGAGCAGAACTTCGGCCCGCACATCGAGCAGAAGTGCGCGACCTTGTGCGCTTCCTTCGGCATGGTCTCGTCGTGGAAGGCGCGCGCCGTGTCGGGGTCGAGCGACAGGTTGAACTGGTCCATCCAGCGGAAGTCGAAGCGGGCCCGCGACACCGCATCGTCGCGCAGCCTGGCCGACGGGTGGCCCTTGGCGAGGTCGGCGGCGTGGGCGGCGATCCGGTAGGTGATGACCCCGGTCTTGACGTCGTCGCGGTTCGGCAGGCCGAGATGCTCCTTCGGGGTTACGTAGCAGAGCATGGCGGTGCCGAACCAGCCGATCATCGCCGCCCCGATCGCCGAGGTGATGTGGTCGTAGCCGGGGGCGATGTCGGTGGTCAGCGGCCCCAGCGTGTAGAACGGCGCCTCGCCGCACAGCGCCAGCTGCTTCTCGACGTTGACTTTGATCTTGTGCATCGGCACATGGCCCGGGCCTTCGATCATCACCTGGCAGCCGTGCCGCCAGGCGACCTTGGTCAGCTCGCCCAGAGTCTCCAGCTCGGCGAACTGGGCGGCGTCGTTGGCGTCGGCGAGCGAGCCCGGCCGCAGCCCGTCGCCGAGCGAGAACGACACGTCGTAGCGCCGCATGATCCGGCAGATCTCCTCGGAACTGTTCCAAACGTGGGGGTCGGACGGCCTTGCTCGTTCCGGTGATCGGTCGGATGTGGGGCATCCAAGGATCGACCGCGGCGGGAGCGTTGGATGGGTTGGAAGCTCGAACTGGTGGAGACAGGCCCGGCCACGAGGGCTCGCCGCATGGAGGTTGCCTGGCTCGGCGAGATCGCAGCACCTGCAGGCGTCGACGACATCGGCCTCGAGCACGGCATGGCGCAGCGGCTGCTCGGTGACGTTCAGCGCGCCGTCGTGGCACTCCAGGAGGCGGCCCTGCAGGCGGAGGCCGGCCGGCTGCGCCGGCTCGACCCGACCCTGCGGCTGAAGGACTATCGGCCGCGCCGGATCCAAGGGCTCCATGGCACGTTGACGATCCGCGTCCCTCGCCTGGTGCGTGTCGGCACAGGCGAACGGGCGCCGGCGCTGCTGCGCGGATCGGCGCGCTCGACCGCGACGTACCGGCAGCTGCTGGCGCGCCTCGGCGCCTGGATGAGCTTCCGGACGGCTGCCGGGCTGGTCGAGGAGCTGTTCCCGCTGGCCTCGGGAGGGAGCACGAGCACCGTGCGCCGGCGGGTCCTCGCTGGAGCGGCGGGGCTTGAAGCCGAAGTCATTTCCGATCGCGTTGAGCCGGCGACGGCCGCGAGGTCGATCGACCTCGGCATGGACACCACCTTCGTGCGGAGCTGCGCGCCCGACGGGCCGCGTCACCACGAGGTGCTGGTCGGGGTCGCAACGGCGAACGACGGGCGGATCCGCCGTTTCGGTGGTGTCATCGCCGCGCTCGACCCACCCCACCGCCCGATCACCGACGCGCTCCGCCGGTTGGGCCGGGGCCCCGACACGACCGTCACGGCCTTCACCGACGGCGACAACCGGGATCCGGGAGCGACCGGTCCTGGACTGGCCGCATCTGGCGCGCCGGGTGCAGGTTGCGAAGACCACGGCCAGGGGCATGAAGGCGCACACAAATCGCGAGTATCGTGCCTTGCCGGCAATCCGCCGCCTGCTCGACAGCCTGCACTGGCGGCTCTGGCATGGCCAGACGGCAAGAGGGCGCCGGGCACTGGCGTCAATCGAGCGCCGGCTCGAGGCGTTCGACACCAGGTGCCGGCGCCCCGACCGAACCGCCGTTCCGGCCCGCCGGCTGCGCACCGCCATGACCAATCTGCGGGAGTATGTCGACGGCCAGAGCGCCTACCTGGTCGACTACGCCCGGCGCCAACGGGCCGGGCAGCCGGTCGGCACGTCGACCTCGGAGGGCTTGGCAAACGCCTTGGTGAACCGGCGCATGAACAAGCTGCAGCAGATGCGCTGGTCCGCCGTCGGCGCCCACGCGGTCGTCACCCTGCGTGTCGATGCCATGAACGCACCGCGCCGGGGAGCGGCCGTCGCAACCGCCCCGGCTGCGTGACCCCCACGTTTGGAACAGTCCCCTCATCGCCGCATGCCGCACACCCGGGCGCCGCAGGCGTCAAGCCGCAGGAGCTCTAACCCCTGGTGCCGAGAGCGCGCAGCCATGCGTCAACCTGTCCGAACGCATCCTGCTGCCACTGATCGCCCGTTCGCCCGCCTGCGATCTGGGTCTCGGAGACGAACTGGCGAACGCAGGTCGGGCCGTACCCGTCGACCGTATCGAACTTCTCATCGATGTACTGGTACCCTTCGCGGCCGCCAGTGTGCTCCAGCAGCGGCCGGCAAGCCTCTGCGAGTGCATCAAGGCCGTCAGGGTAGTTCCGGATGCTGTAGTAGATGTCGTAGGCATCCTTCTGCTTGTGGCGCCGGCGAATCGCATGGCCCTTCATCGCCAGCAGCGCCGGAATAGAGCAAACGGCGATCTCGACCCGGTTCCGCCCGCCGCCCGGCATCGGCCCCTCGATTGCCACCATCTGGTAGAAGCGGAGCGCGAGCTCTGCGCCGGATGCCCGCAGCACGGCAAAGTCCGCGATCAGCGGGGGGCGGCTTTTTTCGATCACCGCCTCACGCGGCATCAAGAAGTCGACGATGATGTCGATCGGCCCACCTCCGTCGTCCGGGCAGATCTGGCGCACGAGCTGGAACCGGCGGTGATCCCCCCGCTGCTCGTAGCCGTGCCGGAGCAGCTCATCGACGAGCATGGCGTACTCGCCATCGCCGAGCGCCTCCGCGTCGAGATCGAGGTCGACGTCGATGGTGCCGACGTGGCGCATCTCCTCATTGTCCAAGAGCAGCCACGGCACCGCACCACCAACGACGGCGAACTTCCCCTCGAAGCTTCCGAGGATCTGTCCGATCTCGACCAGCACAGACTTCACCGCGCCGGTGGTGCGGTCGTCATAGTCGGATGCGGACTGCGGTTCATTTGGGGTCAGTTCGTCCATGCCAGCCTCTCTCTTCGGAGGTGTTCTGCTGCCTCACGCCCACGCTCGCCGGCGGCCGAGAGGTCAAGGTAGGTTTGCACCAGGCTGGTACAGACGATTCCTGAAGCCGGCTCGATGCAATCGCGGAACACACCATCGTCCTCCGGGACGATGACGGCGACATTCTCCCCTTTGGAAGCGGACGACAGCTTCAGTGCGCGTTTGAGGCTTTCGAGGCCGGGATCGTCGGCATAGAAGAACTCCGTGCCGACGCGGCCGTATGGCGCCAGCCACTTTGCAGCCGAAAATGAAGCAAAGACCGACTTGTCGTGGGGCGACCTATTGTCCATCACCTCCCGCACAGCCTTGTCAAATCCGGCGCCGTGAAGCGTCGTGTAGAATGCTTGGCGTTGACCAGTCGGACCCTCGTACGCGTCCCGCCACTTGTCCAGGATCGTGCCCGGCCGCGTTAAGCGCAGTCCCTCCGGCGATACTTCGGCCCAACCTCGGTCGATCAGGGCCGCCCGGACGTTGCTGACATGTCCAAGGCTGACGCGCGCAACCTCGGCGAGCTCTGTGACCCGCCAGGCGCGATTGGGTTCGCGCAGCAGCACTCGCAGGATCCGGGCCGCCTTGGGCTTAAACAGCGATCTTAGCTCCCGTCGTTCGGCCGGCGGCTTACTGTCAACCTGACGCTCAATGTACACGCCATCGAACACGATGGAGGTGTTGCCCTCGAAGTCGAGAAAGCCAGTCTCGTACTCCCGGCAGAGTTCCTGCGCTTCCGGCGAAAGATACGGTGCGATGAGGACCGGGATCGCGCCCGGCCGCATCCGGCCGACGTAATCCCTGAGCTGCAGGAGAGCAGTGTGGACGTGGCGCGGCTGGCCACTGCTCTTCACCTCGACGACGATGTAGTACAGGCGCCCGTCCTTTCGCACCTGAGCCACGAAATCGGCCTCGGGCCCGCGGGCGGTCGGCGGCGCGACTACCTCATCGAAAGCGAGCGCTGGTATCCTCCGAAGCAACACCTTCAGCGCCTCAATGGCGCGGGCTTCGACTTCCTTCGCTGAAGCGGGTGATTTCAACATTCGTTGAAAGTGGTATTTTCACCGAAATCAGTCAAGCGGAGTTTCACTCGACAGGCCGGTTTCAACGTTCGATGAAACGGCTACTCCGGCTCTCGACAACCCTCGGTCAAGCCCTGCTTCACGACACGAGCCCGGGCGACATGGTGATGTCGTGCATGTTTGCGTCCCCCTCGGATGTGCGAAGTCAGTTCGTCCGCCTGATCCGGCGACAGTCGCGGCCGCCGGCTCGTTCCGGCGCCAGGTTGTTTACGTTGGTGTGGTCGGGCGCCAGCTCGGGGCAGAGCGTGCGCTGGCACCAACTATTGGATTCTGCGGACCGCAACAGCCCGCAGAAGCACGTCTGGCGCTGCCGGATCGTGCTGCTCACCGCTGCGGGGTTCGGCACCAACGCCATCATGCGCGAGGCCGGCGTTGCCAAGACCGCCGTCTGGCGCTGGCAGGAGCGCTTCGCCGAGGAGGGCGTCGAGGGCCTGCTGCGCGACAAGACCCGGCCCTCTCGGATCCCGCCGCTCGATGCGGCGGTCGGCGAGCGGGTGGTCGCCTTGACCTTGACCGACCCGCCCGTCGAAGCGACCCACTGGACTGCCGCCATGATGGCCGAGCAGGTCGGCGTCTCGGTCAGCTCGGTGCAGCGGATCTGGCGTGCTCACGGCCTGCAGCCGCATCGGATCCGGCAGTTCAAGCTCTCGAACGACCCGGAGTTCGTGACCAAGCTGCGCGACGTGGTTGGGCTCTACGTCGACCCGCCGGCGCACGCCATCGTGCTCAGCGTCGACGAGAAGAGCCAGATCCAGGCGCTCGACCGCACCCACCCCGGCCTGCCGCTGAAGAAGGGCCGCGCCGGCACCATGACCCACGACTACAAGCGCCATGGCACCACCACCCTGTTCGCGGCCCTGAACGTGCTCGACGGCACCGTCATCGGCCGCAACATGCAGCGCCACCGCCATCAGGAGTTCATCCGCTTCCTCAATCACGTCGAGGCCCAGGTCCCGGCGGGCAAGGTCGTGCACGCCATCCTCGACAACTAAGCCGCCCACAAACACCCCAAGGTCCGGGCCTGGCTCCACCGCCATCCCCGCTGGACCTTCCATTTCGTGCCGACGTCATGCTCCTGGCTCAATGCCGTCGAGGGCTTCTTCGCCAGGCTCGCCAAGCGCCGCCTCAAGCGCGGCGTCTTCCGCTCCCTCGCCGACCTCCAGGCCGCCATCAACCGCTTCCTCGACAAGCACAACGCCTCAAACCCGAAGCCCTTCAACTGGACCGCCGATCCCGACAAAATCATCGCCGCCGTCAGGCGTGGGCACCAAGTGTTGGATTCAATCCACTAGAGTCAGGCTCGCCGGGCATCGGGGAGCAGGCGATCGATGGAATTTGCCGCGCTACGCAGCGTGATTAGACCTGCCGAGCAACGTGCGCTGTCGACCTTCGCGGAGGCGACCGAGCCGGAGATGGCAGCACCGGCCTTTCTCAACCGCTATGCATCGGTCGCCCGGAAGCTCGGGCTGCGGACTTTCGTCAACGGCGTGAACACCCAGGCGATGGCCAAGCTCTGCCGGCAGGCAAGCATCGTCTACCTCGGCGGCCGGCGATCGCCGAGCTGTCGGACCAGGTCGGGCCGGTGTCGGTGAGATAGACGGCCTGACCGCGGGGAGGGAGCCGAATCGTCTGGCGGATCGGCGACCGTGGCGAAAGTTTGTACTATGCGACAATGATCCGCCCCTCCCGGTCGATCGGAACCGTGCCGGCGAGGAAGCGCACGACGACACCGGAATCGTCGGCCAACGGCAGCGCGAGCCGCGGCCAACTTACCGTCCTCTCGGCTCCAGCCGGCTGCCGCTCGGTGTAGAGCGGCAGCCGGCGTTGCATGCACGCTCGGGTGGAAGCGATTGCGAGCTCGTTGGCATAGGAGCTCGCCCGATGGGAGGACATGAGCTTGCCCGTCATGTCGAAGCCCGAGACCCGCGCAACGATGCTGCCGAACAGGCGGTACCGGAAATCACAGCCACCCTCGATCGGCTCCAGCAGCATCACGAAACCGAGGGCCGATCGCATCGCAACCGGATCTACCTGTTGGTAGTGCGGCATGGCTCCGGTTCCGCGAAGCTCCGACCAGTACGCCAGCAGGACACGCAGCGGTTCGACCAGCAGATCATCCTCTCGGGGAGACCAATGCACCACCGGAGCCGACAGCCCCTCTGCTGCAAACACCCCGGCGATGTCGCCGGTCTCGCCACTGACGATCCAGTCGGTCCAGTCGGCAATGCGCTTCCAGTCGAGAGGCGGTGAGTCGGGTGTGACGACGCGTGCGGTATTCGACGGTGCAGCTTTCCTGCTGCGGTCGCTCATCGAAAGCGGCTCGGCGTCAGGCGTACAGGCAACCCCAACAGCGCGTTCCGAAACCTGGCCATGCTTTGCCGGCAGCCGAACCGTGACCTTCGTGCCTTGTCCCGGTTCGCTCGCGATCTCCAGGACACCGCCGTGCAGCTCCACCAGCCGCTTCGTCAATGGCAGACCCAGCCCCGCCCCTTCGTGGCGCCGCGCCAGCGAACTATCCAGCTGCTGGAACGGGTTGAGCGCCAGCGCGATGTCTTCCTGGCGCATGCCGATGCCGGTATCCGCGACGACGAAGACCGTATCGGCCTCGTCCTGCGCGATGGACAGGCGCACCTCGCCACCGGACGGGGTGAACTTGACGGCATTGGACAGGAGGTTCAGCAGGATCTGCTTCAGGCGCATCCGGTCCGCCACGATCGAGACCGGCTCCGGATTGCACTCCACGACCAGCCGCACGCCGCCCTTGTCCGCGCGGCCCCTGATCAACCGCTCGCAGACCTTCAGGATCTCCCTCACGGGCGTGGCCGCCGCCTGGAGCGTCAGAGCGCCAGAATCCACCTTCGAGAGGTCGAGGATGTCGTTGATGAGATCGAGCAGCAGCAGGCCGGAGCGACGGATGTGGCCCACGTATTTGGCCTGCTTCGAGCTGAGGCGGTCCGCGGTTCCGAGTGTCAGCACCTCGGCGAACCCAATAATCGCGTTCAGCGGCGTCCGCAGCTCGTGGCTCATGTTGGCGAGGAATTCAGTCTTTGCCCGGTTGGACGCCTCGGCTGCCTCCTTCGCCTTCTGGAGTTCGGCCTCACGGCGCTTATGCTCCGTGACGTCGACCCTTACGCCGACGGTGCCGCCGTCGGCGGTCCGCCGCGCGACGACGTGAACCCAGCGATCACCCGGAAGCCGTTGGTCGAGGCCGCCTTGACCGGCGCGATGCGCCGCCAGCCGCTCGGCCAGCCACGCCTCCTCGCGGCCGACGGCGTCCGGATACTGGCCGCGCGCCAGACACGCCCGCAGCATGTCATCGAACCGGATGCCGGGGATGAAGGTGTTCGAGCTCTCCCGGTACAGCTCCTTGTACTTGCCATTGCACAGCACCAGCCTGTCCGCCTCGTCGAACAGGACGAAGCCCTCGGACATCGTCTCGATGGCGTCGACGAGACGCTCCTCGGCGCGTTTGCGCTCGGTGATGTCCAGGATGATGCCGAGCAGGTAGCAGCGGCCGTTCGGCGCGTTGAAGAGCGACTTGCGCGTCAGCAGCCATTGGCGGACGCCGGCGGCGTCGGTGAGCGCTTCCTCATTTTCGTCCGGTTCACCAGTCCGGAAGACCTTGTCGTCCCGCTCCCAGTACACGCGGGCTTCCTCGGGGGGAACCAGCTCGAAATCGCTCTTGCCGACCAGCTGGGCCCGGGTCCGGCCGAGCATCGCGCAGAAGGCGTCATTGAAGAACAGGATGCGATGCCTGTCGTCCTTGACGAAGACGGGGTTGGGGAACGCGTTGACGAGATGAGCCACGAACTCCTGGGTGACGGGCATCTCCAGAGCGAGATCGGCGACGGAGGGTGTTTCCGGCGTGTCCATCATCTTGACCCGGGTGGTAAGGCCTGGTGTTAGTGGAAGCCTTTGGCGACGCACGAACTAACGCTCGCGCCATGGCCACTGACGCGCCGTCCCGAAGGGGTGATGCGGCCGCCCCGGGCTGCGCGGTTCCCGATCTTGATCGCAGCACACCGGCCCGGTGGCCGGGAGGCCGCAGCTCAACCACGCGAAGGCCTTCAATGGGTCCATGGCCATGCCGGGGCTGGGGAACACGGCTTCGGATATTGGAGGAAGCGTATTGATGGACCGTAAACGGCGCGAGCTCCATGGATTTCGCCGTCGAGATGCACCGAGATATCCGAGCTAACTGTCGCGCCACGACAGACATACGAGTCAAAAGAGGCATAATAAAACGAAACAACAATCACGAACCGGTAACCTCATTTCTTAGCGGAACGTAAATCTGCGAGGCCTGACGCTACAGTCGGGGAGAGTGCCATGAACCAGACGGAAGCGGACAGATGCGGGCTCCGCACGACGGTACCATTTTTGCCGGCGGATCCAAGCACCGGATCGGTGGCGCTTGGCATCCCATGGCTCGACGACTTCCAGGATCTCCTTATGACGCCGGCCGCGCGGACCTTCGTGGACTGGGCGGCCGGTACCGCCGGCCCGCCGGTCGTCCTCGACCGCGGCCAGTTCGAGCCGGCCGACGTGAAGCCGTGGATCGGCGACCTGTCGATCCTGCAGTGGGACTGACCGGCGCCAGCGACTATCGGTACCGGCTGTTCGGCTCCAACGGGCCAGCGTCGCTCGGCCGCGACCTCACCGCGCGGCACCTGTCTGTGTGGCCGCCGAAAGTGGCGCGCGCGATCCGCGCCCGCGTCGGGACCGTGGTGTCGCGCCGCATTCCCGTCGGCGCCCACATCGTCACGGCCCGCTACATCGGTGGTCGGCTTCACCGCGGGCAGTCGGTGTTCGAGGAGGTGATGTGGCCGCTCAGCTACGGGACCGGGTGCGGCGGTGCCGTGCTGGTGCTGTCCGCCCGCGTGCCGGACAAGACCAGCATGAGCGCCGAAATCCTCCTGACCACGATCGGACGGCAGAGCGTCTGGTTCAGCGCCGATGGGGCGCCTTTGCCCAGGCCCCCGTCCACCGCAGACGTCGTGGGTCGATAGACATGGCGGACGGTTTTCAGGCAGGCGGCCGACGCGAGAGGAGCGCGGAGAGCGGCACACGGCGCGGAATCATCATAGCCCGTCAGCCAGAGCACAGCACGCGGCTGTCTGCCCCGCCCGCGTCGCTCTCCGACTTCAGCGTCGAGGAGCTGGACTACGGCTTCCTGCCCTTCCTCCACGCGACATGGCGGGTGTTCGCAGTGTTCGCATGCCGGCCCGTACGCCTCGCAGCCACCGGGGACATCCTCACGGGCTACGATGTGTTGCCGAGCGCCACCGACGTGGACCGGGTTGCGGCGCTGGACGGCATGGTGCTGAAGCGCGCCCACCAGGGGCTGGTCGACATGGCGCTGCGCCGGCGCGCGGCGTTCGTGGTGGTGCCCGTCGCTTACGGAACGCTCGCGAACCCCGGCTCGGCGGCAGCCTATCTGGCACTGCTGCAGAAGATGGCGCCAAGCCTTCGCAGCCATCTGGTGCTTGGGCTGTCCGGCTGTCCCGACGATGTGCCGGGCGAGGAGCTCGCCGCAACCGTCGACCCGCTGAAGCGCCTGGGCCTGGCCGTGAGCGTGCGTCTCCCCTCCGCCAGCCGGCCGCTTGCCGCAATCGAGGCTCTCGGGGCGTTCTCCGTCGAGATCGACCTCAGGCACTACGCCCGCACAGAGCTTGCGCAGCCCTGCACCCTCCGCCGGTTCGCCGCCGAGGCCCGGAAGCGCGGGCTGTATTCCTTCGTCGACAGCATTGACACGCCCGGATTGGCCACGTGGTGCCGTGCGGCCGGCGTCGACTACCTCGGCGGCCGTGTCTTTGCCGAGATGTCGGACCATGTCGGCCCCGTGGCTGGGCCAAGCCTGGCGTGAGCGGTAACTGACCGACGCCCCGGCCGGGGCTCCGCGGGCACGCGCTTGGCGACCCGCGGACCTGCGTATAGCATGCCGATCATCCCCGCCGGTCACTCCATCCCCGCAATTCGACCCAGCCTGGGGCCGGCGATGGGCCCCCAACGATACGCCTGCATTCGCCGGCGAGCCTGAGTCCTCCAGCGACCGGTCGTCTCGCCGGCCCTCGATTCCGCTTGGTCGTCTCCTCACTCCGCTCGATGGCCCTCAGTAGCGGTCAGGGGTGGTAGACCCGGATCACCTTCTGCTGCGTATCTCAGGAGCGATCGCGGCCCGATACCGCTGGCGGTCGGCATCACACTTGGCCGGACGCTCCTTCCCTTGCCGGACGCGATCTCGACGCCATCGCAGATACAGCGCAACACGCGATCGTATTGATTCGCCTTTGTTTCAATAGCGACTCCATTCCATAAGCATTCCACAGAATAACGCTCAGGCCAAACGTTTACACAATCGTAACCTTGCTGGTTCGGAAACCGCAAACCCGGCCGGTGCAACCCTGCCGCCAGGGAGAGCACAATGAATCTGACGGAATCTGACAAGCGCAAACTGCGGGGCGCCTTCGCTGTTCGAGCGTCGGTCAACGGCAACCTGATGAACTTCATCGGACTCGATGCGGTGCGCGACCGGTTCCCGGAGACGTGGGAGCGCAACCGCGAGCGCATCCTCGCGACCACCCGCGGCATCATCGAGCAGCACACCGACCCGCGCACCGACCTCGTGCTGCCGATCTCGGACGGCAACTTCGTGGTGCTGTTCACGCGGCTGGAGAAGCACGAGGCCCTGCTGCGCGCGGCGGCGATCAAGGCCGAGTTGCTGCGGCGCTTCATGGGTGACGACGTGCTCGACACGCTCGACATGCAGGTCGAGGCCATGGAGCTCGACTCGGATGCCGTCATGGGCGGCACGTTCGGAGACCTGCTGGGCGCTGCCAGGTCATTTGCGGCGGATCCGCCGCTTTCTCCGGAACACCTGGATTCGACGGATGGCGCCACGGCCGCGCGAGCGGGTAGACTCTACCAGGCGTCCCTGGAGGATCTGCTCTCGCATGCCGAACTGCCGCTGGACGACCTCGCCAAGCGCTTCGAGTTCAGCTTCGATTCACTGGAGTTCGGCTTCCAGCCGTTCCTGTACGCGGCGAAGGGCGTGTTCTCGGTGTTCGCGTGCCGCGCGGTCCGCTACGGCATGACCGGCGACATTCTCACCGGCTACGCCGTGCTCCCGCGCGACGCCGACGCCGCGCAGATCGCGACGCTGGACAAGATGATGCTTTTGCGGGTGCGTCATGGCTTGGTCGACATGGCGCTGCGCAAACGCGTGGCGATCGTGGTCGTGCCGGTCTCCTTCGAGACCATCACAGATCGCGTGCTGGGGGCGGAATACCTCGGTCTCTTGCAGAAAGTTCCGGCCGACCTCCGGAACTACCTCGTCCCGGCCTTTTGCCGCTTTCCGGTCGGCGTGCCGGAAGGGCGACTTGCTGAGATCATGAACCCGCTGAAGCGCCTGACACGCGCGGTGAGCATGCATCTGGAGTCCGCAAGGCAACCGTTGGCGCCGATCAGGGCCGCCGGGGCGTTCTCGGTCAGTATCGATCTCGGTGCCTCGACGGGAACGGAGACGGCGAGCCCGGGATTCGTCGAGCGCTATGCCACAGCCGCCCGCAAGCTCGGCCTGCACACCTTCGTCGACGGCGTCGACACGCCGGACGCGGCTGCCCGCAGCCGGGCGGCGAAGGTCGACTACATCGGCGGGCGGGCATTCGCCGAGCTGTCGGACTATATCGGCCCGGTGGCCGAGATGCAGGTTGCCTGACCATCGGTCGCGATGCGGGCCGTGCGGCGGCGCCTCGCGCGCCGGATCGAGGCGCCGCCGGGGTCGACTATCCTGGCGGCCGCGCCTTCGCCGATATGTCGGACTGTGTCGGCCCCGTGGCCGCGCCACGCCTGGCGTGAGCGACGTGCCGGCCGCCAACGCGGCTGCGGGCGAAGGACGTCCCTCCTTTCGCGCTGGCGAGGTGTTTCGGCTGTATGCGGCATCCCAGTCGTCTCCGCCGCCGCCCGAGCACCCCATCCCCAATCACTCTACTTGGTCCGGAAGGCCGGCGGCGGCGCTCTCAATGGACGTTGCACAGCGATGCCCGAAGAGACCGCGCAGGAGACCTTGCGGCGCGGCGGCTCGAAGCTGCTCGCGCACATGGAGGGAACGGTGGCGGCTGCCATGTACGTCGCCGCATCGATCGGCATCGAAGACGAAGAAGCCAAGCGGCTGGTGGTCCGGATCGTGCGCAGCGACTCCGAACTGGCGCTGTAGCGGGCCGGTGGTGGGTTGGCGGGCGACGGGATGGGATCGCGACCGCCGCACCGCTCCCCCGCCTCTCACAGATGGCAACTACACTCGTTAAGAGAAAATAAATGAACCGGTATGATCATACCTCCGGGGAGAGGGACGATGCACCTGACGGATGCTGACAAGCGCACGTTGCGCAACGCCTTTGACGCGCGGGCATCGGTCGACGGCAACCTGATGGCCCTCATCGGGCTTGACGAGGTGCGCGAGCGGTTCCCGGACATGTGGGAACGCAACCGCGACCGGATCGTCGCGACCACCCGGACGATCCTCCGGCAGCACACCGACCCAGGCACCGACGTGGTGCTGCCGATCGACGACGGCAATTTCGCGGTGCTGTTCACCCGGCTCGACAGCCAAGAGGCGCTGCTGCGCGCCTCGGCGATCAAGGCCGAGGTGCTGCGGCGGTTCATCGGCGACGAGGCGCTCGGGGCGCTCGACATGCGGGTCGAGGCCATGACGCTCAACTGCGAGACCGCCATGACCGGCACGCTCGGGGACCTGCTGGCCTCGGTGGATCGGCCGCCGGCCCCGGACGCCGGCGAACGCCGCCCCGTCGCGCGCCCGCGGCCCAGGAAGGAGCCGGCCTCCGGCCTCGCGGATCTGCTGTCGCACGCGGAGCTGCCCGAGGACGCCTTGGCGACGCGGTTCGAGTTTCGGTTCGAGGACCTGGATTTCGGCTACCAACCGTTCCTGTATGCCGACAAGGGGGTGATTTCGATCTTCGCCTGCCGCGCCATCCGGCACGCCGCCGCCGGCGAGTTCCTGACCGGCTACGACGTGCTGCCCCGGGACGCGAGCGTGGAGCAGGTCGTCGAGCTCGACAGGCTGCTGCTGGATCGGGTGCGCCGCGACCTGGTCGACATGGCGCTGCGCAAGCGCGTGGCAGTGGTCGTCGCCCCCGTCTCCTTGGAGACCATGACGAACCGTGCCGCGTCCGAGCGCTATCTGCGCACGTTGCGGCAGGTGCCGTCGGACCTGCGGAACTATCTGGTGCCGATCCTGTGCCGATGTCCCGCCGACGTGCCGTCGGGACGCCTCACCGCCATGATCAGCCCGCTGAGGCGCCTGTCGCGGGCGGTGAGCATGCGCCTGGAAACCGCCCGCCAGCCGCTCGACGCCATCAAGGCGGCGGGCGCGTTCTCGGTCGGCTTCAACGTCATGCATGCCGCCAGGACGGAGATGGCGGCACCCAGGTTCATCAAACGCTTCGCCGCCGCAGCCCGCAAGCTGGGCTTGCGCACCTACATCGACGGCGTCGACACCCTCGAACTGGCACAGCGCTGCCGGGCGGCCGACATCGCCTATCTGGGAGGACGTGCGTTCGCGGAAGTGTCCGACCACATCGGCCCGGTATGCGAATGGCCGAGCGCCTGATCGGGCACTGGAAAGGAACACACGATGATGTCGCAGCCATCCGCGTCCGCGTCGCCGGGCGGCCCCCTTCCGCGCTTCCCGATCGACAGCGGCCGTCGACGGGCGCTCCCACGTGGCTGCGCGACTTCGACCGCCGGCTCGTCATGCCGGCGGCGCGCGCCTTTGTCGATTGGGCGACCGAGGTCGCCGGTGCCCCGGTGATCCTCGACCGCGACCGGTTCGAGCCGGCCGACCTGAAGCCCTGGCTCGGCGACATCTCGATCCTGCAGTGGGATGCGGCCGCGAGCGACTACCGCTACCGGCTGTTCGGCTCGAACTGGCCGGAGGAGGTGGGACGGGATCTCACGGGACAGAGCCTGTCGATATGGCCGCAGAAGGTGGCCCATGCGATCCGCAGCCGCGTGCACACCGCCGTCGCCCGCCACGTCCCGGTCGGCGCGCACGTCGTCACAGCCCGCTACACCGACGCCATGCGCCGGGGACACGCCGTCTTCGAGCAGGTGCTCTGGCCGCTCCGCTACGGCCCGGCCTGTGCCGGCGCCGTCCTGGCACTCTCGGTGATCGTGCTGGACGGGATGGGCCTCGATGCTCCGGGTCTTGTGGCTGCCACCGGGCGACACAGCACCTGGTTCGCCGCCGACGGCGCGCCGCTCGTGCATCCCCCGCCCGAGGCGGATGCCCTGCCGGCCTGCTAGTAACACCATGTCGCTGCGTAAAGCGAGCGGGCGGCACGGCCGGCACCTCTTCTGCGCCCCGCCGGGCCGGATACCTCTTTGAATACGCGATATACGACGGTAGCCTGATGATCGGGAGTAGCGGGATGAACGACGATCGCCACAACCTCTTCGGGCGTGTGTGCCCTTGCGACCCGCGTCCGGTGCCCGGTCGGCGGCAGCGGTCACGCGCCGTGTCCCCGGCACCTGTGCAAACGCGATACCCTGGCAGGTAGGGCTGGCGGGATGCGCGATTCCGACCCGGCGTCCACCGCCACCCCTCGGCACCTCACGGCCTTGGCCGCTCTCGCCGCGCGGACGCGCCACCCCGTGGCGATCACCGGAGCCGATCATCGACTCCGCTGGATCAACAGTGCCTTCACCCGTGTCGTCGACTATGAACCGCAGGAGGTGTACGGCAAGCTGCCGGACGAGTTCTTCCGAATCCCGGGCTCACAGCTGATGATCGCCGACCTCCTCGAGAAGAGCCGGTCACGCGAGCGAGGATTTCGAATCGACTTGGTCGGTCGCACGAAGGGCGGTCGCACGATCCGCCTGGATGTCGACAGCCAGCCCTTCTTCGACCGGGAGGGCGTTTACGCCGGCAACATCGCCATTCACATTGACGTGAGCCGTTGCCGGCGCATCGACGACCAGCCGCCGCAATCGGACGACCTGGGCGAGCCAACCGCCGCCCGCCTGACCGAGATCCTGGATGCGATCGACCGGCGTGTCTTCCTGTTCGACGCGAACGAGCGACTCCTGTTCGCCAACCGACCGCCGATGTTCGCAGAGGGTGGCATCGACCCGGACCGCTATCTTGGCGCGCCCGCCGCTGCCCTGTTCGACAGCATCGACGAGCTGCTCCACGGCCAGGGCCTGGCGGCTCGCGGCGAGTACGCGCAGCAGCGCCTCCGCCTGCTCCGGAGCCCGGGCGCGCCGTTCGAGGTCGCATACACCAACGGTCGCACCTTGCGGATCCAGGACCACCGGCTGCGCGACGGCAGCACCCTCTCGGTCGGCGCCGACGTCACCGAGGCGAAAAGCCGGGAACGCTCGCTGCATGACGCCCAGGAGACCGCTGAGCTGGCGTGCCTGGCGAAGTCCCGGTTCCTGACCCGCATGAACCACGAGCTGCGCACACCGCTGAACGCCATCATCGGCTTCTCTGAACTCATCCTCGAACGCGAGGCCCGGATCAGCCGCGACCGCGTCGCCGACTACGCGCAGCACGTCGCCGACGCAGGCCGGCGGCTCCTCGGGATCGTCGAGGAGGTCCTGGAGTATGCCTCGATCGAGCGGGGCGACCTGCGGCTCCTGCCGCAGCGCGTGGCAACTCGCCCGCTGGTCGCCGCCGCCGTCCGCGGCCTGCGCGGCTGGGCCCGCTCCAGGAAGCTCTCGATCACCACGCTCGCGGCCCGCGACTGCCCACCGATGGTCGCCGACCCGGAGGCAACCACGCGGGTCCTGGAGATCCTGATCCGCGAAGCATCGAAGCACCTGGACGCCGGGGGCGCCGTGAACATCGAGGTGCGCGATGGCGCGCGCCATATCGAGATCGAGGTAGGCGGACGCGGGAACGGTTCGCTCACCAGGGAGGGCCGGCTGTCCTTCGAGCCGTTCCATGCTGCGGCCGCGCCAGAGATCGGGCAGGATGCCGGGATCGGCCTGTCGCTTGCGGTCGCGAGATCACTCACCATCCTGCAGGGCGGGACGGTCCGTACCGCGGCCGATGGGCAGCAACCGCGCGGGTACGTCGTGACATTCCCGCGTGAGAGCGCCTTACCAATGGTTGTGCAATCAGATAGACCCCCCCATAGGTTGTATTACCCAGCGCTGTGGCTCGGTCCGCGCGGGAGTGCTGCTGGGTCGTCCCGGGGATTTCCTGGGGTGGCGCCTGCGACGCCAGCCTTTCCGGACAAGCCGTGGGCCGGCATGCCAACCGGGGTGAGATACACTGCACTTTTCACGCGAATTGGTCATGGAGGCAACCTGTCGCCGGCATCCTCGAGCAGTGGAGCGATTCGGTGACGTACGACAGAGCCCCGGCGCCTCCGCCGGGCGCCGCATCGGTTCCGGACAACCCTCGCGCCGACACTTGGCTCGAACGGTTCTGCCGCCGACTCGCTGCACCGGAGGCCCGCCACTTCGCGGCGTGGGCGGCGCATTCGGCCGGACCGCGGATCGTCCTGGAGCGGCAGCAGTTCGAACCGGTGGACCTGAAGCCCTGGCTCGGCGCCGTCTCCATTCTGCAGTGGGACGCCGACCTCGCCGACTACCGGTACCGGTTGTTCGGGACGAAATGGACCGCGTGGCTCGGCCGGGACCTGACCGGACAAACTCCCATCGCCTGGCTGGACGATACGGCAGAAGAAATACGACTGCGGCTTGACGGCGTGGCTAATCGCCACACGCCAGTCGGGGGCCGCCTCGTCGTCCCCGAGCATGTGGACGGTTGGGCCAAACGGAAGCTCGTACCCTACGAACAGGTGCTGTGGCCGCTTTCCTACGGCCCGCGGGCAGCTCCCGCGGTGATCGTGCTCGCCGTCAGCGTCTCGGACGATGCCGGGCCCTCCACGCGCCCTGTCCACGCCGACGTGCTGCCCGCCGGCGACTGGTTCAGCGCCGAGCTGCCGCAGCATCACGGCAAGCTGTCCCCGCTCGCGAAGCATGGGGGTAACCTTAAGGGCTCGTCCGCGAACAAGTGAATCGTATTGGGTTGAGTTTGTTACCGTGCGGGATTCCCTTGGAGTCGCGAGACTATGTCGTCTTGGCGCGATTGACGAATCGGCCATACGTCAACGCGTCGAGGCGCTTTTCCCGGTGCTCGACGAGCGCGGCCGGCGGCGATTTGCGGCCGCCGAGGCGATATCGGCCGGGCATGGCCGGGTCAGCGCAGTGATGCGCGCCACGAGGATCGCGCGGAGCACGATCTGGCGTGGGCTGGTCGAATTGAGGGCATCGCGTTGAAAGTACGCCGGACGGTGCCAAGGCAGCCCGTTCCAGGGCCATTGCCAGTGCACAGGCCTGCTCGGACGGGCCCCGCCCGCCATGCGCGCCCGGGAGCCTGTCCAGCCCAACCCCTGACAGCACCTGGGCTCCGTTATCCACCCGTCGCTTCGCCGTCCGCCGGGACGTGGAGAATGCCCCCTTGGCGGCGAAACGCCTCTGCCTTGGCCTCCAGCCCGGCCAGCCGCTCGGCGTCGGCGCGCAGGTCATGGCTGATCCGCATCGAGCAGAACTTCGGCCCGCACATCGAGCAGAAGTGCGCGACCTTGTGCGCTTCCTTCGGCATGGTCTCGTCGTGGAAGGCGCGCGCTGTGTCGGGGTCGAGCGACAGGTTGAACTGGTCCATCCAGCGGAAGTCGAAGCGGGCCCGCGACACCGCGTCGTCGCGCAGCCTGGCCGACGGGTGGCCCTTGGCGAGGTCGGCGGCGTGGGCGGCGATCCTGTAGGTGATGACCCCGGTCTTGACGTCGTCGCGGTTCGGCAGGCCGAGATGCTCCTTCGGGGTCACGTAGCAGAGCATGGCGGTGCCGAACCAGCCGATCATCGCCGCCCCGATCGCCGAGGTGATGTGGTCGTAGCCGGGGGCGATGTCGGTGGTCAGCGGCCCCAGCGTGTAGAACGGCGCCTCGCCGCACAGCGCCAGCTGCTTCTCGACGTTGACCTTGATCTTGTGCATCGGCACATGGCCCGGGCCTTCGATCATCACCTGGCAGCCGTGCCGCCAGGCGACCTTGGTCAGCTCGCCCAGGGTCTCCAGCTCGGCGAACTGGGCGGCGTCGTTGGCGTCGGCGAGCGAGCCCGGCCGCAGCCCGTCACCGAGCGAGAACGACACGTCGTAGCGCCGCATAATCCGGCAAATCTCCTCGAAGCGCTCGTACAGGAAGCTCTCGCGGTGATGGGCGAGACACCAGCGCGCCATGATCGAGCCGCCGCGCGACACGATGCCGGTCACCCGGCTCGCGGTCAGCGGCACGTGGTGCAGCCGCACCCCGGCGTGGATCGTGAAGTAGTCCACACCCTGCTCGGCCTGCTCGACCAGGGTGTCGCGGAACACCTCCCAGGTCAGCTTCTCCGGCACCCCGCCGACCTTCTCGAGCGCCTGGTAGATCGGCACCGTGCCGATCGGCACCGGCGCATTGCGCAGGATCCAGCCGCGGATGTTGTGGATGTTGCGCCCGGTCGACAGGTCCATAACGGTGTCGGCGCCCCAGCGGATCGCCCACACCAGCTTCTCGACCTCGTCGGCCGCCGACGAGGTGACCGCCGAGTTGCCGATGTTGGCGTTCACCTTGGTCAGGAAGTTCCGGCCGATGATCATCGGCTCGAGCTCGGGATGGTTGACGTTGGCGGGGATGATGGCGCGGCCGGCGGCGATCTCGCTCCGCACGAACTCGGGCGTCACGAACTCCGGGATGCCGGCGCCGAAATCCTCGCCGTCGGCGCGCCGCTCGCCGGCGCCGGCCGGGGCTGCGGCGCGGCCGAGGTTCTCGCGGTGGGCGACGTAGATCATCTCCTCGGTCACGATGCCGGCGCGCGCCAGCTCGAGCTGGGTGACCGGTCGGCCGTCGGCCCCGGCCAGCACCGTCCGCTTGGCCGGGCAGGGCAGGACCAGGCGCCCGTCGTCGATGTTGCCGTTGTCCTCCGGCCTGACCGCGCGCGGCGTGACGGCGCTCAGGCCGCGTGCCGCGACCCAGCCGGCGCGCACCGCCGGCAGCCCGGCAGCGAGGTCGATGGATACTGTCGGATCGGTGTACGGACCCGAGGTGTCATACAGTCGGAAGGGCGCCTCGCCGCAGCTCGGCGACAGCGCCACCGCGCGGAACGGCACCCGGACGTCCGGCTGTCCGTCCGGGCTGGTGTGGATCTTCGTGGAGCCGGCGACCGGGCCGGTAGTGACCTGGGCGGGCGAAGTGGTGGGCGTCGGCGCGTTCATGGATCTCTCCTCCGTTGGATGGAAAGATCCGGGCTCTCAGCGATGTCGGGAGTCGTGATGTCGCACGGTGGTCCTGTCCCTTCGCCGGCATGACCCGGATCAGGTTCGTAGGGTCACCGCGGCGCCCCTTGGCGGAGCCGGCGGAATCTCAGCCCCCTCACGGGGCACCCCTCAGAAGGCCGCGACGCTGGCACGACGGCGCCGAGGCGTCAAGCGCGACGAGCACGCTTTCGTGCACAATCCGGCGGCACTCTCGCGGCCACGACGAGACCCGGGCAAAGTGCGGGCTGATGTTGATGGCGATGAAGGCGATCCGATCGCGTGGGTAGCCTCGCGGCATGGCGAGCGATCTTGCGGCTGCGGCGGTGCACCGGCTTCACGTCCTGCTGTTTGGTGTGAGCCCGGCGGTGTGGCGCCTGCTGGAGGGTGCGCTCGGACCACACGATAGACAACCTGCACGCCGCCATTCAGCTCGCCATGGGGTGGACCGACCGGGGCCCTCACATGTTCCGGATCCATGGTCGCTGGTATCATGGCCGGTGCCGGAACGCGGCATCGCAGGTCTGGGGCGCCGACCGGACGCCGATGGCGGAGTTCCGACTGTCTGAGCGCGAGCGGTTCGACTACGAGAACGGCTTTGGTGCGTGCTGGCAGTGCCAGGTGAGATCGAGCGTCGCCGAAATCTTTGCGGCGCAGGGTCGGATCACAGCGAGAGCCTGCCCGAGCGGCGAGGACGGTGCGACGGCCACGGCTCACGCTGCCGTTGGCCGACGATGCCGGCGTCGTCGTGCGCATCCTTGCCGGCACGGTTCCGGTCGACCGGGAGGGGCGGATCATTGTCGGGTAGTACAGCGTTTCGCCACGGTCGCCGATGCGCCAAGTGATTCGGCTGCTCGCCAGCGGTCAGGCCTCCTGCGTCACTGATGCAGAACTTCCAAGAGCCCGGGAAACGGTGCCGCCGCCGATATCAAGAGCGGTGGGGAAGGCTCAGATACCGACCCGGGCGGCGACGCATGGACGTCGTGTACGTCTGGCCAGCGATCCACATGCACGAGGGGGCGCCCCACCTGATGATGCCGGCCTCGGCCGCCTGGACGATGGCCAACGTGGCGGCGGCCGTCACGATGTGGGTGGTGATGACGGCGGCCGTGATGCTGCCGGGCGGCCGCGCCCATGGTGCTCCTCTACGGCCAGCCGGTCGGGCGAGGCGACCCGAGCGTGGCCTCACGCCGTACCGTCATCTCCGTGCTCGCCTATCAGCTGACGTGGGCCGCCTACAACCTAGAGGCGATCGCGGTTCAGTGGGGACTACAGGCCGTCCTTGTCCTGTCCCCCATGGGCGCGGTCACCAGCCCTTGGGTCACATCGCGGCGGCTCGTCGAATTCCGGCTGCGGGCCAAGAAAGACCAGATCGACGCCGAACTGATCGCGGCCTGCGCGGCCGAGGTGGAGACCATCCGTGAGCGCCGGCTTCGAGGTGTTCGGCCGGCGGTACAGCGCCTCGATCCCCATCCGCTGCATCAGCGTGACCGCCCGGCCGCAGCCGATCTCCGCGCCGTCCGCCCGAAGCAAGTCGCGGAGCATCCGGCTGCCCGCGAACGGTGCCTTCAGGTGCAACTCGTCCAGCCGGCGCATCACCGCCAGCTCGGCCGCGGCCGGTAGTACAGGCCGCTCCGGCTCAGCCGCAGCAACTCCGCCCGCCGCGTCAGCGCAAGCTCGTACTCACGGTCGATCATCGCTTTGCGCTCGTCATGCCGGCCTTGCCGAGCGCACCGGACAAAAAATCGTTCTCCAGCGTCAGCTGTCCGATCTTGGCGTGCAGCTCCTTCACGTCCACCACCGCTGGGGCGCTCGAGCCGCCTCCCAACACGCCCGCCGCACCGTCCAGAAGCTGCGCACGCCAAGTGGTGATCTGGTTCGGATGAACGTCGAACTGCTGCGCCAGCTCCGCCAGTGTCTTCTCGCCACGCAGCGCCGCCAACGCCAGCGACCTGTCCGAATTTCGCCGGCCGGCTTTCCTGTGCCCGGCGTCATCGACCATGATCTTGATCAACGGCATGTCGCGGATCGAGCCGGTTCGACGAACGACAGGAACGGGAAATCCGCTTGACCTGGATCAAGGCGCTGGACGTGGCGGCCTGTATGGTGTCGGTCATTGCAGCTTCACCAGCACGGCAGGTTGTCGCTTCGATGCGACGGGACAGCACCATAGAGTGGGATGTGAACAGCACGGCGTGCCGGCGCTGGATACAGATCGCTCTCTGCCTTCTGTTCGCGCTCGGTATGCTTCTGCACCTCGGCCATGACGCACCGGTGCAGGCTTCGACGGTTGCGATCCAGGTCGCTAACACGGGCGACCTTGGGGCTGAGCCCTGCGAGCCTGGTCACGCATCGGCCGGCGAGCTCTGCCACGCGGCGAGCGTTTGCCCGCTGTTCGTTCCGGCCACCGCGCAGGTGGTGGTGTTTGATGGAACATCGTCCCGCCCGCTACCGGACGCCGGGACGCTCATGCTCGGCCGCGTGATCGGCCCGGATCGCCGGCCGCCGCGACTGCCTCTTCTGGTCTGATCGAGAGCGACGCCGCCGGCGTCGCAGTTCGCCGGCTGCAAGCCAGCCGGGTCATCCTGAAGAGAAGGGAGATCCTCCGTGATCGCTCTGTCGCGCCGCCAGTTTCTGGCATCGACCGCCGCTACCATGGTCGGCACCACCGCAAGCATCATGCACACCGCCCGTGCGGCAATCGCCGCCGAACCGAACGTGACCACGCTCAATGTCGTGAGCCGGGTTATCGAGGTCGGCGGAAAGCCGGCCAAGGTGTACGGCCTGCACCAGCCGGACGGAAGGGTGGGGATCTCGGCCACCGCCGGCAGCCGGTTCCGGGTCCGGCTCGAGAACCGCAGCGGGGAGCCGACGCTCATCCACTGGCACGGGCTGCTGGCACCATACGGCCAGGACGGCGTGCCCGACTTGCCGCAACCGCTGCTGCCGAGCGGGCAGAGCTACGACTACGACTTCCCGCTCGAGACGCCGGGCACGCACTGGATGCATGCCCACACGCTCCAGGAGCAGCAGCTTCTCGCAGCCCCCTTGATCGTCGATGATCCGGCCGACGCCGGTCTCGACGAGCAGCCGGTCGTGGTGCTGCTCCACGACTTCAGCTTCAAGTCACCCGAGGAACTGCTCGCGGGACTGCGCGGGTCCCCGGCCGGCGGCGGCATGCCCGGCCACGGCGCCTCGCGCGGCGCTTCCCACGGCGGGCCGGCGATGGCTGGACATGCAATGCCGGGCATGCCGATGGCGGGCATGCCGGCGCGGCCCGGTGCCATGGCGGGCATGGCGGCGGACATCAACGACCTCGACTACGACGCCTACCTGGCCAATGACCGCACGCTCGACGATCCCGAGGTGTTCCGGGTCGAGCGTGGTGCTGCCGTGCGGCTGCGCCTGATCAACGGCGCGACGGCCACGGCGTTCTGGATCGACCTCGGTGCGCTCGATGGCGAGCTGGTCGCCGTCGACGGCAACGCCATCGCGCCGGTGACCGGGCGGATCTTCCCGATCGGCATGGGCCAGCGCATCGACGTCCGTATCCGGCTGCCGCGGGAGGACGGTGCCTGGCCGATCCTGGCGCTGCGCGAAGGCGCGACCGAGCGCACCGGCTTTCTGCTGGCCACGAAACGCGGCGCCATCGGTCGCCTCGACACGGCCGGGGCGAAGCCGACGCGTGCAATCGTTCGTGCCGTGCGCCGATAACGCGGGGGTCCGTCATGACAGTCGCCGCAGTCAAGACCTACTGGATCGACGAGCGCGGCCGTCCTGCCGAACTACTGGAGCGTGTCGGACGGCTCGGCGACGACGTCGCCACCTTCGCGGTCCACACGATGGGCTGGGTGCGCGTCCAGGAGATCGTCCGCTACTGGGAGATCGAGCTCGATCCGCGCGCCGTGCAGCCGGCCTCCATCGCGACCCTCTGCGACATGGTGCGGCAATTCGGCCGGCATGGCTCGCCTTGGCTCGCCCGCGTGCGCGCGTACAACGGCGTCGACTGGCTCTCTAGTTCCACGGTCGGCAGTACCGCCCAGTCCGCCGACGAGCTGGTCGCCTGGATCGAGGCAGTCGTCCGGTTCGGCCGCGATCCGCAGATCCCCTGCGCCCTCGACGTGACAGATCTCGGCGAGCCGGACCTGGGCCGGAGAACAGACGATCCGATGCTCGACGAGATCGCCTCGGCCTGGCGCGGCACGCGCGGGGAGATCTCATCCACACCCGCCGACCCTTTCATGCACATGCGCTGGGCTCCGCTGCCGTGTCGATCCGTCAAGGTCCTGGTGCGCGATACCCCGAGTGCCGCGCTCGTCTTCGCCTCGTATTTCCCGGCGAGCACCGAGTTCTGGACCGAGGGGACGGTGAGGCGGTTCCGATTCGGACGCGTAAGCGAGGAAGTGCCAGACCGGGCGCTGGCGGCAAACGTAATCGCGTCAGCGGAAGCCACTCTCATCAGCCGGCGTCCGCGGTCAGAGCGGGTCCGTGGGCTCGTACGCCGGTCCGACGCGAGCGTCGTGCACGCCGACTGGGAGCGCATCAGCCTGCCGGCTTGTCTGGATAGTGCGAAGACCCCGAATGCGGTGATCGTCTATTGCCACGCCGCACGGGTCATGGACCTTCGGCAAGCCGCATCCTGAGCTCCATTCTGCTCCGTCGCGATGAGCCCGTTTCGATCAGGGCTCCGGCAGCTCGAGCTCGTCGATGAAGTAGCACGTGAGCCGCGGATCGCGCTGCACGCCGATGAAGTCGGCCGCGTCCCGCTTCGCCTTGCCGAAATACCGGACAAGGCCGTCGACCTCGATCTTCAGCACCAGATCGCCTTCGCCTGGCAAGCCGAGCGTCACACCCACGACCCGCTCATCGAGCGTCAGGCCGCCGTCGTCCCAACGGCCTGCCGAGACGACGTGCTCGGCGATCGGCGCGACGCTCGGATCGCTGAGCACCAGGTCCGGGAAGAAGCCGACCTTCACGCTGACGCGGGGCAGCTCCTCGGGCACGTCGAGGCGTCGCCGCAGCACGCGGTAGACCAGTACGGCGCCGCGCCTGCCGCGATCGCGGTAGCGAGTGAAGCCAAGCCTTTCCCAGAAGCTGAGGGATGAGGCAGGGGCGCACTCGCCGACCAGCACATTGACGCCCGACGCCATCGCGCGCTCGAGCGAGGCCTCGAAGAGCGCGATCCCAAGGCCTTGCCGTTGCATGTCCTTGCGAACATTGACGATGCCCGCCTCGCCCTCGAAGGCCTGGAATGCCACGGCCTCGCCGCCCGCTCGCAGCACCCAGAGCTTGCCCTGCCCGAGCGCCTCGCGGATCCGCGCCCTGTTGTCCCAGAAGCCCTCACCATCCTCCCGGTGCTCGCGCTCCAGCCAGCCGAAGATCGCGTCCAGATCCTGCTCGGTCGCGGGCACGACAGCGCCGGCGTCTGCTCTCGCGGTCATTACCCCCCGCTCCTCGGCCCGAAGTAGCGGTACATCGACATGGCCGACAAGCCATGCCGTTCCGCGACCTCGCCGTTGGACAGGTTCCGCAGCTCGGGATCCCGCCAATCCCGCGCGGCCTCCTCCCACGCCGCCCCCAGCAGCTTGCCCTTGCGGCCACTTCTGCCTGAGGCCGCCTTGCGGCCGGCGGCCGTCCGGAGGTGCAGGAGGCGATCCGCGCCGCGAGCGACGAACCGGGCCATCGCGGCCGCCTCGGAGTTGTACCGCAGGGTCTGCCGAGTCGACAGATCGATCACCTGGCCCTCGCCGTGCGACAGCTCGTGCAGCTCCGCCAGGGCCTGCAGGATCTCCTGCGCGGACCGGCCGAGCACCTCCGGGCCTACCACCACCAGGCTGTCGCCCGCTCGCAGCATCGAGATCGCCTCGCGGCGCGCCGGCATCTCACCACTTCGGCTGAAAGTGTCGCAGAAAACGACAGCGCAGCCGGCAGCCCGCAGGGCCTCCTCCTGTCCGGCTGGCCCGCTCCGCCAGGTCCGTGCGTATCCGATGAGCATCGGGCGATAACATAATCCGTTGCGCATTGCATGTGTTATGGATTATGTTATCAATGCCAGGGCGTACCGGAAACCCATAAATCATCGGCTGTACCGCAGGCCGCGCTCGGAGGACCGGTTGACTGCGCCGACATGGGCACCGCGATCTGGTCCGAGGATCATGGAGGAGAACTGCATGGCGACCAAATTGCAGTGGGGGCCGCATCCCGAGATGTACTCCGCCGAGCGCACGGAGCGGGCTCGCACCGATGGCTTTGAGGTCCTCGCCTATGATGTGCCGCCAGACCCGCAGTCGGAGAGGCCTGAGCGGATGATCGGGTGGGAGATCTTCGCTGACCCGCCTCGCTACACGCGGCAGGTGGCCCGCGGAACAGCGGCGACCTACGACCAGGCGAAGGCCGACGCGACCGCGGCGCAC
>Ga0209024_1000709_pt1 | contig 44935 bp, 45 predicted proteins | sample AutmiccommunBRH5_FD_187380 | JGI IMG/M metagenome (GOLD analysis project Ga0209024, IMG submission 187380) | Deep subsurface microbial communities from Mt. Terri, Switzerland - Autotrophic microbial communities BRH/5 (SPAdes) (version 2) | ecosystem: Environmental > Aquatic > Deep subsurface >... | reverse complement strand
AATAAAAAATCAGATCTATTCTTATTTTACAGCGCATGAAGAAGTAAATTGCGTTTAATTTTTAAGTTCATTTTTATTAATTATTGAGGAGTTTGTATCATGAATAAAGATATTTTTGAAGGTAAATGGGAAGAAATTAAAGGTAAAATTAAACAGCAATGGGGGAAATTAACCGACGATGATTTAGATGAAATTGAAGGTAATCATCAAGAGTTGTATGGAAAATTACAAAAACATTATGGATATACCAAACAGGAAGTAGAGGAAAAATTAGAAAAATTGAATAGACATTAATTTTTTACTTTTTACGAGAAAAAATTGTAGTTTTGAACAGGAATTACTTTATTACGACTACGCTATAAATGTAATATTTTGCCCTATACAAAGAATAGTTTGATTTTCAAGGAGAAATTTGATGAAGCACAATGGATCTGTAGTTAAATTAGAAGATGTAGTTGGCACCGATGTTAAAAATCATGCCGGTCAAGATTTAGGTCATGTTGAGACATTGATACTCGATAAATTGAGTGGGTGTGTTTCTTACGTTGTCTTATCGTTTGGTGGGTTTTTAGGAATGGGTGATAAATTATTCGCAATGCCTTGGGATATTTTTTCATATGATACAAACCAGGATTGTTATGTCATTAATGTAGACAAGAAAAAACTGGAAAATTCCCCAGGGTTTGATAAAGATCATTGGCCAGATATAAAAAGTAGTGAGTGGAATCAATCTATTCACAACTACTATGGTACCGAGCCACGTAAATTACCTGACCAACCCAGGACTAATCAAAGGCATTAATCTTGGCGTTAAAACAATACAGATTGTAACCTTGATGAAACATGGCGTAATCAGGGTTACAATTTTTTATCCATCATCAGTGCCATTTTGGGCATATTCTCGCTATACTTTTCGACCATGCTAGCGATTCGGTTGTTTGATGGCAAAATTTACTCAGTATTCTAAAATAGCTTTTTTTTTCATTGTTCCACAACTCCTGGTTACGTTGCTATTTTTCATCTGGCCTGCATGCACGGCTTTACTGGAGTCGCTATTTTTTAGTGATGCATTTGGCTTGCACCATCACTTTGCAGGGGTTGATAATTTCATTGATTTGTTACATAACCCGGATTACGGCAAAGCAGTTGGCGTGACACTAATTCTTGCCGTATCAATAACAACCCTTACGATGGTTTTTGGGTTGGCTATAGCCGTTCTTGTTCATAATAGACGTAAAAGCCAGCAACTATACAAGTCACTGTTACTTTGGCCATACGCGATAGCGCCAGCTGTCGCGGCCATTTTATGGCGTTTTTTATGCCATCCAACCTTAGGGTGGGTGACCCGCCTCTTGCAATGGTTTGGCCTCGATTTTAATTATATTATCCACGCCAAGCAGGCCTTGTTTGTCGTTATTATCACGGCCAGCTGGCAGCAGTTTAGCTATAATTTTTTATTCTATTTTGCCGCATTGAAATTGATTCCCTCCTCATTGGTTGAGGCAGCAATGATCGATGGTGCATCGACTTGGCGAAGATTTTGGCAAATTATTTTCCCCCTCTTATCGCCCACGACTTTTTTCTTATTAATTATGAACTTAATTTATTCTTTCTTTGACACATTTGGTATTATTCATGTCATTACCCATGGTGGACCTGGTTACAGTACCACCACGTTAATTTATAAAGTGTATGAAGATGGGTTTGTTGGCATGGATTTAGGTAGCTCATCAGCACAATCGGTGATATTAATGTTTGTGGTCATTGTCTTAACCTTATTTCAGTTCCGTTACCTTGAGAAAAGGGTTCACTACCAATGAGCAGGGCTCGGATATTTTCCCATGTTATTTTGATTGCATTTGTGGCTTTCATGTTCCTACCACTATACCTTGCGTTGGTTGCTGCCAGTCATGAAGGTGGTGCGATGTTACAAGCTCCGATACCTATTTGGCCAGGTTCCGCTTTGCTTGACAATATAAAGGCAGTCCTGACAGAAGGCTTGGTGGCAACCGGTGGTGAACCGGTGGCACAAATGTTATTGAATAGTTTATTAATGGCGATATTAATTGCGACAGGAAAAGTGATGCTGGCCTTATTTTCAGCGTTTGCACTGGTTTATTTTTCCTTTCCCTGTAAAAGACTTTGTTTCGCACTAATATTTCTGACGATGATGCTTCCTGTTGAGGTGCGTATTGTACCAACATTTCAGATCGTCGCCTCGTTTGGTTGGTTAAATTCATTTTCAGGGCTTACTTTGCCTTTAATGGCTTCAGCCACAGCCACTTTTTTATTTCGACAGTTTTTTAAAACCATACCCGATAGGTTAGTCGAGGCCGCAAAACTTGATGGTGCGGGTCCGGTGCGGTTTTTTATTGATATTCTTGTGCCTTTGTCTATGCCGCAAATTGCGGCATTATTTATTATCATGTTTGTATATGGCTGGAATCAGTATCTTTGGCCTCTGGTGGTTACTACAGACACGAATATGGCTACTATTGTAATGGGTATACGTTATTTGGCGGGAGTAGCCGATCAAATACCTCAGTGGCATTATATTATGACTGTTGCCTTAATCGCTTTATTGCCGCCTTGTTTGGTAGTTATCACGTTACAACGTTTATTTGAGAGAGGGTTGAAAGAGTAATGGCGACAGTAAATATCATAGGGGTTAGCAAATTTTACGATGATAATATTATTTTAAATCAGGTTAATTTAAACATTGAGAAAGGCGAGTTTGTTGCTGTAGTAGGTCCATCAGGTAGTGGAAAATCGACATTGTTAAGATTGGTGGCAGGGCTTGATACAGTCAGCCATGGCAGTATTTTAATTAATAATCAATGCGTTAATAAAATACCTGCGGCGAATCGAAACATGGCTATGGTGTTTCAAAATTATGCACTTTACCCGCACATGACCGTCTACGCTAATATGGCGTATGGCTTAAAGATGCGTGGCATGAAGAAGAAACAGATTCAAGAACGCGTGGATACAGTAGCAGAAATGCTACAATTAGGTGAATATCTACATCGTAAACCCATGTCGCTCTCGGGAGGACAACGGCAACGCGTGGCCATGGGGCGTGCTATTGTGCGTTCACCTGCCGTTTTTTTATTTGATGAGCCCTTGTCAAATCTTGATGCTAAATTGCGCACTGACATGCGGCATGAAATTAAAAAGTTACATCAGCAGCTAAATACAACCAGCCTGTATGTAACGCATGATCAAACCGAGGCGATGACGCTGGCAGATCGTGTTGTGGTGTTAAACAAAGGACAAGTGGAGCAGATTGGTACGCCGCAAACACTCTATCAATACCCGGCCAGTCTTTTTGTAGCAAGCTTTATTGGTCATTACCCAATGAATTTACTGAGCGCTAAAGTAGATTTGGCACAGGAAAAAATAATAACCGAGATTGGGCTTGATCTCCCATTGCCCTTGTTAAAAAATAAAGTGAGTTGTGGTGATGCAGTGGTCGTTGGGATTAGACCTGAGCACATGTCAATATCGCCTGTACTCAAACCAGAAGGCTTTCTGGCGCGGATTGAATTTATTGATAACATGGGTGCTGATAAGCTCGTCCAAGTCTACACGGAAACAGGGCAAGCACGTCTTTCAGTGCGGGTTTTTGGGGATACTCAACTGCCTGATCAGCACTTAGCATTGGAATTGGCATTGAATAAAGCAAATTTATTCTGTCAAATGACAGGTAGCCGCTTGGGGGGATGGAATGAGTAGGAAAAAACAGCAATTAAGCCTTGTGGACGCACCAATTTATCGCTATTGGCAAGCGTTATATTTGTCATTTTTTTCCCAACGTTTGTATGTTGACGTGTATAAACGTTGGCGAGGGTTTGGATTTCTTTATTTGTTGTTGGTTATAGCACTTGCATCGCTGCCATTGTCTTTGCGTATCATGCATGATTTTAATACCTATTTTAATGAAAACATCATTTTACCGTTCAATGAACTACCAAAGCTATACGTGCAAAAAGGTGAAATTATTTTCGATAAACCAATGCCTTACTTCATCAAAAATAAAAAAGGGGAGCTGGTTGGTATAATCGATACCACACAAAAAGTTACGGAAATTAACTCTAATTATCCGCATCTAGCCATATTGATAACTAAAGAGAAAATTTATTTTCGTCCACCCAAAATTCAGTTATTTATCGAGCAAGCAACGCCATCCTCGCATGAGCCTATTTATGAGTATCCACTGGATAAAGAAGATAATGAGGTTTTTGTAGGTGAGGAGTGGATTAAAACCAGTGGTGTATTCAAGCTGAAATTAATGGCACAACTGCTTATATACCCTTTGATAATGTTGTTCATGTATGGTGTATATCTTGTTCTTATACCAGTGCTGGGTTTTCTTGGGCAGTTATTCGCCCAGATTTTTTTTAAGGTGAAATTCAAATTTAAAGAATCATGTCGCTTGCTAGCAATTGCTGCAACAGCACAAATTGTTTTGATGTTTGCAGGACTTGCGACAAATTTCATGCTTCCTGGTTTTGGATTTATTTTTATTGGATTGTTAGCTGCTTATTATAGTTTTGCGGTGATATCAGTAAAACGTGCAGGTAATAAAATGGTGCGTTTGTGAAGGACATGGTGCATTTTGCTCATGGAAATGGCTTTCCTTCACCCTGCTACAGGCAACTGCTTCAACATTTACAGGGGCAATTCGATTGTTGCTATATAGATCGGATTGGCCATTCGCCGGCGTTTCCTGTCACGGAAAATTGGCATTTGTTGGTGGAGGAGGTTATTCAGAGTGTTAAAACCCAGTCCTCCCAACCTGTAATCGCAGTTGGGCACTCTTTAGGTGGTGTTTTAAGTTTTCTTGCTGCAGTTGAGCAACCGGATCTTTTTAAAGCAGTTATTTTATTAGATTCACCTATTATTGGTCGGCTCAAATCAAATGTATTACGTCTTTCCAAAGCAATGGGCATGATTGATCATCTAACGCCCGCTTTTCGCAGCAAGGGAAGACAGCAGCACTGGCAAAGCAGGGAGCAGGTACTGTCCTATTTAAAAAGCAGAAAATTATTTAAAACCTTTGCGGATAAATGCTTAGAGGACTATATTGATTATGGTATGGAAAAAAATGAAAGCGGTTATTCATTGCGATTTAATCGACAGATTGAATACCAAATTTATCGCACCATCCCGCATATATTGCATGAGCATGAAGGGCGATTAAAAATACCAGCAGCACTAATTTATGGGAATAGAAGTAATATTATAGACAGGTCCGATTTGCGCTACATGAAAAAATATCATGGGATCGTAAATTATGAGATAGATGGTACGCACATGTTTCCTTTTGAGCAGCCAAAGGTTGCGGCTGATCTGATATTGCAGGCATTGGATAACATGCTGTGGGTATAAAAGCGCAAACTTCTAACGGGCAGTTTAGCCGTTTAATTGAGTAGACCTATACAAGGAGGGATTCATGTTAACTGGATTGATTATTCTTGCGGTCATTGGTATTGCTTGTTTACTTGTTGTAAATCAAGCTTCAATTGCTGTTTGGGCGATTAGTTATGCAACAGTTGCGGCGTTATACGTGCAATATGGCTCACCAGGTTTTTTCGCTCAGGCGGGCTTATGGGTAATCTTTGGATTGTTGGTTTTGAGCTCGATAAAATCTTTGCGTAGAAAGCTATTTTCACAACACTTGTTTAACCTGGTAAGTAAATCCATGCCAGTAATTTCAGCTACTGAGCGGGAAGCGCTTGAAGCAGGAACAGTGAGCTGGGAAGGTGATTTATTCAGTGGTGCACCTGATTTTGACAAATTACGCGATGCACCAGTCGTCTCATTAACGGAAGAAGAACAGGCTTTTTTGAACGGTCCATTAAAGACCTTGTGCCGAATGTTAGATGATTGGGACATCACACATAATCGTACCGATATGCCGCCGGAAGTATGGAATTACATCAAAGCGCAGGGCTTTTTTGGCATGATTATCCCGAAGCGTTATGGCGGGCTTGAGTTTTCAGCCACGGCACAGGTATCAATTTTAAGTACACTGTATGGGCGTTCGATAACCGTTGCCACAACAGTTGCCGTGCCTAATTCTTTAGGACCTGGTGAATTGTTATTAAAATACGGCACTGAAGAGCAAAAAGAATATTATCTGCCACGTTTGGCCAACGGCCGTGAAATTCCCTGTTTTGCACTTACAGGACCTAATGCGGGCTCTGATGCTGCGTCAATCCCTGATAAAGGGGTGGTTTGTCACCAGGAAATTAATGGTCAGAATGTTTTAGGCATTCGTTTAAACTGGGACAAGCGCTACATCACCTTATGTCCTGTAGCAACAATTATTGGTTTGGCATTCAAACTGTTTGATCCGGAAAATCTCTTAGGCAAGGGCACTGATGTGGGTATTAGTTGCGCCCTGATTCCGGCAGATACCGCCGGCATCACTAAAGGGCGCCGTCATTTCCCATTAAATAGCGCATTTTTAAATGGACCAACACAGGGTAAGGATGTATTTATCCCAATAGATTGCCTCATCGGTGGTGCAAAAATGGCAGGGCAAGGCTGGCGGATGTTAATGGAGTGCTTAAGCGCAGGGCGGGCTATTTCTCTTCCTTCAAGTGCGTCAGGTGGTGCACAGGCAGCAGCGTTGGCTACGGGTGCCTATGCGCGTGTCCGCAAACAGTTTAATCAGCCAATTGCAAAATTTGAGGGGATTGAGGAAGCACTTGCCAGGATTGCAGGCAATACTTATATTATCGATTCATCACTAACAATGACCGCTGCCGCCGTTGATCATGGTGCTAAATCTGGTGTAGCAGGTGCTATTTTAAAATACCATACAACTGAACGCTCCCGTCAGGTTGCAATTGATGCGATGGATGTCCATGGTGGAAAAGGTATTTGTTTAGGACCAAATAATTATTTAGGTCGTGGATATCAGGGGGCGCCTATTAGCATCACTGTTGAAGGTGCAAATATATTGACACGAAGTTTAATTATCTTTGGGCAGGGCGCTATTCGTTGTCATCCCTATGTTTTTCACGAAATTGAAAGCGTAAGAAAACATGACCTGGTTGCATTTGATGAAGCGATCTGGGGGCATGTGGGATTTATTTTAGCTAATTTTACCAAGTCAGTTATGTTTGCCTTGACTGATGCGCGCATGACCAAAGCCCCGTCTGGATCTACAAAGCGTTATTATCAGCTGGTTCATCGTTATAGCAGTAATTTGGCATTTCTTGCCGATTTTTCTATGTTGGCTATGGGTGCTGAGTTAAAAAGGAAAGAGAAAATTTCTGCGCGGATAGGTGACGTACTGAGCTATCTATATCTGACATCAGGTGTTTTGAAGCGTTTTCATCAAGACGGAGAGCCTGCGGCTGATTTGCCTTTAGTTGATTGGTGTTGTCAACAGTTGTTGCATGAGTGTGAAGAGGCGATACGAGGCGTGATTGCTAACTTCCCAGCTCGTTGGGCACGCGTGGTATTGAAATTAATTTTGCAGCCGTTTGGTAGTCAAAGGCATAAGCCAAGTGACAAATTGGGTCGAAAACTAGCCTGTATACTCTCTGAGCCGAGTGAAACCCGCTCCCGTTTGACCAGCTCAGTATTTTCTGAGCCATTGGATAATTGTCCATTAGGCCGCCTGGAGGATGCTTTTCATAAGTTATATGCAGTTGATGCGCTTGAAAAGAAGATTACACGTGCCGTGAAGCAGGGCCTGCTAACCTCGTTAACATTACTTGAGCAAATTAAGGAAGCAAAACGGCAAGGTGTGCTCAGTCCTGAAGAGGCACGTCAATTAACAGATGTAGAATTAGCCAGGCAGGAGATTATAGCGGTAGATGATTTCTCCCATGATGAGCTAGCCAGGCAAGCTGAACCAATGGAATCACAAGCCACAAAAAAGACGATAAAGGAAAAAGCTGATTTTTCGATTGAAGATAAGCTGGTAACAGAATTATGATTAGCGTCAGCTCACCTTTTAGTACAAAAAAGAAGGTGAGCTGTTATTAAAGCATGCTTAGGTTTTTGAAACTACTCACCCTTGCCCAGAGGAGCTCCTGGTATTAGCTGTCAAAAATGATTGTTGTAGGTTGGGCCTTGGCCCAACAAAGATCGCTATGATGATGCTTACCTGTTCATCTATTCTGTCATCACCTTGTTGGGCCAAGGCCCAACCTACTTGCCTTTATATTAGCCGCTCCCAAGAAGTTAAACCCTCAATTTGTGTGCCATTCTCTGTTCGTATTAAATGAATAGGCTTGCTTCCTGAGCGTTTTTCTATCATCCCCGCAAGATCTTGAGAGTGTGTGGTTATCCATATTTGTGAATATTGTGAGGCTATTGATATTAACTCAGCTAGTGGTTGCATTAGTTCAGGATGCAAGCTTGTTTCTGGCTCATTCAATGCGAGCAGTGTCGCAGGCCTTGGGCTTAATAACGCTGCAATCAAACATAAATACCGTAACGTTCCATCCGAAAGCTCTCTGGCTTCCAGCGGCCGTAGTATACCTGGCATCTGTAACTGAATATCAAAGCGTGTTTTATTATCGACATTGATAATTAATTTTGAGCCTGGAAAAGCCCTGCTCACAGACTCGTTCAGTAACTCGTTGTTACCTATTTCGACGATGGTTTGCAAGGCCGCTGCTAGATTATAACCATCATTACTTAGCACCTCGGTTCGAGTTCCAATTTGCGGACTTCTTATAGGTGACTCAGGGTCTGTTCGGAAATGATGGTAGAATCGCCATTTTTTTATTTCTTTACTTAACGCAAACAGCTCAGGATATAGGTGGGGATCTTGTAATTGCGATAAAACAGACTCTGATTGTGATAAACCAACAGGATAGAAAATACGTTGGCCATCTTGATTAGTAATCCATGCGGTAGAGCCTTGTCTCTCAAGTATTGTAGTACTCGGCCGCTTGGTTTCCCCAAACCATACATGCTCTGTCTTAACTTCTGGATCAAGAGTAAACATAGATAACGAAGGTGTGGGTAATCCACAAGCGATTTCATAGTTAAAATCATCAGTTTGAATATTTAATATCAATCGAACTGGCGTTTTGGATTGTGTTACCTGTTTTTTCTTTCCTGCCCACAAAACAGAAGGCATGCCACCTTCAAGTGCCAGTGTTTCTGCTAGTTCACCATTAACTGCTTTTGCGAGCAAATGAATCGCTTTATATAAATTACTTTTACCGCAACCATTTGCTCCGATGACAATATTTATATCGTCCATTGAGAGACGCATATTTTGAATAGACCGGTAGCCCTGAATGGATAAAGTTTTAATCGCCATTTTTACTCAACCGTTGTGTTGTGCTAATTTCCTGGGTATATAATTTCTGCACGGTAACATTTTTTATAACCGTCGTTGCGAGAAGCGTTGCGAAGAAGCAATCTAGTGACCTTAACGATGCTTATGATTAAATCAGTTACTCATACAACTCATCCCATTAAAATCCTCTGCACGCAAGGTGTGGTCCGTGTTGTAGAAATGGCAGAGCGCGCTGCGGAAAAGGCTAGCTCGAGCTGAAAGGCCATCTTGGCAATATTTTTTCACCTGCTGGTGCACTGCTTGTTTAAAATGTGCTGTATCCGATTCCTCTCCATTCAGGTTATCAATGCTTACGTGAAATCGATGCCCCGCAGCCACAGAAAGTATCCACTCCATGGCCTGAGGCTTTACCTCAACGTGTTGGAAAAGTTTTTGTTGTTCAGCTGTCCTTCCATCTGGTGCATACCAATAACCAAAATCAACTTGCTTGCGCCGTTCTTCTCCAGCAATCAACCAATGAGCGCACTCATGCAGCGCACTACTATAAAAACCATGTGCAAAGTATAGGGTGTGAAAAGTTTGTTTATCATTAGCAGGTAGATAGAGCGGTTCATCTTCGCCTTTTACTAACCTGGTGTTATAAGTCGAGGCGAAACAAGTGTTAAAAATGGTGATTAGGTCTTGGTATTGATGCACTAAAAAATTCAACTTTAGATTCAATTGGTCATAAAACAAGCATATAAAGCATGCAATAGATTACATGATAATAGATAATCACTATCAGACAACTATGTTTTTATAAAATATTAGGACAGTGCCTCATCCGGCATTGTCACATTAAGTTCCAGTACAGAACTATCCCCCATACGTTCGAGGTTTACACTAACCTGATCACGATCTATCGGAATATATTTGGCAATTACAGCAAGAATTTCTTCTTGCAATTTTGGCCAATAATCCGGGGTGTTTCGCTGTGATCGTTCATGAGAAATAATAATCTGCAAACGCTCTTTAGCCAGATTAGCGGTGTTGTTGCGCTTGCGTAAATAGTTAAAGATACTCATGCCAGAACATCCTCCTTGTTTTTACTGAACAGGCGTCGCAATATTCCCTTGCGCTCATTGTTAACAAAACGCATTGGACGTTCTTCTCCCAAAAAGCGTGCGATAGCATCCTGGTAGGCATGACCTGCGTCACTGTTTTCATCAAGTGTGACAGGTGTACCTGTGTTAGAGGCTTTTAAAACGGCTCTTGATTCCGGAATAATTCCAATCAAAGGAATAGCAAGGATGTCTTTTACATCCTGTACGGATAGCATATCACCTTTTTCAACGCGCTCTGGGTCATAACGCGTTAACAAAAGATGTTCTTGAATCGGCGTGTTTCCTTCTATCGCGCGTTTGCTTTTACTAGCCAATATTCCTAAAATTCGGTCTGAATCTCTGACAGATGAAACCTCAGGGTTGGTCACAATAATAGCATGATCTGCAAAATGCATTGCCATCAAAGCACCTGTTTCAATGCCAGCAGGAGAATCACACACGATGTATTCAAAATCCTTGGCTAACTCATTGAGGACTTTTTCAACTCCATCGATAGTTAATGCATCTTTATCACGTGTTTGTGATGCAGGGAGAATAAAAAGCTCAGGCACGCGTTTGTCTTTAATCAATGCTTGCTTTAAACTGGCTTCGCCATTGATGACATTGACAAAATCATAAACTACACGACGTTCACAGCCCATGATAAGGTCAAGATTTCTCAAGCCAACATCAAAATCTATGACAACTGTCTTATGGCCTCTTAAGGCAAGTCCGGAAGAAATTGCTGCAGACGAGGTGGTTTTACCAACACCACCTTTACCAGATGTTACAACGATAATTTTAGCCAACGTTATGCCCTTCCTGTTAGTCGACACAATGATACATTGGTTTCAGTGTACACGTATTTCTTAGTTTTATTCAACCATCTGTTAGTAATTAATTGCTAATCACATTAATAAGAAATTGAATGCCAATTTGAAGAAAGGACAATGCATTTGGTGGTATTCTCTGTCACATAACATACAAAGGGGTTGGTTTTTAAAATATACGGCCTGTCAATCGTTGATCGGTTATCAAGCAGTATAGCATCGAGTTTTTTTCCTCAAATAATACTCCAGTACGCATTGGTTGTTATTACTCAAAATCATTTAATCAGACAAAGCTAGTCAATACTTAATCCGTCAAAAAAAGCGGTAAACTAATTCGCACCAATAAGCCTCCCTCTTTGAGGTTTTTTGCTGTTATCTTTCCATGGTGAAGTTTGATTGCTTTTTGGGCAATAGCTAGCCCCAATCCATAGCCACCTGTTCTCTTTTCTCTTGAGGTATCTACCCGATAAAAAGGGTTGAATATTTTTTTTAATTGACTTTCCGGTACTCCAAAGCCCTGATCTTTTATGTCGATAAATACACTATTTTTCTCTGATTTAAGGTGCAAGGTCACAATAACAGGTTGACTTGGAGGAGAATAAGTTAGTGCATTTCGCAGGATATTTTCAATAGCACGGTGGATTAGTCGTTCGTCGAGCATCAGCTGGCAAGATTCTATTGTGCCTGCCTGAACTCGGGGTGTTGCTTCATTAAACTCAAAATTTGCGTCATTAATTACTTGTTTAATTAAATTAGGGAGATCAACCTGCTTTTTTTGCAGCGTGTTAGTGGATTTATCTAGACGTGCAAACTCAAGTATTTCACTGATTAAACTGTTAAGTCTTAAACACTCGACCTCCATTCGCTCAAATTCATTTTCAGCGACAGGTTTGGTTTTTTTCCTGCCTAACTCAATAGCAATTTGTAAGCGTGCCAAAGGAGAGCGCAATTCATGAGAAATATCTTGTAATAAGCGTTCCTTTGAGTTGATTAAGGTTTCCAGCTGCTCTGCCATCATGTCAAAGTCATCGCGTAATTCGGCAATTTCATCTTTGTGATGGCCAATCAAACGACCAACACGTGTATTTAATTTGCCAGTTGCGATTGATTTTGCTGCCATACGGAGGGAGCGAAGTGGTCTTGTAAGGTAAATAGATAATAGATAGCAAATAAGACCACTGATAAAAATTGCGATAATTAATCGCAGCGTGAGCCCTGCCCAGGGGATTTCCACAAAGTGAGCGAGGGGCTTTTCGCTAACTGCGGCGAGTCGATAGGCAATCCCTGATGTTGAGATTATTTCATGGCTGACTATTAAATTCCCTGCTTTGAGGATGCCCTCATCCAGACGGCCCTGGACAAGATTCCTTGCTACTTTTTTAACTATCTCAGGAGCCGGTTGACTTGCAATAATTTCACCGGTATTAGTTAATAAATACAGGTTCATGTCCCGACTTAATCCGGTTTGTTCTAACCAGGGAATGAGTGCTTTGCGTTGGCCGGATTCAAAGGTGATGACAGCGGCATTGGCATAACTGTCCATAAAGACACGTTCACGCGCAGGGATAGATGATTTTTGAGCAATCTCACTGGTGATCCAGGCTGTTGTTACAATAATGAGTATGCTTGCGAGCCAGAACGAGAGAAAAATTTTCCAATACAAACTACGCATTAAATAAATAACCAAAGCCACGTATAGTTTTAACCAACTCCTCCCCCGCAGCATTATTGCCTAGCTTGTTACGAAGATTGCTAATGTGTACATCAATACTGCGATCATAGGCGGTGTATTTACGGCCAAGTGCATATTCTGTTAGTTCTTCTTTTGAGAAGGCCTGACCTGGGGATTTCATCAGCATTTCTAGAATATTAAATTCTGTGTTGGTTAATTCCAAGGGTTTATCATCAAGTGTTACGATTCGTTTTGCACAATCTACCTTAATATTATCGTGCTCAAGAACTGGCCTATGCACAGGTGCTTTTTGTGTGCGTCGCAAAATAGCTCGCAATCGGGCTACTAATTCTCGAGGATTACATGGCTTGGCCAAATAATCATCCGCACCAATTTCAAGGCCTACAATCCTGTCAATATCATCACCGCGAGCAGTTAACATTAAAACTGGTGTATCAAGATGTTGACGAATTAATTTTAAAACCTCAAACCCATTGCGTTTAGGTAACATGACATCGAGGATAATGACATCAAACGTTTGGTTTAATGCTTTTTTTATACCACTTTCACCGTCATGAGCTGCGCTAATGTTGAATCCTTCTGGCGTCAGGTATTGGGTGATGAGATCAGTGAGCTCAGTGTCATCATCAACGATGAGAATATTACTGTTCATAGCTCAGTCTTCCTTACGATTAGCACGATGGTCAAAACATTCGACCAATTTAATACGCCTGGCATCGGCATTAATTATTTTAAATTCAAATTGATCAATCGTAATCACTTCGCCCCGTTTCGGCAAGTGACCCAAATTGGCCATCACAATGCCCCCAATCGTATCATATGATTCATCACTGAAGTTAGCATGCAATTGCTCATTAAACTCTTCAATAGGCGTGTGCGCCTTAATGATATAGCGAGCGTTACCATGCGTTTTAATATATGCCTCTTCATCAATATCAAATTCATCCTCGATATCGCCAATTATTTGTTCAATGATGTCTTCCAAGGTTACAAATCCTGCGGCAGCACCATACTCATCAACGACAATGGCCATGTGATTGCGGTTACTGCGAAACTCGCTCAATAACGAGTCAAGCCGCTTGCTTTCAGGGACGAATGTTACCTGGCGGGCGATGTCCAGCAAATCAAATGGAACATTTTGCTGGTCTTGAAAGCGCAACAGATCTTTGGCATGGAGAATACCAATGATTTCGTCTTTATTGTCGCCTGTAACTGGAAAACGAGAATGCCCGGATTGGGCGACAATGTTGATGACCTCTTGCAGTTCAGTGTCTTGAGGTACACAAGTCATTTGATTTTTAGGTAGCATGATATCGCGCACTTTCATTTGCGAAAATAAAATGACTCCTTCAATCATTGCCAAGGTTTCTGCGTCAATTAAGGCGCGTATTTGAGCATCACGCAATAAATTGATTAGTTGGTCTTTATTTTTTGGTTCAACCTGTAAAAACTGCTTTAAACGCATAAACCAGTTAGCATCGTGTTCTTTATTCAATTTCGTCTTCCTGATAGGGATTATCAAATCCAAGTTGGGTCAATAATTTAATTTCAACAGCTTGCATTTTGTCCGCATCCTCTTCATTAATATGATCATAACCCAGCAAATGCAACACACCATGAATGACAATATGGGCCCAGTGGGCTGTTAATGGCTTGTCTAACGACAAGCTTTCTTGTTTTAAAACCAGTGGGCAGATAATAACATCACCAAGTAAGGGATAGTCTAACCCAATGTTATCAGGGAGGTTTGCAGGGAAGGCCAGTACGTTAGTTGGCTTGTTTTTCTTGCGATAGGCATGGTTTAGATAGGTGATTTCCTCTGAATCCACCAGGCGCAACGTAAGCTCTGCTGAAGGCATGTGATCAACAAGGGCTAATTTTGCCCATTGACTTAAGCTGTCGTCGGACACAGGAATCAGTTCTTCACAGGCGTGTTGGATATCAATGTGATACGTCATTTTTTTCGATCCTTCATTGCCCCATCGTAACAGTCGACGATTCGTGACACCAATGGATGCCTGACAACTTCACGGCTTGAAAATTCATGAATGCCAATTTCATCAATAGACCTGAGTAGCTGGACGGCATGAGCTAAGCCTGAGGCCGTATCTTTTGGTAAATCGACTTGTGTCATGTCGCCCGTTACTACCGTTTTAGAACCAAAACCGATTCGGGTTAAAAACATCTTCATCTGCGAAATAGTGGTGTTTTGTGCTTCATCCAGGATAATAAACGCTTCATTTAGTGTTCTGCCGCGCATGAAGGCAAGCGGTAAAACTTCAATAACGTCCGATTGAATCAATTTTTGTGTTTCTTTAAAGCCTATCATTTCATATAAAGCATCATAAATAGGTCTTAGGTAAGGGAGAATTTTTTCTACCAGATCACCGGGAAGAAATCCTAGTTTTTCTCCTGCCTCTACCGCAGGGCGGACAAACACCAGGCGTTGAACCTCACCTTTTTCAAAGAATTCAATTGCTTTGGCAACAGCAAGATAGGTTTTACCCGTGCCGGCAGGTCCTACCGCGAAGGTAATATCGCATTGGTCAATACTACCTAAATAATCAGCCTGTCTGGTGTTTCGTGGGCTGATTGTTTTGCGACTAAGTTTAATTTGGTTTGTCATTTCAGTTTGGTAAACCTCGTGATTCATCAAGGAGCTGATGGTTTCGGCACTGATCGGTTGACCGGCCAATGGGTGGAGTTTAATCAATATTTGTTTGGCGCGAAGTATGTTGTCTACAGAATGTCCGGTAAGTACGATTTCATTTTGACCTGGTTTAATTGTTACATGAAAAAAACGCTCCATCAGTGCAAGATTTTGATGTAGCGATCCGCACAAGTTAGCAAGCTCAAGTGCATTAAAGGCAGGGGATGTAAGTGAATCATTAAAAAATGTACTGCTCAATGGGTTATGAAGGTTGATTAATATACTATAAGAATAGTTCATAGGCCTGTAGTTTCGCAAGTATAAGTTTAGTCATGATAAAAGCAATTCTTTCATTCGGTGGGCTGATTAGATGGAATAACCAAGCTAAATTGATCTTATATTGCTCAGTATGTTTGTTTGATGTAGAATGACTGGCTTGAGCCTAATCGATCAAGGAAACCATCGTGCCTCTTCCATTGTCTGATAGTCGCAACCCATTATTTAACCTATCTTTTAGTGAGCAGTGCAGAAAAATATCCGAATGGCAACAACAGGGTATAACGGCCCGCGCTTTATTTTCACTTCAATCGCCTTTTACCCAAAATGACATTAAAGCGGCCTATAAAGATTTGGTGTTGCGGTTTCATCCTGATAAAAGTCCAGAGGCACTGAGAGAGCGGGCTGCAGAAGCATTTAAAATTATAGGTCTTGCCAAAACATTCCTTGAACACGAAATCGGAATGCGGCCTGAAAACATAAGCTCCAATCCATTTTATGTTGTATCGCCACGATTAGGGGGTAGTGCCTCCAGTGCTCGCACAGCTTCACAACAAAAAAAGCCGCCAGCGCCCAAAAAACCTCAAAAACCAGTTTCCGAGATGAGCTTTGAAGAGTTATGGGACTTGAAAGAACTGACGTGCTCGTCGAAGCCCTGGTCGAAAGCCCTGTCTGCCCGTCTTAAGAGTCTCATCCATGCTGATAAATCTTTAATTAATTATGCTGTTTTTAACTCACGTGATTATACAATATTTTCCCTGGCGCTTAAAAAAGCGGACATTGAATTCATTCAATGGCTACTGGATGAAGGTGCTGATCCTCATTACTTATGGATAAATACTGAACGCTCATGGGACAGAGGATGCGAGAAAGTTTGTAATGCCGCAGCACTGGCTGCACGGTATAATCGGCTTGATGTACTAGCACTACTCAAAGTCCGTTATGGTAGCGCTTTGTTTTTCCATCCTAACCTTAATCCGGAAAATACTGAAAGCCTACGATGTGTTGTCTTGGAAGAAGCGGTAAAACACGGTCATACAGCGGTTGTCCACTATTTAATGGAGCAATTGAAATTCCCTGCGAATGTTGACGCTCAGACGATTTATAAAGCCTGGGAACTTCTGTCTTTTTATAGTAGTCCAAAAAATGAAGAGCATCGTGAAAAGGATTATCAAAAGGCATGCTTAACTGCAGCATTAATAGGTTATGGGCTTTTTAATAAGGAAACTATCGCGCAAGGCTTTTATTTTGCGGTTTTAAAGCACATGTTGCAAACCGCCGATGTCTTGGTTAATGCATTATATACGCAGAATATAGATTTTTCATTCAAGGACTTATTAAAAAAATCGATGACCTATTCAAATCCGATTGAACCCATAGACTACCTTATCAAAATATTTAAAGAGGCTCGTTATACAGATAATAATCTAATTGATATCTTATCCTTGCTTGGCAATGAAATCCCGGGTTATTTGCGCGTCAAATGCAAACAAGATTTTGCTTATAAGTTTTTACCAGAAATAATCACGTTTATTTCTCAGTATCGTGCCAAAAATGAGAGTGAGCGCAAGGCCATTTTATCATTGCGTCACTATTGTGCTAATGAAGGCAGTTTCAGTCATGTGTTAAGTGAAATATATCGCCAGCTAACTAAAGATGGAAAATATACCTTAATAGAGCAATTACTGGCGATTTTCCCTGAAGCAATCCATTTCCCCGCGCCACTTCCCCCGTTGCATCAGGCACTTTATGCCAGGAAGATGGCTGATTTAGACTTGCGTGAACTTAAAGGTTGCTCAAGTTGTGAGCCTTACTATTTTGAGGCGAACCTCGAGGATTATGATGCAACGATAGGAACATTGCTAAATCAGGCTGGGGAGCAGTTAACCCAAGTCATAACTGATGATGAATTTCCATCTTATCCAAGTCTCATGCATTATTGTTATAAAGAGCACTGCATTGATAACAAATATTGTCAATACACGCCGTTGCATTTAGCTATCCAGCTTCAATTAAATAAGCATGCGTCCTCTATTCTTGACAAGATGGCAAATGCTGGGCAATCGTTAGAACAAACCTGCCGGCTTAAAGAACGAATTCGTGAGCCCTGGTCTTATGTTGTCAAGCATTATACGGCCTTGCATTTGGCTCTGGAGAAATCACAATATGATCTTGCCTGCGATCTGATTAAACATGGGGCTGATTATAAGGCCATGGCAACGATAGAAAGTCCCAATCCCTCCTGGTGGCAGCGATGCTTTTGGCCAGTGGTAAAAACCCATAAAAGTGCACTTTCAATGATCATAGAAACAGGCAGCAGAAAACTGATATCTTCTATTCAACTTGTGCAATTAGATCACTACATCAAACAAAGGCAAAAAGAGGCGCTTTATAAAACACGAATTATGTTTTTCGGTCATTCCTTATGTAATTTTGGCTACAGTAAAGATGAAAAACTACGCGCCGCTCAAGCATTAAAAGAGGGTTTATTGCAATCTTATAATCATAGTACGCCACTTATACTCGATAAAACCCATGAGGAAGTATTAACCCAGGGTCGATTAGGGGCTATTGCTGCCCTCACAAAGCATAGTTATCCATATTACCTGCAATTTAAAACCCAACCCAATTTAAACATTAGGAACTAGTTTTATGCCTATATCAGCTACCGTTAAAACATTCGACAAAGCCTTTGATGAAGGTGGTGAAAAATTTTATCAGCTTTTAAATAGCAAAAAGTTAACGACCTATATTGATTTATTAAAAGGCACTTTAACTGAATTAACTGAATTAACTAGTTTAAGTAAGAAAGAGGAAGATGATCTCAAGGATATCTTGGATTTTTTCGGCACGCATGGTTTTTGGTATACAGCTGCAATTAAAAATGCCGCTGATTTTACAACAAATGCACGCAATGGAACTGATAGCGAAAAACAGAACTATAATGACTATGTAAAAAACATTATCAGGCTGCTAAACCTGGATATAGATATCTTAACTTCTGCATTTGCAACGATTGATGAGAAAGGAGATGATGATTACCAAACCCGCCTGCAGGCCAAAGCATTTTTGGGAAAACTTGCCATGAATACTGTCAGTAAGGTTTCGGCGCTGGCCACTTATCATTATGGTCTTTATTTAGCAAAGTACCCTCAACATCAACAAAACCTACAGGCTTATTGTGAGAAGCGCAATTTTAAAGCCGCAAAACTACACGAGTATTTTTGTCAACGCGAAGGATTATATTGGCTAAGAATAGCTGCCGTTGTTTGTGACTTAGATGCAGCAAAAAAAGCGATTTCAAAATTTCGAGACGAAAAATCCACCCGCGAGACGGAAAAATTCCAACTACATTTGGCGCTGGAGCAAATGGGGGAACCAATAGTAGAAGGGGACAAATATAGCGAAGGACAAAATATGATTGCTTTGATTCCTCCCGGCCGTTACATGTATCAGCGCATGACCAGTATCTTTAGTACACGCATGTACGTTAAATCAGGTAAAAAAGGCACGCATGTTGTCCCACTATTGGAAAATTTTCTCAGCACGACATATGAAGGAGAGCGCAATTTTATTAAATCAATTCTTTATTACCTAATGCTCGTACATGATCCTTTGTTGCCAGATGATTTTAGGTATCGATTGACCGAAACTATAAAAAATTATCATGGCGGTTTATTTATGGCACTCACTTATCATGCTGGTCAAGATAATTCTCAAAAAAGGTTGGCAAAATATCATGACAAACCATTTGCTATTGAAATAATCAATGACTTGCTTCCCTTGTTAAATAAGGAGGACAAAGCATGGAATACCGTAACTTTAGATGAGCATGTAAAGATGCAAGATCACTCAGTTGAAATGAGGGAGTCTGTGTTTAGACAGCATGTTTTTGATGCGCTGCACCAGTATATAGAAACAGGCGAGCTTTTTGGTGCCAAGCTGCCCAAAGAAACACCTAAGCCCTATGTCCGGGCTTTAATTCATGAAACCATAAGCCGCAGTGTAGAGCATTTCAAACTTGAACAAGACAATGAGCTGGTGGCCTCGCTTGAGGGTTTCATGAACGATATGAAAAGCAAAGAACTTGCAGATGCTTATAGGAGAGTGCTCGCCACCAACCCAAATCATGGATTTAAGCAAGCCATAACTAATCGCCTGAAAAGCTATGCCGCAACGGCTCATGTTGCCAACACCAGCAAATTAACTCCTTTGGAGAAGTTTGCTGAACAAAACGGGAGCGAAAAACACCCTACTTCCCAGATAAAAAAGGTTGCTTATGCAGGGGCTGCATTAATTGAAGGCGCTCACGTTCTTATGCCAGTGCTCCTGGTGGGTGTGCCATGGGTTTATGCTCCGGCCGCCGCCTATATAGCAATAAAAGGCCTGGCAAAGGCATTACATGCAATCCATTCTCAAACAGATTGGTTTGTACGCGTTGTGCATACTCATCATTTTGCGCATGAAGGTGGCATGATTGCTCATGGCGGTGATCATACTCATTCAAAAGCTTATCATTTAGATACGCTCAAACACTTTAATACATTACTTGAACATGCTGCCGTCGATGATATCGATAACGTGTTAATTTTGATGCACCATTGGGCTGGCATCTATGAACCCGTGACTAGTGTGCTGACAGAAGCCAGTAATCAAATGTTCGGCGAGTTCCTGGTGGAGCTGCTTCTCAACAGCTTAACACGAAGGCTAATGACCGAAGCGCAAGCGGCAAAGCGTACTATTACCAAACCAATGTTACCTCAAAATATTCCTGAGTTATTAGACTATTTTGATAAAACCTTATGGAGTTTCAGTCATCCTAGTACCGCTGACAACATTCAACTTTTAACCAAAGACCAACAAATAATTAATTCGTTGGATGTTGTGTTTCCTGTAAAGCTACAAGCGCATTTTGCAGGCAAGGTAATTGATGTGGGTATCACACCAGCGTGTTTGCCTCCCTTAACACGTGCTAATCGTGAATCAGATCCAGTACGCTTTGCGTCACCCTATGAAGTTAAACTGATTAATGATTCTCGGAAACCATCCACAAGCCAGCATCCGTTTGCGCTGTCTAATAATGGCCATGAATCATTTCTAGGGCGTGAAGCACTTGAATTACAAGTAGCTTATAAAGAATGGAAAACGTTGCGTCTTGGTATAAAGTTTTTATCGCATTCAAACAGTTTACAGGCACTTTTGAATCGCGCCTCCGTCATTCCATTAGATAGTTTAAGGCAATCTAAAGATTTTAATCCAACCGAGAAGGAGAAATTAAACAAAATAGTCGACGCATTATCGATTCTTAAAAATATCATACATAATAGTATGAACGATTCATCCCTCCCCTATCATACACTGGACAATTGGGCAGTTGCTTTAAAGACTACATTAGGAGTCACATCTGAAACCCTGGTGACGAGATACCTTGACAGGATTGAAGCTGAAATTATCTTATTGGCCAGAGAGCATCAACTTATTAATGGGGTAATCTCTTGTATGCGGTTGGCAAGCACTAGAAGTGAAATTTTGAGCGATCTGATTAAATCAAGCTTAACTATGCCTTTGGCGCTTGAGGAAACACTCACAAAATTAAGTCCACCTGAAGATGAACCAGAAGATGAACCTGAAGAACAATCAGCCTTGCCTGAAGATTTAGCTTCTGAGCCTGACCCAGCAAATACAGAAGGTGCAAAATTGCCAAGTGAAGAGCCTATGCAGGCAGCGCGTGCTTCATCTATCGGCCTGTTCCAATCCCCACCTGAAGAGCAACAGCTGCGTCGGCGCCAAGGCAGAAATTTGTCTGAAATAGTAATGGCAGCTGAACCTGGATCTTGTAGTAAAAAGGTAATTTAATTTGTAACTGCTCGCCCATATCACCTCGCACGACTTCCCACGGCTTGACCGCGGGAAGTCTGGTGGAGAGCAGTTAATTTAATTTTTTAGTCCTTGTTCATATCTTCTGAATGTATGCATTCCCGCATAAGCGCTGAGTAATTTCGGCGTGTTATTATACAATAAGCAGTTATAAGACAAGGACTATATGATTTAATAAAAATTGCAGTACATTGTAAGTGCATGCCAAAGCCAGGAGAGTTATTGTCAAATCTGGTGTACGCGTAAAATAGTAAGTTACATATCCGCTTGATTGTTCCTGCCGTAAATTATTTTTCTAAAACATATGTAACGTTCTCTAATTTTCCCAGTGTATCTTTTATCTGAGATGTAATTAAAAATCCGTTGGATTTCCAAAACTTCAATGCTCGAACATTCTGTTCTTGAACAATGCATCTTAGTTTAGAAGGGTATAATGATGTTTCTAAATCTTTAATGAGCTTGCTTCCAAGCCCCTGGCTTCGATACGCTGGATGAATTAGCAAATACCCGATAGTCCAGATTCCTGCTTCTGGATAATCTCGTATGATATCTAACAGACCTATCAACATATGCTCATCATACAAACCCAATATAAATTTATCCCTATGAATATCCTTAGATGGCGGGCACGCGCTTAAAATTCCTGTTCCTGTACCATTTACACCCTCGCATAATTGAAAAAAATCATTGAATAGCTCAATAAATGACTCGATTTCATTGGTGTAATCAGTTGTTAACAATCTAAGACGCCATGTTTTTTCTAATTTTAAAATGAAATCAGGTTGCTTTACATTGTGCAAGTTACTATCAGTTCTTGTAGGCATTAAGCGGCCTTCCTATCTGCTTGCTCAACAATTTGTACTCCATCTTCAAATTTAACGTTATTAACAACAAGGTTTAATAGGTTAAAACCTCTAATTTTTATCCATCGCTTTTGTGCAGACTCCATCAGTTTAAATACCATTGCTAGTGTGCTATCTCTTGAGCCACAGTTGCGAGATTTTTTTGTACGTAAGCGCACTGTAGCGAAGGCTGATTCAATCGGATTTGTTGTTCGAATGTGAATCCAATGCTCTGCAGGAAAATCATAAAACGCAAGTAGTTCCTCTCGGTCTTTACTCAAGCATTCCATTGCTTTAGGGTACTTGGGCGTGAATAACTCCAATGTATTATCAAAAGCTTTATAGGCATCTCTACGCGTTGATGCCATCCAGATTTCATGTAGTGCTGCTTTCACCTTGGGCTGTACTGACTTCGGTAATTTATTCAAAATATTCGCTGTCTTATGTACCCAGCAACGTTGATGACGCGTATCTGGATAAACTTTACTGAGCGCATTCCAAAAACCTAACGCACCATCGCCAGCAGCCAATTTTGGTGAATGAATAAGGCCTCTTTGTCGCAAGCTCGTGAGCAGCTCTTCCCAACTTGCTGATGATTCGCGAAATCCATCGCTTACAGCAACCAACTCTTTTTGCCCATGTTCTGTTACACCAATAATAACTAACAAACATAAACGATCATCCATGCGAACTTGACTATAAATCCCATCCGCCCACCAATACATATAACGCTTTTGGCTTAAATCCTGGCGCTGCCAGTTTTGATGTTCATCAAGCCATTGGCTTTTTAGTCGCGACACAGTGTTCGCAGATAAACCCTTCGCATGCTCATCTAATAGTGAGCCCAATGCTTCTGAATAATCTCCCGTCGACAAGCCTTTTAAATAAAGCCAAGGAATTAACTCCTCAATACTTTTTGTACGTCTTAAATAAGGTGGTAATAGATGGCTAGTAAAATGAATGCCCGAACCACTACGATCGCGCACTTTGGGTACTTTGACAGCCACGTCTCCAATACCTGTTTGAATCGTTCTTTCTGGTAAATAACCATTGCGAACAACGGCTTGTCGTCCATCTGCTAATTTTAAATCCGTATACTCAGAAAGCATCGCACTTAACTCCGCTTCAACCGCTTGCTTAATCAAGTCTCGAGCCCCATTCCTTAATAACTCAGTTAATGGGTCAATGACTTTTTGAGCTGGTGCAGGTACCTCTTTTAGATTACAATTTCTCATGGCGTTTCCTTTTGTTGATTATGTTCTTGCGGAACTATCAACAGGATACGCCACCTACTTTATTTTTCCCATACACCAGATTCGACTATAACTCAAGCCAGGAGAGTAGGGCGCTTAGTGGGAAAGTTGCACGCTTGCATGCTCCAGTTTATTTAGTTTTTTCGCAGAATCAGTTTGTGGAGTGATAAATAATCCAAATAAGCTTCTGCCTGTTAAACAATTAAACACCCCTAGGCTTAGTATAGAAACAACAGCACTTGTGAGTTCGGTTAAAATTTTCCCCCAACCGCGATGTTTTTCTAAAACGGGTCTGGCTTCCCCGATGGCAATAAGACAAACTTCCTTGAATATTTTTAAGTCATGAGATGATCCAGATGTCATCAATAGATCTTTTGCGGTCGTGATAATGCTAATTAGCCGCCGAGCTTCGGCATCTGCCTCGCGGTATAGGGGATTATGCTTATTTTTAATTTCTTCAGCCTTCAGTTTCATGTTCTCAAATACGTTGTCGAAATGTTCAAGAGCTTGCTCATTAGAATGAGGCTCTATAACTGAGATAGCTTCTGGCTTATGCTGTAGGGCGGTTAAAATGAGTCTCAAATTATCAAGATTGCTTAAAGCATGGTGGAGTATAGTTTTGCCATCACTATCTTTTTTTCTAGCTATCATCTGTTTCGCTAAATTCGAGAATCATATCACATGGAGAGGTTTTTGTTCAGTTGTGGTTATGTTTAGCAGGGCGAGAGCACGTGTGCTTAAAAAATACCATGTAGGGTGGGCAAAGCACAGCACAGCGTGCCCACCAGTGCTTCGTAATTTGGTGGGCACGTCACTCACGTTCCTTTGCCCACCCTACCTATTTTTACGATATTATTGCACGAAGATATGTGTGAGCTTTTTAAAGGCACACTGCGTTTGCCCTGCTATGTATAGGGAAAATACTAATTGATGGCACGTATAATGATTCATTAATTTTGTCTTATTGAAAACCATCTCTCTAGCTTTCTCCCACAAGAGGGAGAGAGGATTATGAAGATAAAATTAATCAATCGTTGTACTGGTTACTTAGTCATTGCAATTCACCATGTAAAAAGACGCTCTATACTATAATCATCGGATAATAGGGTAGCATCATTGAATAAATAAGGATTTTAAAATGGCAAATATTAATGACTTGAAAATAGACCCTGCCTTAGTATGCAGTATTATCGTTAAAGCAAGAGAGTTTCATGCGAAAGAGGGCGTGACGTTTAGTGAAAAATCACCTGAATCTGCTTATGAATATGATTGGGCGCAGGTTTTAGCGGATCATATTAATGATCCGACTTATATTGAATTGAAAAATGTTATTACCTCCATACGACCTGAGAAAAAATTTGATTTAGTTGCATTAATGTATTTAGGTAGAGGGGATTTTGGCAGTTTTGAGGAAGCTAAAGAGGGAGTTGGCGATAATTTTCCTACTAATGTCACCGATTTTCTGCTTGCTCAGCCACTACTTGCGAGCTATTTAGAAGATGCGTTAAATGCATTAGGATATGTGTGTGAGAAGTGAGGGTCAATGCAAACCATTTAAAAATATTATGTACTAACTACCTCAGGTGCTGCATCGATAAACGCCGGGATAGTTTGACAATAATTATTAATTTCATTAATCAATGGGTAATCAATAAGCGAGAAATTAAAGCGCTTAGCATTATAGACTTGCGGAATTAGACAAATATCCGCCAGTGTCACCTCATGGCCATAACAGACATGATTTTTACGCGGTAAATGATGTAAATGACTTTCCAGTGCATCAAATCCTTTTTTTAGCCAGTGATGATACCACGCTTGTTCCTGAGACTCTGTTGCTTGAAACTGTAGGCGTAATTGTTGTAAAACACGCAGGTTATTCAGTGGGTGTATATCACAAGCAATTTGTAATGCCAGGCCTCTTACTTGTGAGCGCCCCAGAGGATTTGCTGGTAATAGGGCAGGGGTTGGGTTCATCTCTTCCAAATATTCAATAATAGCCAGCGATTGACTTAAAATATGACCATTTTCATCCAATGTAGGAACTAATCCCTGCGGGTTGAGTTGTGTATAATCCGAATGATGCTGTTCTCCACCATTATTGACCAGGTGCACGGAAACCGTATCATAGCTGATATTTTTTAAATTCAGCGCTATTCTTACGCGATAACTTGCCGATGAGCGATAATAGTCATAAAGTTTCACGTTTATCCTTGTTGGTCTATTTTTAGTACTCGTTGTTCAATTGCACCAAAAATACTTTCATCTTGTTCATTGGTCATTTCGATGCGAATTGTATCACCAAAGCACATGAATGGTGTTTTGGCCTCACCATCAGCAATAATCTCCAGCATGCGTTTTTCAGCAATGCAGGATGAGCCTTTGCTGCGATCAAGATTAGACACAGTGCCGGAACCAATGATTGTACCTGCGCCAAGATTTCGGGTTTTAGCAGCGTGGGCAATCAGTTCGGGGAAGGAAAATGTCATGTCTTCACCAGCATTGGGTTGGCCAAACAAGTTACCATTTAAATGGCTGACAAGTGGTAAATGCAGACGCTTACCATCCCAATAAGGTTCAAGTTCATCCGGGGTAACTGCAACAGGTGAGAAGCTACTTGCAGGTTTTGATTGAAAAAATCCAAACCCCTTCGCTAGTTCATCAGGAATTAAATTGCGCAATGAAACATCATTGACGAGCATCAGCAAGCAAATGTGCTTTTCTGCAGCTTTTGCATCAATCCCCATGCGCACATCATCGGTGATGATAGCGATTTCAGCTTCAAAATCAATTCCAAATGCCTCGTTGGCAGCAATAATTGGATCTTGGGGGCCAAGGAATCCGTCTGATCCGCCTTGATACATTAAAGGATCAGTCCAGAAATTACCGGGCATTTCAGCACCGCGTGCTTTGCGTACCAATTCAACATGATTGACATAAGCACTGCCATCTGCCCATTGATAAGCACGTGGAAGAGGGGATGCGACGTGTGAAACATCAAAATCAAAGACGCTGGTAATACAGTCATCATTTAATTGCTGATATATCAGTTGTAACGCGTTCTCAACTTCATGCCAGTTTTCAATCGCAGCCTGTAGTGTCGGGGCAATATGGGGTACCGTGACCGCTTTGGTCAATGCCTTGTTCACGATACATAACTCACCATCCCGCGAGTGGCTTGATTTTAACGATGCTAATTTCATGTGTATTCCTTCTGAATAACTTCACTCATTACTCCCTTCTCCCCAGACTCAGGGGAGAAGGTGGCCTACGGGCGGATGAGGGGCTGCCTCAACGTAGCGGTTTGCTCTTGCTAACTTCCTAGAGGTTAACCGGCTTTTGGTCAAGTCCCTCATCTGTGCCTTGCAAGCTGCCACGCTTGATTTGGTCACGCTCAATGGCTTCAAACAACGCTTGAAAATTCCCTTCACCAAACCCTTGGTTACCGCGCCGTTGAATAATTTCAAAAAAAACCGGCCCAAATATATTTTCTGTGAAAATTTGCAGTAATAAGCCGGCCTTCGGATCTTTTTCACCATCAATTAAAATTTTTTCTGCCTGCAGTTGTGTAAGCGATTCTGTATGCCAAGGTATGCGGCTATTAATCATGTCATAATAGGTGTCTGGTACATCAAGAAAATGTACGCCCTGATTTCTTAATTTGTGTACAGTATCATAAATGTTCGAGGTGCTTAACGCGACATGCTGAATGCCTTCGCCTTTGTAGTCATGCAGGAACTCTTCAATTTGTGACTTATCATCTTTTGACTCATTCAAGGGAATTTTAATCTTATCACACGGGCTTGCTAATGCGCGGCTAATTAAGCCAGTTAATTTGCCTACAATATTAAAAAAGCGGATTTCGCGGAAATTGAAAATAGATTCATAAAACTGTGCCCATTTATCCATGTTACCGCGATATACATTGTGCGTCAGGTGATCAATGGCAATCAGACCGGCAGATTCTTTACCCGTGTGAGTATTTTTATTGGGTAGCCATTGCCCGGCAAAAGGTTGGTGCAAGCTATCGACAAAATAGATAACACTTCCTCCAATGGCCTCGATAGCAGGAAGACCAAAGTTAACATGTGCACTATCCTGAAAAGGAATGGCGCCTTGCTTGACGGCATGATTGAAGGCGAGCTTTGCATTTTCTACCCTAAAACCCATGGCACACGCACCTGGGCCATGAATTTTTGCATGCAGCTCGGCTTGACAATCAGATGCAGCATTGACAATAAACTGAATGTCACCTTGTTCATAACGCGTAATATCTTGATGAGTATGTGTATGGGTAGGTTGAAACCCCATGTCAATAAATTGGCGATGAAGCTGATCCTTATTAGGACCTGAGAACTCGAGGAATGCGAAGCCATCAAGACCACAAGGGTTGTTCTTCGTTGTTGAATGCATGTGTTTACTCCATGTAATGGTTTATTTTCCTTTAGGTTGCACCAAAAAAAGCCCGTCAGCAATGGGCAACAAGCTTGTAAAAACCCTGTCATCTTGTTGGATTAATGCATTTAATTTGCGAATTTCACGGGTTTGTGCGCCTGTTTCCTGCTCGTCAACAACCTTGCCTTCCCAAAATACGTTATCTATCGCAATGAGCCCTCGAGGGCTTATCAGTTGCAGGGCTAATTCATAATAGTTTGTGTAGTTGGTTTTGTCTGCATCGATGAAAATAAAATCAAACGCATGAGTATATCCGTTATTTAGCAGCTGGTTTAGTGTATCAAGCGCAGGTGCTATGCGTAATTCAATTTTTTTTTCTTGTCCGGCCTGCCGCCAAAATGGATGCGCATAACTCGTCCATTCTTTATTTATATCACAAGTAATTAAATGGCCGTCATCTGGCAAGGCAAGTGCCATTGCCAGAGCGCTATAACCAGTAAACGTCCCTAATTCCAGTATTTTTTTTGCACCTAGTAGTCGTATTAACAATTGCATAAACTGCGCTTGTTCAGGCGCTACTTGCATGATAGCAAGTGGTGTTTTTGTTGTTTCCTCTCTTAGTGCACTTAAAGCAGGATGCTCTCGCAGTGAAATGTCGAGCATGTAATCGTGCAAAGCGGGTGTTAAATTTAAGTGCTTCATGCCCGCTCCTTAAGCGATTTTTTCTTTTGCGAGCGTATCTGTAATCTCACTGGTAGGGATGTTTTCTTGTTTTGAGCGATAGAAAATTTGCTGTAAGGTAGCGCCAATGTCATCGATTTGTTTGTTAACAAGATCCTCAGGCGTTTGTAAATATTTACTGGCTGCAAAAATAAGACCACCTGCATTTATAACATAATCAGTTGCATAGAGTATGCCCTTATCATGGAGTCGTTGGCCATGATAACTATGCGCAAGCTGATTGTTGGCAGCACCGGCGATAATAGGGGTTTGTAATTGATTGATGCTGATATCATTAAGCACAGCGCCTAGTGCGCAAGGTGCAAATACATCACAAGATGTTTTATGGATGTTTTCGCAGGCAACTGGCGTTGCACCGAATTCGACGACGGCTCGCTCGATAGCAACAGGATCTATATCTGTAACGGTAAGTCGGGCTCCTTCGTTGTGCAGGTATTGTGCCAACCTATAACCCACATGCCCTAAGCCCTGAATTGCGATGTGTATGCCATTTAATGAACTTTTGCCTAATTTAAATGATACGGCGGCTTGTATTCCACGTAACACGCCTTTGGCCGTATAGGGTGAGGGATCACCATTATGGCTGGATAGGCTTGCCACATAGGGGGTATGTTGTGCAATAACATCCATGTCGCGTAATTCAGTACCGCTGTCTAAAGCGGTAATGTATCGGCCATTTAATTCATTGATGAAATTACCAAAACAGTGAAGGTAGCCTTGGCGATCGTAGGTTTGAGCAGGTTGAATAACAACCGCTTTACCGCCACCTAAAGGAAGATTTGCTAATGCTGCTTTATAACTCATGCCTCGTGCAAGACGCATGGCATCGTATAATGCGGTTGTAGTATCAGGGTATTGAATAAAACGACATCCACCGAGAGCAGGTCCTAGTTTGGTGCTGTGAATAGCGATGATGGCTTTCATCCCGGTTTCAGGGTCGACTTTCAGATGTATGTCACCAAAGCCGTGGGTTAACGCGTAGTCAAGAAAGTCACCTTGATAATCAGCAGTCGCGCTATTTGTTTCGAGGGTATCAATAGACATCATGGGGTATGCTCCCTAAGTAAATATTGTGTAATGTTATAGACGGATTTTATCACTAAATCAATGTGAGCATGTATCATTTAGTATGGTAATATTGCGAAATACACGGCTAAGCTATCATCAATCTTACGGTGGAGAATAAAATGAAAAAAATAGCAGGAATGCTTGCAGTCTTTGTAATGAATATTGGCTTTGCTGCAGACATACCCCCGGAAAAAATATTAGACAAAATAGCCTTTCAAATATCTGGCAAGCAGTGGGTTAGTACAAAAACAGCATTGTTGGCAATCAATGTTAATGCAACACTGACGAACGTTGATTTAGTTAAAGCTCGTGCTGATATTATGGGCAGGTTAAATGAAATAGCCAAGGGTGAATGGCATTTGATTCAATTTGAACGCTCTCAAGATAACTCAGGACTTGAAAAGCTTCACGTACAAGCTCAGGCTCGTGTGGAGCAGGGTAGTTTAACGAATGTATATCAACATGCGAAGGCAGTCAGTAAACCAGGTGCCAATTATGCGGTAGGCTCAATCGAATTTAAACCCAGTCTTTCGGAAGTACAGCAGGTTAGAGCACAATTACGCGAACAATTATATCAACAAGCACGTGAAGAAATGACACGTATCAATAAAGTCTACTCAGGGCAAAATTTCAGTTTAAACAGCCTGGTTTTTACTGAAGGTGATGAAGCACCTAAGCCTAAAGCGTATCAGGCACGTGAAATGTTAAACACAATGGCAATGCCTGCTGCGACAGCGGCATTGACTGTTAGCAATGAATTGGTAATGACCGCGTTGGTTCAGGCCGCCTCTAACAGGCAACAGGAGAATTAAGTTGTTAGTGTTGGAACGATTGATAGGGCATCGAGGCGCATCAGCCTATGCCCCAGAGAACACATTAATGGCTTTTGAAAAAGCGCGCGATCTAGGGTGTCGTTTCCTCGAGTTTGATGTGATGCTGAGTGCTGATGGTGAGGCGTTTGTTTTCCATGATGATACGCTGAATCGCACAACAAATGGTCGTGGTGATTTTGGTTTGGCTACTACCGAGTACCTGCAATCATTGGATGCAGGGCGATGGTTTTCGAAACGTTTTCGTGGTGAAAAAATACCCCTGCTTCAGGAAGCACTTGAGTGGTTGGTGTCATCGAATGTACAAGCAAATATTGAAATTAAGCCTTATCCTGGAACTACAGAGCAAACTACGATTGCCGTATTGACTCAACTAAATCGTTACTGGCCACATGATAGAGACTTGCCACTGCTTTCAAGTTTTGATCTGGATGCCTTGCGTTTATGTCGCAGTCTTGCGCCTGAAATGCCATTAGGGTTACTGTTTGATAAATGGCAAGATAGTTGGTTGCAAATAGCACAAGATTTGAATTGTTATTCAGTTCATCTTAATAGACGTGCGCTGACTAAAGCACGTGTTGGCGAAATTAAGCAGCATGATTACAAGGTTTGCGTCTACACCGTAAACCGTAAGCGCCAAGCGGCTAAGCTGTTTGAATGGGGGGTAGATGCTATCTTTAGTGATTACCCTGATTTATTGTCATGATACGTATTCTTTATGTGCTGGTGGTTTGTTTAATACTGACACCATTACAGGCAAAGCCTGTTGAAATCGTACTATGGCACTCTCTGGCCGGCCAGCTAGGGACTGAAGTTAAGAAATTAGCGGCAGGTTTTAATAACAGTCAAACAGATTTTGTTATAAAAACAGTCTATAAAGGTGATTATCTTGAGTCATTAACCAGTTTTGTTGCCGCATACCGTGCCAAGCGGCCCCCATCTCTAATTCAGGTTTTCGAAGTGGGTACTGCAACCATGTTGGCCCCTAAAGGCATCATCAAACCCGTTGACGAATTAATGCGCGAGCAGGGTATGAGTTTGCCTGAGGCAAGTTTTTTCCCCGTTTTGCGAGATCGCTATAGCGAGCAAGGTCATTTGATGGCAATGCCATTTAACACCTCCATACCAGTTATGTTCTATAATGCTGACGCGCTAATCAAGCTTGGATACACAGCTGATTCTTTTCCACGTACCTGGGATGAATTTGAAGTGCTTGCCGCTAAACTCAGACAGGCAGGTTTTTCTTGTGCTTATACTAGCGCCTATCCAGGCTGGATATTGATTGAATCTTTTTCTGCAATTCATGGGCATGCGATGTTTGAATCAACAACTGGCAAGCCAATTTATAATAATCAATACGTGATAAACCATCTTGAGCGTCTGTTACGCTGGCAAAAAGTACATTATTTTGAGTATGGCGGACGAACGGATGATGCAACCACGTTATTTACCAGTGGTCGTTGTCCTCTTTTTAGCCAGTCATCAGGTGCTTACAATGCGTTAGTAAAGCTAGTTCCTTTCCGGGTTGGAATTGCTGTTCAGCCTTTAGATAAACAAGTAAGCATTAAGCGGTTTAATAATGTTTCGGGTGGTGCGGCACTTTGGGCTGTGGCTGGGCAGTCTCCTGCAAGTTATCAGGGAATTGCTCGTTTTTTTTCTTATTTGGCGCAACCTGACGTACAACAAACCTGGTACCAAAACACCGGCTATTTGCCGCTAGGAGCCAAGGGTGTTTTCGAGTCTATGGTCTTTAAAAACAAGCATCCGTCAGTCGTGTTAGCACAAACTGAGTTGTCAGGAAAAAATAATGATACGCCTGCTACACTGCTCGGTATGCAAAACCAGATTCGCCAGATTAATGATGAGGCATTAGAAGTGATATTTGCCGGCATTAAAAGCCCACAACAGGCGATGGATGACGCAGTTAACCGAGCAAATCACGCCATGCTGCGATTTAGGAAAAATACAAATTTTTAGAACAAGGAGCATGATATGCTGTTTCGGCAATTATTTGATAATGAATCCTCAACATACACGTATTTAATTGCAGCAGATTACGGACGAGAGGCGGTGATTATTGACCCGGTTAAACGAAATGTTCATCAATACATCAAATTAGTTCAAGAGCTTGACTTAACGTTGGTGGCAGCAATGGATACTCATTTACACGCTGATCACATTACAGGCCTAGGCGAATTAAGTAAAAAAATGACTTGTCAGTCCATGATGGGTATGCAAAGTAAGGCTAACTGTGTTTCTAAAAAGTTTAATGACAATGATATTCTCAAGTTCGATGGATTTGAGATCAAGGTTCTCTACACACCAGGCCATACAGACGATTCCTATTGTTTTTTAATGCATGACAGGGTATTCACAGGTGACACGCTTTTAATTCGTGGAACAGGGCGTACTGATTTTCAACACGGTGATGCAGGTTTGCAATATGATAGTTTGCATAATCGATTATTGAGTCTACCTCCAAATACACTGGTTTATCCGGCTCATGATTACAATGGCATGACAGTGAGTAGCATAGTCGAGGAGAAAAAATATAATCCAAGATTACAAATGCAAACACGGGAAGAATATATCGGTCTTATGGATGGATTAAACCTTCCCAACCCCAAAATGATGGATATCGCTGTTCCAGCTAATAAAAAATGTGGTTTATCAGAATAGGTTAAAATTGGCTAAAAGATTATTTTAGGTGTGGGTTGAGGGTTGCCCATGTTGTTACATTTGAACTAAAGGGGTAGTTATGAACGAGATGGATTTACTGATAGTTTTTCATGACGTGATGAAAAGACTCGGAGCAACCAATGATCATGTTTTTGTCGATATTGATGAAACCATGCTTAGCCTGATGCGACATAAATTTGGTCAGCATATCCAAATGAAAGATCTTCATCAATTGGCTGATAATTGCATTGCAAACGAGTGGCTTGAACGCACGACAGCGGATCCCTACTATCATGCGCTCTCACTTACCGATAACGGACTGGACGCGGTTCTTAAGCATGAGAATAAAAATTAACTCAGAAGGTTACTTGCCTCCAAAGGCATGATAGATTTTTTTTCCGTGTACGGAGGATAAAATCAACAAGTTGTGGCCGCGTGCAGTATTTTATGGTATAAATAACGCGCTTTTAACTACACACACGTTTCGTCACATGCGACTGGGTCCCAATTGGGTGTTGCATGGGAAGCGTGGAGGCATAACCCTGGAGAATAAATAATGAATGTAAGTATGCGTGAATTACTGGAAGCGGGCGCTCATTTTGGGCACAGAACCCGTTTTTGGAACCCTAAAATGGCTGATTATATTTTCGGCTCAAGAAATAAAATCCATATTATTAATCTTGAAAAAACAATGCCTATGATGAATGACGCCATGAATTACGTCGGACGTATGGCAGCAAACAAGGCTAAAATATTATTTGTTGGTACTAAAAGAGCGGCACAAGACAGTATTCGTGAGCACGCCAAGCGTTGTGGTATGCCCTACGTTGACCACCGCTGGTTAGGTGGTATGTTGACTAACTATAAAACTGTTCGCCAATCAATTTTTCGTTTGAAAGAATTAAAAAAATTGCGTGATGAAGGTGCTTTCAATGGCATGATCAAGAAAGAAGCCCTGATGTTAACCCGAGAGCTGGAAAAGTTGGATTGTAGCCTGGGTGGAATCGAAGACATGGGTGGCTTGCCTGATGCTCTTTTTGTTGTTGATGTAGGCTTTGAGCACATTGCTGTAGAAGAAGCACGTCGATTGAAAATACCTGTTATTGGAATCGTTGATACCAATAATAATCCCGATAACATAGATTATATTATTCCAGGCAATGATGATTCAATGCGTGCCGTGGATATTTATATTCGTTGTGTTGCTGATGCCATTATTGATGCACAGAGAGGTAACACCGTTGGTGGTGTTTCACCTGATGCAGAATTTGTGGAGATTGCCACAGATAAGGACTCAGAAAAAGACAGTAAATAATTGATGATAAACAGGGGAGGGCGTTGTAAGTTGACGTACTCCCCTTTTTTTTATCTATTAAGTTAGCGCAATTTAAATATATTAGCCACAGTGTGGCACGCAACATAGAATCACTTGGCGAGAATCCCTCTCCCGCCCTGCGGGTAACCTCCTCCAAGGGAATTATGTTGATGTTATTTAGTAGAACGATAGAACAACGGAGAAATGATAATGACGATTAGTGCTGCATTGGTTATGAAATTACGTGAACGTACTGGTGCCGGTATGATGGAGTGCAAAAAGTTTTTGGTTGCAACCAACGGCGATATTGAACAAGCAATTACTGAAATGCGTAAAGCAGGACAGGCCAAAGCGGATAAAAAGGCAGATAGAATTGCAGCTGAGGGCGCGATTGTTATCGCCAGAAGTGACGATGGACATAGAGCGGTAATGCTTGAGATTAATAGTGAAACAGATTTTGTTGCTCGTGATGAGAACTTTATTCGCTTTGCAGATAACGTTGCTGAAACCGCATTAAAGACTCAAGCTGCAAATACTGATGCATTAGCAAATGAAACTGTAGCTGGAAGTAGCACAACGGTTGAGCAGGCAAGACAAGAGTTGGTTGCTAAAATTGGCGAAAATATTAAATTGCGTCGTCTGGAACAAATGCATTCCGAAGGCGTGACAGGTTATTACCTGCACGGAAGTAAAATCGGTGTGTTGGTTTCATTGAAAAACGGCGACGAAGCATTAGCAAAAGACATTGCCATGCATATTGCAGCAAGCCGTCCCCTGGTCGTAACTCGCGAACAAGTACCAACAGACGCAATAGAAAATGAACGTGAAATTTTCACAGCACAAGCACGTGAAAGTGGCAAGCCACAAGAAATTATCGATAAAATGATTGAAGGTCGCATTAGTAAGTTTATCGATGAAGTTAGCTTATTAGGTCAACCATATGTTAAAGATCCTAACAAAAAAGTCGCTCAGCTTTTAAAAGAGAAGAATGCTGACGTTCTTTCCTTTACTCGTTTTGAAGTAGGCGAAGGCATTGAAAAAGTGGAAGATGATTTTGTCGCTGAAGTGATGGCTCAGGTTCGCGAAAAATGATGAGAGAGCAACCGCCAAAATTGAAATATAAACGCATTTTGCTCAAGTGCAGCGGTGAGGCACTCATGGGCAAAGCGCAGTTTGGTATCGATCCATCTGTTCTTGATAAAATCGCTAATGATGTGGCTGAGCTTATTCAAATGGGTGTTGAAGTTGGCTTGGTTATCGGTGGTGGCAATCTTTTTCGTGGCAAAGCATTATCGGAAGTGGGTTTAGGGCGTGTGACAGGTGATCACATGGGCATGCTAGCCACGGTCATGAATGCCTTGGCTCTGCGTGATGCATTGGAGCGAATTGATTTGCCGGCAAGAATTATGTCAGCTATTCCAATGCTTGGTGTGGTTGATCCATATCATCGCCGTAAAGCCATGACTCACTTACGCAATGGCCATGCAGTGATTTTTGCCGCAGGCACAGGCAATCCTTTTTTTACAACCGACACAGCTGCTTGTTTACGTGCAATTGAAGTTGGTTCGGATATTGTTCTAAAAGCAACGAAAGTTGATGGTGTGTATTCAGATGATCCGATTGTAAACCCCCAGGCAAGTCGTTATGAATTCTTGACTTATCATGAGGTGTTAACCAAAGGCTTAAAAGTGATGGATTCTACTGCTATATGTTTATGCCAGGATCATGGCATGCCTTTGCAGGTTTTTAATCTGTCTGAACCCGATGCGCTAAAGAAAATTGTTACTGGTGAACGAATTGGAACGATTATAGGAGCAAATCATGATCAATGACGTTAAAAATGACGCTGAAAAGCGAATGAAAAAAACCATTGAATCACTGCAGCATGAAATGGCTAAAATACGGACTGGAAGAGCCAACGCTAGCCTGCTTGACCATGTGCAAGTAGAGTATTTTGGTAATCCTACCCCGTTGAATCAGGTCGCAAATATTACCAGCAGCGACTCAAGGACATTGTTGGTAACTCCTTGGGAAAAATCCATGGTATCGGCAATTGAGAAAGCAATTCTGCATTCAGGTCTTGGATTAAACCCATCAACAGCAGGTTCTGCCATTCGCGTTCCTATGCCTGCTTTGACTGAAGAGCGCCGCAAGGAAATGATTCGAGTCGTGCGTGGTGAGGCTGAGCAAGGTCGTGTATCTATCCGTAATATTCGTCGTGAGTCGAACAACCAGCTGAAGGATATGGTTAAGGAAAAAGCTATTTCCGAGGATGAAGAGCGTCGTGCCAGTGATATTATTCAAAAATTAACTGACAAATATGTCGCTGAAGTGGATGTGGTGTTAGCTGACAAAGAACGCGATTTAATGGAAATATAGGTATTCATACTCCGGGGAGCTAATGATGCAAAGCTCCTCGAAAATCCTCGCATTACTAGGATCCGTTGATATTTGGTTCCTATTCCTGTTGTTCCGCGGCTTGTTCTTGTCAGTTCATCTACATGACATGAGTTTTAATCCCACACCACGAAATCATCTAGATTTTCGTGTTGGCGTTTCATGGTAGGAGATAATCTTGTACTGGGTGTTTTTAATCCTTCTTGCAAGCTAATAAAGGTAAAATCATTTTGTTTATATAGCTTGATGATGTCAGGCAAAACATATGCATTAAGTAGATTAGCATGAATTAATAAAACTTGGGGCTGATTATTTTTCCGAATATGATTTGCTTGTTCTGCTTTTAATGTTTGCTGCCAAATAAAGTTTAGATAACATGGTTTCAAGGTCTCAAGAAAGATGCGCCTTTGATTTTCCTGGACTGATAAAAGTAATTGATTAAATATAAAATCCTTGCTGTCTATTGTGACAGGTGCAATGTGATAGTTTCTTGAAATAAGAAAATTTAATACTTTATTTTTCTTGTTTCCCTGGCTCATTGCCAGATAAGGGTAGCGGAAATACTTTGGCTCAGTCAGTACCGGTGATAGTAGTTTATCTGCTTCATCAATTTCTCGAATATAGGCATCAACATCAACTTTATCTAAATTAATATGGGTGAACGTATGGTTTCCAATGCCTAAACCTGCTTCTTCAAATCGATGCAGCGTTTCCCAATTTTCCGGACGCACCTTTCCTGCAATGACAAAGCCAGTAGCAGGAATTTCGCTGGCATTAATGGCATCAATAATCATATTTAAGTGAAAATTTGCTCCCTCACCGACAAAAGGTAAATCATCAATCGTTAGTGCAATTTGACGCTTTTCAGCCAAGCAGTTTGTTGCCAATGCCGTTAAAAAAACAGCCAGCAAAATAATTTTTTTGAACAAATTAACTTCTCCAGTTTAATTGTTTATGTTTTTACTGTGTAGACGTAGCCTTGATGAAGGGCAGCGCAATCAAGGGTTTAACACATTTTAAATTAGACAGAAAACCTTGATTACGCTGCGCTTCATCAAGGTTACCGTTCTTGTAATGTACGAAGATAAAAGGCATACAAGGGTTAAAAAGTGTGCAAAGTAATGAAATGTTAACACGCGGCTTCGCGAAATAAAAATTTTGTGTTATTTTTTGCCCATTTCGAGCACCAGTTGTTCGAATAAATCCCAAATATGATGGTTTTGGCTCGATTTTATTTTCTCATCCAGCTCTTTACTGCGATGTAATAGCTGGTACAGTCGTGCAAGCGGCATCCGTGCCAGGGACATTTGGTATAGTTTGGCTCGTTGTGGCCATATTTTAAGTTGACTGCAAGCTGTATTGAACGCTACCAATTGCTTAAGTTTATGTGACAACTGAATTAGCAGACGAATTTCCTGTGTGAATAACCAAAGAATAAGGGTAGGTTCGGTGCGGTTAAGACAAGCTTGGCGTAAAAGATGAATTGCTTTTTCAGAATTAGCCGCCAGGCAGGCATCAGCTAACTCATAAAGCTGATAATCACATTGATCAATCAGCTGATCCATGACATCACTTGTACTTAAAGTAAGCTGCGGTGAACTAATTAATGCCAGTCGTTCAATCACTTGTGCGCAGGCGAGCATATTGCCTTCTGCATACTGATGAATTAATGCAGGAACTTCTGGTTCATGACGAATTGATCTGGTTTGAAGCTGGGAGATGATCCAGCTTTTTAATGCAGCCGCTGTAAGTGGTGCCGCTTGTACTATCAACACCTGCTGATGATTTGAAAGCCATTGCAGTTGTCTTGCCTGCAGGTTGGGTGCACGCAAAACAATCAGGCAGCGTGTATTAATATGCTCGATATACTGAGTGAGGACCCCTTTTCCTGCAGAATCGATGGTTTTTTTATCAAAACGCGCATCAAGTAATACCAACTCTGAAAATAAAGAGTAGCTGTTGGCTTCCTCTAATAACATGGCCCAATCAGTGCTCGTATTGAGATGCAAGGTTTTGTCATCTGAATCACCTTGTTGTTTCCAGGCCTTTTTAATGCTGTATACTGCATCATTTAGCAGGTAGTGCTCTTGACCAATTAAAACATACACAGCATGCAGTTTATTTTTTAAATTAGAGGCTAGTGCCTGGTATTTAATGAGCATGCTAACGATGTTTAATGGTGCATTGACTTGAGCGACCATGCAGGAACTGCCACTCATTGCAGAGTGAAAGCGCTGTTTTGCAAGCATCAGTTCCTGTGGCGTTCCACGACCGGCCTGAACTGTCACTGGCAACACAGCGATCATCTACTAAAGAAAGTGGTCCTTGTTCACAATAGGACTGAGCAGATTTACAACCTCTGTTTTTGGCTACCTGATTACAGCGACTAATAGCAGCCTTCATTGCATGCTGCATGCTCATTCCTAAGGCTTGATAGCTACGCTCCTGAGAGTCAAAGGCCATACATTGCCATTGTCCAGGTGGAATACCGGCCGATAGCGTTGTTGTAATCAGGCATAACAGCAAGATTGCATATTTCATGTGTATTTTCCCTATGAACTTCGGCTTAGTCGACTCAGGATCTGAGTGATTGCATCACGGATCATCTCATCTTTTGTGATGGACTCCTCATCATCTGAGCCTAGTATTCTGTCACTATTTACTGTGATTTGTCGAGTAACAACAACCTGACTTGAATGTGTTATTTCTTTACCCTGCAAGTCTTGAAGCATGAACGCGACAGTAAAAATCAACTGATATTGCCGAGGAGTCGTGCTTGAACTGACGCTGGTGATATGCCGCTGGAAAGAGGAGCTTTGTATAATTAACCAATACTTCGCTAAGGCGGGATCGGCGCTTACTTTTATTTTATAATTTTGTAATTGATTTTTGAGCTGGGTGGATAAATCCCGATTCGCGTCTTGAGAAATAATCGCTACATTGTCTAACCATTGAGGCATGTCAATCATGCCGCGCAAATGAAACCCACATCCTGCTAACAGCAGGATGATGGGTAAGATTATAGTGCGGCATATGTTCATCAAATTGCCACTAAATTTATCAGTTGACGATGAGCAACTACTATTGATTTTTTTATGGATTTTCCAGACAGGAAAGATGAAGCATGTTCTTTTGCCATATCGATCAAGGCTTCTTCCGCGGTGTCTGTGTTTGCTGTAAATTGCGCCCTGAGTTTCCCATTTACCTGCACAAAAAACTCGACCTCATCTGTTTTTAGCGCGCTCTTGTCAACTTTTGGCCATGGTGCATCGATAATGACTCGCTCAAAACCAAGCTGTTGCCATAAGTAATGACAAATGTGTGGTGTGATTGGAGCTAAAAGCCGGATGAGGAAACTAAAGCCAGAATGCAGATAGTATTTATCATCTTCGGTTTCAATGGAATAAGAAGAAAGCTCATTAAAGAGCTTCATGCATCCGGAAACGACTGTATTAAATTGTTGGCGTTCATAATCCTGATTTGCTTGCGCTAAAATTTGGTGTACGACTAGCCGTGATTTTTTTAAGCGACTTTCACAGGCGTTCCAGTTGAAATTATTATTGTTATCTGAAGCTAACTGATTCATTTCACAAAACAAGGTTTCATGTTGGTGCGCGAAAGCCCAAACACGTTTTAGGAATCGGTGTGCGCCCTCAACACCACTGTCTGACCACTCTAATGATTGTTCAGGTGGTGAGGCAAACATGATAAATAAACGTGCTGTGTCAGCACCATATGTTGAAATTAAATGATTAGGATCAACGGTGTTGCCAAGTGACTTGGACATTTTTTGGCCATTACGTAACACCATGCCTTGACTTAGCAACGCCTTAAAAGGTTCATCTGAATTGACCAACCCTTCGTCGCGCATTAATTTATGGAAAAATCGTGCGTAAAGTAAATGCATGACAGCATGCTCAATGCCGCCAATGTATTGATCGACAGGTGTCCAGTATTTGGCGCGATCGTCTAGCATGGCATTTTCCTGACCTTTGCAGGCAAAACGCGCATAATACCAGGATGACTCAACAAAGGTGTCGAATGTATCGGTTTCTCGATTGGCATCTTGTCCGCATTTGGGGCATGTGGTGTGAATGAATTCATTGCAATTAGCTAGAGGAGAGCCTTGTCCTGTTAAATCAATATCTTCAGGCAGAATAACCGGCAATTCATTTTCAGGCACAGGTACGATGCCACATTCTTCACAGGTTATCATGGGGATAGGTGTTCCCCAATAGCGTTGCCGTGAGACGCCCCAGTCACGCAAGCGATAATTAACGGTTGCTTTGCCTGCGTCATGCTCTTCCAGCCAGGCGGTAATCACTTTTTTGGCTTCTGATGAGGGTAAATTATTAAATTTGCCTGAATTAATTAACGTGCCTTCTGCTGTGTACGCGGATTTGGATAAATCATGCGTTTGATTATCGCCAGGATTAATGACTTGTTTAAGTGGCAATTGATATTTTTGTGCAAACTCCCAATCGCGTTGATCATGGGCAGGTACTGCCATGACTGCGCCTGAGCCGTATTGCATCAGAACAAAATTGGCAATCCAGACAGGCACGTCCTCACCCGTGATGGGGTGAACTGCAATCAAGCCACTGTTAATCCCACGCTTTTCCATTGTGGCAAATTCAGCCTCAGCCATGCGCACACCTTGGCAACTGTCAAGAAAGGCTTGCACGTCCGGGTTTTGTTGTCCTGCTTGTTTTGCCAATCGATGATCAGGTGCTACGGCTAAATAAGTTGCTCCCATTAAGGTATCAGGGCGTGTTGTATAAACTTTAAGCCGCTTGGGGTAGCCATGTACTTTAAAATAAACCTCGCTCCCTTCCGAGCGCCCAATCCAATTACGTTGCATTTGCTTAACCTGGGCAGGCCATTCATTCAGGGTATCCAGATCACGTAATAATTCATCTGCATAGGCTGTAATCTTGATAAACCATTGAGAAACTTCTTTATGCTCTACCAATGCGCCAGAACGCCAGCCTCTACCATCGACTACTTGTTCGTTGGCTAATACGGTATTGTCTACTGGATCCCAGTTTACAATGGCATTTTTTTTATAAACCATGCCTTTTTCAAATAGTTTGATAAAAAACCACTGCTCCCACCGATAATATTCCGGGTCGCACGTTGCTATTTCACGTTTCCAATCGTAGGCATTACCCAGTTTTAAAAACTGCTCTTTCATTGAGGCAATATTTTTCTTAGTCCATTCTGCGGGCGGTATACCATGTTTGATAGCGGCATTTTCAGCAGGCAAGCCAAATGCATCCCATCCAATCGGTTGCAAGACATTTTTGCCAAGGGCACGCTGGTAGCGGGAGATAACATCACCTAACGTATAATTGCGAACATGCCCCATATGAAGAGAACCACTGGGGTAGGGGAACATGGACAGGCAATAGAACTTTTCTTTATTTAAGTCTTCAGTCACATTGAATGATTGCTTTTTAAGCCAAAACTGCTGGGCTTGCTCTTCAATTTCTTGTGGATTATAACTGGTATGCATAGTTTATTAAGTCAAAATTCAATTAGTTGGTAAGAATAGCGCCTCTTGTGCCTTGCAGCAATAGGTGAATATATTTTGGGCTGCATTCATTCATTTCAATTCGGTAGTCTTTGTTGATTTTCGCTGTATGAAAGTGAGAAATATAGAAAAAATGATAATCAAAAAGCATAAAAATAACATAGGCATATCGCCGACTATAACCCATGGTGATGAACCGATAGCGGGATAAATAGTTCCTTCCAGTACGCCTGCACTGAAAGCTGGCAAAGAAGCAATAATATCGCCTTTGGTATTTATTAATGATGATAAACCATCGTTATTAGAAACCACCTGGAATCGTGCGGTCTGCATCGAGAGAGCCTGGGCTATTTGTAATTGCTGGTACATGGCAAATGAATGACCAAACCAGCCGTCATCACTGATTGAAACAATCCATCGTGCATTCGGAAGTTGCTTTCTTAATAGCTGTGGGTAGGCAAGCTCGTAACAAATTAACGAAGCCACGGGGTGGTTTTTAATGTGAATAAGGGGTTGCTCTGTTATACCTGCTTTCATATCGCCTGAGGGAAGAGCTAGCCAATTCATGAATGCTTGAAAGGGTTGTGGTATAAACTCACCAAAGGGAACAAGGTGTTGTTTCAAATAAGAGCCTTCTGCAGCTCCCAGTGCCATCATTGTATTGTAGTATTTAGTTTCATCCACAGAGGTCGGTTTAGGAATTCCAAGCAGCACAGAAGTTCCTGAACGGAATGCCTGTTGATGTAGGTTATCAAGAAACTCTTCCACGTAATTCGCAGGCACAGGAATTGCGGATTCAGGCATCACAATTAATTTATCTTTGCCAATTAATTGATCGAATTTTTCCTTGTATTGTTGCAGTAATTGCCAAAATAGCGATTCATCCCATTTGTCTCGCATCGACAGATTCGCTTGGATGATACCTACTGATTGAGGGGAGTTCTCTATGGTCACCCATTCAATATTTTTCAGCATGGTTGGGCTTAATATGATAACTACAAATGCAATTATCCAAATACACCGTTGACGATAATCAGATTGCATGCTGGTTGTAAGACATGCGGCTGCAAAGCATACAAAAAAGCTGACACCATAAATGCCGAAGATGGGTAGTAAATAACGAAGCGGGGTATCCATTTGTCCAAAGCCTAGCAGCAACCAGGGAAACCCCCCCATCAATGTTGCACGCAGGAATTCGCTAGCACACCATAAAGCACTAAATAAAACACATGAAAATAGCAGCGAGCGTTTTACAGCAAGGATGCTGTATACAAAAGCGACTAAAGCCGGATAAATCGCTAGATAAACTATAAACAAGAAGGTAATTAAGGCTGATATCAGCGGATTGAAGTGTCCATATTGATGAATGCTGACATAAACCCACGAGACGCCTAGCCCAAAGAAACCCAGACCAAAAGCAAACCCAGCATATAAGGATCGTTTTGGGGTTTGATGTTGTATTAACCTGAATAGTAGAGCAAGCCCAAGAATAGACAGTCCAGGCAGGTGGAAGGGGGCAAACCCAAAAGGTATAAGTAGTCCTGCAAAAAAAGAGGGTAGCAAACAGGCGTCTTTATTTAATGTTAATGTTAGACGTGATAACTCATGGATTTTAGTGCTTCGATTCATCGCAAATACTTAGCTTGAAATAGGCTTGACAATAGAGAAACCCATGCAAAAGATCAAGTTCTTTACATTGGTCAGTCTTATTAAACAGTGTTTACTGAACTTTGGTCTTACTTAGAGCGGACTAATTATTAAGGGAAAAGTGGATTTTGTAAAAAAAGATCGCAGCCCTGTTTTACTGCTATACTTAACTTTAGGATATAAAAAAACAAGGAGAGTATCATGGCAAATAATGACTCAAGTAATGCAGTAGCTATTATAGCCATTGTTGTTATTGTTATTCTTGCGGGTGTCATATTATTTTATTTGTTTGGCGGGCAACGCGAAACTACGCAACTTACACCAACTACGTCTGAAACAACTATTCAAATAGAAAAACCTGATGTTACACAGCCAGCAGGTGTTGATGTGGATGCTGGGGCATCGACAACGTCTCCTACTAATGGCGGTTCGACTACTACAGATAATGGCACCACAGGCACGGAAAACAGTCCTGAGCAATAATAAAAGGGTTTGCAGTCTTGTTGAGTCAAGAAAGATTCAACAAGACCAGGGCACGTTTATTTGTAATAAT
>Ga0209024_1000705_pt1 | contig 45176 bp, 38 predicted proteins | sample AutmiccommunBRH5_FD_187380 | JGI IMG/M metagenome (GOLD analysis project Ga0209024, IMG submission 187380) | Deep subsurface microbial communities from Mt. Terri, Switzerland - Autotrophic microbial communities BRH/5 (SPAdes) (version 2) | ecosystem: Environmental > Aquatic > Deep subsurface >... | reverse complement strand
CCTTGAAGCGCAGCACCGCCTTTTCGCCGGGGTTGACCAGCGTCAGCGACCCACCGCCAAGCGCGCCGGTGGCGGCGTGGAAGTCGATATTGTGCTGCATCATGTTCTCGGGCGGGTTGAACAGCGTGAGTTCGACATAGTCGCCCTCATGCACCACCATCATCGGGCCGGGGACAGAGCCGTTGAAGGTCATCGCCTGGATCCAGGCATTCTCGTCGACCTGCAGTTCCTGCTCGATGATCTTCATCTCGAATTCGATGATCGAGGGGCCTGTGGTCGCCACCTGCTCATGCGCATGCACATGGGGCGGGGCCAGCAGCTTGACCTTGCGGCGGGGCAGCGAGGACAGATCGACCGGCGCGGCGGCGGAGGTGTCCATCACCTCCTCTGCGGCGGCAGAGGTGATCAGGTAGGGCGAGGCGGCAGCAAGGGCAGCCCCCATGAGTGCGGCGCGTCTGGTGAACATCGGGTTTCTCCTTCGGGAACCTGTCGGTTTCAGCCACTGGTCTAGGCTGCCGCGAAGGAGCGCTCGTTGTGCTGGCACAACATCGTCGCCGGAAGAGGCTAAGGGCCAGCTTTGAGAGATCATGCCCCTCCGCCTGTCATGAAAAATTCACGGGGCCTTGGCCCATTTCACATGCACTGCAGCTATAATTCCATTATTCACGAATTATGGAAATGAAAACCGCCTCCGACTCGCTCGCTGTCCTTGGTCACGAAGGCCGCCTGTCGGTGCTGCGCCTGCTGATGCGGCGGATGCCGCAGGGCGCGCGGCCCACAGAGATTGCCGAGGCGCTTGGGATGAAGCCCAACACGCTGTCGGCCTATCTCTCGGCGCTGGAGGGGGCGGGCCTGATCGCCGCTGCACGGCAGGGCAGGGCGATTACCTATACCGCCAACCTGCCGGGGATCGGCGGGTTGATCGACTACCTTTACGCCGACTGCTGCCGTGGCCGGCCCGATATCTGCACCCCCGCCGGGTTCCGCGCCGGGGCTTTGCTGGAGGAACGAATGGAAGGCCGAGTTTACAACGCTCTCTTCATCTGCTCGGGCAACTCCGCCCGCTCGATCTTTGCCGAGGCGCTGCTGCGCGATGTGGGCAAGGGCCGCTTCAACGCGTTTTCCGCCGGCATCAGGCCGCAGTCCGAGCTGAACCCCTATGCGCTCGAAGTGCTGGAGCGGGCAGGGCATGACGTGTCGGACATGCGCTCCAAGCATGTCAGCGAATTCCAGGCCGAGGGCGCGCCGGTGATGGATTTCGTCTTCACCGTCTGCGACGCCGCCGCGAACGAGGAATGCCCGCCCTGGCCGGGCCAGCCGATCACCGCGCATTGGGGCGTCGCCGATCCGGTGAAGGCGACGGGCACCGATGCCGAAAAGGCGCTGGCCTTCTCGCGCGCCTATGCCGAGCTGCGCCGCCGGATCATCGCATTTGCCGCGCTGCAGGTGGGTGAACTGGAAAAGGTCGCGCTGCAGCGCAAGCTGGACGATATCGGCCGGGGCGCATGACCAGGGGCGGGGCCCGCCGCCCCGCCGCAACCTGCCTTGCTACCTGCGGGCGGCTGCGCCGCCCCGGGTCGCCCCGAGCAGTGCCCGCGTCGGGAGACGCTGATGCTGCCGGCGATCAATGACACGACGCGGCAGGCTCGCGCCAGATGAGGGGATAGACCAATGACGAAGATCGCGATCAACGGCCTTGGCCGGATGGGCAAGCTGGTGCTGCGCCGGCTGGTGGATATGGGCCATGCGGGCCGCATCGTGCTGCTGAACGATCCGGTGGGCTCGCCGGCCGATCACGCGCTGCTGCTGGAGTTCGACAGCGTCCACCGCCGCTGGCCGGTGCCGGTCAGCCATGATGACGCGGGCCTGATCGTGGATGGCCAGCCGATGCGGCTGACGGGCGTGAAGCGGATCGAGGAGCTGCCGCTGGCCGAGATGGGCGTCGATCTGGTCATCGACTGCACTGGCATCTTCAAGACCGCCGAGAAGGTGGCGCCCTATTATGCGGCGGGGGTGAAGAAGGTCGTCGTCTCGGCCCCGGTCAAGGAGGACGGCGCGCTGAACATCGTCTACGGGGTGAACCACGACCTCTATAATCCGGCGCAGCATCACCTGATCACGGCGGCGAGTTGCACCACCAACTGCCTCGCGCCGGTGGTGAAGGTGATCCATGAGGCGATCGGGATCCGGCATGGGTCCATCACCACGATCCATGACGTGACCAACACCCAGACGATGGTGGACCGCCCGGCCAAGGACCTGCGCCGCGCGCGGTCGGCGCTGGCGAACCTGATCCCCACCACCACCGGATCGGCCACCGCGATCACGCTGATCTATCCCGACCTTGCGGGCCGGCTGAACGGCCACGCGGTGCGGGTGCCGCTGCTGAACGCCTCGCTGACCGATTGCGTGTTCGAGATGAGCCGGGCGGTGACGGTGGAGGAGGTGAACGGCCTCTTCAAGGCCGCCGCCGAGGGGCCGCTGGCGGGCATTCTGGGCTATGAGGAGCGGCCGCTGGTGTCGTCGGACTACACCGACGATCCGCGATCCGCGATCATCGATGCGCCCTCGACGATGGTCATCAACGGCACCCAGCTGAAGGTCTATGCCTGGTATGACAATGAGTGGGGCTATTGCTGCCGGCTGGCCGATGTGGCGCTGATGGTGGCGGCGTGACTGCAACCACGCGCCCCGATGGGCTGGCCGCCTATGCCGCCGTCACCGCGGCCTACTGGGCGTTCATGCTGTCGGATGGCGCGCTGCGGATGCTGGTGCTGCTGCATTTCAACGCGCTTGGCTTCACGCCGATCCAGCTGGCTTACCTGTTCCTGTTCTATGAGCTGGCGGGGATCGTCACCAACATGTCGGCAGGCTGGATCGCGGCGCGGTTCGGGCTGACCTCGACGCTGTATGCGGGGCTCGGGCTGCAGATCCTGGCGCTGGCGGCGCTGGCGCAGCTGGACCCTTCATGGACCGTCGGCGCCTCGGTCGCCTTCGTGATGGCGGTGCAGGGGGCTTCGGGGGTTGCCAAGGATCTGGCGAAGATGTCGTCGAAAAGCGCGGTCAAGGTGCTGGCGCCGGAGGGGGATGGCACCCTCTTCCGCTGGGTGGCGGTGCTGACCGGGTCGAAGAACGCGGTCAAGGGCGCGGGCTTCTTCCTCGGCGCGGTGCTGCTGGCGCTGGCGGGGTTCCAGACGGCTGTCTGGGCGATGGCGGCGGTACTGGCGCTGATCCTTGCGGCGGTGGCGCTGTTCATGCCCTCAGGCCTGCCCAAGGGCAAGAAGGGCACCAGGCTGCGGCAGATCTTCTCGGGGGATCGTCGCATCAACCTGCTGTCGGGGGCGCGGATGTTCCTGTTCGGCGCGCGGGACGTGTGGTTCGTCGTCGGCATCCCGGTCTATTTCCAGTCGGTGCTGTCCGATGGCACGCCGGCCGGGGCGCGGGCGGCGTTCTTCGTGATCGGCGGGTTCATGGCGGCCTGGATCATCTGCTACGGCGCGGTGCAGGCGGCGGCACCGAAGATCGTGCGGGCGCAGGGCCGACCGGCCGGCGAGATCACCCGCATCGCCGCCCGCTGGGTTGCGGCGCTGACGGTGATCCCCTTCGCGCTGGCGGGCGCGGCGCTGCTGGCCGGTGGGCCGAGCACGGCGCTGACCGTCACGCTGATCGTGGGGTTGCTGGCCTTCGGGTTTGTCTTTGCCATCAACTCCTCGGTCCATTCCTACCTGATCCTCGCCTTCACCAGCGCGGAGCGGGTGACCATGGATGTCGGCTTTTATTACATGGCCAATGCGGCGGGGCGGCTCACCGGCACGCTGCTGTCGGGCGTCAGCTATCAGCTTGGCGGGCTGCCGCTGTGCCTTGCCACGGCCGGGGTGATGGCCGGGGCAAGCTGGCTGGTGGTGCGGCGGATCGAGCCGCGGGCCGCCGCCGCCTGACCCGGTGCGCGTTTTCGGGCGCAAACCGCCGCATCGCTCACCAACTGCCCGTTTCTTGGGCGCCCTGCCGTGGCTCCGGCCCGCGCGGCTGGCAGATGTGCAGCGGAAACAGGGGCCACGGGGACCGCTGACAAAGGCGCTGGAAGCCCGGCCTGCTTCCGTGCAACGCTGCCCCTGAAACAGCGTTGCGGGATCTCATGTCGATCAAGGCCAGCATCTACCACCTGACCCATTACAAATATGACCGCCCGGTGATCCTCGGCCCGCAGGTGATCCGCCTGCGGCCCGCCCCGCACAGCCGGACGCGGGTGATCTCGCATTCGCTGCGCGTCGGCCCGCAGCCGCATTTCGTGAACCACCAGCAAGACCCCTATGGCAACTGGCTGTCGCGCTTCGTGTTTCCCGAGCCGGTGACCGAGTTCAAGATCGAGGTCGATCTGGTCGCCGACATGTCGGTCTACAACCCGTTCGACTTCTTCGTCGAGGAAGCGGCCGAGACCTGGCCCTTCGACTATCCCGAAGACCTGCGCGAGGATCTGTCGATCTACCGGAAGACCGAAGCTGCCGGCCCGCTGCTGCAGGCGTTTCTGGACGGGGTGCCGCGTGAGCGCGTTCGCACGGTGGATTTCATCGTGGGGCTGAATGCCAAGGTCGCGCGCGAGATCGGCTATGTGATCCGCATGGAGCCGGGCGTGCAGACGCCCGAGGAGACGCTGACCAAGAAGCTCGCCTCCTGCCGCGATTCCAGCTGGCTGCTGGTCCATGCGCTGCGGCATCTGGGGCTGGCCGCCCGGTTCGTGTCGGGCTACCTGATCCAGCTTGCGCCCGACCTCAAGGCGCTGGACGGGCCTTCGGGCACCGAGGTCGACTTCACCGACCTGCATGCCTGGGTCGAATGCTACCTGCCGGGCGCGGGTTGGATCGGGCTCGACCCGACCTCGGGCCTGCTGACCGGCGAGAGCCATATCCCGCTGGCCGCCACCCCGCATTACAGCAATGCCGCGCCCATCTCGGGCCTTGCCAGCTTTGCCGAGGTGGAGTTCGGCTTCGACATGAAGGTGACGCGGGTGGCGGAGCATCCGCGCATCACCAAGCCGTTTTCGGATGAGAGCTGGGACGCGCTCAACGCCCTCGGCCGCAAGGTCGACGAGCATCTGGCGGCGGGCGATGTGCGCCTGACGATGGGCGGCGAGCCGACCTTCGTGTCGATCGACGATTTCGAGGCGGACGAATGGAACACCGCCGCCGTCGGCCCGACCAAACGCATGTTCGCGGACCGGCTGATCCGCCGGCTGCGGAGCCGCTTCGCGCCGGGCGGCTTCCTGCATTACGGGCAGGGCAAGTGGTATCCGGGCGAAAGCCTGCCGCGCTGGACCTTCTCGCTGTATTGGCGGGCCGATGGCCAGCCGGTCTGGCAAGACCCGGAGTTGATCGCCGATGAGGGCGCGCAGGCGGGCGCCACCCCGCTGCAGGCGCAGGAATTCCTGCGCGAGATCGCGGCAGAGCTGGAGGTGGAGGAGGATTGCATCCTGCCCGCCTATGAAGACCCCGCGACATGGCTGGTGAAAGAGGCGAACCTGCCGCCCAACGTCACGCCCGAGAACAGCAAGCTCAAGGACCCCGAGGAGCGCCACCGCATCGCCGCGGTGTTCGACCGCGGGCTGACCGAGCCTTCGGGCTTCATCCTGCCGATCCAGAGCTGGCAGGGCAGGGCGTCCGGCCGCCGCTGGCGCACCGAGAAGTGGCGCCTGCGCCGCGGCTACATGTTCCTGGTGCCCGGTGACAGCCCGGTCGGCTATCGCCTGCCGCTGGACTCGCTGCCCTGGGTTCCCGCCTCGCAATATCCCTATATCAATCCTGTGGACCCGACGGTCGAACGCGACCCGCTGCCCCCCGTGACCCCGGTCGATCCCACCCGCCGCTCGCAGCCGATGTCGAGCTTCATTCCCAGCGGTGCGGGCTGGCAAGGCTCGCAAGGCAGCCCGGTGGCAGAGGTGGACGGCTTCATCCGCACCGCGCTGTCGGTGGAACCGCGCGACGGGCGGCTGTGCGTGTTCATGCCGCCGGTGGTGTCGATCGAGGATTACCTCGACCTGTTGCGCGCGGCAGAGGCGGCGGCGAAACGGCTGGGCCTGAAGGTGCATATCGAAGGCTATGCCCCGCCGCACGATCCGCGCCTGAACGTGATCCGCGTCGCCCCCGACCCGGGCGTGATCGAGGTGAACATCCATCCCGCCCACAACTGGGAGGACTGCGTCGCCACCACCGAGGCGGTGTATGAGGAAGCCCGGCAAAGCCGGCTTGGCGCCGACAAGTTCATGATCGACGGCAAGCATACCGGCACCGGGGGCGGCAACCATGTCGTCGTCGGCGGCAATACCCCGAACGACAGCCCGTTCCTGCGCCGGCCCGACCTGCTGCGCAGCCTGATCCTGCACTGGAACCGGCACCCCTCGCTGTCCTACCTTTTCTCGGGCCTGTTCATCGGCCCGACCAGCCAGGCCCCGCGGATCGACGAGGCGCGGCATGATGCGCTGTATGAGTTGGAAATCGCCCTCGCGCAGATCCCCGCGCCCTGGCAGGGGCAGCCGCCGCTGCCCTGGCTGACCGACCGGCTGCTGCGCAACATCCTGACCGATGTGACCGGCAACACCCACCGGGCCGAGATCTGCATCGACAAGCTGTTCTCGCCCGATGGCCCCACGGGGCGGTTGGGTCTGGTGGAGTTCCGCGGCTTCGAGATGCCGCCGAACGCGAAGATGAGCCTCGCGCAGCAACTGCTGATCCGCGCTCTGATCGCCCGGTTCTGGGAGGCGCCGGCCTCCGGCACGCTGACCCGCTGGGGCACGCAGCTGGCCGACCGCTTCATGCTGCCGCATTTCCTGTGGGTCGATTTTCTCGATGTGCTCGCCGATCTGCGGCGGCATGGCTTCGACCTGGACCCGGCATGGTTCAAGGCGCAGGCCGAGTTCCGCTTCCCGTTCTGCGGCGAGGCGGAGTATGAGGGCGTCCATCTGGAGCTGCGGCAGGCGCTGGAACCCTGGCATGTGCTGGGGGAAACCGGCGCCATCGGCGGCACGGTGCGCTACACCGATAGCTCGGTGGAAAGGATGCAGGTCAAGCTGACCGCGGCGGACCCGGGGCGCTATACCGTCACCTGCAACCGCCGCAAGATGCCGCTGCGGCCGACGGAGACGGCGGGCGTGTCGGTCGCAGGCGTGCGGTTCAAGGCCTGGCAACCGGCGGCGGCGATGCATCCGGTGGTGCCGGTCCATGCCCCGCTGACCTTCGATGTGTTCGACACCTGGTCGGGCCATGCGCTTGGCGGCTGCGTCTATCACGTCGCCCATCCGGGCGGGCGCAGCTATGACACCTTCCCGGTCAACGGCAACGAGGCCGAGGCGCGGCGTCTGGCGCGGTTCGAGCCGAACGGCCACACGCCCTCGGGTTACTGGCCCGCCGAGGAGGTGCCGCACCCCGAGTTCCCGATGACGCTCGATCTGCGCCGGCCGGCCGGGCTCTGACGCATGACCGGCCGCACCGCCACGCCGCCCTCCGATCCCGTGGCCGCGCTTCTGCGCGGCTACGAGCGTTATGCGGGGGTCGCGGATGAGCTGGTCGATGCCAAGGGCCAGATGCGCCCGGTCTGGCGGCCCTTCGTGCAGCATCTGGGGCGCCTGTCGCGCGACACCGTGGCGGCGCGCTTCGCCCGCGGCGACCAGTATCTGCGCGATGCGGGGGTGTTCTACCGGCTCTATGCCGAGAGCGGGTCGGATGAGCGGTCCTGGCCGCTGAGCCACGTCCCGGTGATCGTGCATGAAACCGAATGGGACGAAATTTCCGCCGGCCTGATCCAGCGCGCCGAGCTGCTGGAGAAGGTGGCGGCCGACCTCTACGGGTCGAACAAGCTGGTGGCGGGGGGGCATCTGCCGGCGCAGCTGGTGGCGCAGAACCCCGAATGGCTGCGCCCGATGGTGGGCGTGGTGCCGAAGGGCGGGCATTTCCTGCATTTCCTCGCCTTCGAGATCGGCCGCAGCCCCGACGGGTCCTGGTTCGTGCTGGGGGACCGCACGCAGGCCCCCTCGGGCGCCGGTTTCGCGCTGGAAAACCGGGTGGCGACCAGCCGGGTGTTCACCGACTTCTTTGCGAATGCCAATGTCCACCGGCTCGCCGCCTTCTTCCGCGGTTTCCGCGATGCGATGAACGGCCTGCGCAAGGATGAAAGCACCCGCGTCGGCATCCTCAGCCCCGGGCCGATGAACGACACCTATTTCGAGCATACCTATATCGCCCGCTACCTTGGCTTCATGCTGCTGGAGGGTGAGGATCTGGTGGTGCAGGACGGCGCGGTGATGGTGCGCACCGTCGCGGGCCTGAAGCCGGTCGATGTGCTGTGGCGCCGGCTCGATGCCCGTTTTGCCGACCCGCTGGAGCTGGACCCCTCGTCGCGCATCGGCACGCCGGGCATGGTCGGCGCGCTGCGGGCCGGGCAGGTGGCGATGGTCAATGCGCTTGGCTCGGGCCTCTTGGAAACCCGCGCCTTCCTCGCCTTCCTGCCGCGCATCTGCGAGGTGCTGACGGGCGAGCGGCTGAAGCTGCCCAACATCGCAACCTGGTGGTGCGGGCAATCGGCAGAGCGCGCCTATGTGCTGGCCAATGCGGACCGGATGCTGATCGGCCCGGCACTGTCGAACCGGCTGCCGTTCGAGGCGGATGGCGCCACTGTGCAGGGGAAGGCCTTCCGCCCCGGCGCCCATGCCGCGGTCAGCGACTGGATCAAGGCCGAGGGCCCGGCGCTGGTGGGGCAGGAGGCGGTGACGCTGTCCACCACGCCGGCTTACGTCGAGGGCCGCCTGCGCCCGCTGCCGATGAGCCTGCGCGCCTTTGTCGTGCGCACGCCCGAGGGCTGGCAGGTGATGCCCGGCGGCTATGCCCGCATCGGGCGGACCAAGGATGCCAGCGCCATTGCCATGCAGCGCGGCGGGGCGGTCGCCGATGTGTGGATCGTGTCGGACAAGCCGGTCGAGGCCGACACGATGGTCGCCGCGCCCGAAACCTTCCGCCGGTCCGAGCTTGGGGTGCTGCCAAGCCGCGCGGCCGACAACCTCTATTGGCTTGGCCGCTATGTCGAACGGGTGGAAACCGCGGTGCGGCTGCTGCGCGCCTGGCATCTGCGGCTGGCGGAAAGCGGCACCGTGGATCGGCCGCTGCTGAAGAGCCTTGGCAAATACCTGGCGCTGCACGGGTTCGACCCGGTGCAGCCCATTGCCGAGGCGCTGGCCGAACGGGTCGACGACGCCCGCAACTGCGCCGGCAAGGTCCGCGACCGCTTTTCCACCGATGGCTGGATGGCGCTGTCCGATCTGGCCGCCGCTGCCAAGGCCATGCCGGGGCCGGATCAGGCGGGCGACGATACCGCCCGGGCGCTTGGCCAGTTCCTGCGCCAGATCGCCGGGTTTTCGGGGCTGGTGCATGAGAACATGTACCGCTTCACTGGCTGGCGGTTCCTGACCCTTGGCCGCGCGCTGGAGCGGGCAAACTCGATGTGCTGGACGCTGGCGACCTTTGCCGATGCCAAGGCGCCGGAGGGCGCGCTCGATCTGGCGGTGGAGGTCGGCGACAGCCTGATGACCCATCGCCGCCGCTACACCGTCGCCACCAACCGCGCGACGGTGATCGACCTGCTGGCGCTCGACGACCGCAACCCCCGCGCGGTGTTCTTCCAGCTGGGCGAGATCCAGCGCCAGATTGCCAAGCTGCCGGGCAGCGATGCCGCGGGCCCGATGCCGCCCCTGCCGCGCCGGGTGCTGGAGCTGCATACCGGGCTGGCCGTGCTCTCGCCCGAGGAACTGACCACCGACGGGCTGCTGAAACTGCGCATTGCCACGGCCGGGCTTTCGGGGCTGATCGCCGAGACATATTTCGGTTAGGAAGGGGCGCGGACGCTCCGCCGGGAAAAAGGCCGCCCCATGCTCTATGACATCACCGCCAGCATCGACTACAGTTACAACCAGCCCTCGGGGCTTGGCCGCACCCTGCTGCGGTTGTTGCCGATCACGGTGCCGGGCGCGCAGAAGCTGATCGCGGGGGCGCTGACCACGGCGCCCGCGGCGGCGGAACGCATCGACCGGCTGGATTTCTTCGGCAATCCGGTGACGGAGGTCGCCTTCCGCGAGGCGACCCGCAGCGCCAGTTTCCGGATCCAGGCGCGGGTGGAGCGGATCGCGCAGGCGCCGTCGCTGGACCTCTCGCCAACGCTGAAGCGGCTGGCGGAGGAGCTTTACGATTACGACGATCTCGGCCCCGAAGCCCCGCACCACTTCCTTGGCCCGTCCGAGAGGGTGCGCCCGTCCGCCGCGATGACCGCCTATGCCCGCGACCATCTGGCCAAGGGCGAGACCACGCTGGCGGTGGTGCAGGCGCTTGGCGGCGCGCTCTACCGCGACATGCGCTTCGATGCCAAGGCCACCACCGTCGATACCGACCCGTCCGAGGCGTTCGAGGCCCGCCACGGCGTGTGCCAGGATTTCAGCCATGTGATGATCGCCTGCCTGCGCGGCATCGGCATTCCCGCCGGCTATGTCAGCGGCTACCTGCGCACCAGCCCGCCCAAGGGCGAGGCGCGGCTGGCTGGCGCCGATGCGATGCATGCCTGGGTGCGGGCCTGGTGCGGGGTGGAGTTCGGCTGGGTGGAGTTCGACCCGACCAATGACCTGATGGTGGGCAGTGACCATATCGTGGTCGCCGTGGGCCGCGACTATGACGACGTGGCCCCGGTCAAGGGCGTGCTGCGCACCGCCGGCCGCAGCGCCAGCGGCCACAGCGTCGATGTCATCCCGCTTGGGTGAAAGGGGCCGCTTGGCTGAACCGGGCTTCTGCGTGCTGGCGGTAGAACCGCGCGAACCCCGCGGCGAGGCGGGGGCCGTCGAGCGCCCCCGGCAATGACTGGCGCGCCTCGGTCGCAATGGCGGGCGGCACCATGCTGCCATCGGGGCGGTCGAAGGTGTCGGTAGACATGCGCTGTCAAGCTGCCCGCCCGAGTCTGCCCAAATGCGCTATGGCATGGTCCCGAAACTGCAATTTCAAACCGCAGCGGTGCCCCCCATTGTCATAGCTGAAGCAATTGATGATTTGGGAGAGCCAGGATGGCCACCAGTGATGCCCCCCTCGAGATCGGCCATGTCGCGCTGACCGTGCGCGACCTGCCCGCCGTCGGCGCTTTCTACCAGGCCGCGCTTGGCCTTCAGCCGCTGTCGCAGGACGGAGAGACCCTCCGGCTGGGCGCCGGCGACCGCCTCCTGCTGGAGCTGCGCCACGATCCCGCCGTCCGGCCCGCCTCGCCGCGCGAGGCCGGGTTGTTCCACACCGCCTTCCTGCTGCCCACCCGCGCCGACCTTGGCCGCTGGCTCGCCCATGCCGCCGAGACCGGGCTGCGGCTGCAGGGCGCGTCCGACCATCTGGTCAGCGAGGCGGTCTATCTGGCCGACCCGGAGGGCAATGGCATCGAGGTCTATGTGGACCGCCCCCGCGCCGACTGGCCGATGACGGCGGGCGGCCTGCAGATGGCCAGCGATCCGATGGATCATGCGGGGGTTCTGGCGGCGGCTGGCGGCAGCCGGTGGGCCGGCATCCCGGCGGGATCGGTGGTCGGCCACGTTCACCTGCAGGTCGGCGCGCTGGACGCGGCCGAGGCGTTCTATGCCGGCACCCTCGGCATGGCGCTGACCGTCCGCTACCCGGGCGCGCATTTCTTCGGCGCCGGCGGCTATCACCACCATTTTGGCACCAACATCTGGAACAGCCGCGGGGCAGGGCGGCGCGCTTCGGGAGGCACCGGGCTTGCCGAGGTGGGGCTGCGGGCGGGTCCTGCAGAGCTGGCGGCGATTGCCGCGCGGGCGGGGGTGGCCGCGGAGGGTCCTCTGGCGCTGCAGGACCCGTGGGGCACCGCGATCACCGTCGCGGCGAAGTAGCGCTCAGGTCAGCTTGTTCAGCAGGTCCATGAACCGCGCCTGCTCTGCCGGGGTCAGCGGCGCCAGCGTGCGGCGCGAGACCTCCAGCGCCGCCTCGCGATTGGCGGCGAAGACGGCGGCCCCGGCCTCGGTCAGGCTCACGGTCAGGCGGCGGCGGTCGCCCGGGTCGGGCGCGGTGGCAACCAGACCCTGCCGCGCCAGCCGGTCCACCACGCCCTTGATGGTGGCGCCGTCCATCGCCGTGACCCGGCCCAGATGGTTCTGCGACAGCGGCCCCAGCTCGTGCAGCCGCACCAGCACGGTGAATTGCGTCGTGGTCAGGCCCGGGATCGCCTCGGCAAAGATCGCAAGGTGCCGCTGGTTCGCGCGGCGCAGCACGAATCCCACCTGATCTTCCAGCACATAGGGTTTTTCCGGGCTTTCCACGGGCCCCGGGATACAGGCGCCGCCCCCTCCACGCAAGGTTGTTGACAGGGGGCGAAGCAGGCCGCAATCTTGTTTCTACACATACGAATTGCCCCCTCGCACAGCACGCCTTCCACCCAAAGGGCCGGCCATGACGGAAGCCACCAGCGACTACGCCCGCCCCACCGCGCTGCCCGAGGCGCTGGCACTGCTGGCGGCCGGCCCCCGCACGGTGCTGGCGGGCGGCACCGACCTTTATCCCGCGACGCAGGCACAGCGGCTGGCCGGGCCGCTGCTGGACATCAGCGCGCTGGACGGGTTGGCGGGGCTTGTTGCGGGGCCGGAGGGGCTGCGCATCGGCGCTGGCACCACATGGACCACGCTGGCCGAGGCCGACCTGCCGCCGGCGCTGGCGGCGCTGCAACAGGCGGCGCTTGTGGTCGGCGGGCGGCAGATCCAGAACGCCGGGACCCTTGGCGGCAACCTTTGCAACGCCTCGCCCGCCGCCGACGGGATGCCGCCGCTGCTGGTGCTGGGGGCGGAGGTAGAGCTGGCCTCGGTCCGCGGGGTCCGGCGCCTGCCGCTGGAGCAGTTCGTGCTGGGAGTGCGCAAGACGGCGCTTGCCCCGGATGAGCTGCTGACGGCGGTGCATATCCCGGCGGCGGCGCTGGCGGGAACGTCGTCCTTCGTCAAGCTGGGGGCGCGGGCCTATCTGGTGATCTCGATTGCCATGGTCGCGGTGCGGATCGTGGCCGATCGGGGGCGGGTGGTGGAGGCGGCGCTGGCGGTCGGGGCCTGCAGCGCCGTCGCCCGCCGCTTGCCGCAGGTGGAGGCGGCGCTGATCGGCGCGCCGCTGTCCGAGATGGGAGCGCGGATCACCGGGGCCGACGTCGCCGCCGCCCTCTCGCCCATCGCCGACATCCGCGGCACCGCCGACTACCGCCTTGACGCCGCCTGCGTGCTGCTGCGCCGCGCGGTGGCGCAGGCGCTGCCGCTGGAGGAGCCCGCATGAACCAGCCCGGCCGCTTTGCCACCCTCACCGTGAACGGCCAGCCCATCGCCATTGCCGGCGATCCCGCGCGCCGCCTGTCGGATTTCCTGCGCGAGGAGGCGGGGCTGCGTGGCACCAAATCCGGCTGCGACGCGGGCGATTGCGGGGCCTGCACCGTGATCGTCGATGGCGCCGCGGTCTGCGCCTGCCTGATGCCGGTGGGGCGGCTGGCTGGGGCCCGGGTGACCACGGTCGAGGGGCTGGCGGGTGCGCCGGGCGAGGCGGGCACGCTTTCCCGCCTGCAATCCGCCTTCCTGCGCCACGGCGCCGCGCAATGCGGGATCTGCACGCCGGGGATGCTGACCGCTGCCGCCGCGCTGCTGGCCGAGAGGCCCCGCCCGACCGAAGCGGAGGCGGAGGTGGCGCTTGGCGGCGTGCTCTGCCGCTGCACCGGCTACCGCAAGATCCTCGCTGCCGTCTGCGATGCCTGGCGGGTCGATGTGCCGGAGGCGCCGCTTGCGCCCGGCGCCGCCGTGGGCGCGCGGGTTCGGCGGCTGGACGGGATGCCGAAGGTGACGGGCGCGGACCGCTTCGGCGCCGATGAATGGCCCGAGGGCGCGCTGCTGCTGAAGGCGGTGCGCTCGCCGCACTTCCACGCCGCCTTTCACTTTGGCGACATTTCGGGCTGGAAGGCCTCCCGCCCCGGTGTCGCTGCGATCTTCACTGCCGAGGACATTCCCGGCCGTAACCGCTTTGGCGTGATCCCCGCCTTTGCCGATCAGCCGGCGCTGGCCGAGGGCACCGCAAGGCTGCGCGGCGAGGCGGTGGCACTGGTCGCCTTCGAGCCGGGGGCGGAGCCGGATCTGATCGACTTTCCCGTGGTTTGGCAGCCACTCCCGCACCTCCTCGATCCCGCTGAGGCCGAGGCAGATGGCGCCCCCCAGGTTCACCCGGGCCGCCCCGGCAACCACCTCACCGCCGGCCTTGTGCGCCGGGGCGATGCCGCCGCTGCACTCGCCGCCTCGGTGCATCTGGCGACGGGCAGCATCGAGACCGCCTTCGTCGAACATGCCTATATCGAACCTGAAGCGGGTTCCGCCTGGATGGAGGGCGAGGTGCTGTGCATCCGCGCCTGCACTCAGGCGCCGGTGATGGACCGCGACGACACCGCCGCCATCCTCGGCCTGCCGCCGGAGCGGGTGCGGATCCTGCCGACGGCTGTCGGCGGCGGCTTCGGCTCCAAACTCGATGTCTCGCTGCAACCGCTGCTGGGCCTCGCGGTGCTGAAGACCGGGCGGCCGGCGCGGATGGTCTATAGCCGCGCTGAAAGCATGACCTCGACCACCAAGCGCCACCCGGCCCGGATCACCGCCGAGATCGGCTGCGATGCGGAGGGCCGCGTCACCGCCCTGAACTTCGACGGCCTGTTCGACACCGGCGCCTATGCCAGTTGGGGGCCGACCGTGGCGAACCGGGTGCCGGTCCATGCCACCGGCCCCTACCGCACCCCCGCCGTGCTGGCCCGCGCCCGCGCCATCCACACCCACGGCCCCAGCGGCGGCGCCTTCCGCGGCTTTGGCGTGCCGCAGGCGGCGCTGGCGCAGGAGACGCTTTATGACCAGCTGGCGGATGCGGTGGGCCTCGACCGGCTGGAGTTCCGCCTGCGCAACGCCTTCCGTGACGGCGATGCGACGGCCACCGGGCAGGTGCTGCAGGGCACCGGCATCCATGACTGCCTGACCGCGCTGGCCCCGCACTGGACCCGCGCGCTGGCGGAAGCCGCCGTCGCCAACGCCACGTCGGGCCCTCTGCGCCGGGGGGTGGGCGTCGCCTCCTGCTGGTATGGCTGCGGAAATACCTCGCTGCCCAACCCCTCCACCATCCGGCTGGGGCTGACGCCGGATGGCACGCTGGTGCTGCATCAGGGAGCCATGGATATCGGGCAGGGCGCCAACACCGTCATCACCCAGATCTGCGCCGATGCGATTGGCCTGCCGGTGGAGGCCTTCACCCTCGTCGGCCCCGACACCTTCCTGACCCCCGATGCCGGCAAGACCTCTGCCTCGCGCCAGACCTATGTGTCTGGCCGGGCGGCGCAGGCGGCGGGGGCGGCCCTGCGGGCGCAAATCCTGCGGCTGGCGGGCCTCAACGGCGCGGCCACCCTGCGGCTGGAGGGGGCGGAGGTGGTGGTGGATGGCGAGACTCAGCACCGCATCGACCTTTCAGCACTGGCCCCCAACGCGCACGGCTACGCGCTGATGGCCGAAGAGACCTATGACCCGCCGACCGCGCCGCTGGATGCCGATGGGCAGGGCACGCCCTATGCCGTCTATGGCTACGGCGCGCAGATTGCCGAGCTGGAGGTGGATACCGAGCTTGGCACCGTGCGCCTGCTGAAGATCACCGCCGCGCACGACCTCGGCCGCGTCATCAACCCGACCCTCGCCGAGGGCCAGATCGAGGGCGGTATCGCGCAGGGCATCGGTCTTGCGCTGATGGAGGAATACCTGCCGGGGCGGACGGAGAACCTGCATGACTACCTGATCCCCACCATCGGCGACGTGCCCCCCATCGAAAGCCTGCTGATCGAGCGGGCGGACCCGGAGGGCCCGTTCGGCGCCAAGGGCCTTGGCGAGCATGTGCTTATCCCCACCGCCCCCGCGATCCTGAACGCGGTGCGCCATGCCACCGGCGTGACCGTCACCCGCGTGCCGCTGCTGCCGCACCGCCTGCGCGCGGCGATCCTGGCCAGGGGCGCGCCATGAGCGAAGCGCCGGTCAAGATCCGCTGCGATGCCTGCCCGGTGATGTGCTACATCGCCCCCGGCCAGACCGGCGCCTGCGACCGTTATGGCAATGTCGAGGGGCGGATTTTGCGCACCGATCCGGTCACGCTGCTGTCGCGCAGCGTGGCGGCGGGCGGGGCGGTGGTGCCGTTTGCGGGGGCGGAGTGGGTGGACGGGATGCTGCCGGCGGATGCCTTCGTCACCGGCATCGGATCGGGCACCACCTATCCCGATTACAAGCCCGCGCCCTTCATCGTGTCCTCGCGGATCGAGGGCGCCGACATGGTCACGGTGGTGACCGAGGCGATCTTTTCCTATTGCGGCGTCAAGGTGAAGATCGACACCGACCGCCATCTGGGAACCGAAGGCGCCGTGGTGCGGGCGGGGGGCGAGGCGGTGGGTCATGTCACAACCGCTGAATATGGTAGCCAGATGCTGTCGCTTGGCGGGATCAGCCACCTGACCGGGCATTCCAAACCCGAGGGCCGCGCCACCTCGGCCGCGCTGCTGGCGCTGTGCAACCGCGAGGCGGTGGAGCTGAGCATCGACGGCGGCTCCACCGTGATCGTGCAGGCGGGTCATGCGCCGGTTGTCGATGGCGTGCCGGAGCGGCGGATGCGCGTCGGCTGCGGGTCGGCCACCATCGGCATGTTCGCCGATCAGTGGCTGGGGCTGGTGGATGAGGTGGTGGTGGTCGACGACCATATTACTGGCGTCGTGTCGGAACATCAGGCGGGCAAGGTCATCGGCTGGGCCGAGACGGGGATCAAGATCCTCGGCCAGCGCTCTACCCCCGGGCGTTATTTCCGGGTGTCGGAGCCGGGGCTGGGCTGGGGCGGCACGAAGCTGACCGATCCGCTGGCGATCCTTGGCCCGTGGAATCCCAAGAAGGGGGCGCGGCCGGGTCTGCGGCTGCTGATGGTTTCGACCACCGGCGAGGATTATGCCTATTACGTGCTGGACGAGGCTCTGCAGCCCGTCCCGCAGCCGATGCCCGAGGCGCTGAAACCCTCGGTCGCGCTGATCGACGAGAATTGCGAGCCCTCGCTCTGCACCGTGCTGTTCGTCGGCGGGGCGGGGGGGAGCCTGCGCGCCGGGGTCACGCGCAACCCGGTGCGGCTGACGCGCTCGGTGCAGGCCGGGGAGACGCGGCTGACGGTGGGCGGGGCGGAAGTGTTCCTGTGGCCCGGCGGCGGGATCACCTTCATGGTCGATGTGACGCGGCTGCCGGAGGGGGCCTTCGGGCAGGTGCCGACGCCCGCGCTGGTGGCACCGTTGGAATTCACCCTGCCGCGCGAAGCCTATCTGGCGCTGGGCGGGCATGGCGGTGCGATCCGGCCTTTGGCCGAGATCGGGGTGGAGGGTGGCGAGTATGTCACCGCCGCGAAGGTGGAGCCTTGGCCGGGGGCCGCGGAATGAACGGCCCGCAATCGGCCCTGCTGCCCGATGGCCGCCTGCATCTGCAACACGGGCCCATCGACCTGATCGTGAAGGCATTCGGTGCGCCCGCGGCGGTGCGCGCCGCTTATGCCCGTGCAACCGCGCGGTTCGAGGGCATCCTGCCGGCGCTGGTGGCGGAATTGCCGGCCCTGCGCAGCGAGGCACCCGGCCCGCTGCGGGGGCGTGTGGCGCAGGCGATGGCGGCGGCGGCGGTGCCGTTCCGGCCCGCCTTCATCACGCCGATGGCGGCGGTGGCGGGGGCGGTGGCGGATGCGGTCTGCGCGGCGCTGGTGGCGGGCGGCGATCTGACCCGTGCCTATGTGAACAATGGCGGCGACATCGCGCTGTGGCTGGCGCCGGGGCAGGCGCTGACCGCCGCAATTGCCGCGCGGCCGGGGGCGCCGGACCGGGTGCGCGTTGCCCATGCCGACCCGGTGCGCGGCATCGCCACCTCGGGCCGCGGCGGGCGCTCGCTCTCGCTTGGCATCGCCGATGCGGTGACGGTGCTGGCCGCAACCGCTGCCGCTGCCGATGCCGCCGCGACGATGATTGCCAATGCGGTGGACCTGCCGGGGCACGCTGGCATCACCCGCCGCCCGGCCTGCGAGATCAGCCATGACAGCGACCTTTGCCACCGCCTTGTGACCTGCAATGTCGCCCCGCTGACCCCGGGCGACATCGCCAAAGCCCTGGCCCGCGGCGCGGCCTTCGCCCGCAGCCTGCAGGCCCGCGGGCTGATTGCCGGGGCGGCGCTTTTCCTGCAGGGTGACGCGCGCGTGACCGGCACCTTGACCCACCCCGAAGCGGAGCCCCGCCTTGCCCCAGTTTGACATCCGCAAGACCACCCTGATCGTGGAAGAGATCCACCACGACGGCGGCCCCGCCCCCGAGCAGCCCCGCCGCCGCGCCGCGATGCTGGCGCTGGTGCGCAACCCCTTCGCCGGGCGGCACGAGCCCGATCTGCAACCGGCGATGGAGGATCTGAAGCCCCTCGGCCTCGCCATGTCCCGCCGCCTGATCGCGGCGCTGGACGGGCCCGAAGGCATCGACGCCTATGGCAAGGGCGCGCTGGTCGGCGCGGGCGGCGAGGCGGAGCATGGCGCGCTCTGGCACGTCCCCGGCGGCTATGCGATGCGCGAGCTTCTGGGCGAGTCGCGCGCCATCGTGCCCTCGGCGATGAAGGTGGGCGCCATGGGGGCCACGCTGGATGTGCCGCTCGGCCATATCAACGCCGCCTATGTGCGCAGCCATTTCGATGCCTTCACCGTGTCTATGCCCGACGGCCCGCGCGCCGATGAAATCCTGTTCGTGCTGGCGATGGCGCGGGGCGGGCGGGTGCATTCGCGGATGGGCGGGCTCGAGGTCTGGCAGGTCACCGGAACGGACGGGCTGCGCTGATGCGCCAGCTGCCCGCGGCGGCGCTGGTGCTGCTGCCGGGCGCGGCGCTGGCCCATGCGTCGGAGCGGATGGTGATCCTGACGCTGCCGACCGGCTGGTACATTCTGGGCGCCGCCGTGACCGTGGCGCTGACCGGGGCGCTGGCGCTGCTGGGGCGGCTGCCGGCCTTCACCGCGCGGGAGCTGTGGCAGCGCCGCATCATCGTGCCGCGCCCCGTCGCCAGCTGGATTGCCGCGCTGGTCTGGGGGGCGCTGGTCGTTACCGGCCTGCTGGGCAGCCGCGATCCGATGGCGAACCCCTTGCCGCTGATGGTGTGGACGGTGATCTGGGTGGCGCTGACGCTGGCCTGCGTGATCTTCGGCGACCTCTGGCGCGGGATCGATCCCTGGACCGGCCCGGTGCGCAGCGCCCGCCGACTGCTGGGGCGCTGCGGCAGCATCGGCCTTTCGCGGCTCGGCTACCTTCCCGCGGTGCTGTTCTACCTCGCCTTCGCCTGGTTCGAGATCGTGTCGCTGCGCCCCGCTGACCCCGCCGTTCTGGCCCGCGTGGTGGCGGGCTACTGGCTGGCGGTCTTCGTGCTGGCGGTGGCCGAGGGCGAGGACTGGCTGGAGCGGGGCGAGGCCTTCACCGTCTATTTCGGCTTCATCTCGAAAATCGCGCCGCTGTGGCATGAAACCCAAGGCGACACCGTGCGCCGCTTCGCCGGCCTGCCCGGCGCGCAGGTGCTGCGGATGGCGCCATTGCCGCCCAGTGCCATTGCCTTCGTGACGCTGGTGCTGGCGGGTGTCACCTTCGACGGGCTGTCGGAGACGTTCTGGTGGCTGGCGCGGATCGGGATCAACCCGCTGGAGTTTCCGGGCCGCTCTGCCGTGACCGGGGTCAACACCCTCGGGTTGCTGGCGCTTTGGGCGCTGACGGGGGCCACCATCCTTGCGGCATTGGCGCTCGGGCTGCGGCTTGCGGGCGCGCCTTTGGCAAGGTTCGGCGCGCTGGCGGGGCCGGTGCTGCTGTCCTTCCTGCCCATCGCCGCGGGCTATCACGTTGCGCATTATTTCATCGCGCTGCTGACACAGGGGCAATACGTCCTCGCCGCGCTGAACGATCCCCTGCACCGGGACTGGGCGCTTCTGGGCCTGCCCGAGCATTGGGTGTCCTTCGGCTTCCTGATGGACGCGCACTGGGTCCACGCCATCTGGGCGGTGCAGTTCGCGGTGATCCTTGGGGCGCATGTGCTGGCGGTGGTGCTGTCGATGCGACTGTCGGACGGGGCGGCGCGCCTGTCGGGCTGGTCTCACCTGCCGGTCACGGTGCTGATGGTGCTTTACACGGTGCTTGGTCTTTGGCTGCTATCGACCCCGACCGGAGCCTGATAAACAGGCGGCGTGACTATCCCCAAGGCGTGCAGAAATGCGTGGACTTTTCATTTGCACACTCACATTCTTTCCCCAAGGCCCGGCGCGCAAGACCAGGGCCAAGCCCCCAACAGCGGAGATCTTCCCATGACTTCCAGACTGATCGGATTGACCCCGTCGCGCCGCACGGTGCTTGGCGGGCTTGCAGCCTCGGGCGCGGCGCTGGCGCTGCCGGCCCGCTTTGCCAGCGCCCAAAGCGCGGCCCCCATCAAGCTTGGCTTCCAGCTGCACCGCACCGGCATCGGCGCCGCCTATGGCCGCTGGTACGAACGCACCGCGCAGGCGGCGCTGAAGCTGGTGAACGAGGCCGGCGGCATCAACGGCCGCCCGGTGGAGATCCTGTTCGAGGATGATGGCACCGACCCCAAGCGCGGCGCCGAGGTGATGGAGAAATTCGCCAGCCAGTCCAATTGCGACGCGGTGTTCGGCGCCCTCTTCAGCCATGTCGTCGTCGGCACCGCGCCCCGCGCCGGGGAACTGAAGATGCCCTATCTGGTCTGTTCCGAAGGGCACCACGTCGCCTCGGGCAAGATGAACCGCTGGACGCTGCAGCCGGGCATCACCGACGTGAAATCGCAGGTGCGGGCGATGGCGCCCTGGGTTTCCTCGACGCTTGGCAAGAAGGTCACGATGATCTTCCCGGACTATGCCTTCGGCCATGACCACCGCGACGCCTTCGTGCCGGCCATTCAGGCCGCGGGCGGCGAGGTGATCGAGCAGATCGCGATTCCGCCGACCGAGACCAGCTTCACCCGCTATCTGCCGCGGATCCCGGCCGACACCGAGGTGATCTATCACGTCATGGTCGGCCCGGCCGTGCTGACCTTCGTCAAGGAACTGGGCGAGTTCTACGGCTCGGGCGACCGGCCGCAGATCTTCGGCTTCATCGACTCGCTGGAGGCGGTGAACATCGCCTCGCCGGGGCTGGAATTCCTGGAGGGCACGCATTTCTGGGAGGGCCATTGCCGCTATCTGCAAGCCGATGCGGGCGAGCATGAGGCGACCTATCGCGCCGCGGTCGGGGTCGATGACACCGGCGCCTCGCTGGCCGATGCCAAGGACATCTCGACCTATGCTCACATGTTCTCGGTCTGGGAGACGCTGTTCATCCTGAAGGCGGGGATGGAGGCGGCGGGCTATCAGGGCCCGGCCGACCGGCAAAAGCTGGTCGAGGCGATCGAGGCGATGACCGACATGCCTTACGGGATCGAGCATCCGCAGGGCGCGAAAACCTTCAACGGCAAGACCCATCAGGTGTTCGGGGTGCAATACATCTCGAAGGTCGAGGGCGGGAAGCTGGTCAAGGTTCACACCACCTCGCCCGAGGACGGGATGTATCCCGACGAAGCCGACTACACGTCGATGTCGTTCTAAGGCCAAGGCGGGGCGGGGGCTTGCCCTCGCCCTGCAGGGCGGCGTCCTCCAGAAGGGGCACTACGTGGATTTCGGACCTTTCCTGCTTCTGGCCCTGATGGAGGGGCTGGTGACGGCCGCGGTGCTGGCGCTGACGGCGGTCGGCCTCGCGCTGGTGTTCGGCGTGATGCGCGTGGTGAACGTGGCGCATGGCGAGTTCTTCATGCTGGGCGCGGTCGCCGCCTGGTTCGTCACCACCTGGATCCCCGGCCCGCCGGCGGTGGGCTTCATCGCCGCGCTGGTGCTGTGCCCGCTGCTGGTGGCAAGCGTGGCGGCGCTGGCCGATACGCTGGTGCTGAAGCGGCTGAACTACGATCCCGACGCCACCATCGTCGCCACCATCGGCCTGCTCTATATCCTGCAACAGGCGGCGCTGAGCCTTTACGGCCCCGATGCCCGCCCGGTCGAGGCGCCTTTCACGCTCAGGGTGCAATTCCCGTGGTTCGGCTATTCGGGCTACAAGCTGGCGGTGATCGCGGCCGCGGCGGTGATCCTTGCCGGCGTCTGGCTGCTGCTGGCGCGCACGAAGATCGGCCTGGTGATGCGCGCCACCCAGATCGACCGCGAGACCGCCCGCGCCTTCGGCATCAACGTCGACCGGGTCTATGCCGGGGTGTTCGCGCTTGGCGCCGGGCTGGCGGCGGTGGCGGCGGTGCTGATCGTGCCGATCCAGCAGGCGCATTACCTGATGGGGCATGATCCCTTGCTGCTGTCCTTCATCGTGGTGATCATCGGCGGCCTCGGCTCCTTGCGCGGCACGCTGGTCGCGGCGCTGCTGATCGGGCTGTCGGACGGGGTGATCTCCGTCTTCTTCTCGCCGACGCTGGCCAAGATCCTCGCCACGCTGTTCGTGGCGCTGGTGCTGGTGTTCCGCCCGCAGGGCCTGATGGGAAGGCGCACGGCATGAGCATGGCGGCAAAGGTCTGGGCCCTGCACCTGGGGGTGCTGGTGGCGCTGCTGGCGGCGCAATTCGTGCTGCCCGTCTATCACGCCGGCAACCTCGCGCGGATCATGGTGCTGGCGGTCTATGCGATGGGGTTCAACATCGCCTTTGGCTATACCGGGCTTCTGAGCCTCGGCCACGCGCTGTTCTTCGGCGCGGGGCTTTACGGCATGGGGATGCTGGTCGCGCTGGCCGGCTGGGGCGCGGGCGCGGCGCTGGTCGCCGGTATCGCCGCTGGCGGGGCGATGGCGCTGGCCGTGGGGCTGCTGGCGCTGCGCACCGCGGGCGTGTCCTTCATGATCGTCACGCTGATGTTCGCGCAGGCCGGCTACCTGACCATCCTCTACTACACCCCCTATACCCGCGGCGAGGAAGGCATCGTCATCGACCGCGCCGCCCGCGTGCTGCTGGGGTTCGACCTCTCGCAAGACGCCATCCGCTACTTCGCCGCCTTCGCCCTTTTCGCCGCTGCGCTGCTGGTCAAGCTGGCGCTGGTCCGCTCTCCCTTCGGCCGGGTTATGGTGGCGATGCGCGAGAATGAGGAGCGGAGCCGGATGCTGGGCTACGATCCCTTCCGCATCAAGCTGGCGGCGCTGGTGCTGTCGGGCGTCTATGCCGGGGCGGCGGGGGCGGCCTATGGCCTTCTCTTCGGCTATGTCGGCGCCAGCTTCGCCTCGATCCAGTATTCGATCCTGCCGCTGCTGTATGTACTGCTTGGCGGCGCGGGCACGGTGCTCGGGCCGTTCCTTGGGGCTGCGCTGATGTTCTACCTGATCGACCTCGCCAGCGGCATCACCACCGCGCATCTGCTGGTGGTGGGCGTGGCGCTGCTGGTGCTGGTGCTGTTCGCGCCCAAGGGCATCCTTGGCGCGCTGCGGGACAGGGGGCTGAAATGGCTGCCGTAACCCTGCTGGAAGCCCGCGCCCTGACCCGCCATTTCGGTGGCCTCCGCGCCGTCGACGGGGTGGATTTCGACTTGGCGCAGGGCGAGATCCACGCCCTGATCGGCCCCAATGGCGCCGGCAAGACCACCTTCGTCAGCCTGCTTTGCGGCCGGGTGCCGGTGCAATCGGGCAGCATCCGCTTTGCCGGGCAGGACATCACGAAGATGCCGGCCCATCAGCGGGTCCGCGCCGGCATCGCCTATACCTTCCAGATCACCGCGATCTACCCGCGCCTGACCGTGCTCGACAACATCGCGCTGGCCGTGCAGTCGCGGGGCGCGGCCAATCTTGCCGCCGAGTCGCTCGCCGCCCTCGACCGCGTCGGCCTCGCCGGCCGGGCGCAGATGCTGGCGGGCGAGCTCTCCTATGGCCATCAGCGCCTGCTGGAGGTCGCCATGGGCCTCGCCCTGCGCCCGCGCCTGCTGATCCTTGATGAGCCGACGCAGGGGCTGGCGAATTCCGAGATCGACGCCTTCAAGGATCTGGTGCGCGGCGTGGTGCCCGACATGACCGTGCTGCTGATCGAGCACAACATGGACGTGGTGATGGACCTTGCGCAGCGGATCACTGTCCTGAACTTCGGGCAGGTGCTGGCGACCGGCAGGCCAAGCCAGATCCGCGCCAACCCGGCGGTGCAAACCGCCTATCTGGGGGGCTGAATGCTGAAGGTGCAGGATCTTGAGGCCGGCTATGGCGCGGTCACGGTGCTGCGGGGGCTGACCCTGCAGGCGGCGCCCGGCGAGGTGCTCTGCGTGATGGGCCGCAACGGCGCCGGGAAATCCACGCTGATGAAGGCGATCATGGGGCTGGTGCCTGCGACAGGTGGCAGCATCGTGCTCGACGGTATCCCCCTCGGGGGTCTGCCCGCGCATGAGGTGCCGCGGCTGGGGATCGGCTATGTCCCGCAGGGCCGCCGCCTGTTTGGCGATCTGACGGTGGCCGAGAATATCGAGATCGGCCTGATGACCCGCCGCCACGGCACCGCCACCCGCGAACGCGTGCTGGACCTCTTCCCGCGCCTCCGCGAGCGCATGGGGCAGGTCTCGCGCACCCTGTCGGGCGGCGAGCAGCAGATGCTCGCCATCGCCCGCGCGCTCTGCCTCGAGCCCAAGGTGCTGCTGCTGGACGAGCCGACCGAGGGGCTGCAACCCTCGATGATCGCGCTGATCCGCGAGACGGTGGTGGCGCTGAAGGCCACCGGCGTGGCGACGGTGCTGGTGGAACAGCGCGTCGATGCGGTGCTGTCGGTCGCGGACCGCGTCGCCTTCGTCGATCACGGCCGCGTGGCCGAGGTGGTTCCGGCGGCGGGGATGACCCACGCCTCCCCCGAGTTCCTGAAATACGTGGGGATCTGATGGGCGAGGGGGAACAGCGCGGCCTCGTCGCCGGAGGCGACCAACGCGGCCTCGTCGCCGGTGTCGATGTCGGCGGCACCTTCACCGACCTGGTGATCTTCGACCCCGCCACCGGCACCGTCCGGCTGGCCAAGGTGCCCACCACGCTGGACAATCAGGCCTTCGGCGTGCTCGCGGCGTTCGAGGCCGCGGGCCAGGATCTGGCGGACATCGGCCTCATCGTCCACGGCACCACCACCACCACCAACGCCGTTCTGGAACGCAAGCTGGCGCGCACCGGCATCGTCACCACCCTGGGCTTCCGCGACGTGCTGGAGCTTGGCCGCCGCACCCGCCCGCAGCCCTATGGCATGACCGGCCGCTTCGTGCCGATCATCCCTCGCGACCTGCGCCTGGAAGTGCCTGAACGGATGGACGCCCGCGGGCAGGTGCTGACCCCGCTCGATGAACCCGCCCTGCGCGCCGCGCTGGCGCACCTGCTGGCCAAGGGCTGCGAGGCGCTGGTCATCCACTTCCTGCACTCCTACGCCAACCCCGCGCATGAGCTGCGCGCCGCCGAGATCGCGGCCGAAGTCTGGCCCAACACCCACATCACCATCGGCCACCGCCTGCTCTCCGAAAGCCGCGAATACGAACGCGGGGTGACGGCGGCCGTCAACGCCGCGGTGCAGCCGCTGCTGGAGCGCTACATCGCCCGGCTGCAACAGGAGCTGGCCGCCCGCGGATACCAGCGCGAGCTCTTGGTAATGAACGGCAATGGCGGCATGGTCTCCTCGCGCCTCGTCGCGCGCGAGGCGGTGAAGACGGTGATGTCGGGCCCCGCCTCGGGCGTGATGGCGGCGGTCTATACCGGGCGGCGGGCGGGGATGCCGAACCTCGTGACCTATGACATGGGCGGCACCTCCACCGATGTGGCGCTGATCCGGGATGGCCGCGCCCCGGTGTCGAACGAGATCGAGATCGAATACGCGATGCCGATCCATGTGCCGATGGTCGATGTGCGCACCGTGGGGGCCGGGGGCGGCTCGCTGGCCCGGGTCGATGCGGCCGGGATGCTGCGCGTCGGCCCCGAAAGCGCCGGCAGCACGCCCGGCCCGATCTGCTACGGGCGCTGCGGCACCCAGGTCACCATCTCCGACGCCAACCTGCTGCTGGGACGGCTGCCGCCGGGCCGCTTCGGCGGCGAGCTGCGCGCGGCGGTGCGCGAGGCCTTCGCCGCCCAGATCGGCGCGCCCCTTGGCCTCTCGCCAGAGGCGGCCGCGATGGCCGTCCTCCGCCTCGGCAACACCCATATGGCCGGCGCGATCCGCATGGTCTCCATCTCCATGGGCGCCGACCCACGGGATTTCGCGCTCTTCGCCTTCGGTGGCGCCGGCCCCCTCCACGCCGCCGCCCTGGCGCGCGAACTGGCGATCCCACAGGTGCTGGTCCCCGCCCGCCCCGGCATCACCAACGCCCTTGGCTGCGTGGTCGCCGACCTGCGGCATGATTTCGTGCGCACCCTCAACCGCCCGCTGGACAGCGCCGACATGGCCGCCGTCCACGCCATCTTCGCCGCGCAGGAGGCCGAGGGCCGCGCCCTGATCGGGGCCGAGCGCATTGCGCTGACCGGCATCACCGCCGAATACAGCGTCGACATGCAGTTCGTCGGCCAGACCCACCTGCTGCGGGTGCCGCTGCCCAATGGCCGCCCCACCCGCGCCGAACTGCAAGAAGCCTTTGAGCGCGCCTACCACGCCCGCTTCCGCGTCGATCTGGGCAGCATCCCCGCCAATCTCGTGAACCTCAACACCTCCGTCATCGGCGCCCGCCCCGAGATCGACCTCGCCGCCCTGATCGATCCCGCCCACCGCCGCGCCACCCTGGCCGAGGCGCAGACCGGCACCCGCCCGGTGTGGTTCGAGGGCTGGACCGACACCCCGATCTACTGGCGCGACCACCTGCCGGAGACCCTCGACCTCACCGGCCCCGCCATCATCGAGCAGATGGACACGACGCTGGTCCTCGACCCCGGCGACCACGCCCGCATGGACGCCGACGGCAACCTGATCGTCACCCTGGGAGGCGCCTGACCATGCCAGCCTTTGCCTTTTCCAAATATCCTCGGGGGGCCCGGGGGGCAGAAGGCCCCCCGCCGTCGACGCAGGCCCTGCCGCATCCGGAAAGCCCCACCCCATGAGCCTGGACCCCGTCACCCTCGCCGTCATCCAGGCCGGCCTGCAGCAGGTCTGCGACGAGATGGACCTCAGCTTCTCCCGCGCCGCCTTCTCGCCGGTGATCGCGGAAGCCGATGACCGCTCCGACGGCATCTATGACGCCAGCGACGGCTCCCTGATCGCGCAAGGCGCGCGCGGGCTGCCGGTCTTCGTCGGCACCATGCAATTCTCCACCCGCCACCTGATCGCCCGCATCGCCAGCGGCGAGACGCTGCCGCCGGAACCGGGCGACATCTACATCGTCAACGACCCCTATCTTGGCGGCACCCACCTGATGGATGTGCGCTTCGCCATGCCCTTCTACCGGGAGGGCGAGATCTTCTGCTGGCTGTCCAATACCGGCCACTGGCCCGATACCGGCGGCGCGGTGCCCGGCGGCTTCAGCGCCAGCGCCACCAGCGCCGAGCAGGAAGGCCTGCGCTTGCCGCCCGTCAAGCTGTTCAAGCGTGGGGTGATGGACCCGGAACTCTGGCAGGTGATCTGCTCCAACATCCGCGTCTCGGGCCAGCGCATCGGCGACGTGAAGGCGCAGGCCTCGGCGCTGCTGGTGGGGGCGGAACGGCTCACCACCATCCTCGACCGCTACGGCGATGCCGCCGTGCGCGAGGCCATCTCGCAGATCCGCACCCTCGCCGCCCGCCAGATGCGCGCCAGCATCGCCCAGATCCCCGAGGGGCGCCTGACCGCCAGCGCCTTCATCGACAGCGACGGCGTGGTGAACGAGCCCCTGACCATCGCCCTCACCGTCACCCGCGCCGGCGCGCCGGGCGAGGAAATCCTGACCTTCGACTTTACCGGCTCCTCACTGCCCTGCGCCGGGCCGATGAACTCTGTCCGCGCCACCACGCTCTCCTCGGTCTATCTCGCCCTGCGCCACATCTTCCCCGATGTGCCGATGTCGGCGGGCGCGTTCGAGCCACTGGAAATCACCGGCATCGAGGGCACCTTCCTCGATGCCCATTACCCCCGCCCGGTTTCCGGCTGCGCCGCCGAGGTCAGCCAGCGCGTCGCCGAGGCGGTGTTTGCCGCGCTGGTGCAGGGCATCCCCCACCTGGTCACCGCATCCCCCGCCGGCACCTCGGGCAATTTCGGGCTGGGGGGGCATGACCCCGACAAGGGCCGCGACTATGTGATGTACCAGATCTCGGGCGGCGGCTATGGCGGCAATGCCGGGCATGACGGGCTGGCCAATGGCTGCTCGACCATCGGCATTTCCAAGGCCCCGCCGGTGGAGATCATGGAACAGACCTACCCGGTGCTCTACCGCCGCTATGCGCTGCATGAAGGCTCCGGCGGGGCGGGACAGCATCGCGGCGGCTTCGGGCTGGACTATGAGATCGAGCTGCTGCGGGGCGAGGCGCGGGCCAGCTTCGTGATGGACCACGGCCGCACCGGCCCGCAAGGCGCCCTCGGCGGGCAGGATGGCGCGGTGAACCGGGTGGAGGTGATCCGCGGCGGTGTGGTGACGGTGCCGGAACACCTGTCCAAGGCGCAGGACATTCCCCTGCGCCCCGGGGACCGTGTTCGCGTCCGCACCCCCGGGGGAGGCGGCTATGGCGACCCGGCGCGGCGCGATCCGGCGGCGGTGGATGAGGATGTGCGCCTTGGCCGCTACACCGCCGCACAGGCCCGTGCGCTGTTTCCAGGCTGGAGAGGCTGACATGCTGAAAGGACTGCGCGTCATCGAGTTCGAGGGGCTGGGGCCCGGTCCCTTCGCCGCGATGCTGCTGGCCGATCTTGGCGCCGAGGTCATCACCATCCATCGCCCCGGCCCGGCCGCGCCGGGCCTGCTGGACCGCGGCAAGCGCTCGATCACGCTCGACCTCAAGGCCTGCGATGACCTTGCCACCGCCCGCGCCCTGATCGCCTCGGCCGAGGCGCTGATCGAGGGGCTGCGGCCGGGGGTGATGGAGCGGCTGGGGCTGGGGCCCAGGGATTGCCGCGCCCTGAACCCGGGCCTGGTCTACGGCCGCATGACCGGCTGGGGGCAGGCGGGACCGCTGGCGCCGGTGGCGGGGCATGACCTCAACTACCTCGCCCGCTCTGGCGCGCTTTGGTTCGCGGGGGCGCCGGGGGATGCGCCGGTGACGCCGCCGACGCTGGTGGGCGATATCGGCGGCGGGGCGATGTATCTGGCGGTGGGGCTGCTGGCCGGGGTGATGCGGGCGCGGAGGACGGGGCAGGGCACCGTGGTCGATGCCGCCATCGTCGATGGCTCGGCGCATATGCTGGCGCTGCTGCTGTCGCTGCGCCCGCCCGGCGCGCAGGGCTTTGCCCGCGGCGCCAGCCTTCTGGACGGGCCGCACTGGTCGCGCAGCTACCGCACCGCGGATGGCGGCCATGTCGCCGTGCAGGCGCTGGAGCCGAAATTCTACGCGCTGCTGCTGGAGGGGCTGGGGCTGGCCGGCGATCCCGCGATGGCGGCGCAGCACGACCCGGCGCAGTGGCCCGCGCAGACCGCCCGGCTGGCCGCGATCTTCGCGGCCCATCCCCGCGCCCATTGGGACGCGCTCTTCGGCGCCAGCGATGCCTGCGTGGCCCCCGTGCTCTCGCCCGATGAGGCCGCCGCCGATCCGCATATGGCCGCGCGCGGCAGCTGGCAGCACCGGGACGGCCAGTCGGAACCCGCCCCCGCCCCCCGCTTCGACGGCCAGCGCGCGGACCTGAGCCCGCTCCCCACCCGCGACCAGCACCGCGCCGAGATCCTGACAGACCTGCGCCAGCGCGGGCTGCTGCCCTGATGTCCCCCGTCCCGCCCTGCGCGCGGCACGATCACAGGAGAGACCGACCATGAAAGTGTTCTTCAGCGAGGATCACCGCCTGCATTTCCCGCAGGCCGAGCTGAGCGGGGGCCAGTTCGTCACCCCCTATGAACGGCCAAGCCGGGCTGAGTATGTCTATCAGCGGCTGAAACAGCAGGGCCTGCGCGACATCGCGGACCCCGGCCCCTGCGACATGGCGCCGGTGCGGGCGATGATGGACCCGGGCTTCCTAGCCTTTCTCGAAACCGCCTGGGACCAGTGGAAGGCCGCGGGCTGCGCCGGTGAGGTGATCCCGGCGGCGATCCCGGCGCGGCGGATGCAGATGGCGCGCCCGCCGCGCAATATCGACGGGCTGGCGGGCTACTATTGCCTTGCGCAGGAAACCGCGATCACCGGCGGCACCTGGGCTGCGGCGCTGTCCTCGATGGCCTCGGCGCAGGCGGCGCAGCGCCATGTCGCGGCGGGCGCGCGCTCGGCCTTCGCGCTCTGCCGCCCGCCCGGGCACCACGCGACGGCGGATATGTATGGCGGCTATTGCTTCCTCAACAACGCCGCCGTGACCGCCCAGATGTTCCGCGACCAAGGCGCCGGCCAGGTGGCGGTGCTGGACATCGACTTCCACCACGGCAACGGCACCCAGGACATCTTCTACGGCCGGGGCGACGTGTTCTTCGCCTCGGTCCACGGCGCGCCCGAGGACGCCTTCCCCTACTTCCTCGGCTTCGCGGATGAGACCGGCGCGGGCGAGGGCGAGGGCACCACGGCCAACTACCCCTTGCCGCCCGGCACCGGCTATGACCGCTGGTCGCACGCATTGGACGATGCCATCGCGCGCATCCGCGCCTGGGGGGCCGAGGCGCTGGTGGTCTCGCTGGGGGTCGACGCCTACAAGGACGACCCGATCAGCTTCTTCAAGCTGGACAGCCCCGACTTCGCCGATGCCGGCCGCCGGATCGAGACGCTCGGCCTGCCGACCGTGTTCTGCATGGAGGGCGGCTATGCGATCGAGGCGGTGGGGATCAACACGGTGAACGTGCTGGAAGGTTTCCTCGGCGCCTGATCCCTGATCGCCACGCGCCTGCCGGCGGCGCTTTGTGCAGACAAAGCGTCGCTTCCCAGCATTTCACTTGCCAGAACCGCGGGCGCTCGGGTATCGCAGAGGGGTCAGGATCGGGAGAATCCGGTGTGCCCCTCGGGGCACTCCGGTGCCGAAGGAGCAACCGCCCCGGTAAACTCTCAGGCGCAAGGGACCGTTCTGGCACAAGGACTCTGGAGAGAGGCGCGGCAACCCCGCGTCCGCCGAAGGGATAACGATCTCAGGCGCAAGGGACAGAGGGGGCATCGGAACGACGGGAGGATTCCGTCGGGCGATGCCAGGGCGTTTCCCCGGCCAAAGGCAAGGAGGGCGGCAATGGCCGACCTGAACCGTACGGCACTTCACGCCCTGCATCTGCGGCTTGGCGCGAAGATGGTGCCGTTCGCCGGCTATGACATGCCGGTGCAATACCCCGGGGGCGTGCTCAAGGAACACCTGCACACCCGCAGCGCGGCGGGTCTGTTCGATGTCGGCCATATGGGGCAGGTGCTGGTCACCGCCATCAGCGGCAAGCAAGCCGATGCGGCGCTGGCGCTGGAACGGCTGGTGCCGGTGGACATCGCAGGGCTGGCCGAGGGGCGGCAGCGCTACGGGTTCCTCACCAATGACGCGGGCGGGATCATCGACGACCTGATGATCGCAAATCGCGGAGACCATTTCTTCATCGTGGTGAATGCCTCGCGAAAGGCCGGGGATCTGGCCGCCCTGCGCGCCGGCCTGCCCGATTGCGACGTGGCCGAGGTGCCGCACCGTGGCCTGATCGCGCTGCAAGGCCCGGGGGCCGAGGCGGCACTGGCGCGGCTGGTGCCCGATGCGCCAGAGTTTGCCTTCATGGATGTGGGCATCCGCAGCTGGCAGGGGGTGGAGCTGTGGATCTCCCGCTCCGGCTATACCGGCGAGGACGGGTTCGAGATTTCCGTGCCGGATGGCTTCGCCGAGGCACTGGCCGAACGCCTGCTCGATATGCCCGAGGTCGCGCCCATCGGCCTTGGCGCCCGCGACAGCCTGCGGCTGGAGGCGGGGCTTTGCCTCTATGGCCATGATATCGATGAGGAAACCAGCCCGGTGGAGGCTGGCCTTGCCTGGGCGATCCAGAAGATCCGCCGCACCGGCGGCGCCCGCGCTGGCGGCTTCCCCGGGGCCGACCGCATCCTGCGCGAACTGACCGACGGGACCGAACGCAAGCGCCGCGGCCTGCGCCCCGAGGGCCGCGCCCCGATGCGCGAGGGCGTGGAAATCTACGCCTCCGAAGAAGGCGGCGCGCCCATCGGCCGCGTCACCTCGGGCGGCTTCGGCCCCAGCATCGAGGCGCCGATGGCGATGGCCTACCTGCCGCCCGACCTGCCCGAAGGCTCCACCGTCTATGGCGATGTGCGCGGCAAACGCCTGCCCGCGCGGATTGTCCCCATGCCCTTCCGCCCCGCCAGTTTCAAACGCTAAGTCAAGGATTGCAAAGATGAAATTCACCGAAGATCACGAATGGCTGCGCGTCGAGGGCGATCTGGTCATCGTCGGCATCACCGAACACGCCTCGGAACAGCTGGGCGATGTGGTGTTCGTGGACCTGCCGGAGGCAGGCCGGACCGTCAGCACCGGCGATGAGGTTGTGGTGATCGAAAGCGTCAAGGCCGCCTCCGACATCCTCGCGCCGCTGGACGGCGAGATCGTCGCGGTCAATGACGCGCTGGCGGACACCCCGGCGCTGGTCAACGAAGACCCGCTGGGGAAGGGCTGGTTCTTCAAGATGAAGGTCGCGGACCTGTCGGCTCTGGACGGCTTCATGGATGAGGCCGCCTACAAAGCCCTGATCGGCTGAGGAAAATCATGACCTGGACCCCGACGGACTACGATCCCTACGACTTTGCCAACCGCCGCCATATCGGCCCCTCGCCCGATGAGATGCGGCTGATGCTGCAAGCGGTGGGCGCGCCCGATCTGGACGCGCTGATCGCCGAAACCGTGCCCGGCAGCATCCGCCAGGGCACGGAACTGGACTGGGCGCCGCTGGCCGAGCATGAGCTGCTGGCCAAGATGCGGGGCGTTGCGGCCAAGAACCGTGTGATGGCCAGCCTGATCGGGCAGGGCTATCACGGCACGGTCACCCCGCCGGTGATCCAGCGCAATATCCTGGAAAATCCTGCCTGGTACACGGCTTACACGCCCTACCAGCCCGAGATTGCGCAAGGTAGGCTCGAGGCGCTGCTGAACTACCAGACGATGGTCGCGGACCTCACCGGCCTGCCCATCGCCAATGCCAGCTTGCTGGACGAGGCGACGGCGGCAGCCGAGGCGATGGCAATGGCCGAGCGGGTGGCGAAGTCGAAGGCGCGCGCGTTCTTCGTGGACGAGGCCTGCCATCCGCAGACCATTGGCGTGATCCAGACCCGGGCGCAGCCGCTGGGGATCGAGGTGCTGGTGGGTCCGGCGGATTCTCTCGACGCATCAAGGGTTTTCGGGGCGATCTTCCAGTACCCCGGCACCTATGGCGAGGTCCGCGACTTCACCGCCGAGATCGCGGCGCTGCATGCTGCCGGAGCCATCGCCGTGGTGGCGACGGACCTCTTGGCGCTGTGCCTACTGAAGGAACCGGGGGCGATGGGGGCGGATATTGCTGTCGGCTCCTCGCAACGTTTCGGGGTGCCGATGGGCTTTGGCGGGCCGCATGCGGCGTTCTTCTCCTGCCGGGATGCGTTCAAGCGCAACATGCCGGGGCGGATCGTCGGCGTCTCCATCGACGCCAAGGGCAACAAGGCCTACCGGCTGGCGCTGCAGACGCGCGAGCAGCATATCCGCCGCGAGAAGGCGACCTCCAATGTCTGCACCGCGCAGGCGCTGCTGGCGGTGATGGCGAGCTTCTACGCGGTGTTCCACGGGCCTAGGGGCTTGCGGGCGATTGCAGAAAAATTGCATTTGAGGACCGTCGGTCTGGCCGATCTTTTGCGCAAGGAAGGCGCAAAAGTGCAACCGGGGGCCTTCTTCGACACGATCACGGTCGAGGTCGGCGTAGGGCAGGCGGGCATCCTTGCTGCCGCCGAAGCGCGGGGGATCAACCTGCGCAAGGTAGGGCGCGACCGGGTCGGGATCACGCTCGACGAGACCACCGATGACGGGGTGATCGCGCGTCTGCTGGATGCCTTCGGCATCAGCGAGCCGGCCAGTCTGGCCACGCAACCGGGGGTGCCGGAGGCGCTGCTGCGGCAGTCGGACTACCTGACCCATCCGGTCTTCCACATGAACCGGGCCGAAAGCGAGATGATGCGCTACATGCGGCGGTTGTCGGACCGCGACCTGGCGCTGGACCGGGCGATGATCCCGCTTGGCTCTTGCACCATGAAGCTGAACGCGGCGGCGGAGATGATGCCGGTCACCTGGCCGGAGTTCGGATCGCTGCACCCGTTTGCGCCGGCGCATCAGGCGGCGGGCTATGCCGAGGTGATCGAGGATCTGTCGGAAAAGCTCTGCCAGATAACGGGTTACGATGCGTTCTCGATGCAGCCCAACTCTGGCGCGCAGGGGGAATATGCGGGGCTGCTGACCATCGCTGCCTATCACCGGGCGCAGGGGGACGATCGGGATGTCTGCCTGATCCCGGTGTCGGCGCATGGCACCAATCCGGCTTCGGCGCAGATGGCGGGGATGAAGGTGGTGGTGGTGAAATCCGCGCCGAATGGCGACATCGACCTGGAGGATTTCCGGGCGAAGGCCGAGGCGGCGGGGGGACGGCTGGCGGCCTGCATGATCACCTACCCCTCTACCCATGGTGTGTTCGAGGAGACGGTGCGCGAAGTGTGCCAGATCACCCATGAGTTTGGCGGGCAAGTCTATATCGACGGCGCCAACATGAACGCCATGGTCGGGCTGGTGAAACCGGGCAGCATCGGCGGCGATGTCAGCCACCTGAACCTGCACAAGACCTTCGCGATTCCGCATGGCGGCGGCGGGCCGGGGATGGGGCCGATTGGGGTAAAATCCCACCTTGCGCCCTATCTGCCGGGGCATCCCGAGACCGGCGGCGCCGAGGGGCCGGTGAGTGCGGCGCCCTACGGGTCGGCCTCTATCCTGCTGATTTCATGGGCCTATTGCCTGATGATGGGCGGGGCGGGGCTGACGCAGGCGACCAAGGTGGCGATCCTGAATGCCAACTACATCGCGGCGCGGCTGAAGGGGGCGTACCCGGTGCTGTTCATGGGCAACCGGGGGCGGGTGGCGCATGAGTGCATCCTTGACCCGCGGGCCTTTGCCGAGGTGGGGATCACCGTCGATGACATCGCCAAGCGCTTGATCGACAACGGATTTCACGCGCCGACGATGAGCTGGCCGGTGGCCGGCACGCTGATGGTGGAGCCGACGGAGAGCGAGACCAAGGCGGAACTGGACCGCTTCATCACCGCGATGCTGGCGATCCGGGCCGAGATCGCGGATGTGGAGGAGGGGCGAATTTCGAAGGATAACAACCCCTTGAAGCACGCTCCTCACACGGTCGAGGACCTCGTGGCCGAGTGGGACCGCCCCTATAGCCGCGAGCAGGGCTGCTTCCCGCCCGCCAGCTTCCGGGTGGACAAGTACTGGCCTCCGGTCGGGCGGGTGGACAACGTCTGGGGCGACCGCAACCTGACCTGCACCTGCCCGCCGGTGGAGAGCTATGCCGAGGCGGCAGAATAGGCGTCTGGAACCCATACAGAACCTATACAGATACCATATGTATAGCAAAACTGTCGGGAACCCTGCGGTGACGGCCGCGTGAGCGGGCGCGCAAGCGGCTTGTGCGGCGGCCCGGGGGGGCGTAGCACATTGGCAATGGGGGCGCGCTGCGGGTCTTTCGCGGCCCGCCCCGGCAGGACATGTCGAAAGGACAACCGATGGCCAAGGGCAACAACCAGAAGAGCAACAAGGAAGTAAAGAAGCCGAAGAAGGAGAAGCCGAAGACGGCGATCGTCCTCGACTCGACCGGCAAGCCGCCGATGTTCTCGGCGGCCGCAGCGGCGGCGAAGAAGAAGTAAGCGGCCGGCTTTGGTCGCCCCCTTGCGCTGCCGACCGGCGATGCCGATATATTCGGCAACGCGAATGTGTGGAGGGTGGCGATGACCGGATCTCTGAAACTGACCTGCACTGCCTGCGGGCAGGCGAACCCCGTGCCGGCAGAGAAGCTGGGCGCGGAGCCCAAATGCGGCATCTGCGGTGCCGGGCTGGTGACCGGCAAGGTGGCGGAGCTGGACCCCGAGACCCTGCGCAAGGCCGCGGGCGACGATCTGCCGCTGCTGGTGGATTTCTGGGCGCCCTGGTGCGGCCCCTGCCGGCAGATGGCGCCCGAATTCGCCAAGGCCGCGCAGGCGCTGGCGCCCGGGGTGCGGCTGGCCAAGATCGACACCGAGGCGCATCCCGCCGCCTCGCAGCGCTACGCCATCCGTGGCATCCCGGCGCTGATCCTGTTCCACCGGGGGCGCGAGGTGGCGCGGCTGGCCGGGGCGCGGCCGGCGGCGGATATCGTGGCCTTCGTGCGCGGCAAGGTGGCGGCGCCGGCGCGGTGAGGAAAACCACTGGTGGCGCTTGACAAGCGGGCACCGAAGGGGCACATACCCGGCCCGTGGGGGCAGTAGCTCAGTTGGGAGAGCGCGTCGTTCGCAATGACGAGGTCGTCGGTTCGATCCCGATCTGCTCCACCATTTTCCCTTTGTTTGCGGCCTGTTTGCGGTGCTTTACCCTGCCGTGCCGTTCTGGCACCAAGGCGGCAGCGTAACCTATTGGCGTGGCCAGCATGACCGACTCCCTCACCCTCACCCGCGAGAGCCCGCTTGGGCCCGATCTGGCGCTGCTGATGCGGCGGCATACTGAGGCGATGCATGCGGATACGCCGCCCGAGAGCATTCACATGATGGATGCCGCGGCGCTGGAGGCGCCGGGGATTTCGTTTTTCGTGATGCGGGACGGGGGGGCTCCGGTGGGGATGGGGGCGTTCAAGCGGCTGTCCGATCCCGCCCATGCCGAGATCAAGTCGATGCATGTGCTGGAGGAGCTGCGCGGGCGCGGGCTGGCGCGGCGGCTGCTGGAGCATCTGGTGGCGGAGGCGGTTGCGGCGGGGGTGACACGGCTGAGCCTCGAGACCGGGAGCCAGCCGAGCTTTGCCGCGGCGCGGATGCTCTATGCACGGGCGGGGTTCGAGGAATGCCCGCCGTTCGAGGGGTATGGGCTGGACCCGAACAGCGTGTTCATGACGCGGGGGTTGTAGGGGCTCGCTGTGGAGCCTGTGGCCGGGCGGGAAAGGGCGAGGCACTGCCTCGACCCCGCCCGCTCTGCGACATTTCCTCTAGTGCCGCTGGCAACATGAGACCGTGTGAGGGCAGCGCCCGACCTGGTGGGCGAGAAGCGCCCGCCAAGGGGTGATGAGCGACAAGGAACCTTCCAGTGGAAGGTTCCCGCGAAGAACGCCCGGGCCCGTCGCCGGGCCGGGAGGGCGGGCGCTGTCCGGGCCCTTTGGGGCCCGTCCGGATGGGATGAGAGGGCGGTGCGTGCCGAAGGCGATGGCCTTCGCCACGGGCAGGGGAGGGCGGGGGATGGATATGCCCGGCACAACAACTCCCATCACTCCCGCCCCTTGATCCGCGGGCGCAGATGCCGCAAAAGGCGCGGAGTGGCCCCGTAGCTCAACTGGATAGAGCACGGACCTTCTAAGTCTGGGGTTGGGGGTTCAAGTCCTCCCGGGGTCGCCAGCGTCACCCGCCTGCACCGAGCGGATGCGGGCGAGGTTGCCTTCGCCGCCGGGCGGTGCGGCTGGCGGCGGCGCTGTAAGCAAGGGGGCCGCTCCCGCATCGGGCCGTCCGCTGCAAATAAGACCGCTGTTCCGCGCCGTGCTGTCAGAGGATGCGGACGTTCGCCGCGGCTTTCGCGGCGAGGGGCGGGGGTCTTGGGCGAGAGGGCGGGCTGGAACGCTGTTCGCCCGTCGGCCGGCCGGGCGAGTGCGGCGGCCCTTGCCTTGCGGCGCAAAGGTGCCGAGATCGGCGGCAACAGGAAAGGGTTCTCTCATGAAGACTTTTGCAGTTTCCGCCGTGCTTGCCCTCGGGCTCTCCACCCAAGCGATGGCACAGGACTTTGGCCCGCTGGTCTCGGCCGCCGAGATGCAGGCGCTTGCCGCGGGCGAGGCGGCGCCGCTGGTGCTGGATATCCGCGGCGAGGCTTACGCGCAGGGCCATATCGCCGGGGCGGTGTCTGCCCCCTATGAGCGGTTCCGCGGGCCGGCGGAGAATCCGGGCGCGCTGGTGCCCGAGGATCAGCTGGAGGCCACGCTGCAAGAGCTTGGCGTGACGCTGGAGCGGCCGGTGGTCGTGGTGCATCAGGGCAAGGATGACAGCGACTTTGGCGCCGCGGCGCGGGTCTACTGGACGCTGAAATCCTCGGGCGTGAGCCAGCTGGCGATCCTCAATGGCGGCATGGCGGCCTGGGGCGCCGAGGGGCTGCCGCTGGAGACGAAGGCGACCGTTCCCACGCCCTCGGATATCGACATCACGTTCTCGGACCGCTGGCTGGCGACCACCGATGACGTCAGCGCCATCGTGAACGGTGATCGGCAGGCGCGGCTGGTCGACGCGCGCCCCGCGGGCTTCTTCGAGGGGCGGCAGGCGCATGCGGCGATGTCGCGGCCGGGCACGCTGCCGGGGGCCGAGAATGTGGCGCATAACGTCTGGTTCGACGGCGGTGTCGAGGTGATGAACGCGCCGGCGGCCAATGAGGTGCTGGCGCGGCTGGGGATCGGGCGCGACGAGGAGGTCGTGGCCTTCTGCAACACCGGCCATTGGGCGGCGACCGAATGGTTCGCGCTGTCGGAGCTGGCGGGCGTCGAGGATGCGAAGCTGTACCCTGAGTCGATGGTCGGCTGGTCGCAGACCGGGCAGGAGATGGAGAACACCCCGGGGCTGGTGCAGAACCTGCTGAACCAGCTGCGGTTCAACTGATGACTGTGGCGGTGATGGCAGAGCCTTCGGGCAGTTGGGCGGCGCGGCGCGGGCTGATCGTGCTGGTGGCCATCGCGGCGGTGCTGGCGGTGGCGCTGCTGGCGGGGGCCCGCTATGGGCTGCTGCTGGCCATCGGCCTTGGCTTCGGGCTGGTGCTCGAGGGGCTGCGGTTTGGCTTTGCCGGGCCCTGGCGGGCGATGATCCTGCGGCGCGATCCCTCGGGGATTCTGGCGCAGTTGCTGGCGATTGCGCTGGTGGCGGTGGTGGCGTTTCCGCTGCTGAGCGCCTCGCAGGGTGAGCTTGCGGGCGCGGCGGCCCCGATCGGCTGGGCCATGGCGGGCGGGGCCTTCGTCTTTGGCGCCTGCATGCAGGTGGTTCTGGGCTGCGGGTCCGGCACGCTGGTCAATGCCGGCAGCGGCAACCCGGTCAGCCTGCTGGCGCTGCCGTTCTTTGCCATCGGCAGCTTTCTGGGCGCCTATAGCCTGATCTGGTGGACGGACCTTGGCGCGCTGCCGATCCTGACGCTGACCGGCACCTCCGGCCTTGCGGTGACGCTGGGTCTGCTGGCGGCGGTGGCGGGGCTGCTGCTGGTGCTGGCGGCGCCGGGCACGCGGCGGGTGCCGCGGCGGCTGATCCTTGCGGCGCTGCTGCTGGCGGGGCTGGCGATTGGCAATCTTGTCGTCGCCGGGCAGCCCTGGGGCGTGGTCTACGGGCTCGGGCTGTGGGGCGCGAAGGGGGCGGTTGCCTTGGGCGCCGACCTGTCGGGCTCGGCCTTCTGGGCGGCGCCGGGCAATGCCGGGCGGCTGGAGGGAAGCGTGCTGACCGACGTGACCTCGCTGACTAATATCGGCATCATCACCGGGGCTTTCCTGGTGGCCTGCTGGCGGCAAGGCGGGCTGTCGCAGCCCTTGCCGAAGCTGCCGGCGCGGGCCTGGGCGGCAACCATCGTCGCCGGGCTGCTGCTGGGGTACTCGGCGCGGCTGGCCTTTGGCTGCAACGTGGGCGCGTTCTTCAGCGGCATTTCCACCGGCAGCCTGCATGGCTGGGTCTGGTTCGCGATGGCCTTTGCCGGCGCCTTCGTCGGCGTGCGGCTGCGGCCGATCCTGGGATTGGAGCCGCGCACATGACCCGCCGTTTCACCGCGCCGCTGGCGATTGCGTTGATCGGGCTGCTGATCGCGTTCGACAGCGCCACCGCCGACCTCAACCCCTACAAGGCCCCGCCGCTGCTGGCGCTTGGATCGGGCGTCGTCGCCTCGGGCGGGTTCTGCGGGGCGATGCCGGAATAGGCTAGCCGGACGCCTCGGCGAGCGGTGCCGGGGCGGCCGCTGCCGCGAAATCCCGCACCCGCGCCAGCCACTTCACGATGACCGAGATCGCCGCGGGTTCATCGAGGAAGGGGATATGCCCGCGCCAGGGCACCTCGGCGAACAGCATGTCGGGGCGGCGGCGGCGCATCTCGGCGGCGGTGGCGCGGGCGAGCACGTCCGACCCCTCGCCGCGGATCAGCGCCAGCGGCAGCCCGGCGCAGGCATCGAACAGCGGCCAGAGCTCGGGCAGCGGCTGCGCCATCGCCGCCTCGAACGAGGCGCGCAGGGCGGGGTCATAGGTCAGCCCGACATGGCCGTCGAGCTGCACGTAATGGCGCACGGTCTCCTCGCGCCAGCGCAGCGGCGGCACCCGGTCGAAGCCCGGCATCGCGGCCTGGGTGCGGTCGGCAACCTCTTCCAGCGTCGGGACGGTCGGCTCGATGCCGATATAGGTGCCGATGCGCACTAGCCCGTCATGCTCCACCACCGGGCCGATATCGTTCATGCAGAGCCCCAGCAGGCGGTCCGGGGCGGTCGCCGCGATGACCAGCCCCAGCAGCCCGCCGCGCGAGGAGCCGATGACCGCCGCGCGGTTGATGCCGAGATAGTCCAGCAGCGCCAGCGCATCCTTCGCCTCTTGCGGGACGGAGTAGGTTTCCGGCGGCGCCCAGTCCGACCGGCCGCGGCCGCGGCTGTCGAGCCGGATCAGGCGGATGCCTTCGGGCAGGTAGCGGGCGAGATAGTCGAAATCGCGCCCGTCGCGGGTCAGCCCCGCCAGCGCCAGCAGCGGCAGGCCCGTGCCCTCATCGCGGTAAGCCAGACGTGTGCCATCCTCGGCTTCGAACCGTTCCATTCCATGTCTCCTCCTCCCTCGCCCCCGCCTCCACTGCGGGTCGTCGGCGTAGTCCTTGCCGACCAAGGTAGTTGACGCCCGGCATCCCCCTCCGGTCAATATCGCCGAGCGTCGCAGGCCCGCTTTTCAGGCGTTTTCTGCGGCGCGGGGCGTCAGATCAGCATCATCTCGGGCACGTCGCCCTGGACGATCAGCGCGGCCTCGGTGGCGGCGATGATCTCGTCGAGGCTGACGCCCGGCGCGTGCTCGCGCAGCACGAGCCCAGCCTCGGTGGGCTCGATCACCGCGAGGTCGGTCACGATCAGGTCGACCCGGCGCAGGGCGGTCAGCGGCAGGGTCAGCTTCGGCACGATCTTGGACTGGCCCTTGGCGGCGTGCTGCATGGCGACGATCACGCGCGCCGCGCCGGTGACAAGGTCCATCGCGCCGCCCATGCCCGGCACCATCTTGCCCGGCACCTTCCAGTTCGCCAGATGCCCGGCCTCATCGACCTGCAACCCGCCAAGCACGGTCATGTCGAGATGCCCGCCGCGGATCAGGCCAAAGCTCATGGCGCTGTCGATGGATGCCGCGCCCGGCACGGCGGTGACGAAACCGCCGCCCGCATCGGTCAGGTGGCGATCCTCCATGCCTTCCGGCGGGCGGGCGCCGAGGCCGATTACCCCATTCTCGGCCTGGAAGAACACGCCGAGGCCGGCGGGCACGAAATTCGCCACCATCGAGGGCAGCCCGATCCCCAGATTGACCAGCGAGCCCGGCCGGACATCCCGCGCGACCCGGCGGGCGATGAGTTCCTTGGCGTCCATGTCGGCCCCCTAGTTTGCGCGGATCAGCAGATGATCGACCAGAACGCCCGGCGTCTTGACCGCATCGGGCGGGATCACCCCCACCGGCACGATGCTGTCAGCCTCGGCGATCACGGTGCGACCCGCCAGCGCGATGATCGGATTGAAGTTATGCGCGGTCAGCATGTAGCTGAGATTGCCGACATAATCGGCCTGCCAGGCGCCGATCAGCGCGAAATCGGCCTTGAGCGGGGTTTCCACGAGGAAGCGTTTCCCCTCGACCGTCACCACCTGCTTGCCATCCTCGACCTCGGTGCCAAGGCCGGTCGGGGTCAGCACGCCGCCAAGGCCCATGCCGCCGGCGCGGATGCGCTCGATCAGCGTGCCTTGCGGGACCAGCTCACAGGTGATCTCGCCCGAGAGCATCTTGGCCTGCGTCTCGGGGTTGAGCCCGATATGGCTGGCGATGATGTGGCGCACGAGCCCGGCGCTGACCAGCTTGCCGATGCCCTTGCCGGGCATGGCGGTGTCGTTGCCGATGATGGTGAGCCCGCCGACGCCGCGCGCGACGATGGCGTCGATCATCCGCTCGGGCGAGCCGACGGCCATGAACCCGCCGATCATCAGGCTGGCGCCCTCGGGGATCATCTCGGCCGCTGCTGCCGGTTTCAAAGCGCCTTTCATGCTGCCTCCCTCAGGCCCACGGCCGCACGGGCGGCGCGGGCGATCACCAGTTCCTCATTCGTGGGGATGACCAGCACCGTGGTGCGGGCGAGGTCCGAAGAAATGACTCGGTCATTGCCCGCGTTCTTCGCGTGGTCGATCTCTATCCCCATCCAGCCGAGCCTTTCGCAGATGCGGGCGCGGATCAGGCGGGAGTTTTCGCCAATGCCGCCGCAGAAGACCAGCGCGTCGATGCCGCCAAGCGCGGCAGCGAGAGCGCCGACCTCGCGCTGGCAGCGGAAGACGAAATAGTCGATGGCCTCGGCGGCATGAGGGGTGTTCGCAGCTTCAAGCGTGCGCATGTCGTTGGAAAGGCCGGAGAGGCCCAGAAGGCCGGACTGCTTGTAGAGAAGGTCCGAGATCTGCCCGGCGCTCATGCCCTTCTGGTCCATCAGGTAGAGCAGCACCCCCGGGTCAACCTGCCCGCTGCGGGTGCCCATCGGCAGCCCGTCCAGCGCGGAAAAGCCCATGGTCGAGGCGACGGAGCGGCCGTTCTGGATGCCGCACATGCTGGCGCCGTTGCCCAGATGCGCCACCACCACCCGGCCTTCCGCCAGATGCGGGGCAGAGCGGGCCAGCTCTCCCGCAATATAGTCGTAGCTGAGGCCATGGAAACCGTAGCGGCGCACCCCTTCGTCGTAGAGCGCGCGGGGCAGGGCGAAGGTGTCGTTGACGAACGGGTGGCTGCGGTGGAAGGCGGTGTCGAAGCAGGCCACCTGCGGCACGCCGGGGAAGGCGGCAATGGCGGCGCGGATTCCGGCGAGGTTGTGGGGCTGGTGCAGGGGGGCGAAGGGGGCGAGACGCTCCAGATCGGCCAGCACCGCATCGTCTACCGTGCATGGCGCGGAGCGGTCCGCGCCGCCATGGACGACGCGGTGACCGATGGCCAGAAGGTCGAGGTCGGGCCACTCAGCGCGGAAGCTGGCGATCACCGCGGCCATGGCGCCGGCATGGGTGGTCAGGTCCCCCGCGGCCTCGATGGTGCCGCCCGCGGCGTCCTTCAGGTGCAGCACCCCCTCGGGGCCGATGCGGTCGGCAAGGCCGGTGGCCAGCGGCGCGTCGCCGCTTGCCGGGAACAGGGCGACCTTCAGCGAGGAGGAGCCGGCGTTCAGCGTCAGCACCGCCCGGGTCATTTCGCGGTCCCGGCGAAGTGGTGGATCGCGGCGACGGCGCAGGAGGCGAGGCGCGACATCGGGCTGTCGGAGCGGGAGTTGAGGATCACCGGCACCTTGGCCCCCAGAACCAGCCCGGCGCCCTCGGCATGGCTGATGAACGAGAGCTGCTTGGCCAGCATGTTGCCGGAGTCGATGCCCGGCACCACGAGGATATTGGCGCGGCCCGCGACATTGCCCTTCAGCCCCTTGGTGCGGGCCGCGGCCATGTCCACCGCATTGTCCATCGCCAGCGGGCCTTCGACCTGGCCGCCCTTGATCTGGCCGCGGTCGGCCATCTTCGACAGCAGCGCCGCGTCGATGGAGGACTGGATCGCGGGGTTCACCGTCTCCACCGCCGAGAGCACGCCGACGCGCGGGTCCATCCCCAGCGAGATCGCAAGGTCGATGGCGTTCTGGCAGATGTCGACCTTGGTGGCGAGGTCGGGGGCGATGTTGATCGCGGCATCGGTCACGAAGAGCGGTTCGGGCTGGCCGGGCACGTCCATCACGAAGACATGGGTGAAGCGGCGGCCGACGCGCAGGCCGAGGGTCTTGTCGAGCATCGCCTTGAGCAGGTCATCGGTGTGCAGGTGGCCCTTCATCACCGCGGCTGCGCGCCCCTGATGCACCAGCGCGCAGGCCAGCGCGGCGGCGGCGGCATCGCTCGGGGCGCCCAACACCTCGATGCCGGTCAGGTCGGCGCCGAGTTCGGCGGCGGCCTTGCGGATGGCGGCCTCATTGCCGATCAGGATCGGGGCGATGATGCTTTCCTTCGCGGCCAGCAGCGCGCCGCCAAGCGAGTTCGCCTCATCGGGGCAGACCACCGCGGTGGGCAGGGCGGGAAGCGGTCGGGCGCGGTCCAGCAGCAGTTCGAAATGGCGGTGGCGCTGGACGACGAGGCCGGGGATCTCGAGATTGTCGCGGTCGAATTTTTCGGTCGGGGCAAGCACTTCCGCCTCGCCCGACAGAATGATCGCGCCATCCGAGATGCGGCGCACCTCGGTTTGCAGGCGGACAACTCCATCCGCCTTCGACAGCACCTCGGCCCGCACCAGCACCTCTTCGCCGGCATGGGCGCGGGCGTGGAAATCCAGCACCTGGCGGCGGTAGAGCGTGCCGGGGCCGGGCAGCTGGGTTCCGAGCACCGCCGAGAGCAGCGAGGCCACGAACATGCCGGGCGCGACACGTTCGTGATGGCCATCGCCGTCAAGGTCGCTGTCCTGCAGATGCATCGGGTTGGTATTGCCCGAGGAGACGGCGAAGACATAGAGATCGTCCTGGGTGATCAGGCGCCGCAGCTCGGCGCTGTCGCCGGGCTGGATCTCGTCGTAGGTTCGG
>Ga0209024_1000702_pt1 | contig 45284 bp, 44 predicted proteins | sample AutmiccommunBRH5_FD_187380 | JGI IMG/M metagenome (GOLD analysis project Ga0209024, IMG submission 187380) | Deep subsurface microbial communities from Mt. Terri, Switzerland - Autotrophic microbial communities BRH/5 (SPAdes) (version 2) | ecosystem: Environmental > Aquatic > Deep subsurface >... | reverse complement strand
ACGGCCATCGCCATGAACCTGAAGAAGCTGGCGGCAGCCGTGATCCTCTTGCTGTGTTCCGTCATGGAAATGCGCGCAGCCAGACCAATGCCGGCGTCGGCCTGAAACGACTTCTTCAACAGCCCCCTCAGGATCAATTCCAAGACGCCCTTCACCCCGATCGAAATGGCATTCTCCAAACTCGAAGCACACCTGCGCCGGATCGGAGCGCGCACCTTCACCGACATGTTCAACGCAATCGCCGAGATCTGCGACCTCTGCTCACCCGACGAGTGCTGGAATTACTTCAAGGCTGCCGGGTATGTCGCAGGCTAACGGCGGGACGCTCTAGTCCAGCAACACCGCCTCCACACGCCGGTTGGCCTCGCGTCCCTCAAACGTCGTGTTGGGCGCGACCGGGGCGAGAAAGCCCACGCCATGCGCCTCGATGCGCGCGCCATCGACCCCGTGCGCGGCAATGAGCCGGTCACGGACCGCCTCCGCGCGGGCCTGCGAGAGCGCGATGTTCGGCGCCAGCCCGCCGACGCTGTCGGTATGGCCGACAAGGGCGATGCGCGCATTGGGGGTGGCGGCCAGAAACCGGGCCAGCGCCTCGAGTTCGGCGTGGGGTCCCGGCCCGAGCATGTCGGCCCCGGAGGAGAAATCGAGACCGTTAAGCACCACATGCCCCCGCGCCACGAGCTGCGCCGCCAGATCGCCGGCGGCCTCGGGCGCGGCCGCGGTTTCGCGCGCTGCATCTGCGCCAGGCTCGACACGGGTCAGTTGCACGTAGACGCGCTCGCCCGCGCGACTGACGAAAAGCATGGCATGGTCCGCGCCGCGCCGCGCCAGAAGGTAGCGGTAATCGAAAAGGCTGACGAACATCGCGGGCGCCGGCAGCACGGGGGTGGCAAAGCGGAAATCGAACCCGCCACAGCCTTCGGCGGCGCAGTCGAACACCACCTCCCAGCCGGCCTTTTCCAGCGCGTCGCGCAGTGGCGCGAACCGCTCGAGCGTGCCAAGGCCCCGTTCGGGAAGCCGCCATGCGCGGCTCGTGATGCGGCCATCGACGCGCAGACGCGGCACCGTGCCCCCGGCGAACGGCCCGGTAGGCAGGTGAACCGTGCCGGCCTCGCGGATCACCTCCGCGGTGCGCTCGGCACCCTCGGGCAGGGGCAGATCCTGCCCCCAGGCCCCCGTAGCCAGAAGCCCGAGCAGAAGGACCGCGAACCGCCCGCCCATCTCAGCGCGCCTGCGAATGATACTCCGGGTTGGGCACCATCCCGGTGGCCGAGGCGACGCGGTTGGACATGTTGAAGAACGCCGCCACGTTGGCGATGTCCCAGATGTCGCGGTCGGAAAACCCGTGATCGCGCAGCGCCTGCCGGTCGGGCTCCTCGATGGTGGCGCTGGCTTGGGTCACCTTGACCGCGAAATCGAGCATCGAGCGCTGGCGCGGGGTAATATCGGCCACGCGGTAATTCATCACCATCGCCTCGCCCAGGGCCGGATCGCCCGAAAGCGCGCGCAGCGCCGCGCCATGGGCCACCTGGCAATACCAGCAGCGATTGATCGAGCTGACCACCACGGCAATCATCTCGCGCTCCAGCTTGCTCAGCCCCGAGGGGGCAAGCATCAGCGTGTTGTAAATCGCGGTGAAGGCGTCGAGTTTCTCGATGTCAAAAGCGTGCGCGCGGAGCACATTGGGCACAAGCCCCAGCTTTTCCTCGCAAATCTCGAAATATCGCGCGGTCGCCTCGGGCAATGGATCGACTGCGGGCAGGTCGAGGGCGGTATGGTTGTCGGTCATGGCTTACTCCTCCTTTGCGCGGTAATGATACGTCCCCGCGACACAAAATCCCATGGCGGCGAAAAGACCGTTCGCGGCCGCGTTGTCCCGGGTGCAGAGCGCCGCGATATGCGCCGCGCCCTGATCCGCCGCCCAGAGCGCCGCCTGCACCATCATCAGCCGCCCGACGCCCGCCCCCCTGTGGTGCGCGCGTACCTGGAGCGCGTGCACCATGGCCACGCCATCGTGAACCGCGACAAAGCCCGCGCCGGCGGGCTTGTCGGCGTGGCGCGCGAAAAGGCCGGCTTTCGGGCCGCGAACGCGCTCCATCACCGCCTGGCGCGCCGGGCCGATACCGCCCTCGGCCCAGATTTCGTGCATGATCGCAAGCGGTTCCCAGACGGCAAAGGTGGTCAGACGCGGCGGGCGCGTCTCGACAAGCCCGGCCACCGGCGCGACCAGCACATTGACCGGATCGACGATCCCGTAGCCCCGTGCCGCCAGAATCGCATCGAGTTCCCCCTCGCCCGCGAGCACCTGAAAGAGCGGTGCCTGCCCGCGCGCGCGCATGGCCTGCTCGGCGCGGGCGACATCCTGCGCCGTGACCGGCCCCGTCGCGGTGGCCGCCGACACGCGCTTGCCGCCGCCCTGCCCCTCGCGCAGCGTGACCGGGCCAAGCATATGGATCGCGGCGGGAGGCCATGACGCCTCGGCCGCCGCACGCAGCGTATCAGCATCGGGCATCATGCGGGGAACATCCCCGAAAGCTCGGCCATGGCGGCATCGACACGCGCGCCGTCATGCCCCCGGATCACGATATTCGACCCGTAACAGCCATCACGGATGAAGGGATAAGAGCCGATGGAAAGGTCCGGATAGCGCGAAGCCAGATCACCCAGCGGGGCTGCGATATCGCCCTCGCCGCGCCGGATCTCATAGCTTTGCGACAGAAGCGGCGCGCCGCCGGTGATCCCCGGCAGCACCGAGGCAAGCATCGCCTGAAAGATGGACGGCACCCCCGCCAAAACATGCACGTTCCCGATGGTGAAACCCGGCGCGGCGCTGATCGGGTTCTCGATGAGCGTGGCACCTTCGGGGATGCGCGCCATGCGCAGCCGCGCCTCGTTCAACTCCTGGCCGCGCGCGGCATAATGCGCGGCAAGGATGGCGCGCGCGTCCTCGCGCACGGAGATGGGCCGGCCAAAGGCGCGGGCGACGTTCTCGGCCGTAATGTCGTCATGGGTGGGGCCGATGCCGCCCGAGGTGAACACCGCGTCATGGGCCGCGCTCAGCGCCCGAACGGCCGCGACGATGGCGGCGCCGTCATCGCCGATCACACGCGCCTCGCGCAGGTCCAGCCCCGCACGCGTCAACTCTCCGGCGAGATAATGCAGGTTGGCATCGCGCGTGCGCCCCGACAGAATCTCGTCCCCGATGACGAGCATGGCAACACTGGGGTTGGGCATAGCAGCCTCCTTGATGTGCAACCTGCGACCAGTCCCGGTATAGGCCCGCGCCACGCGCTTTGAAAGCCCCCTCCGGCCCGCCGCACCAAGCGCCGCGCGGCTGACGCGACCTCTGGCCCTCGGGCACAAAAGCGCCTAGGTAAGGGAAAACCGGCAAGATGACGAGGCACGGCGTGAACGAGACACATCGCGGCAGACAGACGCGCGACGGCATCCGCATCCACGAGGCGGCGGATTTCGCCGGTATGCACAAGGCGGGGCGGCTCGCCGCGCAGATCCTCGACGAGATGGCAAGCCATGTCTTTGTCGGCCAGTCCACCGAGGCACTCGATGCGCTGATCGAGGAAAAGGTCGCCGCCGCGGGGGCGAAATCCGCCACCATCGGCTACAAGGGCTACCGCCACGCCAGCTGCATCAGCGTCAATCACGTGGTCTGCCACGGCATCCCCGGCGCGCCCATCCCCAAGAGCGGGGCCGAGACGATCTCGCGCGATTACGAGAAGCGGCGCAAGAACGACATGCTGCAAGAGGGCGACATCCTCAATATCGACGTGACCGTGATCGTCGATGGCTGGTTCGGCGACACGAGCCGGATGTACGTGGCGGGCCGTCCCTCGGGCAAGGCCGCGCGCCTCATCGACGTGACCCATGACGCGCTGATGAAGGGGATCGAGGCCGTGCGCCCCGGCGCCACCTTCGGCGACATCGGCCACGCGATCCAGAGCTATGTGGAGGCGCATCGCATGTCGGTGGTGCGCGATTTCTGCGGCCACGGCCTTGGCCGCGTGTTCCACGCGCCGCCCAACGTGCTGCATTACGGGCGTCCCGGCAGCGGGCCGCGTCTCGAGGAAGGCATGTTCTTCACCATCGAGCCGATGGTCAATCTCGGCCGCCCCGAAACGGTGGTGCTCGATGACGACTGGACGGCGGTGACGCGCGACAAGTCGTTCTCGGCGCAGTTTGAACATTCCGTGGGCGTGACCGCCGCGGGGGCCGAGATCTTTACCCTCTCGCCGGCCGGGAAATTCCACCCGACCCAAGGCTGACGGCGCCGCGCCGCCCGGCCACAACCGGCGGTTCCTTGCCGAGGGGAAGCAACCCATGGGAGCGTTTTGCCGTTTCGTATTATATCAAGCCCTGTATCGATATTTGCAACAGGCAGGAAAGGAACAGACATGACACGAAACACGATCATCGGGGCGCTGGCCGGGCTGGCGCTGGCGGGGTGCATGGACACCTCGAACAATCGCGAGATGACCGGCGCGGCCATCGGCGCGGGCGTGGGCCTGCTCGGGGCCGCGGCATTCGATGCCGATGCCGGCTGGACGGTCGCCTCGACGCTCGCGGGCGCGGCGGCGGGCACGCTGATTGCGCGCAACACGCGCACCAACCAATGCGCCTATGCCAACGGCGACGGCACCTATCGCACGGTGCGCTGCTGAGCAATCCCGCGGTCCCGGCCCGCCGGGATCGCGGCGCCGCGCGCTATCCGAGCCACGCGCGCACCGCCGCCTCGAATTCGCGCGGCCTGTCGGCATGAAGCCAATGGCCCGCACCGGGGATCCTGGCAAATTGCGCGTTCGGAAATAGCGCCTTGATCCGGGCACGGTGCTCGGGGCGCACATATCCCGACTTTGCCCCGGTGAGAAACAGGCACTTGCCCTCGTAGCTGCCCGCGATATCGGGAAAGCCGAGGATTTTCGGCATCTCGCGGGCCAGCGTGTCGAGATTGAGCGTCCATCGCTTCTGCTTCACGTCGAGCGCCTGGAGAAAGAACGGCACAAGCGCGGGATCGTCCACCCGCTGCATGAGTTGCGCACCCGCATCCGAGCGTCGCTCCACCCGGCTGACATCGACCGATTTCATCGCCTCGATATACTGGATCTGGCTGTGGTCATAGGCAACCGGCGCAATATCCGCCACGATCAGCCGGTTCACCAGGTCGGGTCGGGTGAGCGCCAGCACCATCGCCGCCTTGCCGCCCATGGAATGACCCAGCACATCCCAGTCCCCGCCCTGCGCCGCGATCACCTCGGCCATGTCGGCGGCCATGTCGTGATAGGAATGGGTGTCGAACCAGGGACTTCCGGCGTGGTTGCGCATGTCCACGGCAAGCACACGGCCACGGTCCGAGAGCCGCCGCGCGATCACCCCCCAATTGCGCGCCGAGCCATAAAGCCCGTGCGCGATCAGCAACCCGGGGCGGTCGGTCGGCTGACCATGCTCGATACAGTTCAACATGCCCTCTGCCTAGCGCAGGGCACGGCCCCAGGCCAGAGCAATCCTGCGCAGGCCGCTTGTTGCCCTCCCTCGGGCAGGTTACACAGACCCCAGCGAAAGGGGCAGGATCATGCGGATTCTCATCACCAATGACGACGGCATCAACGCACCCGGGCTTGCCGTGCTCGAAGAGATTGCCACCGCGCTCGCGGGCGATGCCGGCGAGGTCTGGACCGTGGCCCCCGCCTTCGAGCAATCGGGGGTGGGCCACTGCATCTCCTATACCCGGCCCATGATGATCAGCGAAATGGCCCCGCGCCGTTATGCCGCCGAGGGCAGCCCCGCCGATTGCGTGCTGGCCGGGCTCCACGACGTGCTGAAGGATGCCCGCCCCGATCTCGTGCTCTCGGGCGTCAATCGCGGCAACAACTCGGCCGAGAACGCGGTCTATTCCGGCACCGTGGGCGCGGCGATGGAGGCCGCGCTTCAGGGTGTGCCCGCGGTGGCGCTCAGCCAGTATTACGGCCCCGCGCAGCGCGACGCCCCCGACCCGTTCGAGGCCGCGCGCGTGCATGGCCTGCCGGTGCTGCGCCGGCTTCTGGACAAGGGCGTGTGGACGCGCGACGATTACGGCATCTTCTACAACATCAACTTTCCGCCCGTCCCGGCGGCGGATGTCAAGGGCATCCGCGCGGCAAGGCAGGGCTTTCGCCGCGACATGGGCTTTGGTGTGCAACCCGCGCATTCACCCTCGGGGCGGCGGTTTTTGTGGGTCACGGGCGCGCAGCAGCAGCAACCCACAAGCCCCGGCTCGGATGCCGATGTGAACATTCAGGGCTATATCTCGGTCACGCCGATGCGCGCAGACCTCACCGCGCATGACGCGCTGGAGGCGCTGAAAGCCATCGAATGAACGACGAGGCCGATCATAGCGCCGAACGCAAGATGCAGTTCCTTTTCGCTCTGCGCTCTCGCGGCGTGACGGATGCGCGCGTGCTCGCCGCGATGGAGCGGATCGACCGTGGCCCCTTCGTGCGCGGCTATTTCGCGGACCGCGCCCATGAGGACATGCCCCTGCCCATTGCCTGCGGCCAGACCATCAGCCAGCCCTCGGTGGTGGGGCTGATGACGCAGGCGCTGCGGCTGACGGGGCGCGACAAGGTGCTCGAGGTGGGCACCGGCTCGGGCTATCAGGCGGCGATTCTCAGCCAGCTTGCCCGCCGCGTCTATACTGTGGACCGCCACCAGCGGCTGGTGCGCGAAGCATGCGAAATCTTTGCGGCGCTCGACCTCGCCAACATCATCGCGCTTACCGCCGATGGCAGCTTTGGCCTGCCCGAACAAGCCCCGTTCGACCGGATCCTCGTGACCGCGGCAGCCGAGGATCCGCCCGGTCCGCTCTTGGCGCAGCTCAAGATCGGCGGTATCATGGTGCTGCCCGTCGGCCAGTCCGACGCGGTGCAGCACCTCATCCGCGTGACCCGGCACGAGACCGGATACGACTATGACGAGCTGCGCCCCGTGCGGTTCGTGCCTCTGGTCGAAGGGCTGGGGCGCCACGGGTAACACCCCGCACGGGCAAGGCGCGACGACGGCACGAGGCAGGGAAAAGGAGTATCGGGAATGCGACGGGTAGCGCGACATCTGGCGATCGGCACGGGGATGGCGCTGGGGCTTGTCGCCTGCAGCAAGCCGCTCGACATCGACATGCGCGGGGCGTTCGGCGACGCACCGAGCACCGCCGACGCCGCGCGCGCCGCCACCACGGCGCGCCCGCAACCCGATGCGCGCGGCATCATCTCCTATCCCGGCTACCAGGTCGCGGTGGCGCGGCGTGGCGACACGCTGGCGCGGCTTGCCACCCGCATCGGGGCCGATGCCGAGGAACTTGCCCGCTTCAACGGCATCCAGACCGGCGACATCCTGCGCGAAGGCGAGATAGTGGCGCTTCCGCGCCGTGTCCCCGAGCCGGCGGGCGGGCCGATCCAGCCGCCCTCGGGCGTGGATATCGCCTCGGTCGCGGGCGGCGCCATCGCCCGCGCCGATGCACAGCGGGTGCAGACCACGACGCTTGCCCCCGCCGCCACCCCGCAGATCGGCGCGGAGCCGGTGCGCCACCGCGTCGAGCGCGGAGAGACGGCCTATTCCATCGCCCGGCTTTATGGCGTGACGCTGCGCAGCCTCGCCGAGTGGAACGGGCTTGGGTCCGATTTCGCCGTGCGCGAGGGGCAATATCTGCTGATTCCCGTGGCGCCCCCCGGCGCGACGCCCCCCCCGCGCGAAGCGGCGGCGGCCCCGGTCGCCGTCACCCCGCCCGGCTCCGGGTCGCCGACGCCGACGCCGCCGAGCGCCGCGCGGCCCCTGCCCGCAGAAGAGACCCGGCCCGCCGCCGAGCCGGTTGCACCGATCGCCGCGCCAGACCTGAGCAAGACCGAGACCCCGACAGACGGCGCGCGCATGGTCCGGCCCGTCGATGGCGCAATCATCCGCGACTATGCGCGGGGGCGCAATGACGGGATCGACATCGCCGCCAGCCCCGGCGCGCCCGTGAAGGCCGCCGATGCCGGCACGGTGGCGGCCATCACCGAGGATACCAACGGCATCCCGATCGTGGTAATCCGCCATCCGGGCAGCCTGCTCACCGTCTATTCCAACGTGGGCGCGCTCAGCGTCGAGAAGGGCGATACGGTCACGCGCGGCCAGAAGATCGCCGAGATCCGCCGCGACGGCGCGGCGGCGCTGCATTTCGAGGTGCGCGACGGGTTCGAAAGCGTCGATCCGAACCGGTTCCTGGGGCCGTAGCGCGGCGGGAAAGGGCCCGCGCGGAATAAAGGCGCGGAACGCGCCGCCGCGCATCGCCGGGCCGCTCCCCGGCACGGCGATTTGGCTGCAACCTGCTCTTCGATGTGATGTTTTTCGGATTTGGATAGATAAAGTTCTGTCAAACTGACGTCGGATCGCCGCGCCGCAGCCCGCCGATGCGCGGCTCTCCTCCAACGCCCGCTTCAGACCGACCGCCCTTCACCGCGCCACGGGTGGCGGCGCAGCGCAATGCGCGCCCGTCGCCGCCAGCCCCGAGCCGAGCGCGATCATCGGCGGGGCGGCATAGGGATTGAGCGGCTGCGATTGCGCCCGGTCGAGCGCAAGCAGCGCCCCCACCCCGAGCGCCACCAGAAGCGTCACATGCCCGCGCCTCATCGCCGTGCCTCCAGTCCGAGGCGCGGCCGCAGCCTGATGCCCGCCCATGACCCGGCAAAAGCCGCCACGAACCACACCCAGCCATGCGCCGAGCCGGTGGCTATACCGCTGAAGAACGCGCCGATATTACAGCCGAAGGCAAGCCGCGACGAATAGCCAAGCACCAGCCCCGCCACGATCACCGCCACCCAGGCCCGCGCGGGCAGGATCCCCACCGGCGAGCCCAGCCCCGCCCGCCACCACGCCACCAGCGCCGCGCCGCCAATCAGGCCCAGGTCGGTGAGCGAGGTGATATCGGTCAGAAGGCTTGCCTCGACCTGCGCCGCGTTGCCCGGTGCCGACCAGAAAACCGAGCCGGACAGATCGCCGCCCACGGCCACCACGCCCTTGGCCACCCACAGGCCAAGGCCATAGACCACGCCCCAGGGCTGCCCCGCCACCACCAGATGCAGGATGCCCAGCGCCGCCAGCGCCAGCAGCGCGCCCCAGTAGCGCGCGGGCAAGCGGTGGCTGCCCCTGCGCCCGAGCATGAGCGCCAGCGCCGCGATCCCGGCCAGCCCCAGGAGCGTGATGCCAAGGCCGCCCGCCCCCTCGAGCGCGACCACCGGCAGGCTGCCGAGTGCCGTCCACCAGCTCAGGTGATAGGCCCCTGCAAAACTGCCGATGGCAAAGAAGGGCAGCGCCACCGCGCCGATGGCATTGCCGCTCCCGGCGTTCACGAGCGTGCCCGAGCCGCAACCTAGCACGATCTGCATCGCCGCGCCAAAGACAAAGGCACCGCCGATCATCGCCAGGCCGATGGGGGCATGTGCGCCCTTCAACTCGGCCCCGTTCGCGGCCAGCAGCGGCAGCGCAGCGCAGGCGATGATTGCGATGGCAAGAAGCTGCGCCAGAAGGCCGGAGGCGTCGCGCTCCAGGATCATCCCCCGCCACGGCCCGGTAAAGCCGAAGTTGAACCCCTCGAGCGTGAGGCCAAAGCCCAACCCGATCAGAAGAACCAGCCCCGAACGCGGCCCCGCCAGCAGCGCGACGGCGAACACCAGGGCCGCGACGAAGGCCAGCATCATGGCGCGCGGCACAAGGCCCGGCGCGCTGGCGGTTGCGGGCGCGAAGCTGGCCGTGGTCATGTCATGGCCTCAGTTCTTGCCGGTGATCTTGTCGAGCATGTTCTGGAACAGCCCCGGCACATTGGCCATCTCCAGCCCCGCATTGGACCAGCCGACCACCGATTCGGGATACAGCCGCACGCCTTCGATCCCCGCAAGTTCGCTCAGCGCGAACCAGTTGGTCGCCGCCCAGTGCCCGGTGTTGCAGAAACTCACCAGCCGGTCGCCGGGACCAAAGCCGTTCTCTGCTGCCAGTTGGCGCACCAGATCGGGCTTGATCAGCGACGGCTCGCTTTGGCCGAACCAGCGGTCATGGGTGAAATATTGCGATTGCGGGATGGTGCCGGGGCGGGCGGCGGCGGCGTGCTTGGTCTCGCCCTTCCAGAACGCCTCGGGGCGCGCGTCGATCAGTTGCGCATTGTCGCGCCCGTCCACGATGGCCTGCACATCCTCGCGCGTGGCCAGCCATTCATGCGAGAACGTCACGGTCATGTCCGAAGGCGTGACCTGCGGCGCGGCGCCGGTTTCCTGCGCGGCCCCCGCCTCTGCCCAGGCGTTCATGCCGCCGTTGAGAATGGCGAGCGTCTCGAACCCGCTTGACTTGAGCGTCCAGTAAACCCGCGCCGCCGCCCCGAAATCGGTCTGGTTCGTGCCCTGGTGGACCACCACAACGGGGGTATCTCTGGTCAGCCCCAGCGCGCGCAGAACCTCGGTCAGATGCGCCTCGGACACAAGCTGACCGGGGTTGTCGGCAGGGCCGCGAAAGAGGCCATAAGGCGCGTTGAGCGCACCGGGGACATGACCCTGCTGATAGGCGTCTGACGCACGGATATCGAGCACCACCGGGGCCGACGCATCGGCCTCGATCGCGGCGCGCAGGCCGGCCGCATCGACAAGCGGCCCGAGCGCCTGCGCGGCCATCGGCAGCACGGCGAGCGCCAGGGTGAGAACGAGATGGCGAAAACGATGAAACATGGCGGGATCCTCTCGCACAAAAGGTCAGACTTCCCAGTCCTGATACCCTCCCTGCCCCGCCGCAACAAGCCATGTCAGCTGCGTTCACGCCCCTTTGAAGGCGCCGCCCGCGGCGCTTCGGATCCAAAGCGCGCCCCCACCCGCGCACCATTGAATCACCGTTTCGGCTGCGGTAAGGCAACAGGGGGTTTGGCACCCGTTTGCCGGAATGGAACCGGCATCCGCAGGACATTCTGGCAGAGGCGGGAGATTTCAGGACATGACCACGCGCAAGGGCATCATTCTGGCCGGGGGCTCGGGCACGCGGCTCTATCCTGTCACGCTGGGGGTCAGCAAGCAGCTTCTGCCGATCTATGACAAGCCGATGGTCTATTACCCGATCAGCGTCCTGATGCTGGCCGGCATCCGCGAGATCGCCGTTATCACCACGCCGCAGGACCGCGACCAGTTCAGGCGCGTGCTGGGCGACGGCAGTCAGTGGGGGCTGAACCTGACCTATATCGTGCAGCCCTCGCCCGACGGGCTGGCACAGGCATTCATCCTGGCGGAGACGTTTCTCGACGGCGCGCCCTCGGCGTTGGTGCTGGGCGACAACATCTTCTACGGGCATGGCCTGCCCGACCTGCTGCGCGAAGCCGATGCGCGGCCCGGGGGCGGAACCGTATTCGGCTACCGGGTCGCCGATCCCGAGCGATACGGCGTGGTCGATTTCGACGCCGGCGGCCGCGCGACCGCGATCATCGAGAAACCCGCCGTGCCGCCCTCGCACTACGCGGTGACGGGGCTCTATTTCCTCGACGATCGCGCGCCGGAACGGGCGCGGCAGGTGCGGCCCTCGGAGCGTGGTGAGCTGGAAATCACGACGCTTCTGGAGATGTATCTGCACGAGGGCACGCTGGACGTGAAGCTGATGGGCCGCGGCTATGCCTGGCTCGACACCGGCACCCATGGCTCGCTGCTGGATGCGGGCAATTTCGTGCGCACGCTGGAAAACCGCCAGGGCCAGCAGACCGGCAGCCCGGACGAGATCGCTTATGTCAAGGGCTGGATCGACGCCGGCTGCCTCGGGGCGCGGGCCGCGTTGTTCGGCAAGAATTCCTATGGGGCATATCTGCAGCGCCTCCTTGAAGATCCCGCCATCGCCGCCCCCGCCAAAGAGAACGGACACGCCCGCTCGTCCAATGGCAAGGCGCAGCCGGGCGGCGATATTGCGCCATCTCCGCTTTCCTCCACCCGTCCGGGGCGCTAGAAGGTTCCGCGATCAAGGCAGGAGACCCCATGACCAGACCCGTTGTCCTGTGCATCCTAGACGGCTGGGGCCTGAGCGAGGCCACCGAGGCCAACGCGCCGCACCTCGCGCACACCCCCACCATGGACCGGCTGACGGCCACCTGTCCGCACGCCACACTCATCGCCCACGGGCCGGATGTGGGCCTGCCCACGGGGCAGATGGGAAATTCAGAGGTGGGCCATACCAATATCGGCGCGGGCCGCGTGGTGGCGATGGATCTGGGCCAGATCGACCTTGCGATCGAGGATGGCAGTTTCGCGCGCATGGACGCGCTGCAAGTCTTCATCGCGCGGCTCAAGGAAACCGGCGGACGCGCGCACCTGCTGGGCCTCGTGTCGGATGGCGGCGTGCATGGCCATATCACCCATATCGCCGCCGCCGCGCGGGCGATCCATGCGGTGGGCGTGCCGGTGGTGCTGCACGCGATCACCGACGGGCGCGACGTGGCCCCGAAATCGGCGCGCACCCATCTGGAACGGCTGGGCGCGATGCTGCCCGAGGGCACGCGCATCGCCACCGTCACGGGCCGCTATTTCGCCATGGATCGCGACAACCGCTGGGAGCGGGTCGAGGAGGCCTATCGGGCGATTGCATCAGCGCAGGGACTGCGCACGCACGACGCCCGCATGGCCGTGACCAACGCCTATGCGCGCGGCGAAACAGACGAGTTCATCACCGCCACGGTGATCGGCGATTATGCGGGCGTGGCCCCCGGCGACGGGCTTTTCTGCCTCAACTTCCGCTCCGACCGGGCGCGCGAGATCCTCAGCGCGCTGGCCGATCCCGCCTTTACCGGCTTTGCGCGCGAAACCATGCCCGACTGGGGCGCGCGCCTTGGCATGGTGGAGTATTCCGAGGCGCTGAACCCGCTTTTCGAGACGGTCTTTCCGCCGCGCGTCATCGTCAACACGCTGGCCGAATGGGTGTCGAAACAGGGCCTGCGACAGTTCCACCTGGCCGAGACCGAGAAATACCCCCATGTCACCTTCTTTCTCAACGGCGGGCGCGAAGAGCCCGAGCGCGGCGAGGATCGCTACATGGCCCCCTCGCCCAGGGTGGCAACCTATGATCTGCAACCCGAGATGTCGGCGGGCGAGGTGACGGATCAGCTTTGCGGCGCGATTGCCGAGGGCTACGATCTCATCGTGGTCAACTACGCCAATCCCGACATGGTGGGCCATAGCGGCGATCTGCGCGCCGCCATCGCCGCCTGCGAGGCGGTGGATGCGGGGCTTGGCCGGGCGGTCGCGGCGCTGGAGCAGGCAGGCGGCGCGATGATCGTGACGGCGGATCATGGCAACTGCGAGGTGATGGTCGATCCCGAGACCGGCGGGCCGCATACCGCCCACACGACCAACCCGGTGCCGGTGATCCTTGTCGGCGGACCTGCGGGCGCGGGGCTGCGCGCGGGCGGGCGGCTGGCCGATCTCGCCCCCACGGTGCTCGACCTGATGGGGCTGGAACAGCCGAAGGAAATGACCGGGCGGAGCCTTCTGGCATGAGGCTTGCCGCCGCTTGTCCGGCGCTGGCACTGGCACTGCCAGGGATGGCCTGGGCTGCGGGGGGCGTCGTGCTCGGCGCCGCGCCCGAACGGGGGGTGCCACTTGCAGCGAAACGCACTATATCAGGCTTCGGCAAGACAATGAACCCCAGGGCCCGCTCGCGTGGTTCCGAACCAACAAGGAAGGTTGAGAGATGAAGAGACTCCTGATGGCCACAGCCGCCGGCATCATGGCCGGGGCGGTCTTGACAACGCAGGTGACCGGACCGCTGGTGGCGCAGGAAGGTCGGTCAAGCTCGGTCTATGAGCAGCTTGACCTGTTCGGTGAAATCTTCGAGCGGGTGCGCGCGCAATATGTCGAGGATGTGGACACCAAAAAGCTGATCGAGGCGGCGATCAACGGAATGCTCACCTCGCTCGACCCACATTCCAGCTATCTCTCGCCCGAGGATGCCGAGAACATGCAGGTGCAGACGCGCGGCGAATTCGGCGGGCTCGGCATCGAGGTCACGCAGGAAGACGGCTTTGTCAGGGTGGTCTCGCCGATGGACGGTACGCCGGCCGATCTCGCGGGGATCGAGGCGGGCGATTTCATCACCCATGTGGACGGCGAGAGCGTGCTTGGCCTCACCCTCAACGAGGCGGTGGACCGGATGCGCGGCCCGGTGGGCAGCGAAATCGTGATCACCGTGGTGCGCGAGGGCACGGCGGAACCTTTCGACGTGTCGATCATCCGCGACACGATCAAGCTGACGGCGGTGCGCGCGCGCACCGAACGCGACGCGATCGTGTTACGCGTCACCACCTTCAACGACCAGACGTTCAGCAATCTTGAGGCGAGCCTGAAAGAGAAGGCCGAGGCGCTTGGCGGCATGGACAAGGTCAGCGGCATCGTGCTCGATTTGCGCAACAATCCCGGCGGGCTTCTGACGCAGGCGATCAAGGTTTCCGACGCCTTTCTCGACGAGGGCGAGATCGTGAGCACGCGCGGGCGCAACGTGCAGGATGGCGAGCGGTTCAACGCGACGCCGGGCGATCTCGCCCAGGGCAAGCCCATCGTCGTGCTGATAAACGGCGGCTCCGCCTCAGCATCGGAGATCGTGGCGGGCGCACTTCAGGATCACAACCGCGCGATCGTGGTGGGCACCAAGAGCTTCGGCAAGGGCTCGGTGCAGACGGTGATGCCGCTGCGCGACAATGGCGCGATGCGGCTGACGACCTCGCGCTACTACACCCCCTCGGGCCGCTCGATCCAGGCGCTTGGCGTCAGCCCCGATATCGTCGTCGAACAGCCCCGCCGCAGCGCCCGGACCGAGGAGACGGAAGAGACGCCCCCCCGCCGTCCCGGCCGCTTCGAGGCGGATCTGCGCGGGCGGCTCAGCAATGACAGCCTGAGCGAGGACGAGATCAAGCTGATCGAGGAAGAGCGCAAGCGCGCCGAAGAGGTGGCCCGCCTGCGAGAAGAGGATTACCAGCTTGCCTATGCGATTGATATCCTGCGCGGGCTTGCGGTGATGGGCAACGGCGGCAAGGAGTGAGCGGAGGCTGATTTTCCCTGGCTGTGGCCGTCGCGCCCATCACCGGCCCCCCACCCAGGACCTCTGCATAACCTGCGCCATCGCAGATATTCCCCGCCCGGCGGCAACGCCGGGCAGCGCCTGCCTGCCCCCCGGCAGGCGCTGGCATGGCCCGATCAGTCGCGCAACCCGCTCGTCTGTCCCGCCGCGGCAAAGATCTGCGCGGCGTGTTGCTGAAGGTAGATGCGTAGCCAGGGTGTATAGGCGCCGGGGTTGTTGGCGATCCGCGTCATCAGCGCCGCGCGGCTCACCCAATCGACCGCCATCACCTCCTCGGGGTCGGGCCGGGTGGCGATGCGGCGGGTGACATGGGCCACGAAGACCTCCACCTGCTCGTGCTCGATCAGTCCAGCTCCCACGTCGGCGCGGTATTCCACCTGCCCGCGCGGGCGAAGCGCCAGCCCGGTGATGCCCAGTTCCTCGTCGAGCCTGCGGCGCGCGCAATCCGCGGCGGCCTCGCCCCAGCGGGGATGGGTGCAGCAGGTATTCGCCCAGAGGCCCGGCGTGTGATATTTCCCGAGCGCGCGGCGCTGGATCAGCACCTCCTCGCCATGCAGCACGAAAACCGACACCGCCTTGTGCCGCAGCCCGCGCCGATGCGCCTCGAGCTTTTCCACGGGCACCAGTTCGCCGCCGAGCCAGGTGGGAATCATCTCGCTCATCCATCGCCCCCCGGCACCGGCCGCATCGGATGCCCGAGGGGCCCCAACCCGATCCTGCGATGCGCCATGGGCCGCGCCTGCACCAGTTTCGTGTTCATGTAACCCTCGAAGGTCGGCCGCCGCACGTCGATGTCATGGCAGAGCGCAACAGGGCGCCCGCGCCGCTCAGGGGGCTTTTAATCGGTATTGGGCATGGAGGCCAGCACCTCGAACACGGTCTTGCGCGCACCATCCGGCCGCCGCCGCCGCGCCCCGGCACGTCGCCCTCGCCGATCCGGACCGCCACCTTGAAAAACAATCAAGGCCAAACCGTCGATCCCGTCACCGGTGGCCCGGACCGGGTTCGCCGTGGCTGCGCGGACGAACGGCGAGGCGCATCTGCTTTTCGGTCTCGATCAGGATGAAGAACACCACACCCGCGCCGATGATCAGCAGGCCGTCGCTCAATGGCACGGGCGCTGTGCCGAAAATGCGTTGCAGAACCGGCAGGTAGGTGATGGCGAATTGCGCGATGGTGACGAGGATCACGCAGGCCCAGACAATCGGTGTTCCCCTGACCGCCGCCCATCTCAGCGATGGCCCGTGCAGGTTCCGTGTATAGAAGAGATAAAGGATTTCGAGGACCACCAGCATGTTCATGGCCATGGTCTGCGCCAATGGCAGCGGATACGCGGCACCGGTGGCATAGGCATAGATGCCGAAGACAGCGGCCAGAAACAGGATCGAGACAAGGACGATCTGCCAGACCAGCCCGCTGGTGAGCAATGGCTCGTCGCGCGGGCGCGGCGGGCGGCGCATCGTGCCCGGCTCTGACGGCTCGAAGGCAAGCGCAAGGCCAAGCGTGACGGCGGTGACGAGATTGACCCAGAGGATTTGCATCGCCGTAATCGGGAGTGCCATGCCGGCGAAGAGGGCGATAATGATCGTCATCGCCTCGCCGACACTGGTGGGCAGCGTCCAGCTGATGACCTTCTTGATATTGTCATAGACCGTGCGCCCCTCGCGCACCGCCGCCGCGATCGAGGCGAAATTGTCGTCGGCGAGCACCAGTGCGGCCGCCTCCTTCGCCGCCGCGCTGCCCTTGAGCCCCATCGCAATGCCCGCATCCGCGCGCTTGAGCGCCGGCGCATCGTTGACCCCGTCGCCGGTCATCGCCACCGTCAGCCCGCGCGATTGCAGCGCGGTGACCAGCCGCAGCTTGTCCTCCGGCGAGGTGCGGGCGAAAATATCGGTTCGCACCGCCGCATCGGCCAGTTCGGCATCCGTCATCGCCGCGAGATCGGCACCCGTCAGGACGCTTTGGCGGTTCTTCAGCCCGATCATCCCGGCAATGGCGCGGGCGGTCGCAGCGTGATCGCCGGTTATCATCTTGACCCGGATGCCCGCCGCGTGACATTCGGCCACCGCCGTGATGGCTTCGGGGCGGGGCGGGTCGATGAGACCTACGAGCGCGACAAGGGTGAGATGCCCGCTCAGATCCTTGGGGCCGAGCGTGTCCCGGTCAGGCTCCATATCCCGCGTGGCCACCGCGATCACGCGCTGCCCGTCGGTGGCGAGCGCCTCGACCTGTGCGTGCCAGTAATCGGCATCGAGCGGGGCCGTCCCGCCATCCGCCGCGCGCTGATTGCCGCAAAGCGCAAGCACCGCCTCGGGCGCACCCTTGACATGGAGGCAGGCGCGCCCTGCCCCGTCCTGGTCGAGCGTCGCCATGTAGCGATACGCGGCATCAAAGGGGATCGCGTCGCGGCGCGTCCAGCCGGCGCATGGCGCGGCCCCGCCGCCGGTGATCTTGCCCGCCAGCGCGTGCAGCGCGCCCTCCATCGGGTCGCCCTCCACGCGCCAGCCGGCGCCGTCGTTGCGCAGCACGGCATCGTTGCACAGCGCGACCGCGCGGGCGATTTCCCGCAGGATCGCCCGGGATCGTCCGGGCGTCGCGGCCCAGTCTCCCCTCAGCTCGCCCTCGGGCGCATAGCCCTCGCCGGTCACCTTGCAGAGCTGATCTGCGCTCGCCAGCGTCGCGGCCATCATCTCGTTGCGCGTGAGCGTGCCGGTCTTGTCGGTGCAGATTACCGAGACCGAACCAAGCGTCTCGATCGCAGGCAGGCGGCGGACGATGGCGTTGCGCCTTGCCATGGCCTGCACACCGACGGCAAGCGTGATGGTGAGCACCGCGGGCAGACCCTCGGGGATGGCCGCGACCGACAGGCCGACCACGGCCATGAAGAGCTCGGGAAAGGCCATTTGCCCGACAAAATAGCCATAGGCCAGCAATGTGCCGGCCACGATCAGGATGAACACGGTCAGCCAGCGCGCAAAGCGATCCATCTGCGCAACCAGCGGCGTGGTGAGCGGCGCGACATCGCGCAACATGCCGCTGATGCGCCCGATCTGCGTCCGGCTGCCCGTGGCCGTGACCACGCCGCGCCCGGTGCCCGCGGCAATCAGCGTGCCCGAAAACAGCATCGAGCCCTGATCGCCGAGGGGGGCATCGCTGGCCACCGGTGCGGTGGCCTTGTCCGCCGGCACCGATTCGCCGGTGAGGATCGCCTCTTCGGCCTTCAGCCCGCGTGCCTCCAGCAGCCGCAGATCGGCCGGCACCCGGTCGCCCGCCTCGACCAGAACGATATCGCCGGGCACCAGATCGCTCGCCTCGACGGTGACGCGGCTGCCGTCGCGCAGCACCGCCGCGCGGGGCGCCAGCATGTCGCGGATTGCCGCCATCGCCTGCTCGGCGCGCCCCTCCTGCACGAAGCCGATCACCGCGTTGACCACAACCACCGCGAGGATCACGCCGGTATCCACCCAATGCCCGAGCGCCGCCGTGACCGCTGCCGCAGCCAGCAGGACATAGATCAGGACATTGTGGAAATGCGCAAGAAACCGCAGGACAGGGCTGCGCGCGGGCGGTTCGGGCAAGCGGTTCGGGCCATGTTCGGAAAGCCTCGTTGCGGCCGCCTCGCCGGTCAACCCGTTGCAGGTCGTGTCAAGATCGGCAAGCACGGCCTCGATTGTCCTGTCGTGCATGACGCCCTCCTCGGTGTCTCGACTCTGTGCGGTCTGTCCCGTCCCTCATATGGACGCCAAAACCCGATATTGCCATATCGACCAGGGCTGCCCGACCGGGGCAGCCAGGGTATTTGACAAGGATCGGCGCCGGCTTTCCAGTCCCGGACATCATCGCCGCCGCCTGCCCGCCCGCGCGCATGATCCGGCAGCAACGCAAGCAGTCGCGAAGAGATCTTCACAGGTCAATTCTCGGTAATAATTCCAGTTGTCGGCAGGTCGGTTCTCGGTGATTATCAGGATGCAGACCCTTTTAATGCCGGAATCCCGGCCTATATCAACCACAGAAGCGCCGAACACGGAACCTCGGTGCTTCGGTATCACTGTCCCTCGTTCCGCGACTGGCGCCCAGGTTACTCACTTGGGCGCTTTTTTATTCTCCCGCATCATGATTGACTGCACGCCATGAGCGAGACCTACACCGATTCCCACCTGCGCGAGATCCTCACCCGCACGCGGCGCGTGGCGGTGGTCGGGGTATCGATGAACCCGGTGCGGCCCAGCTATTATGTGGCGCGTTACCTGTGCCTCAGGAAATTCGACGTGGTGCCGGTCAATCCGGGCCATGCAGGCAAAACGCTTTTCGGTCGAGAGGTCGTGGCGCGGCTGCGCGATATCGAGGGGAGCGTGGACATGGTCGATATCTTCCGCCGCTCCGAACATGTGCCGCCCATCGTCGAGGAGGCGCTTGACGCATTTGCCATGCTGCGCACGATCTGGATGCAGATCGGGGTGGAGCATGAGGGCGCCGCCGAAATGGCACGCGCGCGCGGCGTCGATGTGGTGATGAACCGCTGTCCCAAGATCGAATATCAGCGGCTCTTTGGCGAGTTGCGGATGGGCGGGATCAACACCGGCGTGATCTCGTCGAAGCTGTGACGCGGGAAATATTTCTGGAAGGATGACGCCGGGGCTGCCCCCTTGCCCCGGCCATGAGGGTTGCACAGCATGAGCCACATATCCGCCACGCCCGGGTTTCTTGCCACACTGCCCGTGTCGCCCGCCGCCCTGCGCGAGGCCGCGCCGCGCTATTTCCAGGAGCCGCGGGGGCGCTGGCGGGGCCAGGGCATGGTCGTGGCCCCCTGCAACACCGCGGAAGTGGCGGCGGTGGTGCGCGCCTGTGCGGCGGCGTGCGTGCCGGTGGTGCCCTATGGCGGCGGCACCGGGCTGGTCGGCGGGCAGATTTCGCCCCGAGGCGCGGTGCCGGTGATCCTGAGCCTTGAGCGGATGCGCGCGGTGCGCGGGCTTTATCCCGACGAGAACGTGATCGTGGTCGAGGCCGGCGCGATCCTTGAGGAGGTGCACGAGGCCGCGCGCGCGGCGGGGCGGCTTTTTCCGCTGTCCATCGCCGCCAGGGGCTCGGCGCGGATCGGCGGCCTGCTGGCCACCAATGCGGGCGGGGTCAACGTGCTGCGCTATGGCAATGCGCGCGACCTGTGCCTGGGGCTGGAGGCGGTGCTGCCCGACGGGCAGATCTGGCACGGGCTGAAGCGGCTGCGCAAGGACAATACCGGCTACGACCTGCGCAACCTTCTGATCGGCTCGGAGGGCACCCTGGGCGTCATCACCGCCGCCGCGCTGCGGCTTTTTCCGCAGCCCGCGGGCGAGGGCACGGCGTTTTTCGTGGTGCGCGACCCGCGCGCGGCGCTCGATCTGCTGGGCCTTGCGCGTGAGCATATGGGCGAGGGGGTGAGCGCGTTCGAGCTGATGCACCGGCAGGGGCTCGAGTTTCTGGCCGAGACGCTGCCCGACATCCGCCAGCCCTTTGCCGAACGGCCCGAATGGTGCGTGTTGGTCGATCTGGGGCTGGCGCGCGGGCTGGATCCGGGCGCGGCGCTGGAGGCGCTTTTCGCGGCGGGGCTGGAGGCGGGGCTGGTCAGCGACGGTCTGATCGCGCAATCCGAGGCGCAGCGCCACGCCTTCTGGCAGGTGCGCGAACAGATCCCCGAGGCCAACCGCCGCATCGGTTCGGTCAGTTCGCACGACATCTCGCTGCCTCTTTCGGCGATTCCCGAATTCATCGAACGCGCCCGCGCGGTGATCGCCGCGATCGCCGCGTTCCGAATCAACTGTTTCGGCCACCTGGGCGACGGCAACCTGCATTACAATGTCTTTCCCATGCCGGGACGCAGCCGCGCCGACCACATGGCACAGCGCGACACCGTCAAGCGCGCGCTGCACGACCTGGTGCACGAGATGGGCGGCTCGGTCAGCGCCGAGCACGGGATCGGGCGGCTCAAGGTCGAGGATCTGGAACGCTACGGCGACCCGGCCAAGCTGAGCGCCATGCGCGCGATCAAGGCGGCGCTCGACCCGCCGGGCATCATGAACCCCGGCGCGGTGCTGCGCGATTGCGACCGGCCCGCCGCGCCGTCTGGCCGCGATGGCCGATGAGGGCCGGGGCGGCTCATGCGCCCAGCAGCATCCGCAGCCCCTGCGTCACGTCCGAGCGCACCGCAAGGCGCAGCCCCGGCTCATCGCCCGCCTTCAGCGCCGCGATCATCAGGCGATGGAAATGCGGCGCGTCCCTCTTGCGCAACCGCCCATAAAGTGCGCGCATGGTCGGCCCCAGTTGCAGCCATACGGTTTCCACCATGGCCAGCATCGCCGGCGCCTGCGCGCGCAGATAGAGCGTGCGGTGAAACTCCAGATTGCGCCGGATATAGGCCACCGCGTCCTGCCGCGCGATGTCCTCGGCGATCCGCGCGTTGATGCTCTGGAGCCGGTCAATGAGCGCCAGATGCGCGCGCGGCAGCGCGCGGCTTGCCAGTTCCACCTCGAGCAGCGAGCGCAGCGACGCCAGTTCCTCGATCCGCTCGTTGCTCAGCTCTGGCGTTGCCACGCGGCCCGAGCTTGACAGCGTCAGCGCCCCTTCGGCCGAGAGCCGTCGCAGCGCCTCGCGCGCGGGGGTCATCGACACCTCGTATTCGCACGCGATGCCACGCAGCGTGAGCGCCTGGCCGGGCGCGATCTCGCCATGCATGATGCGCGCGCGCAACCCGCGATAGACGCGGTCATGGGCCATCGGCAAGGGATCGGGGCGTGGCGTCATCGTCATCCCTTCATGTGATCACAAATCGCGCCGCGGTCAATCGAAACGATAACGGTGCAGGCGCGCCCCCTCGCGCCGCAACCAGACACGCCGGGCCGTGTAGCCGGGACAGAGCCGCGCCACCAGCGCCCAGAAATCGGGCGAATGATTCATCTCAGCCAGATGCGCCACCTCATGCGCGGCCACATAATCGAGCACCTCGGGCGGCGCGAGGATCAGCCGCCAGCAATAGCTGAGCGCGCCGCTCGATGAACACGACCCCCACCGCGAACGCGTGTCGCGCAGCGTGATCCGCGAGAACCGCCGCCCCAGCGCGCCCGCGTAACGATCCGACGCCGCCGCCAGCCGGTCGCGCGCGCGCACGCGAAGCCATGCCTCCAGCCGCCGCGCCAGCACATCGTCGGGGCCGGGCACCCGCGCCACACCATCGCCCAGCACGACCCGCCGCCCGGCACAGGGCTCGATGCGGCGCTCCTCGCCCTCGATCGGCAGCACCGCGCCCGCCCGCACCCTTACCAACGCGGGCAGCGCCGCGAGATGCCCGCGCAGCCACTCCGCCCTGGTGTGCGCGAATCCCAGCGCCTCGGCCTCGCTGACGCCGGGCGGCACGGTAAGGGTCACAAGACCGTCCAGCCCCGAGACGCGCAGCGATATCCGCCGCGCCCGCGCCGAGCGCCGCAAGGTGATCGCCACAGGGGGGTTGCCGGGAAGGAAATGTTGGCCCATATGCGCTCCGAAATACACGCCGGTGATCTCTGCGCGCAAAGCCTTTGACACGCTCCGAGGCTTATGGCAGGGGAGCCGGATTGCGTGCAAGAGAGTTGAAAGAGGATCACCCATGCCCAAGGAAGAATGGGGCGTCAAGCGCGTCTGCCCGACCACCGGCAAGCGCTTTTACGACCTGAACAAAACCCCGATCATCAGCCCCTATAGCGGCGAGGTCGTGGAACTCAGCACCGGCAAGCCCCGCTCGATGTCGCCCGATGCCGAGGATGCGGGCACGAAAAAGCTCAAGGCCGCCGCCCGCGGTGATGGCGCTGATCTGAGTGATGATGATGACGAGGCCGAGCTCGATATCGACGATGATCTGCTCGACGATGACGAGGATGACGACGTCTCGCTCGACGATATCGCCGACGTGGCCTCGGACGAGGACCTGTAATGCAAGGCGGGCCGGGATTTTCCTCTTGATCCCGCCCGCCGCTTTGTCTAATCAGCGGCGCACGGCCCGGAACGGGCCGCAGTGACGGGGCCTTAGCTCAGCTGGGAGAGCGCTTGCATGGCATGCAAGAGGTCAGGGGTTCGATCCCCCTAGGCTCCACCATCGCTCTACAGATCAGTATGTTAGCTAAACATTAGAGTGGTGTGACACATAGGTGTGACACACGAATGGAGCTACATTCGCAGGCGAATTCCACCTCGCGGTCCTCGCCGCCCGTCGGTTGCGTCACCAGCACTTGCTCAGCGACGCGCACCTCGATCCGGCCGGTCAGCGCGGCGATGGACGGCTCCGCGCCGTCGATGCGACGGTAAGAGCGGATGGTCTCAATGCGGTCGAGGTTGTTGGCATACCCGCAGGCGCGCGACCTGACGATCATGGCCGATTGTGGCGGCTCGAACGGGGTGCGCGCGCGGCTGTGGAAGCGCGCCCCTCAGACGTTCGCCGACAAGAGCGGGCTCACGCTCCATGGCCATCACTATCCGCCGGGCACGTCGAAGCGGAACAGGATCGAGCACCGGCTGTTCTGGCAAATCACCCAGAACTGGCGCGGTCGCCAGTTGACCGACCGCCGCGCCGTGATCGAGTTGACCGGCGCGACAACGACAAGGACCGGGCTCAAGGTCGCGTGGGCGCTCGACTCGCGCATGTGCGAGAAGGGCCTCAAGGTTTCCGATGCCGAGATGGCCCGCCTCGACATCACCGGCGATGCGTTCCATCCGGAATGGAATTCCAACATCAGGCCGCGGAGGCCGAAGGCGTAGAGGTTATCGCTGCGGATGCCCTTACGTTGAAAAGGTGCTGCTGCCGGAACCCTCACCCGGAGGCGCGGCGAACCGTGGGCGGTTGCGGCTGACGCTGTTCGGGTGCCGGCCGGGCCTGCGCGCGCCGGTGCCCGATCAGGCAACCGCCGGGCCCGGCCGGTCATTGCCGCCGGAAGATCGCGCGCGGGACCGGCGCCAGCGGCACCGTGGCCGCACGCGAGCGCCTGTCAGCCGCGTCCGCGCGCCTCGAACCGGGGCAGCATGGCCGAGAAGTCGCGGCCCTTGCCGCCCTCTTGCTCGACGAATTGCGCGTAAAGCTCGCAGGCCGCGCGCCCCATGGGCGTGTCGGCATCGACCGCCTCCGCCGCCTGCTGCGACAGGCGCAGGTCCTTGAGCATCAGCTCGGCGGCGAAGCCGGGCTTGTAATCGTTGTCGGCGGGCGATTTCGGGCCCACGCCCGGCGCCGGGCAATAGGCGTTCATCGACCAGCTATAGCCCGAGGAGGTGGACACCACATCGAACATCGCCTGACGGTCAAGCCCCAGCTTGTCGGCCAGCGCGAAGGCCTCGCAGGTGGCGATCATGGTTGCGCCAAGGATCATGTTGTTGCAGATCTTGGCCGCCTGCCCGTTGCCGGACGGGCCACAATGAACGGCCTTTTGTCCCATGATGTCAAAGAGTTCTCTGGCGATGTCAAAGCCCTCTTCATCGCCTCCCACCATGAAGGTGAGCGTGCCCGCCGTCGCCCCGCCAACACCGCCCGAGACCGGCGCATCGAGCGCCAGCAGCCCCGCCTTGTGCGCCTCGGCCGCCACGTCGCGGGCCGATTGCACATCGACGGTCGAGCAGTCGAGCAGCACCGCGCCCTTGTCCATCGCGGGGATGATCTCGGCGGCGACGCTGCGCAGGATATCGCCATTGGGCAACATGGTGATGACCACATCCGCGCCTTTTGCCGCCTCCGCCGCGCTGGTCGCCACGGCCACGCCTTCGACCGTCACCCCCGCCACATCGAAGCCCGTGACATCATGCCCCGCGCGGGCCAGGTTTGCCGCCATCGGCGCGCCCATATTGCCCAGCCCGATAAATCCGATCTTCATCTTCCCGTCTCCTCCTCCAGTGTCAGGGCGTTTTCGCCCAGGGGCTGCAACATCTGCAAGACCGCCGCGCCCGGAAGGCTGTCAAGCGTGTCTTTCCACTTCGGTTTGCGGTCCTTGTCGATGATCGCGGCGCGAATCCCCTCGAGAAAATCGCCCTGCTCCATCGACCGCCAGGTAAAGCGGTATTCCATCTCCAGCGCCTGCCCGATATCGGCCGACATCGCGCGCAGGCGGTGGATGATCTCCACCGTGCAGGCCATCGACAACGGCGAATTGCGCGCGAGGACCGCAAGCGTGTCGCGCGCGAAATCGCTGTCAGCGGCGCGCAGGGAGGCGACGATATCGTGCAGCCCCTCGCCGCCGAAACACGCGTCGATCTCCGGCTGAAGCGACCGGAGCGTTCCCTCGGGCGGGGCCTCGGCAAAGCCGTCGATCACCCCCGGATCGCCGCTCTCGACCAGCGCGGCGCGGAGTTCCTGCCACTTCAACTGTGGCGCGTAGAAATCTGCAAAACCTGCATAAATTGCATCATCCGGTGCCATCCGCGCACCCGTCAGCCCGAGATACTCGCCCGCCCGCCCCGGCGCCCGCGCCAGCAGCAGCGAACCGCCCACGTCCGGCACAAGGCCGATGCCGCATTCGGGCATGGCCATCCGCGTGCTCTCGCAGACCACGCGGTGCGAGCCGTGGCACGCGATGCCCACGCCGCCGCCCATGACAAAGCCGTGCATCAGCGCCACAAAAGGTTTCGGGTAGCGCGCGATCTTGGCGTTCAGTCGGTATTCATCCGCCCAAAAGCGCCGCCCATAGGCGAAATCGCCCGCGCGCCCGGTATCGTAAAGCTGCTGGATGTCGCCGCCCGCGCAAAACGCCTTGTCGCCTTCGGCGTCGATCAGCACCAGCGCCACCTCTGCGTCGCCGCGCCATGCGTCAAGCGCCGCCTCGATGGCCGTGCACATGTCGTAACTCAGCGCATTCAGCGCCCCGGGCCGCGCGAGGGTGATCCACCCGGCACGCCCCTGCTTGCGGATTCGGATATCCCCGCTCATTTGCCCCCCACCATTTGCCGCGCCACGATCAGGCGCATGATCTCGTTGGTGCCTTCGAGGATCTCGTGCACGCGCAGGTCGCGCACCAGCTTCTCGATCCCGTAATCGGCCAGATAGCCGTAACCGCCATGCAGTTGCAGGCACTGGTTGACGATGCGCGAGCCCGCCTCGGTCACGAATTTCTTGGCCATGGCGCAGAATTTCGTGGCGTCTGGGGCCTTGCTGTCGAGTTTCCACGCCGCCTGCCGCAGGAAGGTGCGCGCCGCCTGCAATTCGATCTCCATATCCGCGAGCCGGAATTGCAGCGCCTGGAACTCGTTGATCGCGCGCCCGAAGGCACGGCGCTCGGCCATGTAGGCCAGCGTCATGTCGAGCGCCCGCTGCGCCGCACCAAGTGAACAGGCCGCGATATTGAGCCGCCCGCCATCCAGCCCGTTCATCGCATACACGAACCCCCTGCCCTCTTCACCCACCAGATTCTCCGCCGGAATGGTGCAATTGTCAAACTGCACCTGGCGCGTCGGCTGCGCCTTCCAGCCCATCTTGTCCTCCAGCGCGCCAAAGCTGAGCCCCGGCGTCCCGTCCTCGACATAGACGGTCGAGACGCCCCCGGGGCCGTCGCCGCCGGTGCGCACCATCACCACATAGCCGTCCGAATAGCCGCCCCCCGAAATGAACGCCTTGGTGCCGTTGAGCGTGTAGCCCTCATCGGTGCGCTCGGCGCGCGTGCGCAGCGCGGCCGCGTCCGAGCCCGCGCCCGGCTCGGTCAGGCAGTAGGAAAGCACCGTCTCCATGCTCGTCGCGCCGGGCAGCACGCGCGCCTTCATCTCGTCGGAGCCGAACCGGTCGATCATTCTGGCGCACATGTTATGGATCGACAGGAATGCCGCCACAGCCGGACAGGCCATGCTGAGCGCCTCGAAAACCAGCGTCGCGTCGAGCCGCGTCAGCCCCGATCCGCCCGCCTCTTCGCTGACGTAGATCCCGCCGAAACCGAGCGCGCCCACGTCGCGCCACAGCTCTTTCGGGATCGTGCCAGCCGCCTCCCAGGCGCGCGCATGAGGCGCGATTCGCTCCTCGCCAAAGGCGCGGGCCATGTCGAAAATGGCAAGCTGTTCCTCGCTGAGGGCGAAATCCATGGGCGTCTCCTGTCCGTTCAAATGCTCGGTCGCCGATTTTTCGATGCCTGCGGCGCGTTTGCAAGGGTATAGCGTGATGATCTGACCGGGAAAGACAAATGTTCCGGGTCGCCGCGGCCAGCGCCGAGCCCATCCTGTCGGCCCCCGCCCGGCCCCCCCGTCGCATTCAGCCGCATTCTGCACAAGGCCCGCACGCCCCGGTTTTTCGATTGTCTTGCCCGGACATGCGCGCAACAAGGGGCGCATGAGCGCGCCTGCATATCCCGATCTCTTGCGCAGCTTCGCGCGGATCGGCCTGCTGAGTTTCGGCGGGCCGGCGGCGCAGATTTCTGTCATGCATGACGAGTTGGTGACGCGGCGCGGCTGGCTGCGCGAGGAGCAGTTCCTTGGCGCGCTGTCGTTTTGCATGCTGCTGCCGGGGCCGGAGGCGATGCAGCTTGCCACCTATGCGGGCTGGCGGCTGCGCGGCGTGGCGGGGGGGCTCATGGCGGGGCTTCTCTTCGTGCTGCCGGGGGCGGCGGTCATCACGGCGCTGGGCCTTGGCTATGCGCTCTGGGGTGGCGTGCCGCTGGTGCAGGCGGTGTTTCTGGGCGTCAAGGCGGCGGTGGTGGCGATCGTGGTGCAGGCGCTGATGCGTCTGGCGCGCAGGGCGCTGGCGGGCCCCGCGCACTGGTGTGTGGCGGGGCTGGCCTTCGTGGCGATGTTCGCGCTCTCGGTGCCGTTTCCGGCGATCATCGCGGCGGCCGCCCTGTGGGGCGCGTGGCACGCGCGCGGCGCCGTGGCGGCGCCGGCGCCCGCGGCCCTCACCGTGCGGCCCGCCGACACGCTGCGCACCGCGCTCGTCTGGGGCACGCTCTGGGCCGCGCCCATCGTCATTGCCTGGGCCATGGGGGCGACGTTCCTCACGGATCTGGCGCTTTTCTTCTCGAAACTTGCGGTGGTGACATTTGGCGGGGCCTATGCGGTGCTGGCCTACATGACCGACACGGTGGTGGGCACCAAGGGCTGGCTGACCACACCGCAGATGATCGACGCGCTGGGGCTTGCCGAGACGACGCCGGGGCCGCTCATCCTTGTGACGCAGTTCGTGGGGCTTCTGGCGGGCTATTTTCAGGGCGGGGTCGGGCTGGCGGTCACGGCGGCAGCGCTCACCCTCTGGGTGACCTTCGTGCCGTGTTTCCTGTGGATCTTCACCGGCGCGCCCTATGTCGAGCATATCCTGGCCAAGCCGCGCCTCAAGGGGGCGCTCTCGGGCATCTCGGCGGCGGTGGTGGGGGTGATTCTCAACCTCTCGGTGTGGTTTGCGCTGCATGTGGTGTTCGACGAGGTGCGCGCGGGGGCGTTCGTGCCGCTGCCGGTCTGGTCGTCCTTCTCGTGGCTCGGCGCAGGCTTCACCGCGCTGTCGGCGGCGCTGCTTCTCGGGGCGCGGTTCCCGATGGGGCGGGTTCTGGGGTTGATGGCGGGGCTTGCGGGGGCATGGCATCTTGTGTTGTGAGGGGCGCGAGAGACCCTTTCGTTTTGATCCGAATCCCCTATGCTGACACCAGAAGACGGCCCGAGGTAGGAAATGACGTGCTACATCGACTACGGAAACCTGATGCATCGCGCGATGCGGGGCCTCATCCAGGAAGTGCTTGCCGATGTGGCCGAAAACGGTCTTCCGGGCGCGCATCATTTCTTCATCACCTTCGATACCACCCATCCCGGCGCGGAGCTGGCGGGCTGGCTGCGCGCGCGCTACCCGTCCGAGATGACCGTGGTCATGCAGCACTGGTATGAAGGGCTGGAGGTGGGCGATGACGGTTTTGGCGTCACGCTCAATTTCGGCGATGCGCCGGAACGGCTCTTTGTTCCTTATGACGCGATTCGCACCTTTGTCGATCCTTCGGTGGAATTCGGCCTGCGCTTCGATACGCAGGAGAGCGACGAGGATGACGAGGATGACGACACCTCCGCGCCGAACCCGCATGACGGCGGCGAGGTGGTGAGCCTCGACAAGTTCCGCAAGTAACTGCCCGCCACATGACGCTCTGACAGCAGCCCGAAGAGTGTAACCTGCCCGTTACACGCGCGCTTTAGCTGTTTCTGGAAACGAGTCAGGAGAGCGTTCATGGCCATGGATTTCGGATTGTTCTTCGGCGAATTGCTGCGCCATCCCGGCGAGGTGGTGGCGATCGCCCCGTCCTCGGCCGCGGTGGCGCGGCGCATGACCGCGGGGCTGGAGCGGGTGCAGGGCCCGGTGGTCGAAATCGGGCCGGGAACGGGCAGCTTCACCCGCGCGATCCTCGCCCGCGGCGTGGCGCCCGAAAACCTGACGCTCCTCGAGACCAACGCGCGCTTCTGCGCGGCCCTGCAGGAGAAATTCCCCGGCGTGCGCGTGCTCAACCGACCGGCGCAGGATATCGGCGAGATCGGCCTGAGCGGGATCGGCGCGGTGATTTCCGGCGTTCCCGTCCTCGCGCGGCCGACCATTCAGCGCGAGGTGGTGGGGCGCGCCTTCGAGGTGATGGCACCAGAGGGGTTCTTTGCCCAGATCACCTATAGCCCCAATGCGCCGATTTCTCCCGAGATGCAGCGCGAACTGGGCATCCGCGCCGAAAAGCGCGGCACGGTCTGGGCCAACCTGCCGCCCGCGCGCGTCTTTGTATTCCGCCGTATGCAGCATTGATCTTTCCCGCGCCTGCGGTATGAACGGGCAAACCGTCAAGGAGATCCCGCAATGACCGCGACCCGCACCGAATCCGACAGTTTCGGCCCTCTGGACGTTCCCGCCGACAAGTACTGGGGCGCGCAGACGCAGCGCTCGATCATGAATTTCCCGATCGGCTGGGAAAAACAGCCCGTGGCCATCGTGCGCGCACTCGGCGTCATCAAGCAGGCCTGCGCCGAGGCGAACAAGGCGTCCGGCAAGCTCGACGCGCGGCTGGCGGATGCGATCATTCAGGCAGCGGGCGAGGTGATCGCGGGCAAGTTCGACGACAATTTCCCGCTCGTGGTATGGCAGACCGGCTCGGGCACGCAATCCAACATGAACGCCAACGAGGTCATCGCCAACCGCGCCATCGAGATCCTCGGCGGGCGTATAGGCTCCAAGGATCCGGTGCATCCCAACGATCATGTCAACATGGGCCAGTCGTCCAACGACACCTTTCCCACCGCCATGCATATCGCCGCCGCGATGAGCGTGCGCGATGTGCTCATGCCGGGCCTGGAGGCGCTGGCGGCGGGGCTGGAGGCCAAGTCGGCACAGTTTCGCGACATCATCAAGATCGGGCGCACCCATACGCAGGACGCCACGCCGCTGACCCTGGGGCAGGAATTTTCCGGCTATGCCCATCAGATCCGCCAGGGTATCGCGCGCGTGCAGGCCACCATGCCCGGCATATACGAACTGGCACAGGGCGGCACCGCCGTTGGCACCGGGCTCAATACGGCAAAGGGCTGGGACGTGACGGTAGCCTCCAATATTGCGCGCATCACCGACCTGCCCTTCGTCACCGCGCCCAACAAGTTCGAGGCGCTGGCCGCCCATGACGCGATGGTGTTCCTGTCGGGCGCGCTCGCCACGGTGGCGGGGTCGTGCTACAAGATCGCCAACGACATCCGTTTCCTCGGCTCCGGCCCGCGCTCGGGCCTGGGCGAGTTGATCCTGCCGGAAAACGAGCCGGGCAGCTCGATCATGCCCGGCAAGGTCAACCCGACGCAGGCCGAGGCGCTGACACAGGTGGCCGCCCATGTTGCGGGCAACGATGCGGCGATCAAGTTCGCAGGCTCCCAGGGGCATTTCGAGCTCAACGTCTACAACCCTATGATGGCCTATAACCTCTTGCAATCCATCCAGCTTCTTGGTGATGCCACGGCCAGCTTCACAGAGCGGATGCTCAAGGGCATCGAGGCCAACAAGCCGCGCATCGAGAAGCTGATGAACGAAAGCCTGATGCTGGTCACGGCGCTTGCCCCCACCATCGGCTATGACAACGCCACCAGGGTTGCCAAGACCGCGCACAGGAACGGCACCACCTTGCGCGAGGAGGCCATCGCGCTTGGCTTCGCCGATGGCGAGACTTTCGACCGCATCGTGCGCCCCGAAGACATGATCGGCCCGAAATGAGCGCCGTCCCGGTCAACCTGAACCGGGTGCGCAAGGAACGCGCGCGGGCGGAGAGACAGACCCGCGCCGATGAAAACGCCGCGCGCTTCGGCCGCAGCAAGACGCAGAAAGCCAGAGAAGACGCGGCCGCCATCCGTGCCCGCGCCCATCTCGACGCGCATCGCCGCGAGGAAGAATGCGAGGAAGAATGATGCGCGCTTCATCTTGCTGCAAATATCCCGGGGGAATCGCGCGCACCGCGCGCGATGGGGGCAGCGCCCCCCTGCCCCGCCAGCCATGAGCGCGCGGCCCGTCAAACGCTCGCTGACGCTGCAAGGACACCGCACCAGCGTGTCGCTCGAAGATGATTTCTGGCAGGCGTTCCGCGAGATCGCCCGCGAAGAGGGCCGGGCGCTCAATGCGCTCGCCGCCGAGATCGACGCCGCGCGCGCCCCCGAGACGGGGCTGGCCTCGGCGATCCGGACCCATGTGCTTGCGTATTATCGCGCCCGCGCGGGCGGGGACCGCCAAGGTTAAGCCGCGAATGTCGTTTTTTCGGATCAATCCCGCGCGCCGGGTTGAAGGCCGCGCAAAAGGCTTGCTATGTTGAGGGTACGCGCGGATCGCCCCCACCGGGGCGGTCTTTCGATCCCGGAGGCGCAGACCGCGCCATCGGATCCCGATCCGCCCGGCACATCGGTGCCGATTGAGGCCCCCCGACACAGGGCGTGAGGGGCAGTGCGGCGACAACAAGAAAACAGGAGGGACGGCATGTCTGACGACACCGCCAATCAGGGGATTCCCGCGCCGGACGGCGCGGCGGATATCATCGAGACCGATTACGAGATCGGTCAGGACAACTTCCATGCGCAGATCGGGCCGTTCGGGCTCGATATCCACAACCCGGTCTTTGCTATCTCGGCGGCGCTCGTGGTGCTGTTCGTGGCCTTCGCGCTGATCGCGCCGCAGCAAGCGGCGGATTTCTTCGGCTGGCTCAGGCCCGCGCTCACCAGTTCGTTCGACTGGTTCTTCCTCTGGGCTGCCAATATCTTTGTGGTCTTCTGCCTCGCCCTGATCGTCAGCCCCTGGGGATCGGTGCGCCTTGGCGGGGCGGAGGCCACGCCGGATTATTCCTATCTCGGCTGGTTCGCGATGCTGTTCGCCGCCGGTATGGGCATTGGCCTCATGTTCTTCGGGGTGCTGGAGCCTGCCTATTACTTTGCGACGCCATGGGGCGACGCGCCTCTGGGCGCGGTGCGGCCTTTCGACGATGACGGCAACCTGATCGCCGCCAATGTCGCCGAGGCACGGCGCATGGCGCTGGCCGCGACCTCCTATCACTGGGCGCTGCACCCTTGGGCGATCTATGCGGTGGTTGCATTGGCACTGGCGCTGTTTTCCTACAACAAGGGGCTGCCGCTTTCGATCCGGTCGGCGTTCTATCCAATCCTCGGAGAGCGGGTCTGGGGCTGGTGGGGTCATATCATCGACACGCTGGCGGTGTTTGCCACGCTCTTTGGGCTGGCCACCTCGCTCGGGATCGGCGCGCAGCAGGCCAATGCCGGGATGAGCCATGTCTATGGCATACCGATCAGCATCACGGTGCAGGTGATCCTGATTTGCGTGATCACGGCGATTGCGACCGTGTCGGTTCTGCGCGGGCTTGACGGCGGCGTGAAGGTGCTCTCCGAGATCAACATGGTGATCGCGATGGTGTTGCTTGTCTTCGTGCTTGTCACCGCCGGGGCCGTCACGATCCTGGGTGAGTTCGTCTCGGGGATCGGGGCCTATCTGCGCGAGGTGATCCCGCTGTCCAACCCGCACGGGCGCGAGGATACGGGCTATTTGCAGGGCTGGACGGCGTTCTACTGGGCGTGGTGGATTTCCTGGTCGCCCTTCGTGGGCATGTTCATCGCCCGCGTGAGCCGGGGCCGCACGGTGCGCGAGTTCCTGATTTGCGTGCTGATCATCCCGAGCCTTGTATGCATATTCTGGATGGCGGTGTTTGGCGGCGCGGCGATCAACGACATGATCGCCAATCCCGACACCTCGGCGGTCAAGGCCAACGTGATTGACAATTACGCGCCCGAACTGTCGCTTTTCGCCATGCTCGATGGCCTGCCGCTGTCGGCGATCACCTCGACCGTCGGGGTCATCCTCGTGATCGTGTTCTTCGTCACCTCGTCGGATTCGGGCAGCCTTGTGATCGACACGATCACGGCCGGCGGCAAGATCGACGCGCCGGTGCCGCAGCGGGTGTTCTGGTGCACCTTCGAGGGGCTGGTGGCGATTGCGCTGCTGATCGGCGGGGGGCTGACATCGCTACAGGCCATGGTGATCTCGACCGGGTTGCCGTTCACGGTGATCCTGCTGCTCATCTGCTATTGCATCCTGCGCGGGTTGATGTCCGAAAAGCGCGCCTGACGCGCCTTGAATGACGGGCCAGGGCTCTCCGGCTGTTGCAGGCCGGGGGGCTTTGGTGTCTTGTGACGGCAAAAATGGAGCGGTGGACGATGGCGCTTGATCTGGATTTCGTGCGCGCGCAGTTTCCGGCCTTTGCCGAGCCGTCGCTGGAGGGCCAGGCGTTTTTCGAGAATGCGGGCGGGTCCTATACCTGTGCGCCGGTCATCGCGCGGCTGGAACGCTATTACCGGAGCCGCAAGGTGCAGCCATCCGGCCCCTATGAGGCGAGCCGTTTGGCGGGCGCGGAGATGGACGAGGCCAGGCAGAGGCTGGCCGCGCTCATGGGCGTGGCCACCGACGAGCTGAGTTTCGGCCCCTCCACCACGCAGAACACCTATGTTCTGGCGCAGGCGTTCCGGCAATGGATGGATCCGGGCGACGCCATCATCGTCACCAACCAGGATCACGAGGCCAATTCCGGGCCGTGGCGGCGGCTGGCCGAAGAAGGCTTCGATGTGCGCGAATGGAAGATCGACCCCGAGAGCGGGTTGCTCGACCCGGCGGACCTCGAAAACCTGCTCGACGAGCGGGTGCGGCTGGTGTGTTTCCCGCATTGCTCGAACGTGGTGGGCGCGATCAACCCGGTGGTGGAGATCACAGCACTTGCCCATGCGGCGGGGGCGTTCGTCTGTGTCGATGGCGTCAGCTACGCGCCCCACGGCCTGCCCGAACTGGGGCGGATGGGGCCGGATATCTACCTGTTTTCGGCCTACAAGACCTACGGGCCGCATCAGGGGATCATGGTGATCCGGCGCGAACTGGGCAATCTCCTGCCCAATCAGGCGCATCACTTCAACGCCGATACGCTCTACAAACGCTTTACCCCCGCCGGGCCGGATCACGCACAGGTGGCGGCAAGTGCGGGCATCGCCGATCATATCGACGCGCTGGCGGCACATCATGCGATTGCCGGCACGCCGACCGAGCGCAACGCCGGCGTGCATGACCTCATGCGCGCGCATGAGACCGCGCTCTTGCAGCCGCTGCTCGATTTCCTGGGGGACCGCAATTCCGTGCGCCTCATCGGGCCGGCGGATGCCGCGCAAAGGGCGCCCACGGTCGCCGTCGCGCTGGGCCGTCCGGGGGCCGAGGCGGCGGCGGATCTCGCCGCGCGCGGCATCATGGCGGGGGGCGGCCTTTTCTACGCGCAGCGGCCGCTTCGGGCGATGGGGGTGGACCCGGAGCGCGGCGTGCTGCGGCTGAGTTTCGTGCATTACACCAGCCCCGCCGAAATCGGGCAACTGATGACGGCGCTTGACGATATTCTTTGATCCATCCCGACGCGCCTTGCGTCGCAAACGGGGAACAAGGGGCGCAAATGGCACCGGGCAAACCGGCGATACTCTGGCTGCGGCGCGACCTGCGGCTTGCCGATCACCCGGCGCTGGTGGCGGCCTGTGGGGGTGGCGGTCCGGTGATCCCGGTGTTCATCCATGACGAGAGCGTGAGCGCCCTTGGCGCGGCGGCGAAATGGCGGCTGGGTCTGTCGCTGGCATCGCTCGCGCGCGATCTCGCGGCCGCGGGCAGCCGCCTGATCCTGCGACGTGGCGCGGCGCGCGCGGTGCTGCTGATGCTGGCCGAGGATGTGGGCGCGGGGGCGGTGCACTGGTCGCGGCTCTATGATCCGCAGGCCATCGCGCGCGACACAGGGGTCAAGGCGGCGCTGAAGGCACACGGGATCGCGGCGGAAAGCCACAATTCGCACCTTCTGTTCGAGCCATGGACGGTCGAGACCGGCGCAGGCGGGTTCTACCGTGTCTATAGCCCGATGTGGCGCGCGGTAAAGGACCGCGACGTGCCCGCGCCGCTCGGCCCCCCTTCGCGTATCCCCGCGCCGGAGGTCTGGCCAGAAAGCGCGCAGCTTGACGACTGGCAAATGGGCGCGGCGATGGGACGGGGTGCGGCCGTCTGTCTGCCGTATCAGTGCGTGGGCGAGGCGGCGGCGCGCGATCGGCTTTCGATCTTCATCGAAAACGCGATTGGCCCCTACAGCGAGGCGCGCAACAATCCCGGTATCGCGGGCACATCGGGCCTGTCGGAGAACCTGACCCATGGCGAGATTTCCCCGCGCCAGTGCTGGCACGCGGGCCTGCGCGCGCGTCATGAGGGGGCGCCGGGGGCCGAGCAATGGCTGAAAGAGCTGGTCTGGCGCGAATTCGCCTATCACCTGATGTATCACACGCCCGAGATCCTCACCCGGAACTGGCGGCGGGACTGGGATGCGTTTCCCTGGACGCAAGGGCGTGACGCGGATGTTCTGCGCTGGAAGCAGGGGCGCACGGGGATTGCCCTTGTCGATGCCGCCATGCGCCAGATGTATGTGACGGGACGGATGCACAACCGGGCGCGGATGAATGTGGCCTCCTATCTCACCAGGCACATGATGGTGCATTGGCGGGTGGGACTGAACTGGTTCGCCGAGTGCCTGACCGACTGGGACCCGGCCGCGAACGCGATGGGCTGGCAATGGGCGGCCGGCTGCGGACCCGATGCCGCGCCCTATTTCCGCATCTTCAACCCCGACACGCAGCTTGCAAAATTCGACCCCGAGGGGGCCTATGCGCGCACCTGGATCGCCGAGGGGCAGGCGCGGCCATCCGAAACGGCGCTGAGCTATTTCGACGCCATTCCGAATAGTTGGGGGCTAAGCCCCGAGGATCATCGCCCCGCGCCGCTGGTCGGGCTGGCCGAGGGGCGCAGGCGGGCGCTTGCCGCCTATCACGAAAGGACGTTCCGGGCATGACGAACCTGACGGCCGGGGCGGGCCTTGTGGGCGCGGATCCAAAGGATGCGGCATAGGCCACCTCACCTCTTGCACGGCGGCGCTCAAAGGGACTAATTGCGACATGACGCATCACGATCGCAAGGCCAGGACAGATGCCCCTCACCGATAAGATGCCAACCGCCGGCAAGGTCGTCGCGGCAATCGGTCTCGGGGTCGTGGGCTGGATCGGATCGGAACTGTTTCGCCCGCTCTTGCCCCCTGACACGAATTTCGGCTGGTTCAATTACGTCAATGTCGCGCTCGGATTTGTCTGTGGCTGGGTGGTGACGGGGCGGCGGCTGGGTCATGGCTATGCGGCGGGCATCAGCGCGGGGCTTACAGGGGTGGCGGCGCTGGTATTCTGGGCGGTGTTCTGCCAGAGCCTGAACGAAATGCTGCGCCTTGCGCTCGATCGGCGGATCACCGGGCTGATGACCGGCCTCACCAGAATGTTCGAGCTTGCCGCCGACCATGTGCTGACCATGCTCGACGGCACACTGATCGGTGTGCTGCTCGCGGGCGGGTTTCTGGTCGGCGCGGTCGCTGAATGGGTGGCGCGGCGATGGTCGTGAGCACGGCGCAAGACACCTATCTCGCGGCGGTTCTCGGCGAGGGTGTGGGCGAGGCGCTTCGCATCGAGGCCATGGCAGAGGTGCTGCGCGGATATGAGCGGGGTGTGAGCGTCGCACAGATGGCCGCGCGGCGGTCGATGATCCTTGCGCGCGCCGAGGCGCGGCTGGCGGCGCGGGCGCACCCCGCGCCGGCGGCGCTGCGCAGCAGCACCCCGCGCGAGGCGGTCATGCATGACGCCGCCGAGATCACCCATGACGGGTTTTTCCTCACCCGGCGCGACACCTTGCGCGCGCCGCTCTTCGATGGAGGGCAGAGCGCGCCCATGGTGCGCGAGGTGTTCGTGGCGACCGATGCCGCGCTGGTGCTGCCCTATGATCCGCTGCACGACAGGGTGTTGCTGGTGGAACAGTTCCGCATGGGCCCCTATGGGCGCGACGATCCGCTGCCCTTCCTGCTGGAGCTGGTGGCGGGGCGCGTCGATGCCGGCGAGACGCCGGAAGAAACCGCGCGCCGCGAATGCCACGAAGAGGCGGGGCTGGCGTTGCGCGGGCTGGAAAAGATTTCCAGCCATTATTGCACGCCGGGCTATTCGACCGAGTTCTTTCATCTTTTCGTGGGGATTTGCGACCTGCCGGACCTCCGGCAAGGGCGCGGCGGGCTGGCGAGCGAGCACGAGGATATCCGCACCCATGTCATCGGCTTCGCGCGCGCCATGGACCTCTTGCACACGGGTGAGGCCAATAACGGGCCGCTGGTGCTGAGCCTTCTGTGGCTGGAGCGAGAACGCGCGCGGCTTCGGGCGGCGGGTTGAGTTCCGCAGCCCAACCCCATAAACCTGAAATCCGGGACAGGACAGGAGCGACGAACATGCGCATTGCACGGGATCTGGCCGAGGCCGTGGGCAAAACGCCCCTTATCCGGCTGCGCCGCGCCAGCGAAGAGACCGGCTGCGAGATCCTCGGCAAGGCCGAGTTTCTCAATCCCGGCCAGTCGGTCAAGGACCGTGCCGCGCTCTATATCATCCGCGATGCGGTGGATAGGGGCCTGCTCGCGCCCGGCGGCACGATCGTCGAGGGCACGGCCGGCAATACCGGCATCGGCCTTGCGCTTGTCGGCGCGTCGATGGGGTTTCGCACGGTGATCGTCATTCCAGAGACGCAGAGCCAGGAAAAGAAGGACATGCTGCGGCTGGCCGGCGCCGATCTCGTGCAGGTGCCCGCCGCGCCCTATAGCAACCCCAACAACTATGTGCGCTATTCGGGGCGGCTGGCCGGCGCGCTGGCGCGCACCGAACCCAACGGCGCGATCTGGGCCAATCAGTTCGACAATGTGGCCAACCGTCAGGCGCATATGGAAACGACCGGCCCCGAGATCTGGGAGCAGACCGGCGGCAAGGTGGACGGGTTCATCTGCGCGGTGGGTTCGGGCGGCACGCTTGCCGGCGTGGCGATGGCGCTTCAGGACAAAGGCGTCAAGATCGGCCTGGCCGACCCCGACGGCGCGGCGCTGCACAGCTATTACACCACCGGCGAGATGAAGGCCGAGGGCTCATCCATCACCGAAGGAATCGGACAGGGGCGCATCACCGCCAATCTCGAAGACTTCCGGCCCGATTTCAGCTATAACATTCCCGATGCCGAGGCGCTGCCGATCGTCTTTGACCTTCTTGAGCATGAGGGGCTCTGCATGGGCGGCTCGACCGGAATCAACATCGCCGGCGCGATCCGCATGGCGCGCGAGATGGGGCCGGGTCACACCATTGTCACCATCCTGTGCGATTTCGGCAACCGCTATCAGTCCAAGCTCTTCAATCCCGACTTCCTGCGCGAAAAGGGTCTGCCGACGCCTGCCTGGCTTGCGTCCGCGCCGCGCTCGATCCCCGGAGTGTTCGAATCATGAAACATCTGTTCATCGCATTCTGGCTCGCGCTGGTGACGGCGCTGACGGGTGTGGCGGCGCAGGAGACACTCATCCCTGCCGCGCAGGCGCAGCAGGCGATAGCCGGGCCGGACTATGCCGACTGGGAGACCGTCGCCGACGAGGTCGAGACGGCGCTTGAGACCGGCAAGGTCGAAACCGTCGAACTGGAGCAGTTGCGCCGTCAACTCGTGGAGTTTCGCCAGCAATTCATCGAGGCGCAGGGCGCGAACGCGACCACGATCCGCACCGTGCGCGAACAGCTCGAAGCTATCGGGCCAAGGCCGGAAGACGGCGTGGAACCCGAGGACATCGCCGCGCAGCGCGAGGAGCTGAACCGGCGGCTGATGCGGCTGGAGGGGCCGGTGCGGACCGCCGAACTTGCGCGCAGCCGCGCCGACGGGTTGATAGGTGCCATTGATGCGGCGATCCGCGACCGGCAGACCGCCGAGCTTCTGCGGCTGGGGCCGATGCCCGTCAACCCGCTGCACTGGCCCGAGGCGGCCAGGGGTGTCTTTGACCTGATTGACGGGATGCGAGCCGAGGTGGTGGACTCCTGGCGCAGCCCGCTGGACCGCGTCATCCTCAACGACAACCTGCCGGTGATCGTCGCGTGGACGCTCTTCGGGCTGGTGCTGCTCGCACGCGGGCGGGTGTGGTCCGGGCGGCTGATGCGGAAACTGTCCAAGGGTGAGCCGAGCGCGGGGCAATGGATTTCGAGTTTTGGCGCGTCGCTCGGCGAATGGTTTCTGCCTTATGCAGGGGTCTATGCGCTGGTGCAGGCGATTTCGGTTTCCAGCCTGATCGGCTCGACGGGGCAGATCGTGCTCGACGAGGTTCTGCCGACGGCTTTCATCTTTCTGCTGGCGAATTGGCTGTCGCAACGCGTATTTCCCCGGCACGAACCGCGCGGCCCGGTGCTCCGGCTCGACGATCACAGCCGCTATCTCGGACGGCTCTACGGCGCGCTTCTGGGACTGGTGGTTGCGGCGTTCTATTTCGTGCAGGCGGTGGCGCAGAAGGCCGAGTGGACCGAGGCCGCCAACAACGTCGTGATCTTCCCCATGCAGGTGCTGACCGGGCTGCTTCTGTGGCGGCTGGCGGCGCTGTTGCGGGTGCACCTGCGCGCCTGCGAGGAGGATCCGGAGACCGAGACCGGCATGGCCGAGCGGATCACGCTGATCGTGTCGCGGATTCTGGTCGCGGTCGCCTTTCTGGGGCCGCTGCTGGCTGCCGTGGGCTATGTCAAGGCGGCGCAGGCGATGATGCTGCCCATGGCGATGTCTATCCTGATGCTCGCCGCGCTGCTGATCCTGCAACGGTTCTTCACCGAGCTTTACGTCCTGATCACCGGCAACAGGGCGGGGGCGAGCGAATCGCTCGTGCCGGTGTTGGCGGGGTTTGCGCTCATTGTGCTGTCCTTGCCGGGGTTTGCGCTTATCTGGGGGGCGCGTCCGGCGCAACTCATGGAGTTCTGGATGCGCCTCACGGAGGGGGTGAGCCTCGGCGGCATAAGGCTTTCGCCAACGGTTTTCATGACCTTCATCGTCGTGTTCGGCGTGGGTTATGTGGCGACGCGGCTGATTCAGGGCGCACTCAGGAACACGATCCTGCCCAAGACCAAACTCGATATGGGCGGGCGCAATGCCATTGTCGCGGGGCTGGGCTATGTGGGGATCTTCCTTGCTGCGCTCATCGCCATCACGAGCGCAGGCATTGACCTCAGCTCGCTTGCGATCGTTGCCGGGGCGCTTTCGGTGGGCATCGGCTTTGGCTTGCAGAATATCGTGTCAAACTTCGTCGCGGGCATCATCCTGCTGATCGAGCGGCCGATCGCCGAGGGCGACTGGATCGAGGTTGGCGGCCAACATGGCTATGTGCGCGCGATCTCGGTGCGCTCTACCCGGATCGAGACCTTCGACCGCACCGATGTGATCGTGCCCAATGCCGATTTTGTCAGCGGCACGGTGACCAACTACACCCGCGGCAACACCGTGGGCCGGGTGATCGTGCCGGTGGGCGTGGCCTATGGCACCGATACCCACAAGGTCGAGGCGATCCTGCGCGAGGTGGCCGAGGCGCATCCGATGGTGCTGATGAACCCCAGGCCCAACGTTCTTTTCCAGGGGTTCGGCGACAATTCGCTCGATTTCGAGATTCGCGCGATCCTGCGCGACGTGAACTGGGGGCTGTCGGTCAAGTCCGAAATGAACCACGAGATCGCCCGGCGTTTTGCCGAGGAGGGCATCGAGATCCCCTTCCCGCAGCGGGATCTCTGGCTGCGAAATGCCGAGGCCCTGACCGGGACGCGCCCGATGGCCAGGGCAGAGCCGGGCGAAAAGGACAACGCGCCGCATGAGCCCGCCGCGCCACAGCAGCCGGCGGCCCTGGCCGAGCGCGATTTCGACGGGCCGCATGGCGACGGCGACGGACGGTGAGCGGCTCAGAGTTTCTGGCACCAGAACTGATACATACCCGCAAAGGTCATCGGGTGCTCGGTCTCGAAGGCGTGCCACAGGCCAAGATCGACGCGCGCGCCCGGATCGGGGTGGCACGCGCGAAACGCGGCAAGGATGCGCTGACCGGACAGCTCGAAGCCGCAGAACGCGAGGCCGAGACGATCGAGCGCGGCCCCGATCATCGGAATGGTAAAGCGGTGTTCCTGCACATGGAACAGCAGGTCGCGGAACGCGCTCAGACTGTAGAAGTCGCTTGAATGGGCAAAGGCGCTGTCGCGCAGCTCCGGATCTCTCAGCAGGCGCGCGCGAAAGGCGCGCATCGCTTCGGGCTCGGTGCTTGCCCCGCTCTCGGCGATCTCCTGGCGCAGGCGCACGATATCGCGCCGCGCCAGTTCGCTGTAGAGCGCGATCTTCATCAACCCGTGCGGCCGCAGCCGTCGGCAGAGCGCGCGCCAGCCCGCCTCTGGATCGGCCATATGATGCAGCACGCCGGTCGAGATGACCAAATCGAACTGCCTGCCGAGCGCATCAAGATCGAGGATATCGCCGTGCAGATACTCGATATTGGTCATGCCAAGCTCGGCGGTCTTGCGGCTGGCATAGGCGAGGCTGGCGCGGCTGAGGTCGATGGCGGTGACCTGCGCCCCGGCAAAGCGGCGCGCGATTTCGATGGGTTGCTGCCCGGTGCCGCACCCGGCAACGAGGATCTCGGGGGCCGTGGCCTTTCCGGGCGCGGGGGCAGGGAGCGGCAGATCGAGCTGCGCGACCATCTGGCTGACGCTCAATCCGGTCTGACCGAAGCCGGGACGTATCCAGCGCGGATAGGGGTTGTCCTCATACTGGTTGCGAACCTTGTCCGAGACATGATCGGCAATCCGTCCAAAGCCTGCAATCCGCGCCCGCAATTCGGCCTCGCGGGCGGGTTCGGCGATCTGCATCCGCCAGGTCGCCCCGGGCAAGGCGGCGGATGACAGATCGGCGGCGAAATCATACCGGCAGAGAGGCGCATGGGTGGCGAGGCAGAGCAGGTCCGCCATGCCCGGCGCATCCCCCCGGGCAAGCCGCGCGCGGACCCGTTCGGCGCGCCCTGCCGCGGCGCGGCACTCATCCGGCGTGCTCTGGTAGATGTAGTCGTTGACAAAGCATTGCGCCGCGAGGGCCTCAAGCGCCGGCACCGTCCGCGCGGGCAACTCATCGAGATGCACCAGAACCGCCGCCCGCAGCCGGGTCAGCAACCGCTCGATAGCCGGATCGGGGAGCGGGCAGAGCCCCATGAGCCCGGTCAGGAGCGGCAGCCCCGCCAGCGCGTCAAGCGCCGCGACGGGATCGGGCCCGTCCTCGAGCGCCGCCGCCACGCGGCCGAGGCCAGGCTCGGCATGGCACAGCCGGCAGATCGCGGGGGCAAGATCGGATGGCCTGGCACTGTCGTCGCGGCGCACAATGTCCAGCAGCAGCGCGGGCAGGCCGGGAACCGCACCGGAGGGCAGGTGGCTCACAAGCAGGCTGGCAAGGTTGCGGCGGATGTCGCCGCTGTCGGGCGAGAGCCGCAGCGCCGTCATGAAGCAGTGCAGCGCCTGGTCTCCCTGCCCCAGATGCTGATGCGCCGTCCCGAGGTTGTTATGGGCCGCAGCGCTGTCTGGTTGCAGGGCGACAGCCTTGCGATAGGCCCGGATGGCGGCGGCGAAGTCGCCCTTTTCCCTGAGCACAGAGCCGAGATTGTTGGCCGCGCCGGCATGGGACGGATCGAGGCGCAGCGCCTCCTCGTAGCAGCGCTGCGCCGCGTCGTGCGCCCCCGTGCCCCTGAGGATCACGCCCTTGTTGTAGTGAAGTTCCGCGCTGCCCGGCCAGAGCGTCAGCGCCTTGTCAAGACAGGCGATGGCGGCACCGGGATTGCCGAGCCCGACATGCGCCCCGGCGATGAGACTGTAAAGCGGGAGCGAGCGGGAGTGGCGCATTTGCAGTTTAGTGGCCTCTGCCAGAAGCTCTCCGAAACGGTTCTGGCGATAAAGCGTCACAAGCTGACCGAGCACGCCGGGCGCGGGATCGGCGGAGGGCAGCGCGGCCCTGTCGCTTGTCGTCGTCCGTGTCGCCCGGGTGCGTTTCGCCCGTCCACCCATGCCGTAATCCCCATATTCTGTTCCGGCGCGATCCTTTCAGCCGCGCCCGATGCTGACAAGCCGGTTTTCGGCTCTTGACGAACATAGCCAAGGTATCGGGTCTTGCCGCCCCGGCACGAAGATCGGCACAGGGCCGTTTACGCCCCCGCTTGCAGGCCGGGCAGGTTCCGGTCAAGCTCGGCGCGTAGCCTTTGCATCCGCTCGGTCAGAAGTTTGCGCGAGGTCTCGTCCTTGAGCCGCCCGTCTGCGTCAAAGGCGTTCATGGCCCCGGCAATCAGCACCGCCGTTCCGGGGACAAGCCGCGCCTGAAACGGTGTCAGGCAGGCAAGCGTCATGAACTGCGCTGTCTCGCCACCCGTGCGCCCCGCCGAAGCCGAGACGACCACGGTCGGCTTGTCCGCAAACGCGCCCTCCGGCACGCGGCTCACCCAGTCGAGCGCGTTCTTGAGGACCCCGCTGATCCCCTTGTTGTATTCCGGTGCGCCGATCACCACCGCATCGGCGTCTCTGATCTGCGCGGCCAGCGTCCTGACCGCCTCCGGCACGCCTTCGGCCGCTTCCAGATCGCCATCGTAGAGCGGCAGCGCGAGATCGGCCGTGATCACCTCTGCCTCGCCAAAGGCGCGCACAGCCTCGGCGAGCAGCATCCGGTTATATGAACCTTTGCGCAGCGAGCCGGAAATCAGCAGGAGCTTGGGCTTTGTCATTCGTCTTTCCTCTTGGGTCTTTTCTGCATCGGACAAATGCAACGCGACAACCATTCCGGCAAGTGTGACTGCGCGCACATATCCTGTTCGCTGCGCTGTTCATGGCCAGCGCCCAAGGCTTTTACCGGCGCAGATCTTCGCCGCCGATCACCAGGCACAAGCCATCATCAACACGAGCCTGACGCAATCACATGCAGTTTCGAGATCCGTTCCGCCCGCCTCTCGTCGATGCGGGCAATCAGATCCGGGTGCGCGTTCCTGAAACGCTCGACAAAGGCGCGTCCCTTGGTGCCTCTGAGCTTGGTGTGGAGCGAATGTGCAACCGACAGGTCTGGAATCTCGACGCCGATATGGCCGCAAATCAAGGCCAGCACATCTCGTTCCCCAGCCCGGATGGTCGTCTCATAGCTCAGCCGCAGCGCATCGAGCCCGAATCGCACAAGACATTCCTCGATGCGCGCCTCCTGCCAGAACAACATCCGCAGGGCCTTGATGATTTCGTCCGGTCTGTAAACAAAGACCTCCTCGGCCCTCTCCTCGGCGGCAAGGTCGGCGGTGGGGGAATGCGAGACCCGGGTCTGCTTGAGCCGTGAGAGTGAAACCGCCTGCGCAACGAGGTCTTCGCGGATCAGCCACATGCATGAGGTCGGCTGCACCAGGCGCAACATCTCTTCCATGCTGCCGAATACGCGCTGGATCTGGCGAAACGTCGCTTCGGCGCCGAACACGTTGTTGGTGTTCCTCAGGCGCATCAGGTTCGATACATAGGTCTCGATATCCGGCGCGTCGAACTTCTGGGCCATGGTCGGAACGAAGCCAGGATTGAAGGGCTCGCCCGGATCCCTGAGATAGCCGGTCCTGCCGATCAGGTCTCCCAGACGGCTGCTGCCTGAGCGCGGCGTGAAGAAGATCACATAGGCCCCATCGGAAGGTTTCTTCGTAGAACCACGCTAAGGGAGAACGAAGCCTGAACATGGCTTACAGCGTGGCATTTCTGATCGCCTTGTAAGCTGTTGATCTGCCTATGCCGAGGTGTTTTGCGGC
>Ga0209024_1000700_pt1 | contig 45331 bp, 46 predicted proteins | sample AutmiccommunBRH5_FD_187380 | JGI IMG/M metagenome (GOLD analysis project Ga0209024, IMG submission 187380) | Deep subsurface microbial communities from Mt. Terri, Switzerland - Autotrophic microbial communities BRH/5 (SPAdes) (version 2) | ecosystem: Environmental > Aquatic > Deep subsurface >... | reverse complement strand
GGCCGCGCAGGAACAGCCGGTCGAACACCGCCACATAATGGCGCAGATGGTCGCGCGAGACGCTGACCTCGCTGTTGTTGCGCCGCAGGGCGAAGGTCAGGTTGATGAAATCCGCATTCACGATCACCGTGTTCAGATGATATCGGGCCAGTGCCTGCAATCGGCCAAAGAAATCCGTGGCTTGCGTTGACGCCATCACGCCTTCGGCTTCCAGGGTCAGCCCGTCCCAGAATTGCTGCAGCACCGCCAGCATCAGTTCCGCCTTTGAATCATAATAGCTGTAGATCGTGCCCTCGCCGATGCCGGCACGGCGGGCGATTTCCTGCATCCGCGCACCGTCGAACCCGTGATCGACAAAGATCGTCCGCGCCGCTTCCAGGATCACGCGCTCCTTGCGTTCCAGCTTGCTGCGCTGGGTTTCCGAGGGGATTGCTTTCGAAGCCACTGATTGTCCTTTGCGAACTTGACTCGATATTTTCGAGTGCTATTCAATTAGCCTTTATGGACTCGCCGTGTCAAATGGCGAATAGTTCACACGATCAAATCGGAAAGAGGCGCTGCAACCCATGCCCCAGTTTAAATCGAAGATCGCCATCGGCTCCGACAGTTTCGAGCAGAACCGCAAGGACATGCTGACGCTGATCGACCATCTGCGCAGCCTCGAGCAGCGCGCGGTCGCGGCATCGGAAAAACGCCGGCCGACCTTTGAAAAGCGCGGCCAGCTGACTCCGCACGAGCGGCTGAAACGGCTGCTGGACCCGGGAATGCCCTGGCTGCAGCTTTACAATATGGCCAATTATCTGGTCGAGGACGACAATCCCGAGACCAGTATTCCCGGCGGCAGCGTGATCCTGGGCATCGGTTTCGTCAAGGGCGTGCGCTGCATGATCTGGGTCGATGACAGTGGCATTCGAGCGGGTGCGGCCACCGCGGGCGGCTGGGATGCCAGCAAGGGCGCCCAGAAAATGGCACAGGATCTGAAACTCCCGTTCATCCATCTGGTCGAGAGCGCCGGCGCCAACCTGATGGAATATAAGGTCGAGCTCTGGGCGCATGGCGGCATGCTATTCCGCAATCTCGCCTGGCTGAGCGCTGCCGGCATCCCGACCATGGTCGTTCTGCACGGGCCGTCCACCGCCGGTGGTGCCTATATGCCCGGCATGTCCGACTATGTCATCGGCGTGCGCAACAACGGCATGGCGGCGCTGGGCGGCGCGGCGCTGGTCCACGCCGCGACCGGCGAGGTCGCCGATGATCGCGAACTGGGCGGCACCGAGATGCACGCCTCGACCACCGGCAGCGTCGAATATCTCGCCGATGACGACGCCCATGGCATTGCCATCGCGCGCGAAACCATGGGCCGGCTGGACTGGAACAAGAACTGCACGCCGATCCGTCGCAATGACTATGAAGAACCGATCTATGATATCGACGAGATCGCCGGGATCGTGCCGATTGACTATACCACGCCCTATGACGTGCGCGAAGTCGCGGCGCGCATCGTCGACGGTTCCGATTTCGAGGAATTCAAGGCGCGCTACGGCCCCGGAACGGTCTGCATGCAGGCCAGCATCATGGGCCACGCGGTCGGGATGATCGGCAACAATGGTCCGTTCGATCCGGAAGCGGCGGCCAAGGCCACCCATTTCTTCCAGCTCTGCGACCAGTCGCAGCTGCCGATCATCTTTCTCAACAACACCACCGGCTATATCGTCGGCACCGAATCCGAGCACAAGGGAATGATCAAGCTGGGCAGCAAGATGATCCAGGCGGTCTCCAATGTCCGGGTCCCCAAGCTTTCCCTCTATATCGGTGCCAGCTTTGGCGCCGGCAATTACGGGATGAGCGGCACCGCCTTCGAGCCCGATTTCCTGTTCAGCTGGCCCAATGCCAAGACCGGCGTGATGGCCGGCGCGTCCGCTGCCAACACGATGAGCCATGTCGCGCGAGTGCAGGCGAAGCGCAAGGGCGTCGAGCCCGACGAAGCAGCGATCGCGAAGCAGGAACAGCGAATCAAGGATATTTTCGAGGCGCAGGAAAGCGCCTTCTTCACCTCCGGCCGGGTGCTCGACAATGGCGTGATCGACCCGCGCGACACCCGCAAGGTGCTGGGCTTTGCGCTGGAGACGATTTTCGAGGCGCAGAACCGGACGCTGCACCCCAATGCCTTCGGGGTGGCGCGGATATGAGCGTGGTCGCGGCAATCACGCTGTGCTCCGCACTTGATGCGGAGCCCGGGAGCCACAACGCTGCCGCCGCCAGGGCTCCGGCTCGGGGGCCGGAGCACAGAGGGGGATACAGGCCATGACCAACCTCCCGAAAACCGAGACGCTGGAACTCACGCTCAAGCAAGGCTGGCTCACCATCTGGTTCAACCAGCCGGACAATCGCAATGCGCTGAGCGATGCGCTGGTCGCGGAACTGGCGGCGGTGCTGAAGGGCGTGCGCGATGACCGGACCGTGCGCGGGATCACCCTGCGCGGACGGGGCGGGGTCTTCTGCGCCGGTGCGGACCTGAAGAATTTCAGGGAGAATTTCCAGCAGAGCGGTGACCGCGCGGCCATCATCAAGATGTCGAGCGGTGCGGCCGAGATTTTCGACTTGGTCAACACCGCCCCGCAGGTGGTGATCGTGCTGATCGAGGGCGCGGCGATGGCCGGCGGCTTCGGCCTCGCCTGCTGCGCCGATGTCGTGATCTGCGAAAGCGGCGCACGGTTCGCGATGACCGAGACCGCGATCGGCGTCAGCCCGGCGCAGATTTCTCCTTTCGTGATCCAGAAGCTTGGCTATGCCACCGGTCGCCGGCTGATGCTGACCGCGGCGCGCTTTGACGGCAGCGAGGCGCACGAACTGGGCTTTGCCGATTATATCGCCGACGATGTCGCCGGACTGGAAGCGATCGAGATGCAGCTGCGCAAGCAGGTGCTGGGTTCCGCTCCGGGGGCCATCGCGGCGACCAAGGAGCTTCTCGGCCAGATCGCCGGCAAGCCGCGCGACGAGGTCGTGCGCCTCGCCGCCGAGAATTTCGCCGACCGCATGGTCAGCGACGAGGCCAGGGAAGGCGTCGCCAGCTTCTTTGAAAAGCGAAAGCCCAGCTGGGTGGTGAAGCCGGAATGAACAGATGTTTGAAAATTCTGCCGTTCGTCCTGAGCCTGTCGAAGGACAGCTGGCGCAATGCCATGCTTCGACAAGCTCGGCACGAACGGGGTGAAGGAAAATTAGCATGACAAGAATCAACACCCTCCTGGTTGCCAACCGAGGCGAAATTGCCTGCCGGGTGATGCGCACCGCCAAGGCGCTCGGCATGCGCACCGTCGCGGTCTATTCCGATGCCGACGCAAAGGCCCCCCATGTCCAGATGGCAGATGACGCAGTGCGGATCGGTCCGGCACCGGTCAATGAATCCTATCTGCTGGTCGACAGGATCATCCAGGCGGCCAAAGACACGGGTGCCGACGCGATCCATCCCGGCTATGGTTTTCTCTCGGAAAATGCCGCTTTTTCCAAGGCCTGCGCCGATGCTGGTATCATCTTTGTCGGCCCGCCGGAAAAAGCTATCGACGTGATGGGCGACAAGGCGCGCTCGAAACGGGCGATGATCGCGGCGGGCGTTCCCTGCGTACCCGGCTATCAGGGCGATGACCAGGCCGACGATGTGCTGGTCAGCGAAGCGAAGAAAATCGGCGTGCCGCTGATGGTCAAGGCAGCCGCCGGCGGTGGTGGGCGCGGCATGCGGCTGGTCCATGATCTGTCCGACGTGCCCAATGCGATCAAGCTGGCCCGCTCGGAAGCAGAAAATGCCTTTGGCAACGGCGAACTGATTCTCGAGAAGGCGATCATCAGGCCGCGCCATGTCGAAATCCAGGTCTTTGCGGACAGCCATGGCAATACCATCCATCTCGGCGAGCGCGACTGTTCGGTGCAGCGGCGCCACCAGAAGGTGATCGAGGAAGCGCCCTGTCCGGTGATGACGCCCGAACTGCGCGAACAGATGGGCGCGGCGGCGGTCGAGGCAGCGAAGGCGGTCGATTATGTCGGCGCCGGCACCGTCGAGTTTCTGCTCGACCAGTCGGGCGCCTTCTATTTCCTCGAAATGAATACCCGCCTGCAGGTCGAGCATCCGGTAACCGAGGAAGTCACCGGTCTCGACCTGGTCGCGCTGCAGCTGAAAGTTGCGTCAGGCGACTTATTGGGTCTCGAGCAAGAGGACATCACGCTCACCGGTCATGCGATGGAAGTCCGGCTCTATGCCGAAGATCCGGCGGATGATTTCCTGCCGAGCACCGGCCCGGTCCACCTGTGGAAGCCTTCGGACCTGTCGCGGGTTGATAGCGGCATCGAAAGCGGGGGCGAGGTTTCGCCCTTCTACGATTCGATGGTCGCCAAGATCATCACCCATGGCGCCACCCGCGACGAGGCGCGGCGGCGGATGATCAAGGCCCTGTCCGAAACCGCCCTGTTCGGTCCGAAGACCAACCGCGATTTCCTGATCGATGCGCTGGACAAACCGGACTTCGTCAGGGGCGAGGCGACCACCGCCTTCATCGCCGAAAATTACGGTGAAGACGGCGTTGATCTCGGAGACCATGCATTCAGCTCCTACGCGATTGCCGCCGTCATCCACCACAAGCTGCGGCAACAGGCGGCGCACCGGCTGGCGCTCAATGTCAATCCGGAGATGCTCGACTGGTCGAACACCGGCGGGCTGGAAACCGTGGTACAATATGCCGAGGGCGAGGGAGCCCAAACCATCCACGTCCATGTCGACCGACCAGGCCAGTATCGGGTGATCACGGGTGAAGACGAGGTCGAGGTCCTGTTGCTGAGCCTGACTGCCGACTATGCGAAATTGCGCGTGGCCGGCCGGACCGTCGAAGCAATCTATTATGACGATCACCGTACCCTTTATCTGGCGCTGCCCGACCGGTCGCTGACCGTCACCGACCTGACCGGCCTCAGCGCGATGGAGGATACCGGCGGCGGCGGCACCGTGGTCGCGCCGATGCATGGCCTGCTGCTCGAGATACTGGTCGAGACCGGTGCCCGCGTCGCCAGGGGCGACAAGCTGGCAGTGCTCGAGGCGATGAAGATGCAGCACGAGATTCTCGCCGAAATCGACGGCACCGTGGAGACGATCGCGGCAACGGCGGGCAAGCAGATCGCGGCGGATGACCTGATCCTCGAGATTATCGCGGACGAGGAAGAAGAAGGTTGATGGAGTTCATTCGCTCTGGTCTTGTCCATGGTGTGCTGGGGGATACCGTTAGTGGTGAGCCTGTCGAACCACGCCTCCCGTCGCTAGGCGCCCTTCGACAGGCTCAGGGCTAACGGCAGGAGGAACCATTCCGTGAACAACAAGATTTGCGACATGCTCGGAATCGAATTTCCGCTCGTCGCCTTTTCCCATTGCCGCGATGTCGTGGCCGCCGTCTCGCGCGCCGGCGGCATGGGCGTGTTCGGCGGCGTCAATTGCTCGCCGGCCATGCTGGAGGAAGAACTCAGCTGGATCGACGCCCATGTCGACGGCAAGCCCTATGGGCTGGATATCATCGTCCCGAACAAGGTCGAGGGAAAGGGCGAGCAGCTGGACCACGATAGCGTGCTCGCATCGATTCCCGAAGAAATGAAGCAATTTGCCAATGACATCCTGCAACGCCATGGCGTCGATTCCGGTCGGATCGCCGGGGATATCGAAGCCATCCGCCGCGAACAGGTCGCCTTCACGGACAATCTGCGCGGTGGCACGGCGGCTGCGGTGCTCGAGGTTGCCTTTCGCTACCCGATCAAGCTGATCGCCAATGCCCTGGGCATCCCGCCGCAGGTGATGCTCGACATGGGGCAGAAGCACGGCGTTCCCGTCGCCGCTCTGGTCGGCACGAAAGACCATGCGATGAGCCAGGTCGCGGCCGGGGTCGATATCCTCATCGCCGTCGGCGGTGAGGCCGGTGGCCATACCGGCGAGATTTCGACGATGGTGCTGATTCCCGAGGTCTGCAACGCGCTCGCCCAGATCGGCGACGAGACGCCGGTGCTGGCGGCCGGCGGCATCGCCACCGGCGCGCAGATGGCGGCAGCCATGGCGATGGGCGCCAGCGGAGTCTGGTGCGGCTCGGTCTGGCTGACCACGGTCGAGGCGGAAACCAATCCGGTGGTGAAGGCAAAGATGCTCGCCGCCAGTTCGCGCGATACGGTGCGGGCGCGCTCGCGCACCGGCAAGCCCTCGCGGCAGCTGCGCTCTCCGTGGACCGACGCCTGGGAAGCGGAGGGCGCGCCAACACCGCTGCCGATGCCGCTGCAGTCGCTGGTCGCCGAGCCACCGCTGCGGGTGATCGACAAGCTCAGCCAGGGAGACAATCAGGGAGCCAGGGACCTTGCCACCTATTGGGTCGGGCAGGGCGTCGGCCTGATGAACGAGCAGATGACCGCCGGCCAGGTGGTGCAGGGCTTCAAGGAAGATTTCCTCACCGCCTACGAGCGACTCTCGGCCAATCTCGCCGACTGACCACTCCTATCCATCCTGCGCTTGTCGAAGCCCTGATCGCGCCATATGATCCGGTCAGCTTCGCTCGAATGAAGCCGGGATGAGGATGGGATGACAGAGACAACGCAGCCGCTCGCCGGGATCAGGGTCGTCGAATTTTCCACCATGATCACCGCCTCGCTGGCAACGATGATGTTTGCCCAGCAGGGCGCGGACGTGATCAAGGTCGAACCGCCCGGGATCGGCGATCCGATGCGCTGGCTCGGCAGCCAAAAGGCCGGAATCTCCGGGCTGTTCCACAATTGCAACCAGGCGAAGCGCTCGATCACCCTCGATCTCAAGTCGCCCGATGATGTCGCCGCCGCCCGCCAGCTGTGCCTGCAGGCGGATGTGGTGATCCACAATTACCGGCCGGGCGTGATGGACCGGCTCGGGCTTGGCAGCGCTGCCCTGCGCGACGAAAGACCGGAACTGGTCTATTGTGCGATCACCGGCTTCGGCCATGAAGGGCCGCTGGCCAGTCGCCCCGCCTATGACCATGTGATGCAGGCAATGGCCGGCTTCATGACCCTGCAGGGCCATCCTTCCGGCTTCGCCTATGTCAAGACGCTGATCTGCGACAAGGTCACCGCCTATACCGCGGCGCAGGCGATTACCGCCGCGCTGTTTGCCCGGGAGCGCACCGGCAGCGGCCAGCATATCGACCTGTCGATGCTCGAAAGCTGCATTGCCTTTCTCTGGCCGGACGGCGGCATGCACCTGACGCTGCAGGGCGACGATGTCGCGCAAGGTGCGCCTTTTGCCGACTATTACCAGCTGCCGCTGCGCTCGACCGATGGTGCCATTGCCTATGCGGCGATGACCGATGCCCATTGGGATGCGGTGTTCGACCTGGTCGGCCGCCCGGATCTGAAAACCGAGGAAAGATACAAGGGTCTCGCCAATCGCAGCATCCACATGGCGGAACTGGCCTCGATCATCGCCGGCGAAACGCCAAACCTGACCAGCGCGGAAATGGTCGCCGCGCTCGCTAGCAACGACGTGCCGGCCGCCGCCTGCCTGTCGCTGGAAGATTTGCCCACCGATCAGCAGGCGCTGGCGATGGGTATTTTCGAACAGTGCGAACACCCGCTGCTGGGCCCCGTGCAGCATGTCACGCCACCAGCCCGCTTCGGCGGCGAGAAGCTGGCACCCTGCGGTCCCAGTCCGGCGCTCGGCGAGCATGGCGAGGCTATTCTCGCCGAACTGGCCGCACGCACGCAGCCATAGAGCGGATCAATCGACTCCCTGTATCGCCAACATGTTGCGTATATCTCCGATCCGGCTATTCTTTCCGAAAAATCAGGAGAGAATCGCATGACCTGGCAGATGGCCGATATCTGGGAGAATATTGCCCAGGCGATACCCGACAAGCCCGCGATCGTCGACGGCGACAAGCGCTACAGCTGGGCCGAATATGAAGATCGCGCCGCGCGGGTCGCCCGGGTGCTGACCGACCATGGGCTCGAACCCGGCGCAAAACTGTCAATCTATTCCCATAATGCGGCAGAATATCTGGAAACCCAGTTCGGGGCGTTCAAGGCGCGGATCTGCCCGGTCAACGTCAACTACCGCTATCTCGAGGCGGAACTGACCCACGTGATCAACAACAGCGACAGCGAGGCCCTGGTATTCCAGGCACAGTTCGCGCCGCGCGTGGCGGCGATCCGTGATCAGCTTGAGCAGGTCAGGCTTTTCCTCGAGATCGACGATGGCTCGGGCGAGCATCTCGACGGCGCGGTCGCTTATGAACAGGCGCTGCAGGACGCGCAGCCGATGCCGGTGATCGAGCGGTCGAATGACGATCTCTACATGCTCTATACCGGCGGTACCACCGGCATGCCCAAGGGCGTGATGTATGATCACAAGAGCTTTGCCAGCGCCCTGCTGGCCAAGGGTTTCGAGATGCGGATGATGGAACCGCCGACCGACGCCGCCGACTTTGGCCCGCTCGTCCAGCAACTGCATGCCGCCGGCGCCGTTTCGCGCGCGATTCCCGCCTGTCCCCTGATGCACGGCACCGGCATGTGGATCGGCGCGATGATCCCGCACAGCCTGGGCGGTTGCGTGATCCTGTTCAACAACGCCCATTTCGACCCGGCCGCGCTCTGGCAGCTGGCCCAGGACGAGAAGGTTACCGATATCACCATTGTCGGCGATGTCTTTGCCAAGCCGATGCTGGCGGCGCTGGATGATGCCCGGGCGGCAGGACAAGCCTATGATCTGTCGTCGCTGGCGATGATGGGATCGTCGGGCGTGATGTGGTCGGCCGAGGTCAAGCGCGGACTGCTCGCCCACTTGCCGCATATGGCGATTGTCGACAGCATGGGTTCGACCGAAGGCAGCATGGGGGTTTCGATTACCACCGCGGAGAATGTCGATACCGACCAGACCGCCAAGTTCGATATGAACCCGACAACCAAAGTGCTGACCGAAGAGGGCAGGCCCGTGACCCCCGGATCCGGCGAAATGGGCCTGATCTGCAACGGCGGGATGGTGCCGCTCGGCTATTACAAGGACGAAGCGAAGAGCGCGGAGACCTTCCGGACCTTCGACGGCGTGCGCTATTCCATTCCCGGCGACTTTGCGACAGTCGAGGCGGACGGCTCGATCACCCTGCTCGGGCGCGGTTCTGCCTGCATCAACAGCGGTGGCGAGAAGATCTTCCCCGAGGAAGTCGAGGAAGCGCTGAAGACGCATGAATCGGTCTACGACTGTCTGGTCATCGGCCTGCCCGACGACCGCTTTGGCCAGAAGGTGACGGCGGTGCTGTCGATGGCCGACGGGGCCCGGTTCGACGAAGCGGCGCTGGCGGACCATGTCCGGACCAGACTGGCCGCCTACAAGGCACCCCGTGCCTTCGTTCTCGTCGACGAGGTGCCCCGCGCTGCCAATGGCAAGGCGGGATACAAGGCCGCGAGGGAAATTGCGTTGCAGCGACTGCAGGTGGCCGCATAGGGCGCGGGAGCGGGCCGCCTCTTCCGGCTCCGCCGTCCGATCGATCATTGACGGACGCCCCACAGTCGCTCCATGAACGCGCGATGCTTGTCGAGCTCATCCACAACCCTGCCTCGGGCACCTTTGATGAATTCCGTCTGGATGTCCTTTCCCGGGCCTTTCAGGCGTGCGGAGCCACGGTCAGGCTGGGCCGGACCGAACATGATGGCTGTTTCGAGATTTTCCCCGATTCCGACCTGATCTGCGTGTCCGGCGGCGACGGGGCCTTGCGGCTGGTCGTCGCGTCAATGGCCAATGCCGGTCTGGCAAAGCCGCTGTGCATATATCCCGCCGGAACGGTCAATCTCGTAGCCCGGGAAATCGGCTATTCGTCCGACCCCGAACTATTCGCCCGCGAGGTCATGGCCGGCTTTCTCGCCGGGAAAAGGGCCCGGCTCGCGGCACCCCTGATCACCAGTGACGATCAACCCTTTGTCGCCTGCATCAGCGCCGGTCCGGATGGACAGGCGGTGGCGCGACACAGTCCGGCACTGAAAAAGCGCATCGGCGGCGCTGCCTATGCATGGTCGATGGTCCGGCTGCTCTCGGACTGGCCGCGGCTGCGCTTCTCCCTGGAGGTGAAAGCCCCCGACGGAACCACAACCCGGCTCAACAGCGCCGCCTTCTACGTGATCAAGGCCTATCATTACGCCGGAAACTGGACGCTGGCGCCGACCGCCGAACTCGCCTCCGAAATATTTCATGTGATAGCGCTGACCCGTGCGCGCCGCCGCGATTTTTTCCGCTTCCTCGGGACAATCGCGCTGGGCCGCGATCCGGCGCGGCTGGATTTTGTCCGGTCCCTGCCGGGGGTTGATCTCACGATCACGGCGGACGACATGCCATCGCGGCAGGCCGCCTTTCAGGTCGATGGCGACATGCTTGCGCGGCAACCCCGCACCATCACGATGACCGGCCATAATATCACCTATTGCCTGCCGCTCCCTGAGTAATTTGCGCTTCCTGGGCCGCCCCGCAATGGGTCGCGATCAGGTCTACCATCTCCGGCAGCTTGCTCGGCGGCAGATCATGCCCCATGCCCTCCACCAGTTCGAAGCGAGCGCCCTTGATATTGGCCGCGATATCCTGGCCGCAGGCCGACGGAATCAGCGGATCATCGGCGCCGTGGATCACCATGGTCGGGACATTGATCCGGTTGGCAACCGGTCGCAAGTTTCCGGTATCGATGATCGCGGCCATCTGGCGCTTCGGACCGGGCGGATAAAAGGCCCGTTCCTGCGCCAGTTTCATCATCGCCCGGCGTTCTTCCGCACGGCTGCGCCCTTCCTCGGACGCGATCAGCGACGAGAAGGCCAGGCCCAGTTCCAGCGCCTCGTCGGGGGTTCGCGCCTTTGCCCGGGCCGTCTGCATCAGCACCCGGCGCACATCGGCATTGGCTCCGGGCAGACCCGGACCGTTGGTCGACGACATGATCGGGGTGAAGGAAAGCACCCGGTCCGCATGGTCCGCCGCAATCAGCTGGCCGATCATGCCGCCCATTGACGCCCCGACAATATGCGCCCGATCAATGTTGAGCGCGTCAAGCACGCCGACGGCATCCCTCGCCATGTCGCCCAGATTATAGGGCGCCATCCGGCGCCGGGGGAAAAAGCGCTTGGCAATCAGCTGGCGGATCGGATTGGGTCCGCGGACGCCGTCAAACTTGTAGGAAAGACCGACATCCCGGTTGTCGAAAGTGACGACCCGAAAACCCTTTTCCACCAGGCCGTTGACGAAATCCATCGGCCAGTAGATCAGCTGCGCGGTATAGCCCATGACCAGCAAGATTGCCGGATCCCCGGAATTGCCGTGATCTTCGACTTCAATATTGATGCCATTGGCGATGACTTGCATGACTGTTCCTGCTCGATCCGAAAACAGGATCAGTACCAGAAACACGGGGCGTTACAAGAAGCGCGCGCCTGGCTAGGGTCCGCTTCTCCGGTCGGCCCGGCCCATATCATTATGCGCCATATGGGCATGGGCGCCGACGGTCACGGTGCCCAGCCGGACGACCTGATGATCGTCATCCAGCACTGCGCGCACCGCAAGGGCCGTCGGCACGCCGATCGCCTGCGCCGAAAGTTCGCCGATGCGGATGGTGTAATGGCCGTAGGGAACGCGATCGAACAGAAAGAAGCCGTCAAATTCCGTCTGGGCTTGCTTGACGACGCGGCCTTCGCGATCGACCAGTTCCAGTCCGACGCCGGCAATCGTTGCGCCGCCGCTGCGGATCAGCGTACCCTCCACCTCGCCGGCGCTGACCAGCGGCAACTCGACCGTCATCGCCACCCCCGGCCGCGGTGTGATCACCAGACCGGGCCAGGCTGGCTGGACATAGGGGTTGGGCAGACTGCTGCTGTCGATCCCGATCAGCACGGGCCGAAAGGGTTGCAGATTGTCGATGACGGCACGCCCCTCGGCATCGGTAGCCGTAACCGCCAGGGTCTGCCCGGCGGTCAGTTCGACATGTTCGGCGAGCCTTTCTCCCGGCTGCCGAATCCCGTCCCTGTTCTGATCGTGATAGACGATCGCCAGTGCCTGGCCATTATTCGCCAATTTGTTGTTGGAGAAGCGGAATTTTCCGCTACGCGGATCGGGCCCCAGGCTGAAGGCAAGATTCAGCCCTGCCGCGACCGACCCGTCGGATGCGGCTTCGACGCTGGCAGTGAGCGAAAAATGGTCGAACCGGCGAATCAATCCGATACCGGCGCGCGCGCGATTCAGCGCCGCATCATAGCCCAGCTCTGCGCGCCAGTCGGATCGCTCTCCGGCGCGCCATTCGCCGGTAAGATTGACCCTTTCGAACCGTTTTTCCGGTGCCAGACGGTACACTGCCTCGCCGCGCAGCCGGACCCTGCCGATCCGGCCATTGGCGAGCAGCCGTGCGCCGAGCCGGTCCGGCGGATCGGGTCCAGTATCGCTGAATCTTTTCTCCCAGTTGAGCTCGCCGGTCAGCGACAGGCGCTTGAGGTTGAGCGACATGCGCCCGGTGATATCGAGGCTGTCGCGCCCGTCGGAACGCGTCTCATATTGGGCGTCGATATGCACGGGCACTGCTTTGCTGCCGATCCTGAAGCTATGGTCCACGGCCAGACTGTGCCGGGATTTGACATTTTCCTCTATCTGGTCGGAGATGAAACCTCCCCGTGCCCAGACCGATTGGGCGGTGACATAGCTGTTTCCAAGCTGACCAAGCAACTGGCCGCGAAACGCGACCCCGCTGCCCAGATCTGACGCTGCCGACAGTTCGACCAGTGTCGGGCCCACCGCGCGACGGACGGATCCTTCCAGATAATCGTGGCGATTGCCGTCAAGTTGCAGGCTGAAAAGCGATGCCGCCACCGACGTCTTGGCATCGAGTCCCCGTTCCACGCCCACGCCCCCGCGCCAGCCTGCCTGGCGCATCGGGGTGGCCGCGCCGAGCCGGACCAGATCCTCGCCGGCTTCATGGATTCCGGCCCAGTAATAGGTCTTTCGGGGCGGAATGGAGTCCAGCCCCACCGGAATGACTTTGACGTCGCGCCGGACCTGCCCTTGAGGACCGTAGAGCACGATTTCAAAGCGATTCTGGCCGTAAAGCAGCGGCACATCGATAAATTCAAAGCGACCATCGGTCCGGTTTTCGGCAAAGGCGAGCAGCTGGCCATTACGGTAGAGTTCGGCATCCCAGCCGCTGGGCAGTTCTCCCCGGAAACTGGTGCGGTCGAAACTGTCCGGTCGCTCGACGGGGCGATTGGTTATCAGCGCACCGCGACCGGCAACCGACTGGGCAACCAGCGGGGTGGAGAAAGTCGATACATCGCCGAGGGCAAAATGGGTAGCCCGCAGCGGGCCAAGCAATTCCCCCTTGGGATCGGTACGATAGGCCCGAAGCCGCAGATTTTCTGGTATTCCCCTGTTGTCCGAGGACAACCGCGCATCAAAACTGGCCTTTCCCACTTCACCGGACGCGTAAAGCTCGTAGCGCAGGTCGAATTGCTGCCCCGATCTTTTGTCGCTCAGGCCGCCGGCGGACACGACCGCATCGAGCGATGGCGTTCGCCAGAATTTATAGGGCTCCGAGGATTGCGGCAGGCCGGACAGGTCGAAGCTTTTCCGCGGACGGATCCTCGCCGCTTGTTCCTTGCGGGCCAGGGCGCGTTCAAAGGGCAACTGGGTCTTTGACTTGATGGTGAGCAGGGCATTGGACAGGTCGGGCGTAAAGTCGACGTCAAACCAGTTCGACAGGCTTTCAATCTCGACACACCAGCCTTCCGGTACATCATGAATCTGGCCGGGCGGCAGTTTTTTGCTGCTGCTACCCTTCTGCACCAGATCGCCGTCACGGTCGATGGTCAGCGTCTGGCTCTCGGAAAAGATCCAGCCGGTTGCGCGGCGCGACTTTTTGTCGAGACGGAGCGGCAAATCCATGGCGATGATCATATCGGCGAGATCGACGCAAATGCCGGAGTCCGTCTTATAGCCTCTGACGCCATCGCCCAGACGATAATTTCCCGACCGCAGGTCGAACAGCAGCGCATCATCATCGCTGGCAGCCCAGTCACCGGCGGCGGCTGGCGAGGCCATCAACAGCGAAGCCGCCGAGATCGCAATGATCCCCGCGGCCCGGACCAGCGCACGGATGCGCCGGCCGATCATATTCTGTCGCTGCCCCATGGTTTGCATCATGACGAATTGGCGGCGTGACGCCGCAACAAGTCATTGATAGAAAATGCTTATCTGATAAGCATATCGGATTTGGCGATGAGCGCCCCGCCGTCATTGGCCGCCTCGTAATAGGCAACCGAGACGGGACCGTTGAGCTGGGCCGCGACTTCCGGCGGCACCGGCAGGGAGACGGTTCTTTTGCTCACTTCGGGATAGACGGCGATACCGCGCGCAATCATCACCGGCTCCGCCACCCCCGGCTTGGTGATGCGAATTTCACCATAGGTGGAACGATCACCGGTCCGGCTGAGATCAAAGGCGAAGGATTGGCCATCGACGTCTTTTTCCAGACGTCCATTGGCGATGGCGGCGGTGGCCTGCAGATTGCCGTAGCGAATGATGATCGGAATGGTGACACCGTAGATCGGCGTCAGCGCGATGGAGAAGCCGCCATCCGGTATCTGCTGGTCGGTCACGGATCGTGCTTCCGGAATGGCGCGGAACAGCAGATGCGCGCGATATTCTCCGTCCGCCAGGCCTTCGGGCGCGCGCACGCCCAGTCGAATGGCCTGGGGCTGGTTGGGCGGCAGCACAACGCGGCGGGGTGCATAGCGGATCATCGCCTTGGCCGCTTGTTCGATGGCATTTGCCTGTTCCTCGCTCACCTCTTCCAGCCGGCCGTCGGCCGTCATCCGGCGCAGTTCCAGAGAAATGCGGTAAGTTGCCGTTTCCGATCCGATATTGTTCAATATCACTTCGGTTCCGCGCGCGCCGTCGAGCACGACGCGGGTCGGGGCGACCAGAAGGTCGCCTGCGGCTCGGGCCGGCGTGCTTGTCCATGTCATGGCTGATGCAAGGGCGGTCAATCCGATGCCCCACGTCTTTAGAAATGCCTTTGAAATCCTGTAACCCTGGTCGGTCATGATTATTCTCCGTCTTTGCTGGTCATACGGATAGGCGGGTTTTGAGCGCCTGTTCCCAATGTCGTTATGAACAAAGAGGGTTACCAAAGCGCTAACCACGGGAGATTCCGGCCTGGCGAGGGTGGCAGAACGGCAGGGGCCCGGGCAGAGAAAACCCGCTCGCGACGGTTGACGCGAACGGGTTTTCATTGCATCTCGGTCAACGGCCCGGAGGCCGGCAGTCCCGGTTTCAGTTGTAGTTGACAGTGACGTTGAACGTGCCGGTATAGGCGCCATCAGCCTGATTGGCCCCAACGTTGAGCAATCCGCCCACGTTGAAGGAGCCGACGCCGCCGGTCAGGGTCATGGTCGACACGCTGGACACGATATTGGCGGTCATGCTGTTCGATCCGCTGTTCAGCGTTCCACTGGGATCCGATGCGACGCTGACCGTCTCACCATCAGTGCCGGATACATCAAATCCTGCGGCTGAAAAGCTTCCCGAACAGACAAGTCCGGCACCGCAAGCACGGCCGCCTGCGCTGACCGATACGGTCGAGGCCGCAGCGCCGGTCACGATCGTGCCGAAGTCAAGATCACTGCCATCGGACGCGACGGTGACCTGCTGAAGGATATTCGCACGGGCGTCGGCGGAAGTGGTTGCGGCATGCGCTGCATTTGCGCCCGTGACAGAAGCCACAAGCACGGAGGAGGCCAAAGCGGCCCTGATCAATTTCGTCATAGTTACTGGTCCCTATTTCGTTGCATATTTGAAAGGACACATGCGGTGTAGAGACCAAACCCACTGGCCAGCTATCGCCTGTATCAACATTCAGCGGCACTTATCCTAGGGAAAGAATAAGCCTTTGCTGAAGGACATGGTTAATTTGTCTTTAATGACCCAACATATTGATTTATATAGATAATATCGACTATCTGCCAGCCCGTAATGCGCTCTGGGCTGCTACCCTGTCTGGCCCGAACGGGCGCAAGGAGCGGCGATTTCCTATATATGCTCGCCAGTCAGCCGCTGGCAGATCAGGTCGAGCTGATCCAGATTGGCATAGTCAATTGCCATGACACCGCCCTGCCCGTTCGGCTGGATCCTGACCTTCAGGCCCAGCAGATCGCCGAGATGCGTTTCCAGCGCCTGGATATCGGCATCGGCTTCCGATCTCGCGCCCGCTTTTTTGGCCGAGGGAGGTTTGTCCTTCGCCAGCGCTTTTCGAACCAGCCGCTCGACATCACGAACCGACAGCCCTTGCCTGGCGATCTGCGGCGCCAGTTCTTCCGCATTGGGGGCGTTGATCAGGGCGCGGGCGTGGCCCATGGAAAGCCTTTCATCCATCACCAGCGACTTCACGCTGTCCGGCAATTCGAGCAAGCGCATCAGATTGGCGATATGGCTGCGCGACTTGCCGACAATCTCGGCCAGACGGGACTGGCTATGGCCAAAATCCTGGCTCAGGCGCGCATAGGCCTCGGCTTCCTCGATAACATTGAGGTCCTTGCGCTGCACATTCTCGACGATCGCGATTTCCAGCGTCTCTTCATCGCTAAGGTTGCGAACCACCGCAGGAATTTGATGCAGGCGAGCGCGCTGCGCGGCACGCCAGCGCCGTTCCCCGGCAACGATCTGGAAATTCTTGCCATGCGGACGGACGACAATCGGCTGGATCACGCCGCGCTGGCGCATGCTGTCCGCCAGTTCGTCCAGCGCGTCCGAATCGAAATTCTGCCGCGGCTGGTCCGGGTTGGGCCGGATATCCGAAACCGCGATCGATCGCAGGCCATCGATGACCGTGCCCGTGGCGCCGCGACCGTCGTCGGACGACTCGCCGGTCGTGATTGGTTCTTCGCGCTGGATATCCCCGAACAGGCTGTTCAGTCCCCTGCCCAGTCCCGTCACCCGCTTGGGCGCGCGCTTGCTGGTCTCGTTCACGGTCTCGTCCCCGGCCATCAGGCAGCCACCTTTCGGTCCGGCAAGCGGCCGATCAGCTCGCGGGCGAGGTCGATATAGGCGACCGACCCGCTGCAGCGATAATCATAGATCAGCGCCGGGAGCCCGTGGCTGGGCGCTTCGGACAGGCGCACATTGCGCGGGATCACGGTGTCAAAAACCACGTCGCCGAGACAGGCCCGGACATCATCCGATACCTGTTCGGTCAGCTTGTTGCGGCGGTCATACATGGTGAGCACCACACCCATTACCGATAGCTGGCGATTGAACCGGGCGCGGATCCGTTCGACGGTCTGCAGCAACTGGCTCAGCCCCTCCAGCGCGAAAAACTCGCACTGCAGCGGTACCAGCAGCGATTCCACCGCGACCATCGCATTGAGGGTGAGCAGACCCAGCGATGGCGGACAATCGATCAGGATTATGTCCCACCGGCTGTTATCCGCCATATCCAGTGCCTTTTTCAGGCGATGCGTCCGCTCTTCGAACTCTACCAGCTCGACTTCGGCGCCCGACAGATCGACGGTGGCCGGAACGATTTCCAGCCCCGGGACCTTGGTCTGGTTGATGCAGTCGGCCAGCGGCAGGTCGTTGATCAGCAGATCATAGCTGCTGTTGATCCGGTCGCCCTGCGACAGTCCGAGGCCGGTAGACGCATTTCCTTGCGGATCCAGGTCTATCAGCAGCACTTTCCAGCCGCTTGCGGCCAGCGCGGTGGCCATATTGATCGCTGTGGTGGTCTTGCCCACGCCGCCCTTTTGATTGGCTATTGCGATACGAACCATTGGCTATTCCACCCCAGAAACCGTTTTCTAGCCCTTTCCCACCAATATTCCGGCGTCCGGATCGGTCAAACTATGTTCCACGTGAAACATTTTTTGCCGTTTTGGCGACAGGCCCTTCAACTCCCTTACCGCATTTTTACCCTTAGGTAAGAGCCAAACCGTATTTTCTGTGGAAAAACGGTGCGAAAGTGGGATGAGTCGATCCAACGGCGCAAAAGCACGGGCACTTATTACGTCAGCGGGGAAGCTTTCGATATTCTCGAGCCGGTCGGCTACTACCGTCGCATGGTCGCCGATCGCGGTCTGTTCGACGACATGATTGAGGAACTCGCATCGCCGTTTGCGCGATTCCACCATCTGTACCTGATAAGGCGTCAGTATCGCGATGACGATACCCGGGAAGCCCGCCCCCGTTCCCAGATCCAGCCAGATTTTGCCGGGTTCGGGCACCGGAGCGTAACGCAGCAGCTGGGCACTGTCGACGATATGACGGCTCCACAGGCTGTCCGCGCTCGCTCTGGAAATGAGATTCTGCCGCGGCATTTCATCCCGAAGCAGCGCTACGAACAGCTCGAGCTGCTGCCATGTTTCACGTGAAACATCGAATTCGGCGCGCAGCCATGCCTGCGCCTCTTCTTCGGTCATGCAGCCAGCGTCCGGCTATCGCGGCGGCGCGCATGGACGAGGATGGCCGCCAGCGCCGCCGGCGTTATGCCCCTGATCCGCGACGCTGCTGCCAGTGTTTCCGGTCTCGCCGTGGACAAGCGCTCCACCATTTCGTTGGAAAGGCCGGCTATGCCAGCATAATCCAGATCGTCATCCAGGGCTATTTGCTCACTGGCTCGCAGATCCCGCAATTCCGATTCCTGCCGTTCGAGATAGGGAGCATAGCGCGCATCTTCCTCGATTTCCGCCAACAGGTCAGGATCGCAATATTGCAAACATGCTTCCAATTCTTCCAAGCTGCGTAGTGCATCCAGCGAGATATTGGGGAAACGCAGCCAGGCAAACAGGCTTTGTCTGGTGCCGTCCCGGCGTACCTCGATACCCGCTTTCGCCAGCTCTTCGCTGCTCCGGACGTCATCCAGTGCCGACAATATCGAAGCGCGCCCCTTTTGCCGCTGGTCAAACCAGTCCGACCTTTCGGCGGACACACAGCCCGCATCCATCGCAATCGGCGTCAGCCGCGTCGACGCATTGTCTGCCCGCAATCGCAGCCGATATTCCGCGCGCGCGGTCAGCATCCGATAGGGTTCGGTCACGCCTTGCAACACCAGGTCGTCGATCATCACCGCCATATAGCTGGTTCCGCGATCCAGAACAGGAGCATCCCGGCCCTGCACGGCCGAGGCCGCACCCAGTCCCGCGATCAGGCCCTGCGCCGCCGCTTCCTCATAGCCGGTGGTTCCATTGATCTGACCCGCACAATAGAGTCCTTCCAGATCACGGACCCGGAGCGACCGGTCCAGTGCCCTGGGATCGATATGATCATATTCCACCGCATAGCCCGGTACCAATATCTCGGCATTGGCCAGCCCATCCATGGTCCGCACAAAAGCGAGCTGGACATCGGCCGGCAGCGATGTGCTGATTCCGTTGGGATAGACCAGATTGCTGTCCAGGCCCTCGGGCTCCAGAAAGACCTGATGCGAATCCCGGTCGGCAAAACGGTGGATCTTGTCCTCGATCGACGGACAATAGCGCGGCCCCTGCGCGTCGATCGCGCCGCTGAACAAGGGTGAGCGGTCGAGCGAGGCACGAATGATGTCGTGAGTCGCGGCGTTGGTTCGGCTGACCGCGCAAAATGTCTGCGACACCTGCCGCCCTTCGGACAGCGGCGACATGGTCCAGCCACCCTCATCCGATGGCTGCTCCGGCAAGGCCGCCCAGTCAATTGTCCGTCCATCTAGTCGCGGCGGCGTTCCCGTTTTCAGGCGAGCGATGGGCAGGCCCGCATCGCGGATCTGCTGGCCCAGGGAAACTGACGCCGCTTCGCCGGTCCGGCCACCCGCTATAGTCTCTTCTCCGCGAAACAATTTGCCGTTCAGGAAGGTTCCGGTCGCCAGGATCACCGCTTCTGCATGGATGTCCGAACCGTCGGCCATGCGGATGCCCGCAACACGCGTTCCGACGAGAAGAAGGCTGGCGACTTCTCCTTCGACGATGGTGAGATCATCCTGCTCGTCGAGCATGGCGTGGATCGCCGCCTTGTAAAGCTTGCGGTCGGCCTGGACGCGGGGTCCCTGTACCGCCGTGCCCTTGGACAGATTGAGCATGCGATAATGGATGGCCGCGGCGTCGGCCGCCCGCCCGATCAGCCCGTCAAATGCATCAACCTCCCGTACCAGATGGCCCTTGCCGAGCCCGCCGATTGCCGGATTGCACGACATCGCGCCGATGCTGTCGCGGGTGAAGCTGACCAGCGCCGTCGACACGCCCATGCGCGCAGCAACAGCGGCTGCCTCGCAGCCGGCATGGCCGCCACCGACCACAATGATGTCAAATTTCCGCGTCATGCCGCGGCCCATAGCCCAAGCGGCTTTGCAGGTCAAAATCTACCGATCGCCAGCGACTGTTTCACGTGGAACAATCATTTGCCGATGCAGAATTTCCCGAACAGCCCGTCTAGCATATGCTCCGTACTCGCCCTTCCAGTGATGGCATCGAGAGCCTTGCGCGCCATCCGCAAATGCTCGGCGACAATCAGATAGTCGCTTTCGTCAATCATTGCCGCAAGACTGTTGCAGGCGATGGTCAGATGATCCGCCTGTCGCGCGTTGATGCTGACCTGATCGGCGTCGGGCAGGATATCCTTCGCCCGCATGACCAGAAAGTCGACCAGCGCATCCATGCCCTGCCCGCTAACCGGTGACAGGGGGAAGGAGCCATCACCTTTCGGTCGATGCCCGGGATGGTCGCACCGGGAACTGATCTCTACCAGATGGTCCGAGCGCGGTCCCTGCCCTTCGTCGCCCAGCCACAATATGATATCGGCACTGGCAAACTGCTGACGGGCGCGGTCAATCCCGATCTGTTCGATCGTCTCCGCTCCGCTCTCGCGGACACCCGCCGTATCAATGAAGAGAAACGGGATCCCACCCAGGGCGACCGGGACCTCGATCACGTCGCGCGTGGTCCCGGCAATATCGGAGACGATTGCCGCTTCCCGTTCGACCAGGGCATTGAGCAGAGTGGACTTGCCGCTGTTCGGCGGACCACCCAGCACCACCCTGATGCCATCCCGCAGCTTTTCCGCGCGCGGCCGTGCCAGCAGGCCGCCCATCTCCTCGACCAGCGTCTCAACGGCCTGCCGGACCAGTTCGGCCTGCGCCGGCGCCACATCATCCTCGTCGGAAAAATCCAGTTCGGCCTCGACCTGCGCCGACAGCTGCAAGATCCGCTGCTGCCACTCATCCACCCTGCGCGACAGCGCCCCGCCTGCACTGCGCATGGCGGCCTTGCGCTGCAATTCGGTTTCGGCAAACAGCAGGTCCGAAAGGCCTTCGGCTTCCGCCAGATCGATTTTGCCATGGGTGAAGGCGCGGCGGGTAAATTCCCCCGGTTCGGCCCGGCGCAAGCCATCCATCTGTTCGAGCGCCGCTTCGATCGCCCGGATTACCGCGCGCCCCCCATGACAGTGGATCTCGGCCAGATCTTCTCCGGTGGCGCTGTCCGGTCCCGGAAACCATAGACATAATGCCTGGTCCAGAACTTCACAACTAACCATATCGGTTATTTTTGAAAGCGTTCCGACCCGCGCTTCCGGTAAATTTCCTGTCAACCCGGTGAGCGCATTGCCGGCGTCCGGACCGCTGATCCGCAGAATCGCTATCGCAGCCGGCGGCTGTCCGCTGGACAAGGCGAAAATGGTATCATCGGCGGTCATCGGGACGAGAAACGGCGGCTATTCAGACTTTTTCTTGGTCGACGACTTTGCGCCCCCCGACGAGGCACCCATGGCGCCGCTCAGGAAAGAGGAAAACATCTTCAGGCCAGCCTCGCCCATCGGCGCAATGATCTTGGTGAAATTCTGCAACTGTTCCACGGAATTGGCCCCCTGCAGGAATTTCGACATTTCCTGCACATAGCTTTCGTTGAGTTTTGCCACATCCGGCAGACCGATCAATCGGCGGGCCTCCTCCGGCGTACAGTCCAGTTCAACGGTGACTTTCATAGCGTCTTCCTCTGTTTGACCGTTGCAGCGAAGTTCCCTCCCTCACCCAACAGGCTGATGTTCCACCTTGCCTGCATCTGATATGGGGATATTGTGACCAAAGAATCAAGTGATGATGCAAAGGAGCTGCAATATGGGCGCGATGGAAAAAGTGAAAACCCTCAACGGAGACGCGGAATTTCCCTGCTATGTGGCAAGGCCGGACGGTGAAGCAACCGCCGCAATCATTGTCATCCAGGAGATATTCGGCGTCAACAAGGGCATAAAGGCCAAGTGCGACCATTGGGCCAGCCTCGGCTATCTGGCCATCGCGCCCGACCTGTTCTGGCGGATCAACGAGGGAACCGATCTGGATGCGGATGTGGAGGAGCAATTCCAGACCGCGCTCGATCTGATGGGGAAGTTCAATCAGGATCAGGGTATCCGCGACATCGAGGCCACGATCCATTTTGCCCAGAAGGCGATCGGCAGCCACAAGGTCGGCTGCGTCGGCTATTGCCTGGGCGGACGGCTCGCCTTCATGACCGCCTGCCGTACCGATATCAGGGCCTCGGTCGGCTATTATGGCGTGGGCATCGACGGTCTGCTTGGCGAGAAGCACGCCATTTCCCACGAGGTCATGCTGCATATTCCCACCGCCGACGGCTTTGTGTCCGCCGAGGCCCAGGCCGCGATGCACGCCGGACTGGACGATCATCCCAAGGTCACGCTGCATGACTATGACGGGCTCGACCACGGCTTCGCCGCCGAGTTCGGGGCGCGCCGCAACGAAACCGCGGCCAGTCTCGCCGACCGGCGCACCGAAGCCTTTTTCGAAGAGCATCTGGGATGAGCGCTCGCGACAATCTGAAGGTCTGGCACCATCATATCGAGAACAAGAGCCAATCCGGACTCAGCGACCAGCTCGCCGACGATGCGGTGTTCCACTCACCCGTGGTCCATACGCCGCAGGCTGGCAAGCCGATCGTGATGGCCTATCTCAGTGCCGCCGACGTGGTGCTCGGCAACGACAGTTTCCGCTATGTCCGCGAGATCGTCGATGACCAGGCCAATATGGCGATGCTCGAGTTCGAACTCGAACTGGACGAGATCCACGTCAACGGCGTCGATATCATCAGCTGGAATGAGGAAGGCAAGATTCAGGATTTCAAGGTGATGGTGCGACCGCTGAAAGCGATCAACAAGGTCTGGGAAGAAATGGGCAAGATGCTGGAGAAGATGAAGGGCTAGTCTTCCGCCAGCTTGCCCGCAGATATTTGCCGTCACCCTGCTGTCCAAGAACTATGGCCAAGCCGGAAGGACGAACAAGCGCAAGCCGGGAACCGGAGCTTTCCCGACGCAACAGCTTCAGCTGCGTCGGCATTTCATGAAACCGATCCGCTCAATCAGATATCGTTCATCCTAGAACAGCGTCAGCACGCCAATCGTCTGCTCGTCGCCCAGCAAGCCGGAATAGATCATCTTGCCGGCAACATAGACGATCACCGCCAGCCCCAGATAGGCAATCCACTTGTAGCGCTCGATATATTTGGCGATCACATTCGCGGCAAGACCCATCAGGGCGACCGACAGCAACAGGCCGATGACCAGAATTCCGGGATGATCCCGCGCGGCACCGGCGACACCGAGGACATTGTCCAGGCTCATCGACACGTCGGCTGCGGTCACGCCCCAGACGGCGGCCCAGAAGGTTTTTCTGGCCTTTATGCCGCTATGCTCGTCACCGACAATTTCTTCCGACCCGGGAGATTCACCCTTGTGGAAGATTTCGCGGTAGAAATTCCAGCCCACCCATAGCAGCAGCAGTCCGCCGGCAAGCACCAGACCAACGATCTGCAACAGCTGGACCACGATTAGCGCGAACAGGATACGCAGGACCAGGGCGGCTCCGATGCCGATCAGAATCACCTTGCGCCGCTGCTCCGCCGGCAGACCGCCCGCCAGGGCCCCGACAACGATGGCATTGTCGGCAGCGAACACGAGATCGATCAGGATGACCTGCCCGAACGCAGCCAGCGCCGCCGGTGATCCGATGTTCGAAAAATCATGGACAATGGCGTCCCAGACATCGGCAATCGAACCGAGGCCCGGTGTGGCAACTGCAATCAGGGAAAGAAGATCAATCATCGAAAATCGAAGCCTCGTAATAGTTCACGACCGGCATAGGGTCGTAGAATGGGTGAAGCAAGGCGCGCCATTGCTGATATTCGGACGACTGCCGGAAACCATCACGGTGCGATTCTAATCGATCCCAAACGACCAGCAGCAAATATCGTTCCGGATCATCAACAGACTTTCGCAGTTCGATCGACTGAAAACCCGACTGATTGGCGACCAGCGGCCTGGCCTCCATCATCGCCGCTTCAAACGCCTCCGCCTGCCCCGACCGGACCTGCAAGATGGCATGTTCGACGATCATCGGGCCGGACAAACAGGCCTATTGGTTCATGCTGTCGAAGAAATCGTCGTTGGATTTGGAATCCTTCATCTTGTCGAGCAGGAATTCCATCGCGTCGATCGTGCCCATCTGCATGAGAATGCGGCGCAATACCCACATTTTCTTGAGCTTCTCGTCCTCGACCAGCAGCTCTTCCTTGCGGGTCCCCGATTTGCCGACATCGAGCGCGGGGAAGATACGCTTGTCGGATACCTTGCGATCCAGCACGATTTCCGAGTTGCCGGTGCCCTTGAACTCCTCGAAAATCACTTCGTCCATCCGGCTGCCGGTATCGATCAGCGCGGTGGCGATGATCGACAGCGAACCGCCTTCCTCGATATTGCGCGCGGCACCGAAAAAGCGTTTCGGACGCTGCAGCGCGTTGGCGTCCACGCCGCCGGTCAGCACCTTGCCGGAACTTGGCACCACAGTGTTATAGGCGCGACCGAGACGGGTGATCGAGTCGAGCAGGATGACGACATCATGCTTGTGCTCTACCAGTCGCTTGGCCTTTTCGATCACCATTTCGGCGACCTGCACGTGGCGGGTGGCGGGCTCGTCAAAGGTCGAGCTGATCACCTCACCCTTCACCGAACGCTGCATGTCGGTCACTTCTTCCGGCCGCTCGTCGATCAGCAGCACCATCAGATAGACTTCCGGATGATTGTCGGTGATCGCCTTGGCGATATTCTGCAGCAGCACGGTCTTGCCGGTCCGCGGCGGCGCCACGATCAGCGCGCGCTGGCCCTTGCCCTGCGGCGAGATGATGTCGATGACGCGGGCCGACTTGTCCTTTTCGGTTGGATCGAGACTGTCGAGCTTGAGCTTCTCGTCGGGATAGAGCGGAGTCAGATTGTCGAAATTGACCCGGTGACGCACCGCATCCGGATCATCGAAATTGATCGAGATGAGTTTGGTCAGCGCGAAATAGCGCTCGCCATCGCGCGGCGCCCGGATTTCGCCCTCGACGGTATCGCCGGTGCGCAGGCCGAATTTGCGAACCTGATTGGGGGAGACGTAGATATCATCCGGACCGGCGAGATAATTGGCATCTGCCGAACGCAGGAAACCAAAACCGTCGGTCAGCACCTCGATCGTGCCGACACCCATGATCTGCTCGTCATTGTCAGCCAGTTCCTTGAGGATCGCAAACATCAGATCCTGTTTGCGCAGGGTGGAGGCACCCTCGACGCCCAGCTCTTCGGCCATCGAGACCAGGTCGGCGGGCGATTTTCGTTTCAATTCTTTTAAATGCATGGAGTTTTATCCAGATATGTCAGGAGGTAATTTCTCAATTTCGCATGCGCGCAGCCTGTGGCTGCCTTCGATTCACATGAAAATACGCCCGGACGGGCTTTGGCGGTTAATTACGCCTTTGTCATTTGAGTGTCAACCAGGCCCGATCAAAATGGTTTGATGATCACCAGGATGACGATGATCGCTGCCGTGATCCCGGGAACTTCATTGACCAGCCGCAACGCCTTGTCGGTCATCGTCCGTTCGCCTCTGGCAAGCTTCTTCCCGTAGCCGATCATCCAGCCATGATAACCACTCAGCAACAGCACCACGAGCAGTTTGGCGTGGAACCAACCATCGCTGAACGCGCCGATATTATAAGCCAGCAGCAGTCCCAATAGCCAGGTGATGACCAATGATGGATTGAGAATGATTTTGCGCAACTTGCCTTCGCGCTCAATCCATTTGCGATCCTCGTCCGACCCGACCGCGCACTCCTGATGATAGACGAAAAAGCGCGGCATCATGAATAAACCCGCCATCCAGAAGATGACGAAGATGATATGGGCTGACTTTAACCAGAGATAAAGCATGGAGATAATTTCATTCATTGCCTCACAAGTGTAAGCAGCTTTTCAACATGTTCAATGGGCGTGTCGGGTAATATCCCGTGGCCGAGATTGAAAATATGCGGCCGGTCCTCGAATATGTGCAGGATATGGCGCACCGATGATTCCAGCGCCTCGCCGCCGGCGATCAGTGCCAGCGGATCCAGATTGCCCTGGACTGGAAGACCAGCCGGCAAGTTTTTGTCCGCCCAGGCGGGATCAACCGTTTCATCCAGACCAATGGCGCTAGCTCCGGTTTCATGAGCATAAGCGATCAATTTGGCGCCAGCGCCTTTTGGGAATCCGATGATCGGCAGATCGGGATGGACGGCTTTCAGCCGAGAAATAATTTCCGCATTGGGCGCGATAACCCATTTCTCAAATTGTGCTGGCGACAGCGTTCCGGCCCAGCTGTCGAATAATTGTACGGCCTCGACCCCCGCCTCGATCTGGCCAAGCAGATAGGTGACCGTATTTTCCACGATCGCATTGATGAGTTCGGAAAAGGCAGATTCATCACGATAGGCAAAGCGGCGGGTCGCCGCCTGGTCCTTGCTGCCCTGGCCGTTGACCATATAGGTGGCGATTGTCCACGGGCTGCCGGCAAAGCCCATGAAGGTCGTTTTGTCGTCGAGCTGTGCGGCGACCTTCCGAACCGTTGCATATATGGCTTCAAAATGCTCGGGAGCAGCCTCCAGAGAGGCCAAAGACGCGTCCAGCAACCGCGGGGCCAGCCGAGGTCCCTCACCGGTCTCAAACCAGAGTTTCTGGCCCATCGCATGCGGCACGATCAATATGTCGGAAAACAGGATCGCGCCGTCAAAGCCGAAACGCCGGATCGGTTGCATCGTGACTTCCGCGGCCGCATCGGGATCGTAGCAAAGTTCTAGAAATCCGCCTTTTTCGGCACGCAATTCCCGATATTCCGGCAGATAGCGGCCGGCCTGGCGCATCAGCCAGACCGGAGTCTGTTCCGTCTTCTTGCCGAGCAGGGTCTGCAACAATATTTTGGGGGAAGCGGTTTCGTTCGGCATAGGGGGAAGGTCATCCATTATATTATATAAGTATTATTATAGATTGTTGTTGATGATAGAGCGTGGAAAAGGCGGTAACCTGCCAGCGCCGCAAATACAAACAGATTGACAGACGGGCGTTAATGCAAATTTAACCGATTCCGAAATTTGATCCCCGCTATCCACAGGCTGGGGATGGAATCTGTCAATGTTGGCTGGCTGTGGATGAATTTGCCGGAATCGGGGAAGAAGGGGGTCTGCTAATCTATCCCCGCTTTCATCCCTTGCTTTATCCCCCGCGAAATCACAAAGCTTGGCCAATGAATCGGCTTCACCTCCATCTCCTCTCGGATTCAACCGGCGAGACCCTGGAAAATATCGCGAAGGCGGCGCTTGCCCAGTTCGATGGGGTCGAGATCATCAAGCATTTCTGGCCCATGGTCCGCTCGGAAAAGCATCTCAACCGGATATTGAGCGAAGTTGCGGACAACCCCGGCCTGGTGATATTCACCATCGTCAACCGCGATATCCGGGCCAAGCTGGAGCGCGAATGCCGGCATCTGGGCCTGCCGTCGGTGCCGGCGCTGGATACGGTGACCGATGCCCTGTCCAACATGCTCGGACAGGAGGCCAAGGCCCGGCCCGGTCGCCAGCATATTCTGGATGCCGCTTATTTCGCCCGGGTCGAGGCAATCCAGTTCACCATCGCCCATGATGATGGTGTCGGCTGGGAAAATTGGGAGGAAGCCGATATCGTGCTGGCCGGCGTGTCGCGGACCTCGAAGACCCCTACCTCCATATATCTCGCCAATCGCGGCTACAAGACCGCCAATATTCCGATCGTGCCGGAATCGCCGCCGCCTGATTCGCTATTTCACCTGAAAAATCCGCTGGTCGTCGGCCTGATCACCGGTGCCTCGCGTCTGGTACAGGTGCGGCGGAACCGCTTGCTGTCACTGAACCAGGCCCCGGAAACCGATTATGTCAACGAGGAGAAGGTCAAGGAGGAAACCCAATATGCCCGGCGGATGTTCGCCGACAACGGCTGGCCGATGATCGACGTGACCCGGCGCTCGATCGAGGAATCGGCGGCAGCGATCATCAATCTGTACAACGAGCGTCATGTCGGTGCCGGCAATGTCGGGACCACCAGCAACGATGAGTGAGACCCGCCTGATACTGGCTTCGAAAAGTGCGGCGCGGCTGGCTATGCTGACCGCCGCCGGCGTTGCCGTCGAGGCAATGGCCCCCAATGTCGATGAGGATTCCCTCAAGGAAGGGCTGAAGAGCGAAGGCGTGACCGCGCGCAATCTCGCCGATGCGCTGGCGGAGGCGAAGGCGGTGCGGTTGTCGCAGCGGATCGGAGCCGGAATGGTGCTGGGTGCCGATCAGGTGCTTGCGCTCGACGATGGATCGATGCTCGACAAGCCGTCGGATCCAGCCGGTGCCATCGCCCAGCTGAAACTGCTGTCGGGCCGAAAGCACAAGCTGTTCAGCGCCGCCGTCATAGCGGAACAGGCCGTTCCGGTGTGGCGCCATGTTGATATCGCGACGCTTTCCGTCCGGCCACTCAGCGATTCCTTCATTGAGCAATATGTCGAATCCGAATGGGACAATATCCGCCACTGCGTCGGTTGCTATGAAATCGAGGGACGGGGCGTACAACTATTCTCTGCCATAACGGGCAGCCAGTTCACGATCATGGGTCTCCCGCTCCTGCATTTGCTGGACTATCTGCGCATCCGGTCTATTTTGCCCTCATGACCACAGATATGCCCTATGCCGAGGTTATCGGCGATCCGATTGCCCACAGTAAGTCGCCGCTGATCCACAAATTCTGGCTGGAACGGCTGGCTATTGAAGCGGATTATCGCGCCTGTCATGTATCGGCCGCCGAATTGCCCGGCTATATCGAGCAGCGGAGCACCGATCCGGCATGGCGTGGCTGCAACGTGACCATACCCCATAAGATAGCCATGCTTGACCTGGTCGCCGATCCCGGCGGCGTGCGCGAGAAGATCGGCGCGATGAACACGGTTGTCCGGCAAAAGGACGGCAGCCTGATCGGGACCAACACCGATGCCGCCGGTTTTCTGGCACCGATTGCCGACAGCGACTGGTCAGGAAAGCATGCCGTGGTGATCGGGGCAGGCGGCGCGGCGCGGGCCGTGCTATTCGCCCTGAAACAGGCGGGGATCGGCGAGATAACCATTGTCGCGCGCAACGGACTGAAAGCCACGGGGCTGCTCATGCAGGCATCGACCAAGGGCAGCGTTCTGCCGATGGATGCGCGATTGCCCGAGGCCGATCTGCTGATCAATGCGAGCCCGCTCGGCATGAAGGGACAGCCTGCGCTGGAGATTGATCTGGAGCCGTTGCCGTCCGATGCGCTGGTCTATGATCTGGTCTATGCACCGCTGGAGACGAAGCTGCTGCGCGCGGCGAGGAAACGCGATCTGGCGGTGGTCGACGGCCTCGACATGCTGATCGGCCAGGCGGCGCTGGCATTCGAACTGTTTTTCGGTTCGACTCCGCCGATGGAACAGGATGCCGCACTCAGAAAATTGCTTGTCGCCTGATGAGGCGGGAACGACCTTTCATCATCGGCCTGACCGGCTCGATCGGCATGGGGAAATCCACCGTTGCGCAAATGTTTGTCGACGAAGGCGTTCCCCTGTTCGATGCCGATGCGGCTGTCCATCTGCTGCAGGGACCAGGCGGCGCTCTGGTAGCGGATATCGAAGCGCTGTTTCCCGGGACCACGACCTGCGATGGCGTGGACCGGCAAAAGCTGGGGGCGGCGGTGCTCGGCGATCCGGCGGCCCTTCAGCGGCTGGAAGAACTGATTCACCCGGCCGTGGCCGAATTGCGTCAGGCTTTTCTCGAGAAAAATCGTGACCAGCCCTTGATCCTGTTCGACATCCCGCTTCTGTTTGAAAAAGGCGGTGCCAAGGGCGTCGACCATGTCGTCGTGGTATCGGCCGGCGAAGAGCAGCAGCGCGCTCGCGTGCTTGCCCGGCCGGGCATGAGCGAGCAGCGCTTCGAACAGATAAAATCCCTGCAGATGCCGGATGCCGACAAGCGCCAGAAAGCCGATTCGGTGATTGATACATCTCTGCCCAAGGCAGAAACGCGCCGGCAGGTGCAAAAACTTGTCCAGAAACTGAAAGCATCACTTGCGTAACCCCGCGATCAGTCCGATATCATGATTATGCGGGAAATAATTTTCGACACCGAAACCACCGGCTTTGATCCCCAAAATGGTGACCGGATGGTTGAAATCGGCTGCATCGAGATGATCGACCGGATCGAAACCGGCGCAACCTTTCACTGTTATTATAATCCCCAACGACCGATGCCCAAGGCGGCGGAAAATGTGCATGGCCTGTCGGACATGTTCTTGTCCGACAAAATGCTTTTTGCCGATGGTGCGGAACAATTGCTGGAATTTCTCGGCGATGCCAAGCTCGTCGCCCATAATGCGCAATTCGACTTCAATTTTCTGAATGCCGAACTGGTCCTGTGCGGTTACCAGCCGATTTCCCGGTTCCGCATGATCGACACGTTGGCGATTGCCAAATCCAAGCACCCGGGCGCAAAGCTGTCGCTCGATGCCTTGTGTTCGCGCTATGGTATCGATCGCAGCCATCGGGTGAAGCATGGCGCCTTGCTCGACGCGGAACTGCTGACCCAGCTCTATATCGAACTGACCGGCGGACGGCAGATCGGCCTGGGCCTCGTCGATGATTGCGAGCGGTCCGATGCCGTCACCCGCTTGCGACCCATATCACAGTGGACAGAGCGCAAGACATTTATCGCTCCGCGAGAGCACCATGCAGATGCGGCTGAACTGGAGCGGCACAGGATATTTATCGCGGGAATCGACAACCCGCTGTGGACAGGGATTTAGCGGTATCGCGGCTTGCCCGACGATACAGAAACAAAGGAGAATGAATATGGAAGTTCGTGTTTCAGGACATCAGGTTGATACCGGCGACGCCTTGCAAACCCACGCCGAGGACCGGATGAATGCGATCGCCACCAAATATTTCACCAAGGCCATATCGTCCAATGTCACCCTCAGCAAGGCACCGCATGCGCAATTCAAATGCGACATCGTGACTCATGTGATGCAGGGTCTGATGCTGAAAGCCGACGCCGAGGCCGGTGATGCTCATCAGGCGTTCGAACAGGCTGCCGACAAGATCGAAAAGCAGCTGCGCCGTTACATGCGCCGGCTCAATGACCATCATGTTCAGGCGCAATATGCCGCAAAGCAGGAAGAAGCGGCCTATCGGGTATTTGAATCCTTTGAAGAAGAAGAGGAAGACAGCGAGCTGAATGGCGAGTCTCCGCCGATCATCGCCGAAACCAGCACCGACATTCCGGAAGCCAGCGTATCCAATGCGGTAATGATGATGGATTTGCGCAATACCAGCGCCCTCTTGTTCAAAAACTCTGGCACTGGCGCCCATAATATGGTTTATCGCCGCTCCGATGGCACGATTGGCTGGGTTGAACCGAATCGCTGATTGAACTGCATCGATTTTTTAACATTGGGTTGCCGGTTTCCCTGATAGCTGACCCAAGGCGCACCGATGTCCGTATTCCGGCGTCAATGCCGAATTGCTGAACCGTGTCGGGCCAAAAGGAAAGATTGATGACCGATTTGTCCGTAAGACTGGAACTCGCTGCCGTGCGGGATTGCCCGGAGGTTGCCAGCAAGAACGATATTATTGGTACCATCGCCCGCATGGGAGAGGATTGCTATGGCCTCGACGCCGATGCGACCCGGGCCGGATTGGCGGCGCGCGAAGATCTCGGCTCCACCGGTTTTGGACGCTCCATCGCGATACCGCATGCGAAACTGGCCAGCCTCGACCATTGTGTCGGCATCTTCCTGCGGCTTGCAGAACCCGTTCCCTTTGATGCCCATGACGGCAAGCCGGTTGATCTGATATTTGCCCTCTTGTCCCCGCAAAAGGCGGGGGTCGAACATCTGAAGGCGCTGGCCGCTGTTTCCCGTTTCCTGCGCGACGAGCATATGGTGGCAAAGCTTCGCGGCGCATCGGGCCAGGATGCTCTCTATGCGCTGTTGAACCGGCAGCGCGAGCAGCAGGCTGCCTGAGTACCGGCCATGACCGACAATAGGGAACCGGATACGGAAGGGGGCGGGGCCCGGGAACATTTCAGGGCGCTGGAACGGCTCTATGCAAAGGCACCGATCAACCAGCTGTTCAATTCCCGCCTGGAAATTGCGGAAGCCGGCAGGGCCAGCATATTTTTCGATGTCGACGAACGCTATTATCATGCTGCCGGTGCGGTCCATGGCACGGCCTATTTCAAGATGCTCGATGACGCCGCCTTTTACGCCGCCAACAGTCTCGTTTCCGACCGTTTCATCCTGACCACCGCCTTCAATCTGCTTTTCACCAAACCGCTCAAGTCCGGTCCGGTCACGGCTGAAGGCCGCTGGGTTAGTGGTAAACGGCGTGTGTTCGTCGCCGATGCGCGACTGATCGACAGCGAGGGCGACGAAATCGCACGCGGCACCGGCACATTCATGCGCTCGCACATCCCTCTGGCGGCCTTGCCGGGCTACCAGAAAGATGATTGAGCCGCGGCTTTCCGCGGAGATGAAGGTGAAGACTCTTCTCAGGCTGGCAAATCACAAGGGGGGGTTCGGTGCGGTGCTGAAAAAGGGCGACAGGATATCCGGCGCAATACTCATCCAGTGCGTAGAAAAGGGCGAAAACCCTAGGCTCCTGGAGAATATGCCATCGCTGGACGGTCAGCCCAATTGGCAGCGAATATGGCCTCAAGATACTGATAACAATAAAGAATTATCTGATTATCTCACCCAAAGATTCCGCTTTGACCCGGATATGTGGTTAATTGAACTGGACGTCCCGGATGCGGAACGGCTCATCGCCCAAATGGGTCAGTAAACTTGACTTTATTGCCCCAAACCATATTTGGCGCTCAACTTTGATGCGCAGGTAGCCGCTGGTTGTCACAATGACAGGCGGTAAACACGCAGACGGGGGGAACAGAAACAGACCCGCATTTTGGTTTCCATGGTCTGTTTTTTGCAGTTTTGACGATATGGTCATGATCTGCTCTGCTCTCACCGCATTATGTTATAGGTTAATGAGCAAAATTTTTCGTGCAACAAGCGTCCTGTCGCTTGCCCTTACTGCGGTCGCGACCTTGTCGTTTACCGATGCATCCCTCGCGCTGGAAGCCAGCGATGAGACACCCGAATCCGAGATTTTTGTCGATCCGGCCCTGCTGGCCGAGGACGAATCCAGCCAGGACATTGTTTTTGGCGAGCAACAGGAAGTTGTTGCCGAAATCCCCCAGGATGTCGTGCAGTCAGACCGGATTGCCAATGGGGAAGCCCGGCTCGATGCAGATGCCAATGGCGACTTTGTCAATGACGGCGCCCTGTCCCTGCGCCAGTTGGTTCGGCAGCAATCTGTAGATGGTTCGCTGGATCAGGAGCTGCAATGTCTCGCGGGCACCGTCTATTTCGAATCCAAAGGCGAATCCTTGCAAGGTCAGCTGGCCGTTGCCCGCGTCGTCCTCGCCCGTGTCGAATCTTCCCGCTTCCCGGACACGATCTGCGGGGTGGTTTTCCAGCGCAGCCAGTTTTCTTTCGTGCGTGGTGGCAAAATGCCTCCGATCAGAACCGGACAGCAGCACTGGCGCAATGCCGTGGCGATTGCCAAGATAGCGATGAATGATGGTTGGGAAAGCTCGGTCGAGGGCGCGCTCTTCTTTCACGCACGCTATGTCTCTCCGGGCTGGCGTCTAAAACGGCTGGCGACAATCGACAATCATATCTTCTATCGCTAGGCCACTGGCAGAAACGATAAAGTGAAGGCCCCCTTTCGGGGGCCTTTCTTTTGTTCCTTTTATGTTCTAGCGGTAAGCGATGATGTCGATCAATGATTCGTCTGGCCTGCCAACAAATTTCGCAGAACTGGCGGGTGCGCAGGCCGTGGCCCGCGGCGTCGCCCGCATGTTCTATCGCCACGATATCATGGTGCTACCGGAGGTCAGTTTGCGAAACAGGCGCCGCGCAGACCTGATGGGAATTGATGCCAGGGGGCAGATTGTCATTGTCGAGATCAAGGTGGCGCGTGGCGATTTGCTTGGCGATGCCAAATGGACCGAATATCTCGAATATTGTGACCGATTCTACTGGGCCTTGCCACTCGGCTTCGATGCTTCGCCGGTCGACGGGCCGGAATTCCTGCCTGAACGTACCGGATTGATCATTGCCGATGCCTATGATGCGGAAATGATCCGCCCGGCTGCGACCACAGCGCTGGCTCCGGCCCGGCGCAAGACCGAAACGATGCGGCTGGCCCGCCGGGCGATGCAGCGGGCTGCCATCTCGGACGGCTGGATCGATCCTGTTTCCGGACAGTACGACCTAGGTCATCTGTAGATTACACTCAGCCTTCTGGTCCGAAGAACCGTTCTTTGGATTCCGGTTTCCGGGCGGCATCGGCCTTTTCGATCTCCGCCAATATGCTGGCAGCGCGGCGATCCCGGCGCGCATAGTCCCGCGCGGACAGCCCGGCAAGCGTATCGGTCCGGTCCGGATCAGCGCCATTGGCCAGCAGCAGGCGGACCAATTCGGAATCGCGGAACTGGACGGCTCGGATCAGGGCTGTTTCACCTTGCTTGTTGGTATCATTCACATCGGCTCCCTTCGCCAGCAGGATCCGCGCACCGTCCACGAACCTCAGCTGGGTCGCGAGCATCAGCGGGGTCAGACCCTCCTTGTCCCGGATATTGGGATTGGCGCCCTTCTGCAGCAGGAAAGCCAGCCAGGTCGGGTCTCTCCGCTCGACAACGATATGCAGGGCACCCCGTCCGGTAGTACTGTCGCGCGTGTTGACGATCACCGTACCAGGCTCATTGAGATATTTGCTGGCTTCTTCCCCATCACGATCTTCGACCGCTTTCAGGAAATTATAGCTATCCGAAAATTGGGCTGCAGCTGGCACGGAAAAGAAGATTGCCGCGACGGCAATCCATGAATAACGCAGGAAAATGCGGAACCGTGCGCTGCCGCCTGTGTCTGAAGAATCGTTACTGAACATTTTTTGCCCCATTTCACTAACCGGCGAGTCGTCACCCATATCCGCTGGCGTTGCCGCTTATCAATTATCTGTTGAAATTGATCAACTAGCAGACCATGTCTGGCCGCGTAATGAACAATATCACCAACAATGTAAAAATGATCCTGGCTGCGGGGTCGCTGGCGCTTGCGGCTGCCTGCAACTCTGCGCCGGAAGGAAACGCCGCGGCCGATGCAGAGGCACCGCTCGCCGGAGCCAGAATTGGCGGCCCGTTTACCCTGACCAACCAGGACGGCGGCAGAACGTCGGATGCACAGTTCAAGGGCCAATATCGCATCATCTATTTCGGATACAGCTATTGCCCCGATGTTTGTCCGGTCGATCTTGCCAATATCATGCTGGGATTGAAGCAGGCCGAAAAGGCCAATCCCGCCCTGGTCGAGAAAATTCAGCCGATCTTCATATCGGTTGACCCCGGCCGCGATACGCCTGCGGTGTTGAAACAATATGTTTCCGCCTTCCACCCGCGCCTTGTCGGATTGACCGGAACCCCCGAGGAAATCGCAGAGGTCGCGAAAAAATATCTCATCATTTACGATATTCGCGAAGACGAGGGATCGAGTGAATATCTCGTCGACCATAGCCGGCAGGCCTATTTGTTCGGACCGGAGGGAGAGCCGCTGGCGCTCTTGCCCTTTGACGGTACGCCGCAACAGGTCGCGGACGAAATTGCCCGATGGGTGCGCTAGGCCCCGGTCAGCCGTTCTGGGAAGCGCCACTTGAATCGCTGGATCGCGGGCAGTGGGAAGCCCTTTGCGACGGCTGCGGCAAATGCTGTCTGCTGAAGGCCGAGGATGAGGATGACGGACAAATCTACATGACCAATATAGCCTGCAAATTGCTCGATGTTCACGACGCGCGGTGCAGCGACTATCGCCACCGGAAATTTCATGTCCCCGATTGTGTCCGGCTGACCCGCAACAAGCTCGAGGAATTTGAGTGGCTACCCGAAAGTTGCGCCTATAAATTGCGGGCCCGCAACCTGCCATTGCCGCCCTGGCATTATCTTGTCTCCGGTGACCGCGAATCGATTCATGCGGCGGGCCAGTCGATCCGGGGTAAGGTCGTCCCGGAAAGCAAGGCGGGACCGCTTGAACAGCATATCATCGATGCGCCTTTTTAGTTCATCGCGTTCTGACGCGCACGCCATCCAGCTTGACGGGGTCAGCTACCCGCTGCAATTGCGGCGATCGAAGCAGGCCCGGTCGATCATTGTTTCGGCGGATACGGTCAAGGGCGTGGTCCGGCTGACGCTGCCCACCTACGCGTCGGAAAACCAGGCGTTGCGCTTTGCCCAGTCGAAGGCCGACTGGCTCAATGCCCGCTTTGCCGAAGCCGTCCCGCCGGTTCCGGTCGGCGATGGCGGAGAGATCGCGTTTCTGGGAGAGCCGCATATCATTCGCTGGTCGCCGGATCATGCACGCACGCCGCTGCTGGTCGAAGACGAAATCCGCCTTGGCGGACCGGCCGAACATGTCGAGTCCCGCGTCCTGCGCTGGCTCAAGGCGCAGGCCCGCACGATCTTTGCCGAGGATCTGCAATTCTATTGCCTCCGCGCCGGGACCGAGTTGCCACGGCTGGCTGTGGGCGACGCGCGTCGCCGCTGGGGCAGCTGTTCCGGTCGCCAGTCGATCCGGCTGAACTGGAGGCTGGTCATGGCACCGCCGCATGTGCGACGGTCGGTGGTGGCCCACGAAGTCGCCCATCTGAGGCATATGGATCACAGTCCGCGATTTTACGCCCTGCTTGACCAGATTTACGAATCGGATCGCCGTGTCGCGGATCGCTGGCTCAAGCAACACGGACGCGGTCTCCATATGGTTGGAGCGGAAAGACAATCCCGGCCGGCTGGCTGAAGCGGATGGCTATTGCGACTCGATGCGCGCCGCTTCGGGAAGCAGGGATTCCGGCTGGTCTCGAGGCGGTTGCGGCCTGGGGGTTCTGACCGGGGCCGTTTCCGGCTTTTTCACCGGCGCGGGTTCGGCCCTGCGCGGTGCCGGATCGCCGCCACGCCCGAGTACGGAATCGATCCATTCCTGATCCAGCTGCGGCGTGTCAGCGGCTTCGCCATCTTCGAGATCATATTCAATCCCGCGGCCGGTTTCGATCGGCATGCCGTTTTCGTCTACATAGATGCCGTCTTCCGGTGCGCCGAACAGCTCGCCGTCATCCGGCTCCAGCTGCCACTCCGGCAGGACCAGCTCGGTATCGAATTGCTCCACCTTGCGTTTGGCGACCGCCATCTTCATGAACTGCGCAAACGCGGCTGCGGGCGCCCGACCCCCCTGCAAGCCGCCGACGGGCTTCGCGTCGTCGCGGCCCATCCAGACACCGGTGGTCAGCCCGCTGGAGAAACCGAGGAACCAGCCGTCCTTGTTGCTGCTGGTTGTCCCCGTCTTGCCGGCAACCGGCCTGCCGATGCGGGCGGCACGCCCGGTCCCGGTGTTGACGGCTGTCTGCATCAGGTCGGTGATGCCGGCCGCCACCCAGGGATCGACCAGCACACGGCTGCCGTCAAATTTGCTCTGATAGAGAACGTCTCCCTTCATCGTCTGCACCCTGGTAATACCGAATGGCGTAATGGCGACGCCTTTTGCATTTATCGAGGCAAAGGCACGGGTCATGTCGAGTAGGCGGACATCGGAGGTACCCAGTACCATCGACGGATTGGTATCGATCGGAGTGGTGATGCCAAAACGACGCGCCATATTGGCGATCGAGGAGGTGCCAATGTCATTTCCGATCGCTGCCGCGACGGTGTTTTTGGAAAAGGCGAAGGCGGTGCGTACATCAATGTCACCTGCATAGCGGCCACCGCTGTTGCGGGGCGTCCAGTTGCCAATCGTGATCGGCTCGTCGGTCACCGTATCATTGGGCGTATAGCCCGCCTCCAGCGCTGCCATATAGACGAAGACCTTCCATGCTGACCCGGGCTGACGGACGGCCTGGGTGGCCCGATTATAGTTGGACGTCACATAATCCGTGCCGCCGACCATGGCGCGCACCGCGCCATCGCGATCAATGGCTACCAGCGCGCCTTGTGCGCCGGCCGGCACATTCGACTGGATAGCCGCCGTGGCGATACGCTGCATGTCGAGATCCAGCGTTGTCCAGACCTCGATCGGCTCGATGGTTTCGTCGATCAGCAGATCCAGTTGCGGCAGCGCCCAGTCGGTAAAATAGCGAACGCTGTTCTGTCGGGGTTCGGGTGCCAGCTCCACCGTGGCCGGATTGGCGCGCGCGGCTTGCTCGGCGGTTATCGCCCCGGCATCCTGCATCACCTCCAGAACCACCCCCGCCCTTCCGAGGGCTGCGGTAGCGTCGGCTGTTGGGGAATAGCGCGATGGAGCCTTGACAAGCCCGGCAATGATCGCTGCCTCGGCGAGCTCAAGATCCCTTGCGCCGTGCGCGAAAAACCGGCGGGACGCGGCATCAATGCCATAGGCACCGCCGCCATAATAGACCTTGTTCAGATAGAGTTCGAGAATCTGTTCCTTGGAAAATTTTCGTTCCATGGCCAGCGCCAGCAATATCTCACGCCCCTTCCTGCCAAAGGTCCGGTTATTGTTCAGGAACACGTTGCGCGCCAGTTGCTGGGTGATCGTCGATCCGCCCTGCGCCCAGTGGCCGCGCTCGAACCTTACCTGCAGCGAACGCGCAATGCCTATCGGATCGACACCGGGATGGCTTGCGTACCGCCGGTCCTCGACGGCAACCATGGCGTCTTTCATGACTTGCGGAATATCATCATAGGGGAGCCACTCGCCATAGCTCGGCCCCATGGAAAACAGCTCCTTGCCGTTCACATCCAGCACCCGGATCATCTGGCCATTGGGGGAAGATTTGAGATCCTCGAAGCCGGGGAGGGAGGAGCGGACGACGAGCACGGCAACCACAAGCGCAATGGCACCGAGAAAGCCGATCACCAGACCGGCCTTGACCAGTCGCCACAGCCACTTGCGCGCTGGCCCCTGCTTCTTATTGCGTTTACTGGCCCGCGCCATATCGATCCACCCAACTATATCCGGAACTCAAGATTTCTAGCGTGTTGACGCCTTACTGCACCCTGAACGGGGAAGCACAGGAAAAATCATTCCGGCTTGGGCTCGAACGTCATCGCGGCGCTGTTCATGCAGTAGCGCAGACCGGTTTCGGTCGGGCCATCGGGAAAGACATGACCGAGATGGCCATCGCAGGTGGCACAGCGAATCTCGACCCGGCGCATGCCGAGACTATTGTCTTCGATCTCGGTGACCGCTTCAGAATCAGCAGGCGCGTCGAAGCTGGGCCAGCCGCAGCCGCTGTCAAACTTGTTGTGCGATTCAAACAATTTGCTGCCGCATCCGGCACAGAAAAATTCGCCATCACGATATTCCGTGTTCAGCGCTCCGGTAAACGGCCGCTCGGTGCCGGCTTGGCGCAGCACATGATATTGTTCCGGCGACAATTGTTGCCGCCATTCTTCGTCGCTCAATATTGTTTTTTCCATCCTCAACTAAATGGGCGCTGGAACAACCCCGGTCAAGGGAGCTGCCAAAGAGAATCGTTTCCGAGCAACACCGTGCTTAACGGGATATTAGGCATATTCGGACAGAATCATGCCTTATGAAGATGCTGCTGAAATTCTTGTTAATTGGCTCGGCCATGACCGCGTCCCCGTCCTTTCTGTCGCAGGAGGCGCAGGCGCAGTGCCGCCTGTGTGCCACCAGCTCCGACGCCTCTGTTCGCTCGAAGACGACTGATGGGAAAGCGGAAATCCCCCTGCAGCTGGAAATTACCACCGATCTCGATTTCTCCAGGCTCGCGTTGCTTGGCAGCGGCGGCGGCGTGGTCAGTATCGACCCCATGTCCGGCGACCGGCAGATTCGGGGTAGCGTCGCCAATCTGGGCGGCATGGCGCTGCACGGCGAGGGACGATTGACAGGCGAACCGGGCCGCAGCGTGCGGATATTCCTGCCGGAGCGGGTTCAGCTGAGCGCACCCAATGGTTCGACAGCAGAACTGGAACGGCTGGAAACCAATCTGCCGGCATTGGCCAGGCTGGATCAGACCGGACGGCTGATCTTCGCCTTTGGCGGCCAGTTGCGCGTGCGGGGCGATGCCAGCGGACAGTTTCGCGGCCGGATTGCCATCACTGCCAGTTATGAGTGACCTAGCGAGCGCTCGCCGCTTTGCGGGCAATCAGCAGCAATTCTTCCTCAAGCAGAACCTGGTCCGGCTGGCCGCTGCTTTTCATCAGAATCTCCAGCTGTAATATCCGTTCGATCAGTCGCGCGATATGGGTCGAGGACCAGATTTGCAGCTGCCGCTTGAAATGTTTCTGTTCCTTGTAAAAGACGCTTGGGTGGCTCGCCACCGAATCGACCTTGCCTCCCTTGTCGACCTTGCTGCGCAGCTCTGCCAGCTTGGCAAGATGACGCAGCATGATCCGTATCAGCCCTATCTCGCTGAGGCCGTGCGCACGAGCCGCGGCTATTTCCTGCGCCAGCCGCGCCGCATCCCCGTTAAGGGCCGCATGAATCAGCAGGTTGATATCCTCTTCATCATTCTCGGCGCCCAGCAGCAGCAGAATATCGGCGCCCGGTGCCTGCGGATTGTCGGGTGTTGCATCCAGATATAATGCGATCTTTTCCACTTCCATCCGAGCCAGCACCAGATCATTGCTGGTCAGGTCGGCGATTTCCTGACCCATCTCCCGGCTCAGCTGAAGGCCTTCGGCCCGAGCCATGGCCTGAATTGCCGCGGCCGCTTCCTGAGGTGTCGTTTCGTAGCATGTCGCGATCAGGGCATCCGGTGCAGCACTGATGGTTTTTGCCAGCGCGGTCTTGTCACCCATGCCGGGGGCAATGACAAACACCGGATCGCCGCCCGCTTCGCTCGCCAGCAAATTCTCGATGGCCGCCGTGGCCCGGACCGCTTCACCGCTGTTCAGCCGCAACACGATATAGCGCTTGTCGCCGAACAGGGAGGCCGAATTGGCTTCGTCGTTGAGCCGTCCCGGCCTGTCGGCAATATCGGAAATGGTCATGTCGACCCGCTCGGCTGTTTGCGCCAGCGGCTGCACCAGTTCCTCGACCAGTGCCTGGCCACGGGTTATATTGGGGCCGCACAACAGGATCAGTCGAAAGGCAGCACCGGCACCATGATAGCGCCTGACAATCTCTTCCGGCTTGACCTTCATGGGTCCGGCGACGCGCTGGCCTCGGTCCGGGCGAACAGGGAAAGCCGGGTCACAATCTGGTTGGAAACCCGCGTCGCCAGATTTTCCAGCGCGGTGTCTTCCGCCGCAAGCGTCGCATATTCCGAGGACACCACGTCGATACCGGCATCCGAACCCGCGGTCGCGTCCAGCACGACGACCGAATCCGATAGGCGGACCAGCTGATAGCGGGCGCGCAGCGTTCTGCGCTCGCGGGTGATCCGGTCATCGGCGCGTACGCCGAATCCGGCAATCTTGTCTTCCAGCGCTACCTTGAGGCGATATTTCACCTCCTGCCCCTCGAACGCCGCGAGCTGATCCCTCAGTGCATTACGCATCAGCCAGCCCGCCTTGCCGGCGATCGGCTCGATCTCGACACGGCCGAGTTCGCTGGCGACAACGCCGCTGGTTCCTCCTGCATAGAGCGGGCGCAAATTGCAGCCCGCCAGCAGGGCGGACAGCGCCGCGATCGCGGCAATCCGGGTGAGGATCCGCGTCATATGACGATATTGACCAGTCGGTCGGGCACGACAATCACCTTCTTTATCTCCGCACCATCCAGACTACGCTGCACCTTCTCCGAGGCGAGAGCAAGCGCTTCCAGCTGTTCTTTGCCGCTGCCCTTGGCCGCCGTCAATGTATCGCGCAGCTTCCCGCGCACCTGTACCGCGATCGTGACTTCGTCCTCGACCAGCAGGCTTTCGTCGACCTCCGGCCAGGGAGCTTCGGCGATCAGCACGGTTTCCCCCAGCAGGGCCCAGGCTTCCTCGGCGATATGCGGGACCATCGGCGCGACGATCCGGGCCAGCGTGCGGATGGCATGGTTGCGGTCCGCCGACGGCGCCGATTTTTCGATCAGATTGACCAGCTCGAAAATCTTCGCCACCGCCTTGTTGAACGACAGTGCCTCGACATCGGCAGCGACTCCGGCAATCGTCTGGTGCAACTTGCGCTGCAATGGCTTGTCCGCGACAGCGGGCGCGTCGCCAGCCTCGGCGACGGACAGGAACAGCCGCCAGAGGCGCTGAACGAAGCGCCAGCTGCCTTCGATACCGGCCTCGGACCAGGGCAGGTCGCGTTCCGGCGGACTGTCGGAGAGCATGAAGAAGCGCACCGCGTCGGCGCCATATTGCTCGATGATCGGGTCGGGATCGATGACATTCTTCTTCGACTTCGACATTTTCTCGACCCGGCCCGGGGTGACCGGTGACCCGTCGGCAATCATCGTCCAGTCGGCACCGCTTTTCTGAACCTCGTCCGGAGACAGCCAGCTGCCATCGCCATGCTTGTAGGTTTCATGCGTCACCATCCCCTGGGTGAACAGGCTCTCGAATGGTTCGGCAAAATCCAGCTTGCCGATGCTGGCCAGCGCGCGCGTCCAGAAGCGGGCGTAGAGCAGGTGCAGGATCGCATGTTCGACGCCGCCGATATATTGGGTCACCGGGAGCCATTTCCTGACCACCTCGGGATCAAAGGGCCGGTCATCCGGCTGGCTGGCAAAGCGCAGGAAATACCAGCTGCTGTCGACAAATGTATCGAGCGTATCGGTCTCGCGCCGCGCCGCCTTGCCGCATTTCGGGCAGTCGACATGTTTCCAGGTGGCATGACGCTCCAGCGGATTTCCGGGAGTTTCAAAATCGATATCCTCGGGCAGGACCACCGGCAGCTGGCCTTTCGGCACCGGTACCGGACCGCAATCATCGCAATGGATGATCGGGATCGGCGTGCCCCAGTAGCGCTGGCGCGAAACGCCCCAGTCGCGCAGCCGCCAGGTGGTCTGGGCCTTGCCCCAGCCTTCCGCTTGCGCGCGGTCGATGATATTCTGCTGCGCCTGCTCGACCGTCATGCCGTCGAGAAAGGCGCTGTTCACGATCTTGCCCGGACCGGTCCAGGCCTCGTCGCCGGCAAATTCGGCAGCCGTTTCCTCGCCATCGGAAACCACGCGCTTGACCGGCAGGCCATATTTGCGGGCAAAGTCGAGATCGCGCTGGTCATGCGCGGGCACGCCGAATACTGCGCCCGTGCCATAGTCCATCACCACGAAATTGGCGACATAGACGGGCAATTGCCAGTCGGGATCGAGCGGATGGGTGACGGTCAGGCCAGTGTCGAAACCCTTCTTTTCCATCGTTTCCAGCTCGGCCGCCGTGGTGCCGCCAGCCTTGCATTCTTCGGCAAAGGCGGCGAGCGCGGCATTGGTTCCCGCCAGCTTTCGGGTCAGCGGATGGTCGGCCGCCAGCGCGACGAAACTTGCACCGAAAATCGTGTCCGGCCGGGTCGAAAAGACCTCGACGGTCGTGATATCGTCCTGTGGCTCTGCCAATGCGAAATGGAATTGCAGGCCCTGCGACTTGCCGATCCAGTTTTCCTGCATCAGCCGCACCTTTTCGGGCCATGCCTCGAGATCAGACAGGCCGGCGAGCAGATCCTCGGCAAAATCGGTGATCTTCAGAAACCACTGGCTGAGCTTGCGTTTTTCGACCTGGGCGCCCGAGCGCCAGCCCTTGCCGTCGATCACCTGCTCGTTGGCGAGCACGGTCATGTCGACCGGGTCCCAGTTGACCGCGGATTCCTTGCGATAGACCAGACCGCCTTCGAACAGGTCGATGAACAGCGCCTGTTCCTGCCCATAATATTCGGGGTCGCAGGTCGCCAGTTCGCGGCTCCAGTCGAAGGCAAAGCCCAGCGTCTTCAGCTGGCTGCGCATCGCCGCGATATTGGCTCTCGTCCATTCACCCGGATGGACCTTCTTTTCCATCGCTGCATTTTCCGCAGGCATGCCGAATGCGTCCCAGCCCATCGGGTGCAGCACTTCAAAGCCCTGCATCCGCCGGAACCGGGCGAGCACGTCCCCCATCGTATAGTTGCGGACATGGCCCATGTGGATGCGGCCCGAGGGATAGGGAAACATTTCCAGGACATAGCTGCGCGGCTTACTGCTCGCGTCGTCCGCCTCGAACACACGCGATTCGGCCCAGCGCGCTTGCCAGCGCTTGTCCGCCGCCAGTGGATTGAATCGCTGATCGGTCATTGCGGCCCCATTATTTGGCAGGAAAAACTAGTTGGTGATCGCACCGCGCCGCAAGTCGCGGGCCTTGGTGAGGATGATCTGCTCCAGCTTCTGCGTGGTCGCTGCCTTGACCGGGGCATCGACCCATGTGCCGTTTCTCGAAACCTGACGCGACGCCCCGACGCGCAGGGCATCGGCGCGCAGATCCTGGTCGAGGATCGAGACATTGATCTTCATCCGCTCGCCGGGATTCTGGGGATTCACATACCAGTCGGTCAGGATCACCCCGCCATTGCTGTCGGTCTGGGTCAGCGGCATGAACGACAGGGCATCCAGCGAAGCCCGCCATAAATAACTGTTCACGCCAATGGTAGTGACCTGGGAAGCGGCCAGATCGGCTTGCGGCCGCTCCTTGCTTCCGCAGGCAGACAGCAGGGACAAAGTCAGCAGGCTGGCGGTTGCCGATCGCACGAAGAAAGATGGTTTGAGGCGGGACATGAAGCGCTCCTGGTTGCATATTGCGCCGATACGAAATCTTTTTTGCAGGATTTGTTCCGGACATGAAATCATTTCAGCGCTCTCTATAAATGCTTTGCCGCAAGGGGCAAGCACAAGCGCATGTTTCGCTCTTGTGCAGCACGGACTGAACCCCAGTTGAATGATGGAAAAATCATCTTCGGTTCATCT